>Ga0075434_100001635_pt1 | contig 19072 bp, 18 predicted proteins | sample RhiMethybrSRZTD3_FD_75298 | JGI IMG/M metagenome (GOLD analysis project Ga0075434, IMG submission 75298) | Populus rhizosphere microbial communities from Tennessee, USA - Rhizosphere MetaG P. TD hybrid SRZTD3 | ecosystem: Host-associated > Plants > Roots > Rhizosphere > Soil | place: USA... | reverse complement strand
AGGAGCGCGGCGCCCCGCACCTGCCATGAGGGTGGCGGTGATCGGACTCGGCCTGATCGGGGGCTCGCTGGCGCTGGCCGCGACCGCCCGCGGCGACCAGGTGGTGGCCACCGACCGGGACGAGGCGGCGGGCGAGATCGGCCTCGAACGGGGCGCGATCGCGCGCTTCGAGCCGACCATCGACGGGGCGCTGGACGGCGCCGACCTGGCCTTCGTGTGCGGCCCGGTGGCCGAGCTGGCGTCGCTCACCGGCCAGGCGCTGGAGGCGGCTCCCTCCGGATGCGCCGTGTCCGACGTGGGATCGACCAAGGGCCGGCTGGTGGCACGGGTGGGAGCCAACCCGCAGTTCGTGGGCGGCCACCCGGTGTGCGGGTCGGAGGCGCGGGGCGTCGCGAACGCGCGGCCGGAGCTGTTCGACGGCGCCACCTGGTTCCTGACGCCGGTGGCCGAGACCGACCCGTCGGCGCACCGCCGGCTGCACACCTTCGTGTCGTCGCTGGGCGCGCGGCCGGTCGCGATCGACCCGGACGCCCACGACCGGCTGGTGGCGCTGACCAGCCACCTGCCGCATGCGCTCGCGAACGTGCTGGTCAACCAGGCCGGTGCCGGCAAGGTGGACGGCCACGACCCGCTGGCAGCGGTGGGCGGGTCGTTCCGGGACATGACGCGGGTGGCCGGCGCCAACCCGCGCATCTGGGTTGACATCTTCCTGGACAACCGCACGGCGCTGCTCGACGGCCTGCGTGACCACAGCCGCCGCGTCGACGACCTGACCAGGGCACTCGAGCGGGAGGATGCCGGATTCGTGGCGCGCTGGATCGCCGAGGCGTCCGGCCACCGCCGCCGCCTGCTGGAGGTCGCCTACCCGGCCACGCCGGAGGACCTGTACCGTGTGCGCGTGCACGTGCCCGACCGGCCGGGTGTGCTGTCCGGCATCACGCAGGCGCTGGGAGCCGAGGGCATCAACATCGAGGACTTCGAGCTGCACCACGTGTCGGCCGACCGCGGCGGCACCGTGGTGGTCACGATCGCTGGCCAGACCGAGGCGGAGCGCGCCGTGGCGTTGCTGGACGCGCAGGGCTACGGGGCGATCGCGGCGCCCGCCGTCGATGAGTGAGGATCTGCTGCAGGTGGCGCCGGCCGGCGCGCTGGTCGGCGAGCTGAGCGTGCCGGGCGACAAGTCCATCAGCCACCGCGCCGTGATGGTCGGCGCCCTCAGCGACGACCGGGTGATCGTGACCGGGTTCGGCGCCTCCGCTGACACGCTTGCCACGGTCGACGCCTTCCGGGCGATGGGCGTCCCGATCGAGCGGGTCGGGGACGACGGTCTGGTGATCGAGGGCGTGGGCATGCGGGGACTGCGGCCGCCCGACGGCGTGATCGACGTGCGCAACGCCGGCACGCTGATGCGAATCCTGCCCGGCATACTGGCCGGCCAGATCGGAACCTTCACGCTGGACGGCGACGAGAGCATCCGCTGCCGGCCGATGCGCCGGATCGCCGACCCACTGGAGCGGATGGGGGTGTCCGTCGAGACCAGCCAGGGGCTGCCGCCGGTGACGGTGCACGCGACCGGCGCGGTCGAGCCGATCAGTTACCGCCCGCCCGTGGCCTCGGCGCAGGTGAAGTCGGCGGTGCTGTTCGCAGGCCTGTTCGCCGAGCGCGGCGTGACCGTGGTGGAGGAGGCGATCGCCACCCGCGACCACACGGAGCGGATGCTGCAGCGCGCGGGGGTGCCGGTCGACCGCCGGCCCGGGTACGTCGGCATCTCGCCCGTGCGCGAGCTGGTGTTGCCGGAGATCGCGGTGCCCGGCGACTTCTCGTCGGCGGCGCCGTTCATCGCGGCGGCCACCATCCTGCAGGGCTCCAGCCTGACTCTGCGCGACATCTCGATCAACCCGACTCGCACCGGCATGCTGGCGGTGCTGGAGCGGATGGGCGCCAGGGTCGGGTTGTTCCGGCGCCGGCTGGCGGCCGGTGAGCCCGTTGCCGACATCGAGGTGCGGCCGGCCGAGCTGGTGGCGACCGACATCGAGGCGGAGATCGTGCCCACGCTGATCGACGAGCTGCCCCTGATGGTGCTCCTGGCCAGCTTCGCCCGTGGCACGACCACGATCCGGGGAGCGGGCGAGCTGCGGGTCAAGGAGTCCGACCGGATCGCCACCGTGGTCGAGCTGCTGAACACCTGCGGCGGCCACGTGACGGCGCTGCCGGACGGCTTCGAGGTGCTGGGCGTCCCGCACCGGCTGCGCGGCGGGCGGGTCGACGCCGCCGGCGACCACCGGATCGCAATGCTGGGGGCGATCGTCGGCGTCTGCTCGCAGGAAGGCGTCACCGTGGAGGGTGCCGATGCGCTCGGCGTCAGCTTCCCCGACTTCGCCGACCGGCTGGCGGCGGTGGTGGCATAGGCCGATGGTGATCACGATCGACGGGCCGGCCGGCGCCGGGAAGAGCACGATCGCCCGGGCCCTGGCCGAGCGGCTGGGCCTGCGCTACGTGGACACGGGCGCGATGTACCGGGAGCTGACGGCGGCCGCGCTGGCGGCCGGCGCCGACCTCGACGACGGCGCCGCGCTGGCCGCGCTGGCCGACGCGCCGCCTCCACCCGGCAGCGACCTGCGGGCCGAAGCCATCTCCCGGAGCGTCAGCGCCGTCTCGCGGCATCCGCAGGTGCGGGCGGCCATGCGCGGACGTCAGCGTGCGCAGGCGGTCGACGCCGTGCTGGAGGGGCGCGACACTGGCTCGGTGGTCTGCCCGGAGGCCGACCTGAAGATCTACCTGGTGGCGTCGGCCGGTGTACGCGCCGCCCGGCGCGCCGCGGAGCTGGACATGCCGGTCGACGAGGTGGAGCGGTCGATCGTCCAGCGCGACGAGCTCGACTCCGAACAGCTGGCGCCGGCGCCGGACGCCGTGGTGATCGACAGCAGCGGGCTGAGCGTGCAGGAGGTGGTGGCGCGGATCGTGGCCCTGCTGCCGGAGCAGCCGGCCACGCCGCTGCCCGGCGACCGCTTCTGGCGGACGGTGCGACCGGTGGCCGAGCCGGCCTTCCGCGGCCTGCTGCGGCTGTCCGTGACCGGCGCCGAGCGTGTGCCGCGGAGCGGGCCGGTGGTGTTCGTCGCCAACCACCAGTCACTGTGGGACATCCCGGCGCTGGGCGCTGCGCAGCCGCGGGCGATCCGCTACATGGCCAAGTCGGAGCTATTCCGGCCGCGGCCGTTCGCCGCCTTCCTGCGGATGGGCGGCACCTTCGGCGTGCACCGCGGTGAGCCCGACCGGGAGGCGCTGCGCACGGTCCACGAGACGCTGGTCGGCGGAGGCACGGTGGGCGTGTTCATCCAGGGCCATCGCCAGGAGGGCTTCGAGCAGGCAAAGGCCGGCGCCGGGCGTATCGCCGTGGTCGAGCAGGCCGACGTGGTACCGGTGGCGCTGCGCAGCCGCGGCTGGCGGCCGGGCCGGCGGATCGCGATCGCCTTCGGGCCGCCACGCCGCTACGCCCGCGACGGCCGGCGGGCGGCAGAGGCCTACCGCCAGACGGCCGATGAGCTGATGGCCGAGATCCGCAGCCTGTACGAGGGCACCGGATGAGCGAGGGGCCGCAGGAGCAGATTGAGGAGCGGCCGCAGCAGCGCCGGCTGGCCGGCCGTGTGGCGGTGGTCGGTTTCCCGAACGCCGGCAAGTCGACCCTGATCAACCGGTTGACGTCGAGCCGCCAGGCGGTGGTGCACGAGACGCCGGGCGTGACGCGTGACCGCACCGAGTCGGTGTGCGAGTGGCGCGGCCGTGAGTTCGTCCTGATCGACACGGGGGGCGTCGACCCGGGCGATCAGTCGCCGATGCAGTCCGAGGTCGCCGAGCAGGCGCGGATCGCGGTGCAGGAGGCGCACCTGGTGCTGCTCGTGATCGATGCCCGTGCCGGGCTGGCCGCCGGCGACGAGGAGATCGCGCAGATCCTGCGTCGGTCGCGGCGGCCCGTGCTGGTGGTCGCCAACAAGGTGGACGACCCATCCCACGAGGCCGGCGGCCTGGAGCTGCACGCGCTGGGGCTGGGCGATCCGATCTCGGTGTCGGCGCTGCACGGCCGTGGCACCGGTGACCTGCTGGACGCGATCGTGGAGGCGCTCGAGCGGATCGACGGCGCCGAGCACGACGAGGACACCGGCGACGAGATCCGGGTGGCGATCCTGGGTCGTCCCAACGTCGGCAAGTCCTCGCTGCTGAACGCCATCCTGGGCCGGCCGCGGGTGATCGTGTCGGAGGTGGCGGGCACCACCCGCGACAGCGTCGACACCGTCTTCGTGCGAAACGAGCGGCACTTCCGGCTGATCGACACGGCCGGGCTGCGCCGCAAGCGCAAGCACCGGCAGGGGATCGAGTACTACAGCGAGCTGCGGGCACTGCAGGCGGTGGGCCGTGCCGACATCGCGCTGGTGCTGGTGGACTCGTCCGACGGGCTGGTGGAGGGCGACCTGGCGGTGGCCGACGAGGCCCGCAAGGCCGGCTGTGCGACGCTGGTGGTGCTCTCGAAGTGGGACATCACGACCGTCGAGATCGAGGACGTGCGCCAGCGGATGCTGATCAAGCTGCGCCAGCGGCCGGCGATCATGACCACCTCGGCGCTGACCGGCCGCAACGTCGACAAGCTGCTGGACGCCGTGGAGGAGCTGTTCGGCCGCTTCACCTCCCGCGCCGGCACCGGGGCGCTGAACCGGGCGATGGAGGAGGTCACCGCCAAGCGCGAGCCCCCTCGCAGCGGCCGCCGGCGTCTGAACCTGCTGTACGCGACCCAGTACGACACGCGGCCGCCGCGGTTCCGTATCGTTGTCAACGACCGCAGCCTGGTCACCCGCGACTATGCCTACTACGTCGAGAACCAGCTCCGCGCCCGGCTCGGGCTCGAGGGGGTGCCCGTGATCATCGACTTCCAGAGCCGCACGTGAGGGCGGCGGTGATCGGCGGCGGCAGCTGGGGCACCGCGTTCGCGCGGCTGCTCGCCGTGGCCGGGCACGAGACGACGCTGGTCTGCCGCGACCGCGACCAGGCTCACGCCGTCGCCACGCACCACCGCAACCCACGGTACCTGTTCGACGTCGAGCTGCCCGCGACGCTGGGCGCTGCGTGGCTCGACGATGCCGAGCTGTCGTCCGCCGAGCTGGTCGCGATGGCCGTGCCCAGCCGCGGGTTCGCCGAGACGCTCGAGCTGCTGGCGCCGAGACTGGGAGACGATGCCGCCCTGCTGTCGCTGACCAAGGGGCTCGATCCGGCCACCCATCGCCGCATGAGCGAGGTGCTGGAGACGGTCGCACCACGTGACCGCATCGCCGTCCTGTCGGGGCCCAACCACGCCGAGGAGGTGGCCCGCGACTACCCCACGGCGTCGGTGCTGGCCAGCGACAGCATCGACCTGGCGCGCCGTCTCCAGGCCGCCGTGTCGACCTCACGGCTGCGCGTCTACGCCTCGACGGACGTGGTCGGCGTCGAGCTGTGCGCGGCGGCCAAGAACGTGATGGGCCTGGCGGCCGGCGTGTCGGACGGGCTCGGGTTCGGCGACAACGCCAAGGCCGCGATCATCACCCGCGGCATGGCCGAGATGGCGCGCATGGGCGAGGCATTCGGTGCCAAGCCGCGCACCTATTCGGGCATGGCCGGCATGGGCGACCTGGTCGCCACCTGCACGTCGCAGCTGTCTCGCAACCGGAGGGCGGGAGAGCTGCTCGCCAAGGGCGTGCCGTCGGACTGGATCGAGCAGGAGATCGGGCAGGTGGCCGAGGGCCTGACGACCGCCCCTGCGCTGCGCGACCTGGCCCGCGGCAACGGCCTCGAGCTGCCGATCACCGAGGCCGTCTGCAGCGTCGCAGACGGCACCATGACGGCGCTGGAGGCGCTTGCGGGCCTGATGGCGCGTGAGCCGGTGGAGGAGTGAGGGCCGCCGGGTTGCGCCCGAAGCCGCTGGTAGAGTCCCCGCCGTGAGTGAGTTCCTGTTCTCGTCCGAGTCGGTCACCGAGGGTCACCCGGACAAGGTCGCCGACCAGATCTCCGATGGGGTTCTGGACGCGGTGCTGGCCGAGGATCGCGAGGGCCGTGTCGCCTGCGAGGTGCTCTGCACGACCGGCCTGGTCGTGGTGGCCGGCGAGATCACCACCGACGCCTACGTCGACATCCCCCGCATCGTTCGCGGGATCGTCGGCGACATCGGGTACACCAGCTCAGACCTCGGATTCGACGCCGCGACCTGCGGCGTGGTGGTGGCGCTCGACGAGCAATCGCCCGACATCCGCCGCGGCGTCGACTCATCCTACGAGCTTCAGCACGACCGCGCCGACGGCGACATCGACTCGCAGGGCGCGGGCGACCAGGGCATGATGTTCGGCTACGCCTGTGACGAGACGCCGGAGAAGATGCCGCTGCCGATCCAGCTCGCGCAGCGCATCACCGCCCGGCTGGCGGCCGCGCGCAAGGCGGAGACGGTGCCCTACCTGCGGCCGGACGGCAAGGCCCAGGTGACGGTGCGCTACAGCGAGCGGGACGGTCGGCTGGTGCCGGTGGCGGTCGAGCGGGTGCTGGTCTCGACCCAGCACCATCCCGACGTGCATGACGAGCAGCAGATCCGCGCCGATGTGATCGAGCACGTGCTGATGCCGGTGATCCCGGCGCACCTGTGCCCGCACGAGCGGCTGTCCGAGCCGGGATTCGTGCTGGTCAACCCGACCGGGCGCTTCGTGACCGGCGGCCCGATGGGCGACACCGGCCTGACCGGCCGCAAGATCATCGTCGACACCTACGGCGGCGCCGCCCGCCATGGCGGCGGTGCGTTCTCGGGCAAGGACCCCTCCAAGGTCGATCGCTCCGGTGCCTACGCGATGCGCTGGGTGGCCAAGAACATCGTGTCGGCCGGGTTGGCGGCGCGGGCAGAGGTGCAGGTCGCCTACGCGATCGGGGTCGCGCATCCGGTGTCGGTGATGGTGGAGACCTACGGCACTGAGCAGATCGACCGAGCCTCGATCGAGCGGGCGGTGGGCGAGGTGTTCGACCTGCGGCCGGCGTCCATCATCCGCGACCTCGACCTGCTGCGCCCGATCTACCGGGACACCGCGACCTACGGGCACTTCGGCCGCGAGCTGCCGGCCTTCACCTGGGAGCGGGCCGACCGCGTCGCGGCCCTGCGCGAGGCCTGCGGGCTCGAAGAGCCCGCCTCGGTCTGATCGCCCGCGTCCAGCCGCTGGTCACCGCCCGGGCAGTCGACCGGCCGTTCGACTACGCGGTGCCGGAGCCGCTCGCCGCCGACGTGGTGCGCGGGTCGCTGGTGCGGGTGCCGCTCGGCACCCGCGAGGTGGACGGCGTGGTGGAGTCCGTCGGGAGCGAGCCGGACGTGGACGGCGGTGAGCTGAAGCCCGTGCTCGAGGTGACCGGCCGGCTGCCGGAACCCCTGCTCGATCTGGCCGTGTGGATCGCCGAGGGCACCGCCTCGACGCTGGCCCGCGCGGTCGCGCTGGTGGTGCCGCCGCGGCCACCGAAACGGCGGCTGAAGCCGGTCGCGGAAACGGCCTACGAGGACCGGCCGGTGACCCTGACCGAGGCCCAGCAGGCCGCCGTGGACACGATCGAGCGGGCGCGGACGGAGGCTGCCCACGAGGTGCTGCTGCACGGCGTCACCGGATCGGGCAAGACCGAGGTCTACCTGCGGGCGATAGAGCGGGAGCTGGCGGATGGGCGGGGCGCGATCGTGCTGGTGCCGGAGATCGCGCTGACGCCCCAGACGGCCGCCCGCTTCCAGGCCCGTTTCGGCGATACCGTGGCGGTGCTGCACAGCGCGCTCACCCCGGCCCGGCGCGGCGCCGAGCACCGGCGCATCGCCGACGGCGAGGCGCGGGTCGTGGTGGGCGCGCGCTCGGCGGTGTTCGCGGCGATGCCGCGGCTGGGCATGATCGTGGTGGACGAGGAGCACGACGCCTCCTACAAGCACGAGAGCGATCCCCGATACGACGCGCGCCGCGTTGCCGCGAAACGAGCCCGGCTGGAAGGGGCACTGGTCGTGTTTGGCAGCGCCACGCCGCGGCCGGAGTCCTGGCACGGCATCCCGCGCCGGATCGCGCTGCCCGGGCGCGTGGGCGGGCCGCTGCCAGCGGTGGAGGTGGTCGACCTGCGGCACGACGGCGGCTACCCGCTGACGCGGCCGCTGCGCGACGCGCTGGGACGGATCGAGGACGCGGGCGGCCGCGCCATCCTGCTCCAGAACCGACGTGGCTCCGCGGCTGCCATCCACTGCCGGTCGTGCGGGCACGGCTGGCGATGCCCGCGCTGTGACGTGTCGCTGTCGCTGCACGGCGGCGCCCGGCTGGTCTGCCACCACTGTGGTCACACCGAGCGCCCACCGCGGGCATGTCCGGTTTGCGGGTCGGTCGACATCACGCGGATCGGCTCCGGCACGCGGGCGGTGGAGGAGGAGCTGGGCGAGCTGCTCCCGGGGCTCACCGTGCTGCGGCTTGACGCCGACGTGGCGGCTCGCAGTGACGAGCCGGAGGCAACGCTGGCAGCGTTCCGCGCCGCGGACCGGGCGGTGCTGGTGGGCACGCAGCTGGTGGCCAAGGGGCACGACGTGCCCGGAGTCACGCTGGCAGCGGTGCTGGACGCCGAAACCGGGATGGCGATGCCGGACTTCCGGGCCGAGGAGCGCACGTTCGCCCTGCTGACGCAGCTGGCCGGCCGTCCCGGGCGGCCGGGCGACCCGCAGGGACGGGTGCTGATCCAGGCCTGGGAGCCCGCCTCGCGGGTGGTCGAGCTGGCCGCCCAGCACGCCGTGGAGGAGTTTCTGGACGGCGAGCTGGAGCGGCGAAGCGAGCTCGGCTATCCGCCGTACCGGCGGCTGGTGCGGGTGCTGGTGACCGCTCCCGAGCCACAGGTGGCCGAGGACATTGCCGCCACGCTGGCCGACGCAGCGGCGCCGGCGCTGGGGGACGATCAGCTGCTGGGGCCGGCACCGCTGTTTCGGCTGCGTGACCGCTCGCGCAGCCACCTGCTGGTGAAGACCGCCGACCCGCGCCGGGCGGCGGCGGTGTTCCGGGGCCTGCTGCGCGACCTCTCGGCCGACCTGCGACGGGCGGGCGCGACGGCGGTCGTCGATGTCGATCCCCAGTCTTTCAACTAACCTTCCCGCATGGCACGAGCACTCGTGATCGTCGACATCCAGAACGATTATTTCCCGGGCGGCCGCTGCGAGCTGGTCGGCCCTGAGCAGGCCGCGGAGCGGGCGTCGGCCGTGCTGGAGGGCTTCCGCGAGCGGGGCGAGCCGGTGTTCCACGTGCAGCACCTGTGGGAGGGCGACGACGCCGAGTACCTGGCGCCGGGGACGCCCGGGGTCGAGATCCACGAGTCGGTGCGGCCGGCCGCGGGCGAGCCCGTGACCCAGAAGGCCTACCCGAACAGCTTCCGCGAGACCGACCTCGAGCAGAGGCTGCGCGATGCCGGCGTTTCCGACCTGGTGATCGCGGGGATGATGACCAGCATGTGCGTGGACGCGACGGTGCGAGCGGCGGCCGACCTCGGGTTCGGCTGCACGGTCGTGCACGACGCCTGCGCGACACTCGACCTCGAGTTCGCGGGCCGGCAGATCCCGGCGGCAAGCGTGCACGGCGCGTTCCTGGCGGCGCTCGGCGATGGGTACGCGGCGGTGACAGCGGCGGACGATGTCTGAGCAGCAGGCAGAGCATCTGGAGCAGCCCGTCGAGGGCGAGGCGGAGGACGAGGGCCGGCCGACTCCCGAGGAGCGGCGGGCGTGGCGTGTCGCCGCGCTGCGGCTGGTGCGGCAGTATCCCGATCCGGCGCTGCGCAACGCCGCCACGGCGGTGGCCGAGGTTGACGACGAGGTGCAGCAGCTGGCCGAGCGGATGGTGGACGTGATGGAGCGCGCGCACGGGGTGGGCCTGGCGGCGCCGCAGCTGGGCATCCTGCGCCGCATCCTGGTCTACCGGGCGAGCGACGAGGACGAGCCGAAGGTGCTGATCAACCCGGAGCTGGAGGAACGCTCAGACGAGACGGAGGTGGGCACGGAAGGCTGCCTGTCGCTGCTCGGGGGCGAGCTGCAGGTGCCGGTGGCACGGCACCTGCGGGTGCGCGTGTCGGGCCGGGACGTGTCCGGAGATGCGGTCGACCTGGACGTTGAGGGCTTCGAGGCGCGGGTGATCCAGCACGAGATCGACCACCTGGACGGCATCCTGATCTTCGACCGCGCCGAGGATCAGGAACGCCGCGAGGCGCTGCGCGAGCTGCGCCTGCGCGCCGGGTGAACGTCGCCTACTTCGGCACGTCGGAGTTCGGTGCCGACGTGCTGCGCGCGCTCGTGGAGCGGGGCGCCGTGCGGGTGGCCGCGGTGGTCAGCCAGCCCGACCGGCCCAGCGGCCGCGGCCGCGCGCTGACGCCGCCGCCTGTCGCGGCGGCCGCGCGCGAGCTGGGACTGCCGCTGGCACAGCCGAAGGACGCCAGCGCCGAGCCGCCGGAGGCGGAGGCCGGGGTGGTGGTGGCGTTCGGGCAGATCCTGCGCGCGCCGCTGTTGGGCGCGTACCCGCTGGTCAATCTGCACCCCTCGGCGCTGCCGCGCTGGCGCGGCGCGGCGCCGGTTGAACGCGCGATCATGGCCGGCGACGCGGAGACGGCGGTGGCGGTGATCGAGGTGGCGCCGGAGCTCGATGCCGGCCCGATCCTGGCCGAGCAGCGGATACCGATCGGCGAGCACGATGACGCGGGAGCGGTGCGGCGGGCGGCGCTCGAGCTGGGCGTGCCGCTGCTGGAGCGGGCGCTGCTGGAGCGACCGCAACCCCGGGCGCAGGACGAACAGGGGATCACCTACGCCCGCAAGATCGAGCCGGCGGAGCGGACGCTTGACTGGTCGCGCCCGGCCGCCGAGCTGGACCGGAAGGTGCGGGCGCTGTCACCGCACATCGGGGCGCGGACCGCGCTGGACGGGCGGCCGTGCCAGGTGTGGAGAGCGCGGCCGCTGGCAGAGGGGCCGGGAGCGGGGGAGGTCGGCGCGGAGCTGGTGGTCGGCTGCGGCGAGGGTGCCCTGCAGATCCTGGAGTTGCAACCGTCGGGCAAGGGACGAATGGCGGCTGCGGACTTCCTGCGCGGGCTGCGCGATCCGCCCGTGCGCGCGACGTGAGCGAGCCCGACGCACGGCGGGTGGCCTACGAGGTGGTGAGGCGCACCTTCGAGCAGGACGCGTACGCGGACCGGGCGTTCGCGGGCGAGGCGTCCGGGCTGGAGGGGCGGGAACGGCGCCAGGCGATGCGGATGGCATACGGCGCGGTGCAGCGGATGCGGACGGTCGACCACGCGGTCGAGCAGCTGGGCGGCAGACGGCCGATGCGGCTGCAGGCGCCGCTGCGAAACGCGCTGCGGGTGAGCGGCTATGAGCTGCTGTTCTCGGACGCGGTGCCGGCGCGGGCGGCTGTCAGCGAAGGCGTGGATCTGGCACGGGACGTGGCCGGAGCGCAGATCGCGGGGCTGGCGAACGCGGTGCTGCGGCGGATCGCCGAGGCCGGCCCGGGGTGGGTGGAGACGCTGCCGCCGGGGCTGCGCTTCTCGTACCCGGACTGGGTGATGGAGGAGTGGACGGCGCTGATGCGCGCCGACGGCGCGAACGCGTGTGCAGAGGCGCAGAACCAGCCCGCGGAGCTGTGCGTGCGGGTGAACACGCTGCGAACGGACGCTCCGGAGCTGGGGGCGGCGACACGGAAGGTGGATGGGCTGCCGGAGGCGCTGGTGCTGGAGGAGATGATCGACGTGACGGCCACCGACGCGTTCGCGAGCGGGGCGGTGTGGCCACAGTCGCGGTCGTCGATGCGGCCGGCGCGGATGCTCGATCCACGGCCGGGCATGCGCGTGCTCGACCTGTGTGCGGCACCGGGCGGCAAGTCCGGGCAGCTGGCGGCGCTGATGGAGAACCGCGGCGAGCTGGTCTGCGTCGAACGCCACGCCGGACGGGCAGCGGAGCTCGAGCGGACGCTGGCACGGTTCGGCGCCACCTGCGCGCGGGTGGTGCGGTCGGACGTGCTGGACTTCGCCGAGAAGGGCTTCGACCGGATCCTGCTCGACCCGCCCTGCAGCGGCCTCGGGGTGCTGGCGGGACGCCCCGACGCGCGCTGGCGGCGAACACCGCAGGACGCCGCTGAGCTGGCAGGACTGCAGCTGGCGATGCTTGGCCACGCGCGCGGCCTGCTGGCACCCGAGGGCACCCTCGTCTACTCGGTCTGCACGCTCCGCCGCGATGAGTGTGAGGGGGTGCTGCCCGGCGGGGACTACCTGCTGCCCCAGACCGAGGGCAGCGACGGCTTCTATATCGCCGTCACCGGCGCCTGAGGGACGGCGGCCCGGCAACGCCGAATGCAACGGCCTGCGTGACGCTTCCGTTGCCTGCGGCCAGGTTGCGGGAATGCAACGGCCGCCGAGCGCGATCGCGTCAAGCCCGCATGGCTGCGTCCATCGCAGCGACGCCCGCGCGGGACCGCAACACCGGCGACTGGCACCGGTGTTGCCAACGCCGAGGTCACAGGGTGTCCCTCGAGGTGTCACCAGCGCCGCGCCTGAGCCGTGTCTGCGCAGCGCACCCGAGCGCTTCACTATCCTGCCAGCGCATGCTGGAGTGGCCCTCTTCGGTTGAGGTGGCTCCGTCGATCCTGTCGGCGGACTTCGGCCGCATGCGCGAACAGGTCGGCGAGGTGCTGGACGCGGGCGCCCGGGTCATCCACATCGACGTGATGGACGGCCATTTCGTCCCCGTGATCACCTTCGGGCCGAAGATGGTGGCCGACATCACCGAAACCATCCACGACCGCGGCGGCTTCGCGGACGTGCACCTGATGATCGAGCAGCCGGAGCGCCACCTCGACCAGTTTGCGGCCGCCGGGGCCGACAGCATCACGGTGCACGTCGAGACCTGCCCGCACCTGCACCGCACCCTCCACGCCATCCACGACCTCGGCTGCCGGGCCGGTGTGACGCTGAACCCGGCCACCCCGGTGGCGGCGCTCGAGGAGGCCGCGCGGTACGCGGACGTGCTGCTGTGCATGAGCGTCAACCCCGGATTCGGCGGGCAGGCCTTCATTCCCGCGACGCTCGACCGCCTGCCGCTCATGCGCGAGCTGGCCGAGGGGCGGGCCGAGCCGGTGCAGGTGGAGGTCGACGGCGGCGTCGGGCCGACCACCATCGCCGACGTGCACCGGGCCGGCGCCAACGTCCTGGTTGCCGGGTCGGCCGTCTTCTCGACGCCGGTGCCGGGCGACGCCTACCGCGAACTGGTTTCCCTCGCGGCCGGTCACAGCCGGGTTTGATGAGCCCGGAGGATCTCCGGTACCTGGAGCGGTGCCTCGAGCTGGCCGAGCTGGGCGCCCGCACCACAGCGCCGAACCCAATGGTCGGGTGCGTGCTCGTCCGCGATGGGGCCGTCATCGGCGAGGGCTGGCACGAGCGTCCAGGATCGCCGCACGCCGAGATGATCGCCCTGGCGGCGGCGGGCGACGCCTCCGTCGCCACCGCCTACGCCAGTCTCGAGCCGTGCGCGCACCACGGCCGCACGCCGCCCTGCGCCGACGCCCTGGTCGCCGCCGGCGTCGCCCGCGTCGTGATCGCGTCGATCGATCCGGATTCCCGCACCAACGGACAGGGCATCGAGCGGTTGCGCGCCGGCGGCGTCGAGGTCGAGCTGGCCACGGGCGACATCGAGCGCCGGGCCCGCCACCAGAACGCGGGGTTCCGCACTCTGGTGCGGCTCGGGCGCCCGCACGTCACCTACAAGGCCGCCGTCAGCGTCGACGGCCGCGTGGCCGCCCCCGGCGGCGAGCCGCGCTGGATCTCCTCACCGCAGAGCAGGGCTCTGGTGCACGAGTGGCGGGCGCGGTCGGGCGCAGTCGCCATCGGCATCGGCACCGTGCTCGCCGACGATCCGACGCTGACCGCACGAGACTGCGTGCCGCCGACGGAGCGCCAGCCGCTGCGGGTCGTGTTCGACCGCGCGGCGCGGCTACCGGTTGGCTCGGCGCTGGTGCGGAGCCTCGCAGAGGGCCCGGTGGCGGTGGTCTGCCGTCCCAGCGCACCCGGCATCGCCGCCCTCGCCGCGGCCGGGGTCGAGGCGATCGAGGCGAGCGACGACGGCCAGGCGCTGGCCGAGCTTGGGCGCCGTGGCGTGGCGAAGGTGCTGCTGGAGGGAGGTCCCACCCTCGCCGCGGCGCTCCAGGTCGAGGGCCTGGTCGACCGGCTCGCGCTGTTCGTGGCGCCGCTGGTGCTGGGTGCTGGGCCGAACGCGCTGGAGGGCTGGCCCGCCATGCGGCTGGGCGAGGGGGAGCTCGAGCTGAGCAGCCGCCCGGTCGGCCCGGATACGCTGCTTGTGGCCGACGTCCACGAGGTCTGAGGAGGGCGGAGATGTTCACCGGGATCGTGATCGAGCAGGGCGTGGTGGCGGAGCCACCGCCCCGGCTGCTTTTGCGCGCGCCCGGCATCGCCGCCGACGCCGCGATCGGCGACTCGGTGGCCGTGGACGGCTGCTGCCTGACGGTCACCGAGATCGACGGTGTCGTGCTCGGGTTCGACGCCGTGCCCGAGACGCTGCGGCGCACCAATCTGGTGCGCCTGCAGCCGGGCGACGAGGTCAACCTCGAGCCCGCCCTCCGCGCCGGCGACCGCATGGGCGGCCACCTGGTGCAGGGCCACGTCGACGCGGTCGGGTCGCTGCGTGACATCGCCGCCGAGGAGGACGCGGTCAACATGACCTTCGCGGCGCCCGAGCAGGTGCTGCGCTACGTGATCGAGAAGGGCTCGATCGCGGTCAACGGCGTCGCACTGACCGTGACCGCGTTCGACGACGAGAGCTTCTCGGTGTCGGTGATTCCGCACACCCTGGCGGTCACCAATCTCGGGCGCCTGAAGCCCGGCGACCAGATCAATCTGGAAGCGGACCTGTTCGGCAAGTACGTTGAACGGATGCAGGCCGGCCGAGCGTCACAAACCGGGTGATACGCTGACGGCGATGACGGTGGATGAGACCTACCACAGGCTCTACCCCGACCTCGTGGACTCGCCGTTCGCGACGGTCGAGGAGGCCCTGGACGAGATGCGCGCAGGCCGCATGATCGTGGTGGTCGACTCGCCCGACCGCGAGAACGAGGGCGACCTGGTGATGGCGGCCGACTGCATCACGCCAGACGCCGTCAACTTCATGGCCCGCCACGCCCGTGGGCTGATCTGCCTGGCGCTGACGGCGGAGCGCTGCGACGAGCTGGGCCTGCCGATGATGACCGAGCGCAACCGCACCCAGTTCGGCACCGCCTTCACCGTCTCGATCGAGGCCAGCTCGGGCGTGTCCACCGGCATCTCGGCCGCCGACCGCGCGCACACCATCCAGGTCGCGGTCGACCCGGCGTCGCGCCCGGACGACCTCGTCCAGCCGGGGCACGTCTTCCCGCTGCGCGCGCAGCCCTACGGCGTGCTGGAGCGCACCGGCCAGACCGAGGCCTCCGTCGACCTCGCGCGGCTGGCCGGGTTCTCGCCGGCCGGCGTGATCTGCGAGGTCATGAACGAGGACGGGTCGATGGCGCGGCTGCCCGATCTGATCCCCTACTGCGAGCAGCACGGCCTGAAGATGATCACCGTGGCCGACCTGATCGCCTACCGCCATCGCCGCGAGAAGCTGGTCGAGCGGATCGCGAGCGCCCAGATGCCGACTCGCTACGGCGACTTCGTGTCGCACGGCTATCGCTCGATGATCGACGGCCAGCACCACGTGGCCCTCGTGATGGGTGACGTGCGCGACGCCCCGGACGTGCTGGTGCGCGTCCACTCCGAGTGCGTCACCGGCGACGTGTTCCACTCGCTGCGCTGCGACTGCGGCGAGCAGCTTGAGCGGGCGCTGTCGCAGATCGCTCTGGAGGGACGGGGCGTGCTGCTGTACCTGGCCCAGGAGGGCCGCGGCATCGGCCTGCTCAACAAGCTGCGGGCGTACGAGCTCCAGGAGCAGGGGATGGACACGGTCGACGCCAACATCGCGCTCGGCCTGCCGGTCGATTCACGCGACTACGGCATGGGCGCCCAGATCCTGGCCGACCTCGGCCTGACCAGCATCCGGGTGATGACGAACAACCCGAAGAAGCTCGTGGGCCTCGAGGGCTACGGCCTGACGGTGACCGAGCAGGTGCCGATCGTGGCCGAGCCCAACCCGGTGAACGCTGACTACCTGCGCACCAAGGTCGAGCGGATGGGCCACACGATCACCCACCAAGGCCGTCAGCTCGACACCTCCGTGCCCGCCCCGTTCACGGAAGGGCCGTTCGGACCGTGAGCGAGTTCGGGGTCGGCACCATCGTGGTGCCGGACGGGTGCAACTGGATCGCGGTGCGGCCGCAGTCCGAGCTCGACATCGCGATCGTGGCGTCGCGGTTCAACGCCGACGTCGTGCAGAAGCTGCTGGACGGCGCCGTTGCCGAGCTCGAGAGCCACGGGATCGTGCGCGATCGGATCACCGTGGTGCTGGTGCCCGGTGCCTGGGAGCTGCCGCTGGCCTGCCGGCGGCTGGCCGAGGCCGGCGGGCACCACGCGGTGATCGCGCTGGGCTGCGTGATCCGCGGCGAGACCCCGCACTTCGACTACGTCTGCGCCGAGGCCGCTCGCGGCATCACCGATGCGGCCGCGGCCACCGGCGTGCCGGTCGCCTTCGGCGTGGTCACCGCCAACACGCTCGAGCAGGCCGAGGCCCGTTCCGGCGGCGCGCACGGGAACAAGGGAAACGAGGCGGCGGATGCCGCCGTCGAGATGGCCGAGCTGATGCGCGCGCTGCCGCGGCGCAGGTAGCGAGGACCTAGACCCGGCCGGCGCGCGCGTCCGGAAGCGGCGTCAGCACGCCGTCCAGCTGGTCGCGCAGGTGCTCGAAGTCGGGCGGCAGCGACAGCCGTTCGCCCAGGTGCTCGATCGGCTCGTCGGTGGCGAAGCCCGGGCCCAGGGTGGCGATCTCGAACAGCACGCCGGCCGGCTCGCGGAAGTAGATCGACTTGAAGTAGAAGCGGTCGATCACCGGGGTGGGGTGGTAGCCGTCGGCCGCCACCTTGCGCTGCCAGTCCTCGTGCTCGGCCATGCTCGACGCCCAGGCCACGTGATGCACGGTCCCGGCGCCGGGGATGCCCTGGTCGTCGGGAGCGGGCAGCCGCTCGTAGAACGCTCCGCGGTGCTCACCCTGCACCTCCCAGCGGGAGTCGCCGTGCTGCTCGAAGCCGAGCGTCTGCTCCAGCAGCTCGCGACCGCGCTGCATGTCGGAGGAGTACATGCGCACGCCGCCGAATCCCTGCAGCGCCAGCTCGTGGGGGATGTCGGGGTGCTCGGCCACCAGCGGCGCGTCGGCGCCGGTGAACAGCTCCAGCTCGAGGCCCAGCCCTTCGGGATCGTCGAACCGCAGGCGGCCGTCGCTGCGCGTGACCGCAGCGCCTTCGTCATTGAGCCGCTGCTCCCAGAAGTCCAGGGCCTGCTGCGACCCGACCCGCCACACGATCGCGCTGACCATCCCGCGGCCGGCCCGGCCGGCGCGCGCGCCCGGGTACTCGAAGAAGGTGATGTCCGACCCGGCGCTGCCGCGCTCGTCGGCGTAGAAGAGGTGATAGACGGTGGGGTCGTCCTGGTTGACCGTCTTCTTGACCATCCTCAGGCCCAGCACCCGCGTGTAGAAATCGACGTTGCGCGGTGCGTCGGCGGTGATGCACGTGACGTGGTGGATGCCGTCGAGCTTCACTGGAAGGCCTCCTTGCCTGTGCGCTAGACCGCTTTGGTGACCCGGCCGCTCTTGAGGCAGCGCGTGCAGACGTAGGCACGGGTCGGCGAACCGTCGAGCAGGATCCGGATCCGCTGCAGGTTGGGCTCGAAGCGCCGCTTGGTTGCGACCATGGAGTGGCTCCGGTTGTTGCCGAAACCAGGCTTCTTTGCACAGATCACGCAGACTCGGGACACGCAGACAATCCTTTCCGAACGGAACGGAGGCAGTATAGCCCGCAACCTGCCCGGGGGACGGCACGTCATATGGACGATGCACCGGGCACAGCTGACCGCCGTTCCCGCGCCTGGCAAGGTGGCGGGCGAACTGATCATCCCCAGCGAGGTGATCGCCCAGATCGTGGGGCTGACGGTGCTGGAGTGCTACGGCGTCGTCGGCATGGCCGCGACCAGCCTCAGCCAGGGCGTGGCCCGGCTGCTGTCGCGGGAGCGGATCACCCAGGGCGTGGGCGTGCGCCGCGAGGGCGACCGGTTGGCGATCGACCTCTACGTCGTGGTCGAGTACGGTCTCAACCTGGCCGAGGTTGCCACCAGCGTGCGATCGCGGGTGAAGTACACGGTCGAGAAGCTGACCGGGATCGAGGTGGACACGCTGCAGATCCACATACAGGGTGTGAAGCGCACAACATGACGCCGCTCGAGCGGGCGCTGGCGCTGGCGCGGGGCGGGCAGGGAGCGCTGCAGGTGCATCGGCAGCGGATCAACGACCTGAACGTCTACCCGGTGCCGGACGGCGACACCGGCAGCAACCTGGCCGACACGGTGACGCGGCTCACGCAGGGCCTGGAGCAGCTGCCGCCGGATGCCGACCGGCCCACGATCGCCCACGCAGCCACCCGCGCCGCGCTGATGGGCGCCCGCGGTAACAGCGGCGTTATCCTGTCGCAGATCGTGCGCGGCTTCGCCGAGGCGCTGGGGGCCGGCGAAGGGCCGGTGGACGCGGGTACGGTGGCGCGGGCGCTGCGGGCGGCCAGCGATGCCGCCTACGGCGCCATCCGCCAACCGGTCGAGGGGACGATGCTGACGGCGATCCGGGCGATGGCGGAGCGGGCCGAGGCGGAGCCCGGCGACGCGACCCTCGACGGCCTGCTGGCGTCGGTGCTGGAGGCGGGCGACGACGCCGTGGCCCGCACCCAGGAGATGCTGCCGGTGCTGCGCCAGGCGGGCGTGGTCGACGCCGGCGCCGCCGGGCTGGTCGAGTACGTGCGGGGCGCGGTCGCGGGCATGCAGCACCGGGCGCCGGCCGTCGCGGGTGCGCTGGCCGCAGCTCCGCCGCCCA
>Ga0075434_100001633_pt1 | contig 19087 bp, 23 predicted proteins | sample RhiMethybrSRZTD3_FD_75298 | JGI IMG/M metagenome (GOLD analysis project Ga0075434, IMG submission 75298) | Populus rhizosphere microbial communities from Tennessee, USA - Rhizosphere MetaG P. TD hybrid SRZTD3 | ecosystem: Host-associated > Plants > Roots > Rhizosphere > Soil | place: USA... | reverse complement strand
TCGACGGGCCGGGCGATCGCCGCGAGCCGCTCGCGCTTGGGCGGGTCGCCGCTTTCATCGATCCAGAGAACCGCGAGCTTCGATGCTTCCAGCGCGCGCCGGAGTTCGGCTGTGAACTGGTCTTTTTCCCGTAGGGCGGCAGCGTCGACGATCAAAAGTTCGACGTCGGCGAGGGCCGACACGGCGGAGCCGTCGATCGATTCCACGACTCTGACGTCGTGCTCTGGAAACAGCGACAGCGCGAGCGCCTGCTGCAAGACTTTATGCGGCTCGACGAGAAGCACTTTTGCCATTGTAATGTTATAAAGCTGCGCTTTAACTTGACAAGGCGGCACGCCGGAGTTACATAAAAAAGTTCCGGCGGTCGCCTGGATGCGAAAGTGGCGGAATTGGTAGACGCGCAGGATTCAGGATCCTGTGGGCTAACGCCCGTGGGGGTTCAATTCCCCCCTTTCGCACCATTCTAACAGCCTGAAAAAGTTATCATAGACTCGAAAATTTCTCTAACGATGCGGAGCTCCCGCGCTTTGCCGGGATATCTCAATCCTCTAACTTGACGTATGACGAAATGGTTGGTGGTTGTGGGGCTGGCGGTGATGCTGCTCGCCGGCTGTGAAAGAAAATCCGATTCACCGGTCACGAAGACGGGCGACGGCGATCCGAAACGCGGCCGCGCGACCTATCTCTCCAATTGCGCCGCCTGCCACAACACCGATCCGTCCCGCGACGGCGCGATCGGTCCGGCGATCAAGGGTTCTTCAAAAGAATTGATCGAGGCGCGGGTGCTGCGGGCGGGCTATCCTCCGGGCTACACGCCGAAGCGCAGGACCACGATGATGCCCGCCCAGCCGGATCTGCAACCGTCTATTCCGGACCTGGCCGCGTTTCTCCGTTAAGCGCTACCGGAACAGAATCCAGAACAGTACGATAAAAACCACCGCGAGTATAAAGCCGAACCAGAGCGCCCCGGATACCGTGTCGAGAGGCTTTTTGGTCTGCCCCTGCAAACCGGAAAGCGCATTCGCCTCGACGGCGGCGATGATCAGCCCCGCGATGACGATGAAAGCGGTCGCGTTGCCGCCCGTCGCCTCGCTGAAATACGGCGGCAAGTGACGCGCGCCCATGAAGAAAAGCATCGGAATGGAAAAAACCGTATTGGTGCGCGAAGCCAGCGCCGCGCGGCGGCCGCGATTCGCGGCGTCGGGAATCGGCTGGCCGCCCTGCGCCGTCTGCGCGGCGTTGGCGATGACGACCTGCTGATTGGGCCAGATCACGAGCCAGACGTTCAGGAACATGATCGTCCCGAGCGTGCCGCCGAGCGTGATCGCCCAGGCGTAGGGCGTGCTGTAAAATCCTTCGACGCCGGATTGCGCCAGGTAGTGGATGTACATCAGCAAACCGGCGAGGAACGTTCCCATCGCGCCCCAGCGGAACCACCAGAGAGCGCGCGGCACGAGCTTTTGAATCGCGCCGCTTCGGACGCCCGGCTCAGTCTCGGCGAAAAACGGCGTCTGCACGAAGTTGAAGTAATAAAGAAGACCGATCCAAGTGATGCCGGCGAAAAAATGAATCCACCGCAGCAGATACAGCCATGCTTCCATCGTTTCCCCTCCTTCTACCCTACTCGCCCGGGTACACCGCAATAGGAACTGGTAGGGTTATATTAACTGCACCTTTATTTTGTCAAGGCTAAACAGCAGCTTGCGCTTCCAGAAGCGCGAAACTTGTTGCGCAGCCGGAACCAAACCTCAATGCGGTAATTTTCCTTCCCCGAAACCCGGCGTGTCCAGCGCCTTCTTTTCAGCCGAAACGAAGCGCAGCACCTCGATCAGTCGAGCGGCCCGCTGTTCGAGCGATTCGGCCTCGAGAAGAGTCTGCTTCTCCATCGGCGCGAAATTCAGAGAAAAACAGCAAAGGTTCAGCCATGTCGCTCCGTCGATCGAGGCATCGGCGAGAATTTTGAGGAGCGGCGATTCCGCTTCGACAATGCCGCCGATGAGACCGAGGATCTCGCTTTTGAGCCGCGCGAAAAAAGCCGCTTCGAGAGGCTTCGGCTCTTCCCGGAGGCGGACTTTCGCCTGGCGATAAGAAGTCCGGTCCAAAATCTCCTCGCGAATCTCGTATTCGCTGACGCCGTGCAGGAGGATGTTGCAGCGACCGTCGGCGAACGGCGTGTGGCCAACGATCTTCCCCACGCAGCCGACCGAAAAAACCTCAGGATTGCCGTAATATTCCTTCTGCCAATCGCCCTTCAGCAAGGCCATGCCGATCAGCCGCTCGCCGTTTATCGCATCGCGCACCATCGCGCGGTAGCGGGGCTCGAAAATATGCAGCGGAAGTTGTACCTTGGAAAAGAGCACCACGTTGGGGAGTGGAAAGACCGGAATGATCGAGACAAGCTCGGGCGACATAGGCATGTCTTTGGTCGCGCCGGTGCGGCGCGCAGGTTCGCTCGGTCCTTAAATCTTAGTAACACATGCCTGCACGCCGATTCAATCCATGTCCGGCTTGACCTACTCTGGGTTCTATGCCATTTTTCCCGTACCGCGCGGCTGTTGAGGAACGTTCTTGTTGCAAAGAAAAAAAAAGTCGCCCGAGGCGGCCTATGTCTCGGAGCTGTTGAAAGCCAAGCCGCTCGCGGAAGCCGTCGATCCCTTCGCTTGCGTCGCCCAAGAGCTCGAACTCGTTGAGAAAAATCTCGTCCGCTCGATCCGCTCGGCGGAATCGACGCTGACCGATATCGCCGCCCATATCATTTGCGGCGGCGGCAAGCGGCTCCGGCCGATGATCGCCTTGCTCGCTTTCAAAGCGTTCGGCGGAAAAAAAGTCGAGGATATCGTCGACATCGCCACCGCTCTGGAACTCATTCACACCGCCACGCTTCTGCACGACGACATCATCGACGGCGCCGAGACCCGCCGCGGCAAAGAATCCGCTTTTAAAAAGTTCGGCTTGAAATCGACCCTGGTCGCGGGCGACTTCCTTTTCATCAAGGCCTTCGAGTTCGCCGGCAAGTTCGACGACACGGTGGTGCAGTGGACGGCGGACGCCTGCACGCGTTTGACCGAAGGAGAGATTCTCCAGGGCCATTTCAACCGCAACACCGAGGTTACGCTCGACGATTATCTCGAGATCGTCAAGCGTAAGACCGCATCGCTTTTTCAGACCGGGGCGAAGATAGGCATTTATCAGGCCGGGGGCGATCAGGCGCTCGTCGACGAAATGGATCGCTACGGCTTGAATCTCGGCATCGCTTTCCAGATGATCGACGACGTGCTCGATGTCGTCGGCCACAAAGAATTGCTGGGAAAGCCGACCGGCATCGATCTCCGCGACGGCAATCCTTCGCTGCCGATCATTCTCGCCCTGCGCGCCAAACAAGGCGAGGCGATCGAGGCGTTCAAGTCGAGCCGGCCCGGAGAAGCTGAGATTCAAAGCGCGCTGACGGCGATCGGACAAGGCCCTGCGATCGAAGAAGCCCGGGAGCTGTCGCGCGCTTACGCCCAGCGCGCCCTCGGTCCCGTTAAAAAGCTGCCTCCGTCGCTCTATCGCAACGCGCTGAAGACCTTGATTCAGTTGATCGTTGAGCGAAATTTTTAACCTCAGCGCCGACATGGCGCGGCATTTTCAGCCCAAGCCCCTTTGATGTCTTTGCCCGAGCGCCGGCGCGCAGAATACGTTCGCGGCACCTTCGACCGCATCGCGCGCCGATACGATCTCCTGAATCGCGTCATCAGCTTTCATCTCGATACGCATTGGCGCAAAAAGGCGATCCGCGCCGCTCTTCGCGACGACGAGCGCCGCGTGCTGGACCTGGGGACGGGAACGGGCGACCTCGCGCTGGCCGTAGCGAAGAAAATCGGCGACGACGGGCGCGTCGTCGGGCTCGATTTCTCGCATGAGATGCTGCGCCTGGCGCTCGCGAAAACAAAGCACGCGAGGGCCGGCGCAAAGATTTCCTACTTGCAGGGGACCGCGCTTGCAGCGCCCTTCGCCGACGCAAGCTTCGATGTGGTCATGAGCGGCTTTGTGCTGAGAAACGTGACCGACCTGAGTCTTTTTTTTCGCGAAGCCCACCGCTTGCTCAAGCCCGGCGGGCGGCTGGTGACGCTCGACATGTTCCCGCCGTCGAGCTTTCCTTTTTCCTTTTTCTACTCGCTCTATTTTCACCGCGTCATGCCGTGGCTCGGCGCCTGCCTGGCGCGCGACGGCGAGGCCTATCGCTACCTTTCCAATTCGGTGCGGAAATTTCATTCTCCCGAGGCGGTCATGAATATGATCGCGGACGCCGGCTTCGCCGATCCGCGCGTAGAGAAATATCTTCGAGGCGCCGTCTGCCTGCATACGGGCGATAAGCGCTGAAACACTGATCGATGCAGGCTTTTCCGGCGAGTTTTCTTTTGCTGTTTCTCGAAGTCGCCCTGGGCGGACTTTTCGCGCTGGCGGCGACGCCCTTTCAGGAACTGTCCCGCGGATTTTACAAATCGACCGGAGGCGTTTTGTTCGTCGTCGGGGCGCTGGGGTTTGTCGGCAAAGTGGATCTTTACCGCAAGATGGTGCCCTCTGCGCCTCCCGGCGCCACGGTGGAGCTTTTGCTTTACGCGGCGTTTATCGTTTGCTTCGCCCTTTATCTTTATTCGCTCTGGGGCGAACGCGTCGTCTTCCGCGCGCGGCTCTTCACGCTGTCGCTGTTTACCGGATTGCTGGCGCTCGTGGTGAGCGCGCGCGAATTCTATCAAGCGCCGTTTCCATCCGTCGAGGCGCTCGTCTATCCCGCAAGCTTCCTCTTTTCCGCGCTGCTTCTGGGCGGCGTCACCGTCGGGATGCTGATCGGCCACTGGTATCTGATCGACACGGGTCAGACGATCGAGCCGTTCGTGCGCATCTTCAGATTCTTTTTTGCCGCACTGCTGGCGCAGACGATCTTTTTTGTCTTGCTACCCGCACTGCTCTATTTTTTCGGCGCTCCCGAGACCGTCGGGCGCTTGTCGGACGTATGGCAGAGCCACTCCGTGCTCCTGGTGGCGCGGTTGCTGACCACTCAGGTCGGCTCGCTCGTCCTCTCGTTCATGATATGGCGGACGCTTAAAATCCCCCATACCATGGCGGCGACGGGCCTGTTTTACATTGCGATGCTAGGTGTCTTTGTCGGAGAGATCCTTGGGAGGCAAATCCTCGCTCTGACTTTCCTGCCCTTTTAATGTGGCAGACGGCGCCAGGCCGACTTTGATCTTCGTGATGCGAAGACCTTTCGAAGTCCAGCCGAGATCGTATCCGACCTCCATCCCCTCTTTGAGACCCGCGGGACTCCGGGCATCGCCGGTGACGATGACGAGGTCGTAGGCGAACTGCACCTCGCGGCCGCTCTCCGTGCGCACGACGCCCATATTGTTGCTGGGAAAGAGCTTGGAGATGGTGCCGTGATGAAACAGATCGGGCGGCAGTTTTATTTCTTCTTCGTCGGACAAAACGACCTCTATGGGTTTGTTTTCCGTTTGGCTTCGAGCGAAGCGCGCGCCCCGGCGGCGACGGCGGCGATCAAGTGGCCCATCTTCGGGTGCTCCGGCTCGATATCGCTCTTGAGACCGTAATGCGCGAGCGCTTCTGTGCATACCGGTCCGATGGAGGCGACAACGGTGCGCGAAAGACCGGAGCGCACTTTCTCTTCGAGACCCTCATCGGCGGCCATCCGAAATAAATGTTCGATCTGCGTCGCGTTGGTGAACAGCGCCACGTCGGCGTTTCCGCCGGCGATGAGGCGCACCGCCGATTTCAGCGGAGCGGTGTCTTCGGGCATCGCCCAGCGATAGACCGGCACCAAAACGACCTCTGCGCCGAGCGCCCGCAGTCCCTCGATCAGCTCGGGCCTGGTGATGCCGTACTCTTGCACCGCCACGCGCCGGCCGCTCAAGCCCATCTTTTCGAGCGCGGCTAAAATCTCCCGCCAGGTATTCGGCTCGGGAATCGCGACGTCGACCCTGAGACCCATTTCCTTCAATACAGCGATCGGCTTAGGGCCGCGCGCGACCAGCTTGACGCTCTTGAGCGCTTGTATCAGATCCTCTCGCGCATAGCCGGTGGAGACCGCGTCGACGAGCGTGCGCGTGCCGACGCCGGTGAGAAAGATGACGAGATCGATTTTTCCGCCCTTCAATGCGCGCATGAAATCGAGCGCGGCGGCGTTCTGCTCGAGCGGCAGCTCGCGCATCGAAGGGGCCTGGATCGCCGCGCCGCCGTGGCGCTCGATCAGCGACGCCATCTCGCGCGCCCGGCGCGTCTCGAACGAGACGATCTTGAGCCCTTTAAGACCGGTTTGCGGATGGCTTTCCATTTTGATCCGATGTTTCAGATTTCAGAGCGGTTTCAAAGTCGCCGAGATCGATTCCCAGGCGGACCACCTCGCCGATGACGATCACGGCCGGCGGCGAAAACGCCGCCGCTTTTTCGGCGATGTCACGGAGCGTGCCGGTTACGACGCGCTGCTTTTCAGTCGTCCCGGAGCTGATGACCGCGACCGGCGTCTCCGGCGCGCGTCCGTGCGTCGCCAGCTCCGCGGCGATGCGCGGGAGATTTGTCAGCCCCATGAGAACGACGAGGGTATCGACGGCCGTCGCTAACCGCGTCCAGTCGACCTTCGCGCCGTCTTTGCACGCTTCATGTCCCGTGATCACGGCGAAAGAGGACGATAGCCTTCGATGCGTCAATGGAATGCCGGCGCAAGCCGGAACCGCTATGGCGGAGCTTACGCCGGGTACGATCTCGAACGGAACGCCGGCTTCCGCCAGCGCCTCGGCCTCTTCGCCGCCGCGGCCGAAGACGAACGGGTCGCCGCCCTTCAAACGCACGACCTTTCGCCCCGCGCGCGCATGATCGATCAACAGCGCGTTGATCTCTTCCTGCGGCAGGCTGTGGTAGCCGGCGGCCTTGCCGGCGAAGATCCTCTGCGCGCTATGCGGCGCCTCTTCGAGCAGCGCGGGGCTCACCAGGCGGTCGTAGACGATCACCTCGGCGGCGCGGATCAATTCGAGACCGCGCACGGTAAGGAGTCCGGGAGCGCCGGGACCGGCGCCGACCAGATAGACTGTTGCCGTCTGCATGCTACCGCCCCACCCGCTCGCGCAAGTAGCGCTTCGCGCCTTCGATGTCCCCGTCGCGCACCAGCCGGCGCACCTCGCCGTTAAGCGCCTGCCGCCAGCTCTCCGCATCGGCGGAGAGGCTCTTTTCTTTCAGCTCGCTGCGCAGCTCCGCCACGATCTCGGATAGAACCGAATAATCTTCAGTAAAATAACTTTCGAGCTCTTCTCGAACGGCGCGCGAAAGCGCCGGGCTCGACCCGCCGCTCGCCACCGCCACTTGAAGCTGGCCCCGGCGGAGCACGGAGGGAAGAATAAAGTCGCAATGCGCCGGATCGTCGGCCGCGTTGATAAAGACGTCCGCTTCCTCGGCTTCCTCGTAAACCGCGCGGTTCACTTGAGCATCGTCGGTCGCGACAAAGGCGAGACGGTACCCCGAGAGATCCCCTTTGCGGTAGTCGCGCATGAAATGGCGGATTTTCTTTTCCTTCGCCAGGCGCTGAAGCGCCGCGGTCAGCGTGGGGCTTACCACCGTAACGCTCGCCGACGCCGCGAGCAGGCCTTCGATCTTGCGCTCGGCGACCGGACCGCCGCCGACCACGAGACAACGCCGTCCGGAAAGGTTCAAGAAGATCGGATAATAGCCCATGGCGTCTTCAGGGTAAGACATTCGGGGCGCCAAGTCCACAAACGGGAGCGCCTCACGCATCCTTCAAAAACACGCGCAAATTGCGCGGCTTCACGAAGACCCGCTCGCCTTCGCGGAGATCCAGCTCGACATAGCGCTCGCGGGTGAGCTCCACTTCGATGATTTCGTCGCCGTCGATCCGGTCGAGCTCCAGGCGCACGAGCGATCCCACGGCCCGGACGTCCCGAACGACCGCTTCGATCATCGCCCCGTCGCGCACGCGGTCGAGCTCGATGTCGTGCGGCCGCACGTAAGCGAGCGCGGGAGCGTCCTGAGTGCCGAGATGTTCCGGCGCCTCGATCTCGATCTCGCCGATATGCACGCGTCCCGCATGCACCCGGCTATGAAATAGATTCACGTTGCCGAGAAAGTGATAGACGAAAGGGGTCGCCGGGTGGTTGTAGACCTGATCCGGCGTGCCGAATTGCTCGACGTGCCCCTCGTTCATGACGACCACCCGGTCGGCCACCTCCAGGGCCTCTTCCTGATCGTGCGTGACGAAGACGCTCGTCACGTGGATCTCGTCGTGCAGGCGGCGGAGCCACCGCCGCAGCTCCTGGCGCACGCGCGCGTCGAGCGCGCCGAACGGCTCATCGAGGAGCAGAATCTGCGGCTCGACGGCGAGGGCACGGGCGAGCGCGATGCGCTGGCGCTGCCCGCCGGAGAGCTGCGACGGCAGATGATCGGCGAGAAAATCGAGCTGGACGAGCTTTAACAGATCGCCGACTTTTTTCCGGATGCTGCGCTCGCTGGGGCGCAGCGCGCGCGGACGCACCCGGAGCCCGAAGGCGACGTTCTCGAATACCGTCATATGGCGAAAAAGCGCGTAATGCTGGAAGACGAAGCCGACGTGGCGCTCGCGGGCGCTGCTGTCCGTCGCGTCCTGGCCGTGAAAGAATATCTCTCCCTGCTCGGGAAACTCGAGCCCTGCGATAACGCGCAAAAGCGTCGTTTTGCCCGAGCCCGAGGGACCGAGAAGCGCTACCAGCTCGCCGGTCGGGACCTCCAGGCTCACGTTGTCGAGCGCGCGGAAGTTTCCGAAGGTCTTGGTGACGTGCCTGACTTCGATGCTCACGTTAGCGATCCTTCTTCGGCGCTTACCCGCAAAGACGCTTCCCGACCGGCGCGCCATTCGATGAAACTTTTGGCGGCGAGGGTTACCAGGGCGAGCAGCGCGAGCAGCGATGCCGCGGCAAACGCCGCGACGTATTGGTACTCATTATAAAGGATCTCGACGTGGAGCGGTAAGGTATTCGTGAGCTCGCGGATGTGGCCGGAGACGACCGATACGGCGCCGAATTCCCCCATCGCACGCGCGTTGCACAAAATGACCCCGTAGAGCAGCCCCCATTTGACGTTCGGCAGCGTCACGCGAAAAAATGTCTGCCAGCCTCCGGCGCCGAGGGTCACCGCCGCCTCTTCTTCCTCGCTCCCCTGCGCCTGCATCAACGGGATGAGCTCCCGCGCGACGAAGGGAAAGGTCACGAACATGGTGGTCAAGACGATGGCGGGGACGGCGAAGATGATCTTGATGTCGTGCGCCGCCAAAAAGGGCCCGAGCCAGCCCTGCATGCCGAAGACAAGGACATAAATCAACCCCGAGACGACGGGCGATACGGAAAACGGCAGATCTATCAGGGTCATCAATAAGCTCTTGCCGATGAAATCGAACTTCGCAATCAGCCATGCGGCCGAGACGCCGAAGAGGAGATTCAGCGGCACGGCTACGGCGGCGGTAAAAAGCGTCAGGCGAATCGCCGCCAGCGCCGCCGGCTCCTGAAAGGACTCGAAATACGCGGTAAAGCCTTTCTGGAAGGCTTGGGCGAAAACGACAACCAAAGGGGAAAAAAGAAATAGCCCGAGAAAGGCCAGCGCGACGCCGATGAGCAGCCGGCGCATCAGGGCGGATTCGCCCGTCGCGACCGCCCGCCTGCTCCTATGCATTTCCGCTGCTCCGAACATCGTCTTATCGCACCACGTAGTATCTGCCGCTCCACCATTGCAGCGCGTTGATGATCAACAACATGATGAATGAAGCGACGAGCATCACGACGGCGATCGCGGTGGCGCCCGCGTAGTCGTATTGCTCGAGTTTGGTGATGATGAGCAGCGGCGTAATTTCGGTCCGCATCGGCATGTTGCCGGAGATGAAAATCACCGAGCCATATTCCCCCACCGCCCGGGCGAAGGCGAGCGCAAAGCCCGTGAGCAGCGCGGGGAACACGACCGGGAAAATGACGCGTCCGAACGTCTGCGTCCGGGTCGCGCCGAGGCTTGCCGCCGCCTCCTCCACTTCTTTTTCGAGATCCTCCAGGACCGGCTGCACCGTACGGACGACGAACGGCAGGCCGATAAATGTGAGCGCGATAATCACCCCGAGCGGAGAGTAGGCCGCCTTGATTCCGAGCGATTCGAGCGGTGCGCCGAACCAGCCGCGGCTGGAATAAAGCGTGGTGAGCGCGATGCCCGCGACCGCGGTCGGCAGGGCGAACGGCAGATCGACCAGCGCATCGACGATGCGTTTGCCGGGAAAAGGATAGCGCACCAGCACCCACGCGACTAGAAAGCCGAAGATCGCGTTGATCGTGGCGCCGGCGCACGCCGCGCCGAACGTCAAGCGATACGACGCGACGACGCGCGGCTCGGTCGCCGTGCGCCAGAAACCCTCCCAACCCAAGGCGGTCGTTTTAAAAAACGCCGCCGAGAGCGGAATCAGGACGACGAGGCTGAGGTACAGCAGCGTGAATCCGAGCGTAGGACCGAACCCCGGAAGGATGCTGCGCCTTTTGAAGGACGGGAGCATTAGCGTCCCGGCTGGTAGATTCGATCGAAAAGGCCGCCGTCGGCGAAATGGGTTTTGTTCGCCTTCTGCCAATCCCCGGCAATGTCGGCCAATTTGAACAGCTTCATCTTCGGAAACTGCCCGGAGTACTTCGCCGCGACCTTTGCGTCGACGGGCCGATAATAATGCTTGGCGCCGACCTCCTGGCCCTCCGGGCTGTAAAGATACTGCAGGTAGGCTTCGGCCGCCGCGCGCGTCCCGCGCTTGTCGACGATTTTATCGACGACGCTTACCGTCGGTTCCGTCATGATGCTCGAGGGCGGAACGACGATTTCAAAACGGTCTTGCCCCAGCTCTTTGCCGCCCAAAAGTATTTCGTTTTCCCAGTTGACCAGCACGTCGCCGATGCCGCGTTCTACGAAGGTCGTCGTCGCGCCGCGCGCGCCGGAATCGAGCACCGGGACATTTTTATAGAGACGGGTGATGAAATCCCGCGCCTGGTTGTCGTCGCGCTTGGATCTGAGCCAAGCATATCCCCAAGCCGCGAGATAATTCCAGCGCGCGCCGCCGGAAATCTTCGGATTCGGAGTAATCACCGCGACTCCCGGCTTTAATAGATCGTCCCAATCTTTGATGCCTTTGGGATTTCCCTTTCGCACAAGAAAAACGATGGTGGACGTGTAGGGAGAACTGTCGTGCGGCAGGCGGCTTTGCCAGTTCTTCGGGAGGAGATTACCTTTCTCGGCGAGCACGTCGATGTCGTAAGCGAGCGCCAGCGTCACCACGTCCGCCGCAAGCCCTTCGAGAACCGCCCGCGCCTGGCTGCTCGAGCCGCCGTGCGATTGTCTCACGGTGACGGCTTGGCCCGTTTTTCCCTTCCAATAACGCGCAAAAACCGCATTGAAATCCTGATACAGCTCGCGCGTGGGATCGTACGAGACGTTCAGCAGCGAGGTATCGGCGTGAAGGAAAGCCGGTATCGATAGTTGCAGCGCTGTCGATAGAGAACAAATGAATCCCACGATTTTGCAACGACGCATTTCTTCCTCTCAGCAAACGAAAGCATTGGAATGAAATCCGGCGCGGCTTCGAGCCGGCGCGGTCCTTCCCGCAGTTATACTCTGGATCGGACAGGCGGGAAAGCGATTACCGAGGATATCGTGAGGGACAACAGCGCTGCGAATAATATCGCTTCGCAAAGAAGCACAGCCGCAGGCGGCTTTGAGCGTAGAGGTTCATTGCGCGGCTTCCCTATGATCGCGCAACTCCCAATCATCATGCACTTCCCACAGACGCCCGTTCTCGGCGGTGTCTTTTCGCTCGATTTCCAAAACGACCCAGCGGTTGGTCTGGGCCGCCGAAGATGTGTCGGGCATTTTGTGCTTTGCATGCCGCGACCGTACATACACCCCGACCAGCGCGGCCGCGAAGAGCGCAGGAATTACAACTAGGGTGATTTCAAGATTAAACATCGTTACTTCAAGGTTGATTACGCCTTGCCTCCGGCGACGGCCTCGCGATGGACGTGAAGGCCGCATTCCTTCGTCTCGGGATTCTCCCACCACCAGCGCCCCGCGCGAATGTCTTCTCCCGGCTTGATCGCGCGTGTGCACGGCGCGCAGCCGATGCTTGGATAACCCTGGTCGTGGAGCTGGTTGTAAGGAAGGTTGTTCTCGCGGATGTAGTCCCACACCTGTTGATAGGTCCAGTCGATCAGCGGATTGATCTTCGCCATGCCGCCGTGACTTTTATCTACTTCTACCTTAGTGAGATCGGTGCGCGTCGGCGCCTGCTCGCGCCGCAGGCCGGTCATCCAGGCGTCCAGGTGTTTGAGCGCGCGGTTCAGGGGTTCGACCTTGCGGATGTCGCAGCAAAGCTTACGCGCGTCGACCGAGCGATAGAAGAGATTCAGGCCGTTCTCGCGCACCATCTTTTCCACGCTGCCGGCGTTGGGGAAAAACACTTCGATCTCGATGCCGTAGCGCTCGCGCATCGCGTCCATGCAGTCGTAGGTCTCCTGGTTGAGCCGTCCGGTATCGAGCGTGAAGACGCGGAAATCCGACCCGCGTTCGCGATACATGAGGTCGATCAGCACGGACTCCTCGGCCTGAAACGAACAGGCGAGAGCGAGCTTGGGATGATAGGTCTCGAAGGCCCATTTTAAGATGCCCTGGGCATCGCGGCTCTCGAGATCCTGTTGCGCATGTCCATTGCCGTCGGTTTTTGTTTCGGGTCGCGACATCGTTTCCTCCGTCTAGTTGACGCTCTTTTGCAGGTTTTCGAGCAAAGCTTCGGTATTAAAAGGCCGGGCGGCGCGAATGCGGACGCCGAAGCGCCGCCGCGAGTCGCTCTCCTTCTCGACGGTGAAGTCGGCCGTTCCAAAAAGACGGTGGGCGAGCGCGTCGATCGCGGGCCGCAGCGCCGACAAAGTTTCCTCGTTGTTCGGAGCCGCAAGCCGGTCGTTGATCGCGATCACCGCTTCGTCGCCGCGAAAGCGCACCCGGCCTTCCAACGCAGGCTCGTCTTCGATGCGCCTGCAATAGGCGAGCGCTGACGCGACCGCGCTCGCGAGCTTGTCGGTGTCGGAGCCTTCCAGCGGGCGTTTGCGGTTATAAAGCAGCCCCAAACGGTTTTCGGTGTTGTCGAGGCTGATGTTCGCCTCGTCGGCGACGAGCACGATCCCTGGGCCGGATGGAACGTGGCCGTAATCGGCGAGATCGTAGTATTCCCCTTCGGAGGCCTGGATCCAGGAATTAAAAATGCCGATGAACGGCTCGAGCGCGACCCGGCTCGGCTCGGCAACGAAGAACTTGACGTTGATCTTCTGGATATTCATGCGCTATGCGCTCCGCGCTTCGGAAACCGGCGACGCAGGCGCGACCGCCGGGGCCGCTCCCGCGGCGATCTTGTTGTAGCAGCTATGGGCCGCGTCGATGAAAAGCTGCGCCTCTTGCAGCCGTTGGAGCGCTACTCCTTTGTGGATGCCGTCGAGCTCCCGCACCGCGTCGCGCGCTTTGAACAAATAATCCGCAAAGGTGCTGCCGGCGTATTTGTCGTAAAACAACTGTGTATCGCAAAACAGGCGGCGGAATTCGCCGACGATCACCTCTTGATCGTGCGACGCCTCGTAGTTTTGCGTGCGCACCAGCGCCTCGGCGGCGCGAACCATGGCGCCATAGGCGAGCACCGCCGCCTTTTGCAGATCGCCGGCGTCAAACCAGATCTGCGCCTCGAAGATCTCGCGTTCGCTGGCGGCCAGCGTAAATTGGGCCTGTGAAACGACTTCGCCGGCGCACTCGCCCACGCCCATGTCCGTCAAGGTGAATTCCCGCGTATCGCCCCAGTCGCTGTAGAATGTCGGCGCCTCGTCGTGCGCCGGGACTTTCATCAAGTCTTCGAGCATCGCCTTGGTTTCTTTTTTGCCGATGCGGCCGATGAAGTCCTGAAAGCTCTCGCCTTTGTGCCGTTCGGCGACGTAGCGGTCGGTGACGCGCGTCACGACCTCGGGAATACGCTTCGACGGCACCGCGCCGATCGCCAGACCGTAGGCGCCGGCGTTGTCGCGGAATTTCCCGCCGAGCATGACCTGGAAATGCGGCACGGTATAGCCGTTGATATTGCGGCTGATGCCGTAAAAGCCGATATCCGCCACGTGATGCTGACCGCAGGAATTGAAGCAGCCGCTCACTTTGATGCGGAGGTCTTTCACCGCCTGATCGAGCTCGAAGCTCTTTTCGCTGAGCCGCTGCCGTAATTCCTTGGCCAATCCGCGCGACGACGCGATGCCCAGTTTGCACGTGTCTGTGCCGGGGCAGGAAGTGACGTCGACGATGGTGCCCGCATTGGGATCCGCCAAGCCGATTTGCTTGAGCGCGCGGTAAAGCTCGGGCAGGTCCGCCTCGCTCACCCACCGAAGGAGAATATTCTGATCGACGGTCGTGCGCACGGTTTCTCTGACAAAACGGCGCGCGATGCCGGCGAGATCGCGGAGCTGATCGGCCGTGATATCGCCCAGCGGCAGCGTCACCGTCGCGGCGACATAGCCGGGCTGTCGCTGCCGATAGACGTTCGTCGCGTACCAGGCTTCGAATCCTTCGGGCCGCACCTGTCCGTTCAAAGCCGAGCCGGCCCTGAGCGGCCGCTCGCTATCCTGCCGGGTATCGGCAAGATAGCCGGTCCAACGGTCATCGGGCGCAAGCTTGCGTCGCTCTTCGGCGACCAATTGGCGGAACTTCTCGATGCCGAGGTTGGCGATTAAAAACTTGATGCGCGCGCGGGCCCGATTGCGTTTTTCCCCGAGCCGGGCAAAAACGCGGGCGATCGCCTGCGCCGTCGGCAGCAGCTCCTCTTCGGGAAGGAATTCGTCGAACAGCTGCGCCTTGTAGGGAACGGCGCCGAGCCCTCCGCCGACGTAAAATTCAAAACCGCGCCGCTCTGTCCCGTTTTCCGAGCGCGTGCGGGCGATCACGCCCATGTCGTGCATGCTGGTCAGGCCGCAGGGATGCTGGGCGCAGCCGGAAAAGGCGACTTTGAATTTACGGCCGAAGTCCTGCGTATCGGGATGGCCGAGCAGGAATTTCGAGCTCGCCTTGGCATAGGGCGTGACATCGAACGTTTCGTCGCGGCAGATGCCGGCCAGGGGGCAGGCCGTCACATTGCGCACCACGTTGCCGCAGGCCTCGCGCGTTGTAATGCCTACCGCAGCCAAACGCCGCATCAGCGCAGGCGTGTCCTCGATATGAACAAAGTGATACTGGATGTCTTGGCGCGTCGTGACGTGCGAGATTCCATCCGCGTACTCTTCGGACAGATCCGCCAGCGTTTCCATCTGCTCGGCGTTGAGGCCGCCGAACGGGACTTTGATGCGCATCATTCCCGGCGCGTCCCAGACTGTGTCGGGACCCTTGGTCAGTCCACCGGCGGCGATTTTCAGTTTTTGAATTTTCTGTCCGTCGTGGCGCTGCCCGTTGTCGTATCTCTGTCCATAGATGCCGCGGCGAAGCCGGGTCTCGGCAAACACTCGCTCGTCGATCTTCCCCTGTTTTCGCAGCTCGATCTGCGTCTCGAAAATATCGATCTCGCGTCCGAGATCGGAAGCGATTCGATCGCCGAGCTTGTCTTTCCAAGTTGTGCTCATTCGCGTGGTCCTTAATTCCTATATTTCCGATTGTAGAAATCAGTTATTAAGGCAAAAAAATAGTCGCAAAGCTTCCTTTAGAGATAATCCATTTATAGTAAATCCGATCGTTAAAGTCAAGATCCAGGAGAGTCGCTAAAACCCAGCCTTATTTGGTTGCCAACCCGCGAGCGATACGTCCCTGGAGCTCCATGAGCCCGTCAAGGACCGTTTCGGGACGGGGCGGACAGCCGGGGACGTAGACATCGACAGGGATGACCCTGTCGATGCCCTGGACCGTGGCATAGTTGTCGTAGAAGCCCCCGCTCGCCGCACAGGCGCCGAAAGCCATGACCCATTTGGGTTCGGCCATCTGCTCATAAACGCGCTTTAGGACAGGAGCCAGTTTTTGATTGACCGTGCCGATCACCATCAAAAGATCCGCCTGACGCGGGCTGAAGCGCGGCAGCAGCGCGCCGAAGCGGTCGATGTCGTAGGGCGACATGGACAGGGACATATATTCCATGGCGCAGCATGCGGTCGCGAAGGGGTAAGGAAAAAGAGAATACTTTCTGGCCCAATTGATAGCGCTATCCAGACGGGTCACAACCACGGATTCCACCAGCATACGGTCGTCGCCGGTTTTGATGTTCGGTGAGTGTGACGCGGCTTCCATACCCAGACTATAAACGATCTAGGGCAAAACTGAAACTGGATTAGACGTCTTCAAGACGTTTTTCGACTTGACATCGAGAACCACCCCATTTACTCTGATCGAACTTCAAGACTACCCAAAATTTTGAGGGATGGAGCAGGGAGATCGCATGGGGGGAAAGAGAATTCTAGTCGTGGAAGATAACGAGGATACTCGCGAAATCCTGCTCTATCGCCTGCAAAGCATGGGTGACTACGAGGTTGTTCTCGCGTCCAACGGCAAAGAAGCCCTGGAGATCGCGACGAAATCCCGACCCGACCTCATCATCATGGATTTGAAAATGCCGGTTATGGACGGCTGGGAAACCACCAAAGCGCTGAGAGATACCAACTGGGGTAAAAACTTGCCGATTATTGCCCTCACCGCTCAAGCGATGGAGCGCGACGAAGAAAAGGCCTTGAGTGCCGGCTGCAGCGACTATATCGCCAAACCGATCATGGACTACGCTGTCCTCAAGCGAAAAATCGAAAAGTTTTTTCGCTAGCCGCTCGCTTCCTTACTTTTAGACTTTGATGACGTTGATAGCTTGGGGACCCTTCTCGCCCTGGGCGATTTCGAATTCCACGGTCTGCCCCTCGTTTAGGGTCTTGAAGCCGTCCCCCTGTATGGCGCTGTAATGGACAAACACGTCTCCGCCGCCTTCTTTTTCAATGAAGCCGTAGCCTTTGGAATTGTTGAACCATTTGACCTTACCGTTAGCCATTACCGCTTCCTCCCGCCGCTCTGTCCTTCGGCAGAGCTAAGCTTTTCGCGAAACTTACTCTCGGGCAGGCATAACGAGCCACACTAGGAACCCTCTCCTAGCCGGCCCGGGAAAAGACAAACCGCCCGTCAGACCCGCAAATCATTTGCACGCCTGTTTTCCTTGGGCGGGACATTAGAAAAATCCCAGTATCGTTGTCAAGTAAAAAATACAGTGTGCTTACAACGGGTTTCGATGTCCTTTATAGGCACCGAATGACTGTTCGGCTTATAATTCGTTACTATGTCGAGTTCCGAATTATGCCCAATTTTTAGGCATAAACGATAAATTTCTAACATCCCGGATCAAAAGGGGAATAGCTACGTTGTACACAGGGGTAATATAAAAAGTTGACATTACAGGGGTTTTAAAATATACTTGAGGAGTTCCACGATCGTAAAACGCCTGTTAACTGCACACTGGAACAAGCAGAGTCGTTGATGGCAGTCTACACGGTCCTTCACAAGAGAGATTGTGCTCGAATCGCCGACGAGTTCGGCCTCGGCGATCTAATATCCTACAACGGAATTCGCAACGGTTCGGTCAACACCCATTATCTTCTCGAAACCAAGCGCGGCCGGTTCTTCTTAAAAATCGACGAGGTCAAAGGAGAACTTGAGGTCAAGCAGGAACTCGAGTTGCTGCTTTTTTTGCGCAAGCAGGGCTGCCCCTGTCCGCAGCCTCTCAGAAGTAAAAAAGGCCGCTATTATCACGAGCTTCACGGGAAACTCGCTTCGGTGAGCAAATACATCGACGGGGTCGAGCTTCCCATAGAGAAACTAACTCCGACGCACCTCGAAGTCGTGGGTCACGCCCTGGCTGATCTACACTTGATTGGCCGCGGGTATAAAAAAGGTATCGATAATCGGTTCGGCTTCACTAAAATTCTCTCGATCTATCGTGAAGTGCGACGCCAACTGCCGATGCATCTAAAGCACATCGTGCGCGTGCTTGACGATGAGGTCGCTTACCTCGAGAACTATCTCGACAATAATCTACCGAAGGGAATCATCCACGGCGATCTGTTTCCGGATAACGTTAAGTTCAAAGGATCGCGGCTCATCGGCATCGTCGATTTCGAGGCGGCCTGCCGAGGCAAGCTGATTTATGATCTGGCGACCGCTGTCAACGCCTTTTGCTACAACGACGGCCGCTATCAGCTCGAACGTTTTGAGCCGCTGATCACGGGCTACGAAAGCCTGCGCCCGCTGTCGCTGCCGGAATGGGACTCTTTCCCGAACGAGCTGCGCTTCTCTGCGCTTAGATTTACGATTACCCGAATTAAGGACTTCTATCTTAGAAAGTGCGACGAGAATCAGCGGGTTTTCAAAGATTTTAAGGAGTTTTTCGACCGTTTGCTGATTCTCAGGAGAGAAAAGACCGGCGGCATGGAAGACATTCTGCTTGCGATGGCCACCGGTTACGACTATCGCAAGTACCAGAAATCGAAACCCTCTAAGTAATCCCCTGTTCTGTTTAGTACGTTGGGCGAGCGCCTAGTCGTTTGATCTTGATCAGCGAGTCCTGACGGATCAATCGAATGAGGGCAAAGAACGTGAGCAGCGCGCCAAAGAGGAAAAATAGCCTCCCGCCGCTCAATACGACGTAATAAAAGTCGATCTTGACCTTCGCCGCATTGTACCGCTCCCGGTCCTCGGTGATGCGCCGGAGCACTTCCTCGTTCTTTTGCTGATCCAGTTCCTGAAAGCTGCGGTAGCTCTCCTCTAGGCCGGTCGGGGCTGTTTTCCGCATTAAACCTTGATACTTCGAGATCTCCATGGCCCCTGCGACCCAGTTGCCGACTCCGAGAACGAGCAGGGTAAATCCCGCCACCAGTAGGTAGCTCGAATACGCGTCACGAATTTTCATGAGAAGACGTGGCTAGATTACTCCATATCGCGCCAAACGTCAATTTCTAATACAATTCATTCATCGCTCGCCTTGAAGTGCACCCCTTCCGTGGCTTACGAT
>Ga0075434_100001630_pt1 | contig 19105 bp, 20 predicted proteins | sample RhiMethybrSRZTD3_FD_75298 | JGI IMG/M metagenome (GOLD analysis project Ga0075434, IMG submission 75298) | Populus rhizosphere microbial communities from Tennessee, USA - Rhizosphere MetaG P. TD hybrid SRZTD3 | ecosystem: Host-associated > Plants > Roots > Rhizosphere > Soil | place: USA... | reverse complement strand
CTCGCGCGGTTGCCTGGGCACAACCTGCCGGAGGAGTTGTAGCCGCTTCGCGCCCAGCTCCGGGGCCATCATCGACAAACCGGTGATGTTGCCGCCCGGCTTGGCGAGGCTCGCAACCAGCCCGTCGCCCACGGGATCAGAGCTGACCGGCATCACGATCGGGATGGTGCGCGTCGCCTGCCGCGCGGCGAGCACCGATGGCGAGGACGCCGCGACCAGAACGTCCACCTTCAGTTTCACAAGCTCGGCGGCAAGCTCCGGCATGCGCTCGAGCCTGCCCTCGCCCCAGCGGATCTCCAGGCGGAGATTTTTGCCCTCGACATAGCCGAGATCCTCCAACGCCTTGCGGAACGCCTCGAAGCGGAAGTCGGAGTTGTTCTGCGGCACCACCGGGCTCAGATAGCCGACGCGGAAAACTTTTGCGGACTGCGCTCGCGCGCGTGGCAGGGCCAGCAGCGCTACAGCGGCGAGGAGCAGATTCCGGCGCTGATTGCGGCCCATGTGCCCTCCGTGACGAGCCTGTCAACAGTCTACTACTTGAGGATCTGGATCAGGTTCGAGTAGTCGTCGGTCCAGGTGCGCCAGGTGGGCTGGTCCTCGGCGGGCTCCGCGCCGGCGTCCTTGATGCGCTTCACCTCGAGCGCCCTGGGATCGCGCGACACCAGCACCCAGTCGCTCCTCGAGCGCGTGCTCGCATCGTCCTCGTCGTCGGGGTCATCGGCGATCAGCACGGCGTGCGCGCCGAGCTCGCTCGAGATGCGCGCCACCACGGGGATCAGGTCGAGGAAGCGGTTCGAGACGTGGAAGGCGACGATGCCGTCGGGCTTCATGTGCCGCAGATAGATGGCGAGCGCCTCGCGCGTGATCAGGTGCACCGGGATAGCGTCGCTCGAGAAGGCGTCGACCGCGAGCACGTCGAAGCCCTGAGGCGGCTCGCGCTCGAGCGTCAGGCGCGCGTCGCCGAGCGCCACCTCGACCTTGGCCGGGCTGTCGGCGAGGAAAGTGAACTCGTGCCGCGCGATATCGACCACCTGCGGGTTGATGTCGTAGAAGCGGTAGACGTCGCCCTTGCGGCCGTATGCGGCGATGGTGCCCGCGCCCAGGCCGATCACGCCGACCCTCGCCGGATGGCCGCGCTTGGATTCGATCGCCGCGCCGATGCCGGAGCTCTCCTGGTAATAGGTGGTGAGCATGCGGCGCATCGAATCGTGCATGTACTGCTCGCCGTGCATGATCGTGCCGTGCACCAGGCGCCTGAGCTGCGACGGGTCGCCCTCGCTGCCGTACTCCTTGACGCGCAGCACGCCGTAGAAGCTGCGCTCGGCGAGACGCACGTCCTTCTGGTGGCGCAGTCCGTCGTAGGTGGCGGCGCCGGCCACGCCGAGCAGCACCGCCAGCGCGGCGAAGTAGGCCAGGCGGCCGAGCGAGCCGAAGCGCAGCGCGGCGGCAAGGGCCACCGCCGCGAGCCCCGCGCCGAGCTCGAAGTAGCCGCTGAACACGAGCGGCGCCACGACCGCGACCAGCAGGCCGCCGAGCGCGCCGCCGGCGGAAATCGTGAGGTAGAACGCGGTCAGCCGCCGCGGCGCCGGGCGCGTGCGGTAGAGCTCGCCATGGCAGAAGAGGCAGGCGATGAAGAGGCCCGGCAGGAACACGCCGAGCTGCAGCGCCAGCGTGTAGTCGAAGCGGCTGTCGGCGAGCAGCCACGCCATGGCGCCCAGCGCCACAAGCACCAGCGGCCACAGGAAGCGCGGCTGGTACCAGCTGCTGCCTTCAAAGGCGATGATGAATGTCGCCAGGTACAGCGTGAGCGGCACCAGCCACAGGAGCGGCACGGAAGCGACGTTCTGGGTGATGTGGTTGGTCACCGCCAGCAGCAGCACCGAGCCCATGGCGGAGAGCGCGAGCCACCAGGCAAAGTCGGCGCGGGCAACCGGAGCGTCCTCCGCCGCCGTCGGCGCGACGCTGCTCGCGCGCGGCGTGCGCCAGGCCACCACGGCGCACAGGAACGCGAACGCGGCAAAGAGCCATGACCACACCTTCACTTGCTGGCCCGCGCTGAGGAAAGGCTCGACGACGAACGGGTAGCCGAGCAGCGCGATCAGCGAAGCCAAGTTGGAGAGCGCGAACAGCCGGTAAGGGTTTTCGCTCGGCCGCGCGCGCGAGAACCAGGCCTGGATCAGCGGGCTGGTGGACGCGAGCAGGAAGTACGGCAGCCCGACCGTCGCGCCGAGGACGAGCAGGATGCGCGTCAGCGGCTCCTCGGACCCTGTCGGCTTCCAGGTGTCCGCCGGCATGATCGGCAGGGTCGCGAGCGCGGCGACGAGAAGGACGGTATGGATTGCCGGCTGGAACCTTTTTTTCGAAACCCAGTGGGCGTAGGCATAGCCGGCGAGCAGCAGCACCTGGAAGAAGAGCATGCAGGTGGTCCACACCGCGGCGGTGCCGCCGAACCAGGGCAGGATCAGCCGCGCGATGAGCGGCTGGACCATGAAGAGCAGGAACGACGAAAGAAAGATCGTCGCCGCGTAGATCATGTCTCGGGGCGATTAGACGCGCCGCGCGAGCTCGGCCGCGAGGCCGGTGTAGCGCGCGGGCGTGAGGGCGAGCAGCCGCTTCTTCTCCTCGGCGGGAATCGGCAGCGAGCGCACGAACCTGGCGAGCGCGCCGCGCTCCAGGCGCTTGCCGCGGCTGATCGCCTTCAGCTTGTCGTAGGCGTCGGCGACGCCGTGGCGGCGCATCACCTGCTGCACCGCCTCGGCGAGCACCTCCCAGTTCGCCTCGAGGTCCGCGGCGAGGCGCGCGCCGTCGGCCTGCAGCTTGGCGAGCCCGCGCCGGCAGGCGGCGTAGGCGAGAAGGGTGTGGCCGAGCGCGGCGCCGATGTTGCGCTGCGCGGTCGAGTCCGACAGGTCGCGCTGCCAGCGCGACACGGGCAGCTTGTCGGCGAGGTGGCGCAGGAGCGCGTTGGCGACGCCGATGTTGCCCTCGGAGTTCTCGAAGTCGATCGGGTTCACCTTGTGCGGCATGGTCGAGGAGCCGACCTCGCCGCGCTTCACCTTCTGCGCGAAGTAGCCGAGCGAGACGTAGCCCCAGACGTCGCGGTCGAGGTCGAGGAGCACACTGTTGGCGCGCGCGTAGGCATCGAGCAGCTCGGCGAGCCAGTCGTGCGGCTCGATCTGCGTCGTGTACGGGTTGAACTCCAGACCGAGGTTCTCGACGAAGCGCTTGCAGAAGCGCTCCCAGTCGAAGCCGGGATAGGCGACCAGGTGCGCGTTGTAGTTGCCCACCGCGCCGTTGATCTTCCCCAAGACGCTGACCGAAGCGATCCGCTCGCGCGCGCGGGCGAGCCGGTGCGCAAAGTTGGCCATCTCCTTGCCGAGCGTGGTGGGCGTCGCGGGCTGGCCGTGCGTGCGCGAGAGCATCGCCAGGCCGGCGTGGCGGCGCGCAAGCGCCCGCAGCGCCTCGATAACCTGGTCGAGCGCCGGCAGCATGACCTTGTCGCGCGAGTCGCGCACCATCAGCGCGTAGCAGAGGTTGTTGACGTCCTCGGAGGTGCAGGCGAAGTGGATGAACTCCAGGCCCGCCTGCGCTTCCTTGTTCTTGCCGAGCTTGGAGCGCAGCCAGTACTCGATCGCCTTGACGTCGTGGTTGGTCTCGGCCTCGATGTTCTTGACGTGCTCGGCGTCGCGCTCGGAGAGGTTCTTCGCCAAGGCGCGGAAAGCGCCCACGGTGCGGGAGGAAAACGGCTTCAGTTCCTTGATCGCGCGCTCGGCGGCGAGCGCCTGCAGCCACTCGAGCTCGATGCGGATGCGGAAAGCGATGAGCGCCTGCTCGCTGAAGTAGGCCCTGAGCGGGTCCAGGGCTTTTGCGTACCGGCCGTCGAGGGGCGACAGCGCGGCGAGCGGCGAGGGCATGGGCCTCTATTATACGGTTGATGCGCATTTCGCTCAGGCAGGTGAGCGCGGAAGCCGGCGCCTGTCGCCTCTGCAAGAAAACGCTTGAGCCGCGGCCGGTGTTCCGGGTGGGCGCCGCCGCGCGCCTGCTGGTCGTGGGCCAGGCGCCGGGACGCCGCGTGCACGAGAGCGGCATCCCCTGGAACGATGCCTCGGGCGACGTGCTGCGCGGCTGGCTGCGCATGGACCGCGACGCGTTCTACGACACTTCGCGCATTGCCATCGTGCCCGCGGGCCTTTGCTATCCCGGCACCGTCGGTGGCGCCGACCTGCCGCCCCCGCCGCGCTGCGCGCCCCTATGGCAGCCGCGCTTCCGCGCCGCGCTCCCTCGCATCGAATTGACGCTGCTGGTCGGCAGCTATTCCCAGGCCTATTACCTCGGCGAGCGAAGAAAGGCGACGCTTACCGAAACCGTGCGCGCCTTCCGCGAGTACTTGCCCGAATTCTTCCCGCTGCCGCACCCGAGCTGGCGCAACTTGGCATGGGCGAAGCGCAATCCCTGGTTCGCCGACGCTGTCATCCCGGCGCTGCGCCGGCGCGTTAATGCGGCGTTGCGGTCTGTATAATCGCGCGCCCTTTATGAAACTACTCGCCGGACTCGCCAGCCCCTACACGCGAAAGGTGCGCGTCGTGCTCGCGGAGAAGAAGATCGAGTGCGAGCTCGAGCTGGTCGACGTATTCCCGGTCGAGAACCCGGTCAACGCGTACAACCCGCTCGGCAAGATCCCAACGCTGGTGCTCGACGACGGCACGGCCCTTTTCGATTCGCGCGTCATCGTCGAGTTCCTCGACGGCAAGTCGCCCATCAGCAAGCTGATCCCCGAGGACCTGCGCGACCGCGTCGCCGTGCGCCGCTGGGAAGCCCTCGCCGACGGCATCCTCGACGCCGGGCTCCTGGTGCGCTACGAAACCCTGCGCGACAAGAAGGAGCGCAGCAAGGCCTGGAGTGCCAAGCAGACCGCGCGCGTCCACCGCGGCCTCGCCCAGGCGCAGTCCGATCTCAACGGCCGCACCTGGTGCCACGGCGACCGCTACTCGCTCGCCGACATCGCCCTCGGCTGCTGCCTCGGCTGGCTCGACTTCAGGAAACCCGGCGAGGTCGACTGGCACGCCGAGTATCCGGCCCTCGCCCAGCACCACGCCAAGCTGATGGCCGAGCGCCCCGCCTTCGCCGACACCGTCCCCCAGGCGCCGAAGGTTACGTAATCACGCCTCCGCCGAGGCACGCCTCGCCGTCGTAAAGCACGACCGACTGCCCGGGCGTCACCGCCCATTGCGGAGCGCTGAAGTCCACCTTGATCTCCGAGTCGAGCACCCGCGTCAGCGTGCACGCGGCGTCGGCCTGGCGATAGCGCGTCTTGGCGGTGTGCGCCGAGGGTGCTGACGGCGGGCTGCCTGCCACCCAGCTCGCATCCGCCGCGTCGAGCGTGTGCTTCATGAGCAGCGGATGGTCATGGCCCTGGACGACGATCAGCTCGTTCCGCTCGAGGTTCTTGCCAGCGACGTACCACGCGTCGCCGGGGCCGCCGATGCCGATCCCCTTGCGCTGGCCGATGGTGTAGAAGGCGAGGCCGATGTGCTCGCCGAGGGTCTTGCCCTCGGGCGTCTTGATCGGACCGGGGGCCTTCGGCAGGTAGCGGTTCAGGAACTCACGGAAGGGCCGCTCGCCGATGAAGCAGATGCCGGTCGAGTCCTTCTTGGCGTGGTTGGGCAACCCGGCCTCGAGCGCGATGCGGCGCACCTCGCTCTTCTTCAGCGCGCCGACCGGGAAGATCACGCGCGAGAGCTGCTGCTGCGTCAGGCGGTGCAGGAAGTAGCTCTGGTCCTTGCCCGCGTCCTTGCCGCGGAGCAGTCGTGCGCCATCGGTCCGCGCGTAGTGGCCGGTCGCGATTTTTGTTGCGCCCAGGCGCATGGCGTGGTCGAGGAAGGCCTTGAACTTGATCTCGGCGTTGCACAGCACGTCGGGGTTGGGCGTGCGGCCGGCCGAGTATTCGCGCAGGAAGTCGGCGAACACGCGGTCCTTGTACTCGGCGGCGAAGTTGACCGCCTCGAGCTCGATGCCGATGACGTCGGCCGCCGCGGCGGCGTCGATCAGGTCCTCGCGGGTCGAGCAGTACTCGTCGCTGTCGTCCTCCTCCCAGTTCTTCATGAAGAGGCCGACGACGTCGTGGCCTTCGCGCTTGAGGAGCAGCGCGGCGACCGAGGAGTCGACGCCGCCCGACATGCCGACCACGACCTTCACGCGAACTCCTTCGACAGGATGTCCAGCGGGTAGCGCCGCCCGGCGAGGTAGTCCTCGACGCATTTCAGCACGAGGGGCGAGCGATGCTCGGCCTCCCTGGCGATCAATTCGTCGCGCGACAGCCAGTGCAGCCGGACGATCTCCTTGTCCAGCTTGCGATCCTTGTGGAACGCGCCGGCTTCGCCCGCGAAGCAGAAGCGGAGGTATGTGATGTCCTTCGGCGTGTAGAACCAGCGGTACACGCCGACCAGATGGCGCGGAGTGAAGTCGTGCGCCGTCTCCTCGAGCATCTCGCGCACGCACGCCGCCTGCAGCGATTCGCCCGGGTCGAGGTGGCCGGCGGGCTGGTTGAGCACCCGGCGGCCGTCGAATACTTCCTCGACGAGGAGGAACTTGCCGCCCCGCTCGACGACCGCGGCGACGGTCACCGAGGGAGGCTTCCAGTCGCTCATGCGGCCTTGCGCGTGTTTTTCTTGATGAAGTCGGCCATGCGCGCCACGCCTTTCTCGATCGCCTCCTTGGAGGCGGCGTACGAGAAGCGCACGTGCTGGCCCTCGCCGGGCACGCGGCTGCCGAAGTGGATGTCGGCGAGCACCGCGACGCCCGCCTCGTTGAGCAGGCGCTTCCTGAACTCCTCCGAGTCGGCGGCGCCGATCATGCGGCAGGCCTCTGTGACGTTGGGCCAGGCGTAGAACGCGCCGCCCGGCACCTGGCACTTCACGCCGGGCACGTCGTTCAGCAGGCGCACGATGAAATCGCGCCGCTTCAGGAAGCTCTCGCGCATCTGCGCAGCGGCATCCTGCGGCCCGTTGATCGCCTCGACCGCGGCCCACTGGCTGATCTGCGAGGCGCACGAGTCGGTGTTGGTGATCCAGCGCGTGAACACCGGCGCTAGCGCGGGATTGGAGGTGAAGCCGATCCTCCAGCCGGTCATCGCCCAGGTCTTCGAGGCGCCGTCGGAGATGATGGTGCGCTCGTACATGCCCGGGACCTGCGCGATGGAGAAGAACTCGCCTACGTACGCGAGGCGCGAATAGATCTCGTCGGCATAGACCCAGACGTTCGGGAAGCTCTTCAGCACCGCGGCGATGGTCTCGAGCTCCTTGCGCGTCAGGCAGCCGCCGGTGGGGTTGTGGGGATAGTTGAGGATGAGCAGCCGGGTGCGCGGGCTGAGCAGCCGCTCCAATTCCTTCGGGTCAAAGGAAAAATTGCGGCTCTCGTGCAGGTGGATCGGCACGGGCTTCGCGCCGTTGGCGGCGATCTGCGACTCGTAGATCGGGAACCCCGGGTTGGGGTAGATGACCTCGTCGCCCGCCCCGTAGTCGGTGGTCGAGAGGATCGCGTAGGCAATGAAGGGCTTGGCGCCTGCGCCGACCACGACGTCCTCGGGCCGGATCGGCAGGCCGCCGCGCATCGCGGCCATGTAGCGGGCGGCCGCCTCGCGCAGCTCGTCGATCCCCGCCGAGGGCGTGTAGCCATGCTTGCCGCCGCGGATGGCGCGGATCGCCGCCTCCTGCACGTGCCCGGGCGCCGGGAAGTCGGGCTGGCCGATGCAGAAGCTGACGATGTCCTTGCCCTGGCGTGCGAGCGCGTTCACCTCCGCCAGCACCACGAAGGCGTTCTCGGTTCCGAGCGACGCGGCCCGGCGGCTGATTCTTGTCATGGAAACAGGCCCTTGAAAATCCGTATTATGCCAACCCCATGCTGATCAACTGTGCCGCGTACGAGGAAGGCCGCAAGCTCGCCGACATCGACAAGCGCGACATCAGCAACTACCTGCAGCGGCCCGGCGCGTTCGTGTGGGTCGCCTTGCGCGACGCGACCGACGAGGAGCTGACCGAGATGCAGGAGGAATTCGGGCTGCACGCGCTCGCGGTCGAGGACGCGCGCCACGGCCACCAGCGCCCGAAGATCGAGGAGTACGGCGACCTGCTCTTCGTCGTGCTCAACACCGTGGAAGTGTCGGGCGAGGAGCTGAAGCTCGGCGAGCTCGACATCTTCGTCGGGCGCAACTACGTGCTCTCGGTGCGCCACCACAGCGAGCAGAGCTTCCTCGGCGTGCGCCAGCGCGCGGAGCGCGAGCCGCACCTGCTGCGCAACGGCGCGGGCTATGTGCTCTATGCGCTGATGGACGCGGTGGTCGACCGCTACTTCCCGGTGCTCGAAGCGCTCGAGATCGAGCTCGAGCGCACCGAGGAGCAGCTCTTCGGCGGCAAGGACCCGCGCGCCAATATCGAGGCGCTCTATTACGTCAAGCAGAAGCTCGCCGTGCTCAAGCACGCCGCCGGGCCGATGCTCGAATATACGGGCCGGCTCTTCGGCGGGCGCGTGCCGCAGCAGTGCGCCGGGCTCGGCGAATACTTCCGCGACGTCTACGACCACCTGGTGCGGCTCAACCAGACGATCGACGCCGCGCGCGACACGGTCACCACCGCCATCCACGTCAACCTGGCGATGGTGCAGATCAGCGACAACGAGGTCACCAAGCGCCTCGCCGCCTACGCCGCCCTGGTGGCGATCCCGACCATGATCGTCGGCATCTACGGCATGAACTTCAAGCACATGCCGGAGCTCGACTGGGAGTTCGGCTACCCGCTGGTCCTGGCGGTGATGGTCGGCATCGACTTCTACCTCTTCTCTCGCTTCCGGAAAGCCGGCTGGCTGTAGCTAGAACTCGCTTCGCACGACGTCCCACGGAACTGACACGCGGCCGTCGGCCGCACGCTCAATCAGGCCGATCCCGGCGAGGCGAGCAACGTCGGTATGGACGTTCTTGTAGTCGCGCCCCAGGCGCCTCGCCAGCTCGTAGACCGAAAGCGGCCCCGCCTCGCGCAGCCTGTCCATCAAGTCCCAGCGCGCCGGGGTCAGCGTCTTCAGGAGGCGCGGCAGGTCCGGCACCGAGAGCACCTGCAGCGAAACGGCGCGACGGCCCTCGATCCTGCGGTTCCAGGCGGCCTCGAAGCGGTCGAGGGCGTCGCGCGCATCGCCCAGGCGCAGCTCGAGCCGCCTAGCCGCCAAGCCGGCCCCCTGCCGCCTCGACGTCGCGCTCGAAGTCGTAGCGCAGCTGCTCGACCGAGCGCAGCTCGTAGCGGCTCGCGCGCCCGCGCACGCGGCGCACGCCGTTCTCGTACACGACGGCGTCGCCATAGCTCAGGCGATAGCGCATCTCGTCGTCCAGGACGATGCGCAGCACCGCGTCGGGGAGCAGCACGGTTTCCGAGAGCGGCATGTATGGCTTATAGCACCATATACCACGTGCTGTAAAATCACGGCATGAAGCAGTTCTTCAACCCCTACAGCCACGGCTTCGTGCGCCTGGCGGTGGCGACGCCGCTGGTGCGCGTCGGCGATCCGCAATACAACCTCAAGGCGACGCTCGAGCTGATGCGCCGCGCGGCGCGCGACAAGGTGCTGCTCGCCGTATTCCCGGAGCTCGGCCTGTCCGCCTACAGCTGCGAGGACCTGTTCCATCAACAGGCTTTGCTGGAGGGCGCCGAATCCGCTCTCAAGGAATTGCTGGCAAAAAGCAGAGCCCTGCGGCTTGCTGCGCTCGTCGGGTTGCCGGTGGCGCTGGAGGGCCGGCTCTACAACTGCGCCGCGCTCATCGCCCAGGGCAGGCTGGTCGGCGTCGTGCCGAAGACCTACCTGCCCAATTACCGCGAGTTCTACGAGGGGCGCCAGTTCACGCCCGGCGATGCCGCGCGCGCCACCGAGATCGAGCTCGCCGGGCAGGCCGCGCCTTTCGGCACGGACTTGATTTTCAGATTGAGAGAGCAGCCCCGGTTCGTGCTGCACGTCGAGATCTGCGAGGACCTCTGGGTGCCGGCGCCGCCGTCCTCGTTCGCCGTGCTGGCCGGCGCAACCGTGGTCGCCAACCTGTCGGCGTCCAACATCGTCGTCGGCAAGGAGGGCTACCGCCACGAGCTGGTGGGCAACCAGTCGGCGCGCTGCCTCGCGGCCTATCTCTACAGCGCCGCGGGCCAGGGCGAGTCGACCACCGACCTGGCGTGGGACGGCCACGCGCTCATCTACGAGAACGGCACGCTGCTCGCCGAGTCGAAGCGCTTCGCCGACGAGCCGCAGCTCGCGCACGCCGATGTCGACCTCGGGCGGCTCCTCGCCGACCGCATGCGCCAGAACACCTTCGGCGGCGCGGCGCTGCGCCACGCGCAGGCCGTCGGGCGCTTCAGGACCGTCGATTTCTCGGTGCCGCTGCCGGCCGCGCGCCTGGAGCTCGCGCGCCGCATCGAGAAATTCCCCTATGTGCCGAGCGACGCCGCACACCGCGACCTGCGCTGCGAGGAGGTTTATCGCATCCAGGTGCAGGGGCTCGCCACGCGCATGCGCGCCACGGGCACGAAGAAGCTCGTGATCGGCGTCTCCGGCGGCCTGGATTCGACCCAGGCATTGATCGTGTGCGCGAAAGCGATGGACGAGCTGGGGCTGTCCCGGCGCAATGTCCTCGCCTTCACCCTGCCGGGATTCGCCACCAGCACGCGCACGCGAAACCAGGCGTGGCAGCTGATGCGCGCGCTCGGCGTCACCGCCGAGGAGATCGACATCCGGCCGTCCTGCCTGCAGATGCTCAAGGACATCGGCCACCCGTTCGCCAAGGGCAAGAAGGTGTACGACATCGCATTCGAGAACGTGCAGGCGGGCGAGCGCACCAGCCACCTCTTCCGCCTCGCCAACCAGCACGGCGGCTTCGTCGTCGGCACGGGCGACCTCTCGGAGCTCGCGCTCGGCTGGTCGACCTACGGCGTGGGCGACCACATGTCGCACTACAACGTCAACGCGAGCGTGCCGAAAACGCTCATTCAGTACCTGATCGCCTGGGTCGCCGATTCGAAAGAGTTCGGCGAGGACGTGCGCCGCGCGCTGCGCCGCGTGCTCGAGACCGACATCAGCCCCGAGCTGATTCCCGGCAAGCAGAAGACCGAGAGCTCGGTCGGCCCCTACGAGCTGCAGGATTTCCACCTCTACTACACGCTGCGCTTCGGCTACGCGCCGACCAAGGTCGCCTACCTCGCGTGGAACGCCTGGCGCGACAAGTATTCGCTCGGGCGCATCCGCAAGTGGCTGGCCGTGTTCCTGCGGCGCTTCTTCCAGCTCTCCCAGTACAAGCGCAGCGCCGTTCCGAACGCGCCCAAGGTCGGCTCCGGCGGCTCGCTCTCGCCGCGCGGCGACTGGCGTGCGCCATCCGATGGCAACGCCGACGTCTGGCTCAGGGACCTGGAAAGAGTCCCCGCGAAGTGAGCGACTATCGCACCCAGGCCCTGAAGATCCTGCCGCACCTCTGCACTCGCTGCGCGCGCGAGTTCTCGGGCAGGCGGCTGCGCGAGCTGACCGTCCACCACAAGGACGGCAACCACGAAAACAATCCGCCGGACGGATCGAACTGGGAGCTGCTGTGCGTGTACTGCCACGAGAATGAGCACGCGCGCGTGGTCGATTCCCGAACGGGCGGTTCGACAAAACAGGCGGATCCGACGCCGGCGAAATACAGGCCGCTCGCCGGCCTGGATAAGCTCATCAAGAAGAAATAATTGCGACCGAATCAGCTGCCGGAGATGGTGCGCTTCGCCCAGTCGAGGACGATGGCGAGGCGGGGCGGCAGGAGCGCTTCGGCTTCGTCGGGGGTGACCCAGCGGTACTCGTGGTGCTCCGGACGGCCGAGCTCCTTGGAGACCGGCAGCTCGATCTCGACTTCCTCGGTCTCGGCCAGGTAGTAGCGCGCGACCTTGTTGCCCGAGTAGGGCAGAGTCTCCTTGAACTCCTCGCCGAACGCGAAGTCGACGTCGGCGAGACCGGTCTCCTCCTTCAGCTCGCGCCTGGCGCATGCGAGCTGGTCTTCACCGGCCTCGACCAGCCCTTTGGGGAAGTCCCAGTTGTTGTAGGCCCGCAGCACCAGGAAATAAAGCCCGCGTCCGGTGCGGCGAAAGACGACCACGCCCGCCGCGCGCGGCGGCGCCTTGGCCTTCATCGCAGCGGAGCAAAAAAAATCGGGGACAAGCCCCCGATTCTATTACCGCACCGTTAAATGCTCGCCGCCCGAGCGGGCCCTAGCCAGAGGAGGAGGAGGAGGCTTCGGATTTGCTCGGACGGCGAGGCAAGCTGGTCATTCGTGTGCGTGAATTAGTGCGCGCACGCCTTTCAGGCGCGACAGGGCTTTGAGGCCCGCATCGAAGGCGAGTTCCCAGCGTTCCGCACGCGCGAAGTCGCGCATGTGGCGCTCGCGCACGTGCGCCGGGAGCGATGCGGCGGCGGCTTTCCAGAATTTCGTCTTAAGCATGGCGCACTCCTTTCGGCCCGGCGCGCAGCGCGAAATTCCTCAGGGCGGCGAGGGCGCGGGAGGTCAGGCGGGCGATCTCGCGCGAGCGCGCCGTCCGGGCTGCTTGCTCGAGCGCGTACAATTGCTCGGGCGTCGGATAGGTCAGTTCGCGGTTTTCCATGCATGCAAGATAGGGCCGGCGCGCCGCGCCCACAAACGATCAATTCTCACCCCTTGCATAAGAAAAACTCATCCATCGCGTGATATATCGCCTCCCTCCGTTGAATGCGCTGCGGGTATTCGAGGCGGCGGCGCGCCACCTGTCCTTCAAGGAGGCCGCCGCGGAGCTCAACATCACGCAGGCCGCGGTCAGCCACCAGATCAAGAGCCTCGAGGAGTACCTCGGCGTGCAGCTCTTCAAGCGCGCCGCGCGCGGCGTGCAGCTGACTGAAGCGGCGCGCGCCTGCCTGCCGCGGCTGCGCGAGGGCTTCGAGTCGCTCGCCGCCGCGGTCGAGATGATCCACGAGCGCGGCGCGGAGACCGACCTCGAGATCACCGCGCCGCCGGTCTTTACCGCGCGCTGGCTGATGCCGCGCCTCGCCGATTTCGCGAAGCGCGAGCCGAAGATCGACGTGCGCGTCGTCGCCTCGAGCAAGATGGTCGACGCCGGTGCGCTCGACTCGGCCGCCACCGTCAGCCACCTCGACCTCCGCAGCGACACCTCGGGCGTCGAGATCCACCTCGGCGGGGGCGACTATCCCGGCTACCGCGCCGATCGCCTGTTCGGCGTCGCGACCGTCGCGGTGGCGAGCCCGGAGCTGGTCAATGGCTCCCCTGCAATAAAAACCCCGGAAGATCTTGCGAGCCACACGCTGCTGCACGACGACGCCATGGATGTGGTCGCGCACGGCCACGCCTGGCAGAAGTGGCTCGAGGTTGCGGGCGTCGCCGACAAGGTCGACGGCACGCGCGGCCCGCATTTCTCGTCCAACATCCTGTCGCTCGAAGCGGCGTCGCAAAAGCTCGGCGTCGCGCTGGCGCTGCGGCCGCTGGTCGACGCCGACATCGCCTCCGGAAGGCTATGCGCGCCCTTCAAGGTGGAGCTGCGGCCGCATTCGGCGTATTACCTCGTCTGCGCCGAGGTCATCGCCGACCGGCCGGCGGTCGCCGCCTTCCGCAAGTGGCTGCTCGAGCAGGCGCGGTAATTCGGGGTCAGGCTCCGAATTCGCTCGGGATGCGCTTCGGGCTTGTTTTAGAATCGAATTCGGAGCCTGACCCCGAATTACCGGAGCGAAACTTGCACTGCGGTTGATTTGGGGCTTTCCGCCCCGATCTAAACCCCGTGAGATCGCGCGACATTTCGAGCTGGATGTGGAGCGAGGCGCTGTCGATGCTCGACCGCGCCGAGCGCCTGCAGCGGCAGTTTTTCACCCACGCCACCGTCGCGTGGGAGCCGCCCGTGGACATCATCGAGACCGCCGACGGCGTGCAGGTGCAGATCGCGCTCCCCGGCGTTCCGTCCGATGCGATCACGGTGGCGCTCGACCCGGGCGGTCTGACGGTCTCCGCGGCGCGCCCGTTTCCCTGCCAGGGCGACGCACTCAACATCCACCGCATCGAGATCCCCTACGGGCGCTTCGAGCGCCAGGTAGGTCTGCCGCTGGGCGATCCCTACGCGCCGCTCGAGCTCGCCGAGCAGCGCCTCGCCGACGGCGTGCTGACGCTGGTCTTCAGGAAGAAGGAAGCGAAATGAACAACAAGGTCCTGGCCGAAGGCAACAACGCCGCAACCGCGACGGCGGGCGCCGCGCGCGCGAAGGCGGGCGCGCTCAAGCCGCTGCCCGAGGACGCGCTGATCCTCATCCCGATGCGCAACACGGTGCTTTTCCCGGGCGTGATCTCGCCGATCACGATCGGCCGGCCGGGCTCGGTCGCGGCCGCGCAGGAGGCGGTGCGCTCGGAGAAGAAGGTCGGCTTCCTCCTGCAGAAGGACCCGCAGAAGAACGACGTCGGACCCAACGACCTCTACTGGGTCGGCACCGCCGGCCAGGTGGTGCGCTACATCACCGGCGGCGAAGGCGCGCACCACATGGTGGTGCAGGGCGCGAGCCGCTTCCGCGTCCTCGAGTTCCTCGAGGGCTGGCCGTTCCTCGTCGCGCGCGTCGCGATGGTCGAGGCCGGCGAGGAAATGACGCCGGAGGTGGAGGCGCGATTCCTGCAGCTCAAGCAGCAGGCGGTCGAGGCGATCCAGCTGCTACCCAACGCGCCCGAGGAGCTCGGCGTGGTGGTGCAGGGCCTCAGCTCTCCGGGGCTGCTCGCCGACATGGTCGCGAACCTGCTCGACGTCAAGAACGAGGACAAGCAGGCACTGCTGGAGACCTTCGACCTCAAGCGCCGGCTCGACCGCGTGCTCGCGCTCCTTTCCGAGCGCGTCGGCGTGCTGCGCATCTCCAAGGAGATCGGCGACAAGACCAAGAAGGAGTTCGACGAGCGCCAGCGCGAGCACGTGCTGCGCGAGCAGATGCGCCAGATCCAGAAGGAGCTGGGCGAGGACGAGGACACCGGCGCGGAGCTGCAGGAGCTGAAGAAGCAGATCGACCAGGCGGGCATGCCCGAGGACGTGCTGAAGCACGCCACCAAGGAGCTCAAGCGCCTGCAGCGCATGGGCGAAGGCTCGGCCGAGGGCTCGATGCTGCGCACCTACCTCGAGTGGCTGGCGGAATTGCCCTGGAAGGATGAGCCCGGCCAGGAGATCGACATCGCGAGAGCGCGCCAGATCCTCGACGAGGACCACTACGGCCTCGACAAGATCAAGAAGCGCATCCTCGAGCACCTGGCGGTGAGGAAGCTCAACCCGACCGGCAAGAGCCCGATCCTGTGCTTCGTCGGCCCGCCGGGGGTGGGCAAGACCTCGCTCGGCCAGTCGATCGCGCGCGCCACGGCGCGCAAGTTCCAGAGGATCGCGCTGGGCGGCGTGCACGACGAGGCCGAGATCCGGGGCCACCGGCGCACCTACATCGGCGCGCTGCCGGGCAACGTGATCCAGGCGCTGCGCCGCGCCGAGTCGAAGAACGCGGTGCTGATGTTCGACGAGATCGACAAGCTCGGCCAGGGCGGCTTCCACGGCGACCCGTCGTCGGCGCTGCTCGAGGTGCTCGATCCGGAGCAGAACTCGAAATTCCGCGACAACTACCTGGGCGTCGACTTCGACCTGTCGAAGGTGCTGTTCATCACCACCGCGAACATGCTCGACACCATCCCGGGGCCGCTGCGCGACCGCATGGAGGTCATCCACCTCCCCGGCTACACGGAGGAGGAGAAGCTCGAGATCGCAAGGCGCTATCTGGTGAAGCGCCAGCTCGAGGCGAACGGACTGGTCCTGGAAAAAGCCGAGATCACCGTCGACGCGCTCAAGGCGATCATCCGCGACTACACGCGCGAGGCGGGAGTGCGCAACCTGGAGCGGGAAATCGGCTCGGTGCTGCGCCACGCCGCGATGCAGATCGCCGAAGGCAGGTCGCAGAAGATCGTCATCGACGCCAAGGACCTGCACTCGATCCTGGGGCCGATGCGGTTCGAGAACGAGACCGCGCAGCGTACCTCCGTCCCGGGCGTGGCCACCGGCCTCGCGTGGACGCCGGTGGGCGGCGACATCCTGTTCATCGAGGCGTCCAAGGTCCCGGGCAGGGGCAAGCTGATCCTCACCGGGCAGCTGGGCGAGGTGATGAAGGAGTCGGCGCAGGCGGCTCTTACGCTCTCGCGCAGCTTCGTCGGCGAGTCCCTGGACAACACCGATGTGCACATCCACGTGCCGGCGGGGGCGACGCCCAAGGACGGGCCGAGCGCCGGCGTGGCGATGTTCCTCGCCATCGTCTCGCTGCTGACCGAGGTGCCGGTGCGCTCCGACGTCGCCATGACCGGCGAGATCTCGCTGCGCGGCCTGGTGCTGCCGATCGGCGGGGTGAAGGAGAAGACGCTGGCGGCGCTGCGCGCCGGAATCACGACGGTGATGCTGCCCAAGCGCAACGAGAAGGACCTGGAGGACGTGCCCGCCGAGGCGAAGGCGAAGCTCCAGTTCGTGTTCCTCGAGCGCGTCGAGGACGCGATCAAGGCCGCGATCGGCGAGTTGCCGAAGCGGACGAAGCGCGCGGCCTAGCGCCGCGCTACTTGGTCAGCGGGACCTGCGGGGCGGGTGCCGCGGCCGGCACGGGCGCCGGCACCACGGACTGGGACTGCTGCGGCGCGGGCCGGTGAGCCCTAACGGGGAGCCGGTCGAGCATCTGCAGCAGCGCCCGCCTCTTCGCTTCGCGTCGTCTGGAGGTCTGCAACGGACTTTCCTTTCTGGAAAAGCACTTCGCCGCTTCGGCCTCGTGGAACCACTGGGGTGGGCTGGTGAATTCCGGATTGCGAGGCTGCTTCACGGCACGGCCATTTTAATTCCCCGCCGGCGCCAGGGCATCTAGCGCCGCGGCAAAAGCCGAAAACCGAACACAATCAGTTACATCTTCAGGCCGCGGCGCGCCTTAAAATCCCGGCCATGCGAATGTTTCGCAATTTGCTCGCGCCGGCCGGCCTGGTCGCGCTGGCGTGGCTCGCCGGCTGCTCGAGCAACCCGATCACCGGGCGCAGCCAGTTCATGGTCGTGCCCGAGTCGACGGCCATCAGCGAGTCGGCCGTCGCCTACAACTCGATGATGGGCGACCTCGGCAAGAAAAAGAAAGTCGAGCGCGACACGGCGCGCGTCGCCAAGGTGCGCGAGATCACCGACCGGCTGATCGCGCAGGCGGTGCGCTTCCGCCCCGATTCGGCGAAGTGGAAATGGGAAGTCCAGGTGATCGACGACCCGAAGACGGTGAACGCCTTCTGCATGGCCGGCGGCAAGATGGCCATCTACAGCGGCATGTGGGAGAAACTCAAGGCGACCGACGCCGAAGTCGCCCAGGTGATGGGTCACGAGATCGGCCACGCGCTCGCCAATCACACCCAGGAGCGCATGTCGATCGCCATGACCTCCAACGTGGGCCTGCAGGTCCTGGGCGCCGTGATCGCGCCGCGCGACCGCACCGGGCTCGCGATGACCGGCGCCGGCGCGGCCGCCCTCCTCGCCATCCAGCTCCCCAACAGCCGCCAGAGCGAGGCCGAGGCCGACCAGATCGGCATCGAGCTCGCCGCGCGCGCGGGCTTCGATCCGGCCGCCGCGGTTTCGCTGTGGGAGAAGATGGGCAAGCTCGGCGGCACGCCGCCGGAGTTCATGTCGACCCACCCCTCGCCGGAGCATCGCAAGGAGCGGCTGCAGGAGCTCGGCGCCAAGGTGCACCCGCTCTACGTCGCCGCGGCGGCCAACCCCACCGCCAACGCCCCGAACTTCCTCAACTCGCCAGAGGCGGTCAATGAGCGCACCGTCTCCAAGGCCGGCGAGATGACGCGCGAGGAGTACGCCGCCAAGGTGGCGAAGGAAGGCGAGACCCTCACCTTCCTCTCCGAGCCGTTCGAGAAGTTCAAGCGCGGCGAGACCGTCTTCGATTGCCGCGAGCAGTGCTCGTTCGGCTACCTGCGCGCCAAGAGCAACTGGCGGCGGCTCTACGACAAGCAGCAGTGGCGCGACCTTGCCGTGTCGGTGCTCCAGACCGGCTACCTCAGCGACTATTCCTACTTCCTCCTCGCCGAGGCCGCCAAGGGCATGAGCCTGCCCGACGCCTCCCGGCGCTACTACGAGCGCGCCCTCGAGGCGGGCAAGGAGTACAGCTGCGGCGAGAGCTGCGAAGGCTTCGACGTGCAGAAGCGCGTCAAGCAGGCGCTCGCGCAGAAGTAAGGACAAAAAAAGAGGGCGCGCCCGCTAGACGCGCCCTCCGGTGACTCTCTTCCTCTAGCTCTGCTTCCTGGCCCTGCTGACTCGGACTGCGACTACACCCTGTTTGGCGCTACCGTGGACCGGCCCCTGCTGCGGGTCGGTCTCTCGGAACGGCGCTGCTAACACCGTGCTGGCCGCCTCATCCCGCGCTGCTACTTGCTACAGCGCGGTAGCCATCCTACGACGTCGGGCTCGAATGACTCGCAGTCTTGTCATAGTCCGGCAGGACTAGGACGAGCTCCGGGGGCAATTCCGCACTTGCAGGCCGGGCAATCGGTCACTGCGCCCCAGGGCGGCGCGGAATGAAATGAGCGCCTGAACGCGTACGCGAAAGTGGTCGACACCTCCATCACCCGCACCCTGGGCCTGGCGCTGCGCACCGTGGGCTCGCGCGAGCGCCTGGCCGCGCACCTGGGCGTGACCGCCGATCGGCTCGCCGAGTGGCTGGACGGGCGCCAGGAGCCTCCCACCGACATCTACCTGCGCGCGCTCGACCTCGTCGCGCGCGGGCCTTTCGCTTGAGCGGAAATTTTTCATCACTCCGAGCGGTAATTTTCATCCCCGTCACGCGCGCGTCATCTCTGCGTAACAGGAAACGCTTTTAACGGGGCAAAAGTCACCCTCTGAGGGGAATTCGCTGTCGTGACGCCGCTTCGCGACGTCGACTCTCATGCGATGCGAAAGCCGCGAAGCGCGACACGAGAAAGCCGGACCCGGCGATAGCCACGCTTCGTCAGCTTCTGCAAAATACTTTCCAGAGCGGGAAATAAAAGAGGGCACGCCCGCTAGAAC
>Ga0075434_100001629_pt1 | contig 19106 bp, 13 predicted proteins | sample RhiMethybrSRZTD3_FD_75298 | JGI IMG/M metagenome (GOLD analysis project Ga0075434, IMG submission 75298) | Populus rhizosphere microbial communities from Tennessee, USA - Rhizosphere MetaG P. TD hybrid SRZTD3 | ecosystem: Host-associated > Plants > Roots > Rhizosphere > Soil | place: USA... | reverse complement strand
CCCGGTGCGCTAAGGGACCGAGCGGTCCCTTAGCACACGCTTGTGAGACGGCACTACGTTTTCGAAACCTGCCACTTACTGTCGGAGGATGGCTGCCATTCAAATCGACTGGATCATCAGCTTCCTTCTCCGGTCTTGCTGAGAACTGGACGAGTGGTGGAAGGTGAACTCTGCCTCGGCACTGCTCTTTGCGTCCAAGATGCGCGCTAAGGTTGCCTTCAAAGTACACGTGTCGTCGTCAAAATCTCCGTGCGAGCGAGCGCGCGAGGCCACAGGAGATCCTTCAGGACCTTCGTTAGGGCAACGAATCCATTCCCGCGTCTTTCCGTTGAACAGACTGCCCAACTGCTTCCGGATGAATTTTTCCATTCCCAGCAACGGCCAGCCATCCCGATCCGGGACCAGGGGGATCCTCGCCTTCTCCTCGAAGGCGTTGGAGACAAGATAGAGCAGGGATTTGTGGTAGATGTCAGCGCAATTGTCATCTTGCTCGGCGTCGTCGGTTAGAGTGAAGAGAGCAAAGCGGTCAATGTTGTCGCTGTTCAGGGCCGGAAGATAGTTACTTTTGAAGAGATCCATGGTGCAGGCCGGCGCCCAGAGCGTGCAGGACTCGATGGACAGATCGTGTCCTCCGGGCGCCTTGCTGGTCAGCAAGGGAATTAGGCCAGCATGCAGGATGCTGCCGGCACTGTGTCCGGCGATGTGCAGTTCGACACTTGAATCATTTTTGACGATGTTGGCGATATGCTGTGCGGCAATTCTGGCACCGCCGGTTTCATTGATGCTAGCAAGCAGCGCATTCTTCTTCATTTCGCTCCATTCAAGTTTTCCGCTAAAGATGCGAGCAATGGGCTCAAGCGCGTCGTCCAGACGGTCCAGCATGAAGTCCTTACTTTTGTCGAGGAAACCCTCGGGGCGCCTGCGGCTGAGGGCGTCGCTGAGAATATTTTTCAGCGTGGTCCAATAATCAGTCTTCCAGATAAAGGCAAGCGGATAGACTTCGGCGTCCAGCAGTGTGGCGCGATAGTCGGCGACGTGCTGAATGGCTGACTCTTCGGGGACAAGTCCGCCGTGGGCGTAGAGAAGCAGACGCTTCTTCCTCCAGGATTTCGTGATAGTGAGAAAGTCCTGTTCCACAATGGTGCGGACGTCCTCGGCAGATGTGCCATAGGTGCCATCCGTGCGCAACTGGCCGTCGTTGCCAATGCTGATGATATGAGGACGCAGATCGGAGAACACGTAAGTGCGCGTGCTCTTCGAGGATGACGTGAAACCTGTGGCTGTGGCGTTGGGCGTCGTGAGCTTGATCGGCGCACCGAGTCGACCGACCCAAACGTCGGTGCCATTCTTCATCCAATCGTCATAGGAAATCTGCCCGAATCCCTGTTTTCCCCACGTTGGGCCCCACGAGTTCTGAATCCAGAGCCCGTCGCCATCGTAGGCCACGATGGCGAAGGCATGTCCGCCTACCTCATCGTCAACGAAATTGATCTGGCCGTTCTTACTGACGCTCATCCAGCCGGAGTGGACTTTGGACGTGGCGTACAGAATGCCCACTTCGGCGATGGCGGAATGCATCGCCACCAGGTCGCGGTGATTCACGCGCAAGTAGGCACCGAGAGGACGCAGCTTCGCCTCGGCAGCCTTGGCTGCGTCGAGTTGCCCAATATACTTGTTGCCGGGAACATAAGGCCAACGTTTCTCCGAGCAGATGCCGTGGTTGTACCAACCCTTCATTGCGCCACGTGCACTCGAGCCACTGTAGTTTTCTCCCGGCCACTCGTCATACCGCTTAGCCATCTCATAAAACATGCGCGCGCTGGTGGGAGTGCGATCCGGCAACACCTTCCGTTTCCGCAGTAAATAATTCGCCACCGTGGCTAAACCGAAGCCCGTGCAAGCGCCTTCCTGGCCCTGGTCGAGTATCGGAACCCGCCAGTTGCGGTAAGTCGAGAGAGGAATGGTGGTTGGGACCTCGACCAGGGTGGGCTCGAACATCCGATCGCGGAAATCGAGGGTATCGGGAAGGGCGTCCAAGGTTGGAAGCTTGGATTTGGCAGACTTGCGCGGCATGGCGCCTCCTTTGACATGGAAATTCCGGGTTCGGTCCAGTGCTGTGCTATTGAACTTCAGGAAGATACCGGCTTCGTGGCGTTCCGCGCTGGGAACACAACTTCCAGCCCGACGCTTTCTTCGGCTGTTTCCCGGGGGAAATCGGGCGTTGAGCCAGCAAAAACCACTCAGGTACGCAGTCGAGAGAACTTAGAAGAACCACACGTAACGTCCTAAAAAGGAACGTCCGTCGAATTGCAGTCGCTATTGAATCGCGGTCGCTATTATGGACGCGTCGAAACGGTCAGTCAAACGGTTGGTGGGAGCGGGGACACTGGCTAAACTAATTCAAGCTGGCTTGCTTTCTGGCAGGAAATCGCTCGTCCAAATCGAGATTAAGTTCTAGAACGTTCACTCGAGGCTCTCCAAGAAACCCGAACTGTCGCCCTTCCGTATGCTTGGCAACCAGGGCACGAATCTGGTCAATGCTGGTTCCGCGCTCCCGGGCAATACGCTGCAACTGGAACTCGGCGGATGCCGGAGTGATGTGAGGATCAAAGCCGGAAGCGGAAGTCGTCACGAGGTCGATCGGAACTTCCTTCCCAGGATTGTCTGCTTGAGCCGCCGCGACGTCACCCTTGACTCGATCGATCAACTTCTGATTTGTCGGACCCAGATTGGAGCCAGCGGAGTTGGCAGCATCGTAACCGTTGCCTGCGGCGGACGGACGGGAGTGAAAGTATCCCGCTCCGGCGAAGCCTTGACCAATAATGCTGGAACCTACAATCTTGCCGTCCTTCTGAATCAATTGACCGTTCGCCTTGTGAGGAAAAACCACTTGTGCCAGTCCAGTTACAACCAATGGGTAGATGATCCCCAATAAGATAGTAGTAGCAATCGTCATGAGCACGGAAATTACAAGGTTCTTCTTCATACCGATTCCTCTTATGCAAGACCGACCCGAGTAATGATCAGATCGATCAGTTTGATCCCAATAAACGGGATAATGACGCCGCCGCCGCCGTAGATCCACAGATTGTTTCGGAGCAAAATCGCCGCGCCCATGGGGCGATACTTCACTCCTCGCAGGGCCAGCGGTACCAGAGCGATGATGATGAGCGCGTTAAAGATGACCGCGGAAAGTATGGCCGATTGCGGCGTCTGCAGCCGCATGATGTTCAGCGCATTCAGAACAGGGAAAGTACCGGCGAACATCGCTGGAATGATGGCGAAATACTTCGCTACGTCGTTGGCGATGGAGAAGGTAGTCAGGGCGCCGCGAGTCATCAGCAACTGCTTGCCGATTTCCACGATTTCAATGAGCTTGGTGGGATTGGAGTCAAGGTCCACCATGTTGCCCGCTTCCTTGGCGGCTTGTGTACCAGTGTTCATGGCGACCCCTACGTCAGCCTGCGCCAGCGCGGGCGCGTCGTTTGTACCGTCACCGGTCATCGCGACCAGTTTGCCTTCAGCTTGTTCCTTCTTGATCAAGTCCATCTTGTCTTTGGGAGTGGCTTGCGCCAGGAAATCATCCACTCCAGCTTCCCGAGCGATGGCGGCGGCGGTAAGGGGATTATCGCCGGTGATCATCACGGTCTTGATGCCCATAGCGCGAAGGTGATTGAAGCGCTCGCGAATGCCGCCTTTCACGACATCCTTTAGTTCAATAACACCCAATGCTCCTCGGTTCCTCTCCGCGACCACAAGAGGCGTACCCCCGGAGCGCGCTATCTTTTCAACTTCATTCTTAACCTCGGTGGGCATCGGCCGGCCGTTCTGCGCAAGGTAGCTGGCGACCGCATCGGAAGCGCCTTTACGAATCTCAAATCCATTCAAGTCCACACCCGACATGCGGGTCTGGGCCGTGAATGGCACAAAGTGTGCGTCATGAGATCCCAGTTCGCGCCCGCGAAGCTTGTATCTTTCTTTTGCCAACACCACGATGGAACGTCCCTCGGGAGTTTCGTCGGCAAGGGATGACAACTGGGCTGCATCAGCGAGTTCCTGCTCGCTGACGCCGGGTACGGGAATGAAGCGTGCGGCTTGCCGGTTACCGAGCGTGATTGTTCCGGTCTTGTCAAGGAGAAGGGTGTTTACGTCGCCGGCCGCTTCGACCGAGCGGCCAGACATGGCAAGCACGTTGTGCTGCACGAGGCGATCCATGCCGGCGATGCCAATGGCGGAGAGCAATCCGCCGATGGTGGTGGGGATCAGGCAGACCAGCAGTGAGACCAAAACAAAGACGGTCTGCGGAGAGCCAGAGTAAATGGCGAAGGGCTGCAGGGTCACGACCGCCAGAAGGAAAATAATGGTCAAGCCAGCGAGAAGGATGTTTAAGGCAATCTCGTTGGGCGTCTTTTGCCGCTCGGCGCCCTCGACCAACGCGATCATGCGATCCAGGAAAGTCTCGCCAGGGTTAGACGTAATCTTGACCTTAATTTGGTCCGAGAGAACCCGGGTTCCTCCAGTAACCGCTGAGCGATCACCTCCGGCTTCACGTATTACGGGAGCAGACTCTCCGGTGATCGCTGATTCGTCGACCGAAGCTACGCCTTCCAGGATCTCGCCGTCGGAAGGAATGAATTCGCCTGCCGATACCAGAACGATGTCACCGGTTCGCAACTTACCGCTTGCGACTCTTTCCGTCCGCCCATCTGAGCCGGGAAGCAGGCGGTTCGCCATAGTCTCCGAGCGGGCCCTGCGAAGGGTGTCCGCTTGGGCCTTGCCGCGGCCTTCTGCCATGGCCTCGGCGAAGTTCGCAAACAAAACGGTGAACCATAACCACAGCGTGATTTGCAGGTTGAATTTGAAAGCCTCGCTGCCCTTGAACAGCAGGACCGTGGTAATGACGCTGCCAATCTCCACCACGAACATGACGGGATTGCCCATCATGGTTCGAGGGTTGAGTTTCAGAACCGAATCCCAAGCCGCTCGGCGGACAATCTTCCACTCCCAAACTGCCTTCTTTCTCGGACCTCTGTTGGAATGCCCTGTCGAAGCCACATTCGGATGCAAAACCGGTTTTTCCAGTGTCGTAGCCATGAAAGTCCTCAGAAAGTTTTGCCTGCGGCCATCAGCAGATGTTCAAGAATCGGGCCGAGACTCACAGCAGGGAAAAAAGTGAGCGCGCCCACAATCAGCACGACGCCCAGCAACAGCACCGTGAACAAAGGCGTAGTCACCGGGAAGGTGCCCAGAGACGGAGGAACATATTTCTTCTGGGCCAGGTTGCCAGCGATGGCCAGCATGGGGATGATCATGAAGAAGCGGCCGATCAGCATCGTTATCGCGCCCGTGGTGTTGTACCAGGTAGTATTGGCGGACAACCCCGCAAACGCCGAGCCGTTATTGGCGGCCTGCGAGGTGAATGCGTAAATAATTTCGCTCAGTCCGTGGGGACCAGGATTGAGAATGCTGGAGGTGCCAAATGTCGCCACCGTGGAGATGGCCGCGAATCCGAGAATGACCAGCGGAAAGACCAGTACCACCAGCATGGCCATCTTCACGTCATACGCTTCGATCTTCTTGCCAAGGTACTCAGGCGTGCGACCCACCATCAAGCCGGCGATGAAGACGGCCAGCACGATGTAAATCAGCATGCCGTACATGCCGGCGCCCACGCCCCCGAAGACGACTTCGCTCAGCATCATGTTGGACAAAGGAATCAGCCCGCCTAGGGCCGTGAACGAATCATGCCAGCCATTGATGGCGCCGCAGCTTGCATCGGTCGTGACGGTAGCAAAGAGAGCTGTATTGGCGATCCCAAACCGGACTTCCTTGCCCTCCATATTTCCGCCGGCCTGCAATGCTGTGACGCGCTGGTCGGTACCCGCAAGAAGCGGATTACCCCGGGCTTCTGCCCAGTAGGCGACCGTCACTCCAGCCACGAACAAGATTGCCATCGCCGCCCACACCGCCCAACCATGCTGCTGCGAACCTGTCATCCGGCCGAGCGTGTAGGTGAGGCCGCTCCCAATCGCGAAAATCATGACCATCTCAATCAGGTTGGAGAGCGGGGTCGGATTCTCGTAAGGATGGGAGCTGTTGGCATTGAAGAAACCGCCACCATTTGTGCCGAGCTCTTTGATCACTTCCTGTGAGGCAACCGGTCCTTGCGCGATGGTTTGGTCAGTCACTGTGTCCATGACTGGCTTACCCTGAGCGTCCACCACCGGTTTGCCATCCGCCATTTTCGGTACCTGCATTGGTTCGACCAACTTGGCGGTGTCGTACGGTTTGAGGTTTTGCACTACCCCCTGCGAGACAAGGACCAAAGCGCCCAGAATGCAAGCAGGCAACAGAACCCAGAGGTTAGCGCGGACAAAATCGACCCAAAAATTACCGATGGTCTGCATCTGGCGACGAGCAATACCGCGGATGAATGCGATCGCCAATGCAATACCTACAGCCGCGGACGCGAAATTATGGTAGGCGAGGCCGGCCATCTGTGTCAGGTAGCTCATCGTCGCCTCGCCGCCGTAGTTCTGCCAGTTGGTGTTAGTCGTGAACGAAGCTGCTGTGTTGAAAGCCAAAGGCGAGGGATTGACGGCGCCAAACTTCTGGGGATTGAAAGGCAGGTATCCCTGCAAGCGCTGCATCAGGTACAAGACGACCATTGAGACCAGACTGAAAAGCAGCATCGAGATTGCATATTCGGTCCAGCGCATTTCGTGATTCTCGTCGACCCCGGTAACGCGATAGAGCAGCTTTTCGACCGGGCGCAGCACTGGGTCCATCGACGTCTTCTCACGATTGAAGACCTTCACCATGAAGATGCCGATTGGTTTTGTGACCAGGAATACGAGTACGAGGAATAGAAGAATTTGTAGCCAGCCGTTTGCGGTCATATCAGAACTTCTCCGGACGCAACAATGCGTACATCAGGTACGCACCTGTAAGCACGGACACCGTGAGCATGATCAGGGATTCCAGACTCATATGCGCATCCTCCTATTGCACGCGCTCACAGAAATGCACGTAGGCAATCGATAGAGCGAAAAAGGCGACTGTGACCACGATCCAACCGATATCTTGCATATCTGTGCTCCAATAGCAATTTCTTACGGGCGCGATGCGCTTCCGACACAGCGCCACGTTTGATCCACGTAAAGATGCCCTGTGGTTGTTCAAATCATCGAGATACGTGTCGCTCCCAATCGAACCGCCCTCCCGCCATGGCTATTGCGACGGCTCTCTGGTTAGCGGCTTGACTGCAAGCAGCACGGGTCGGCATGCAGATAGTCGTCGCGAGATATTGCGGAACAGAATCTTCGATTTTCTTCAGAAGTTCCGAATCAGCCGCTTTCACTGTCACTCGCACACGATGCTGCCCCGAGTGTTTCCGACTCTCTCGACTAAGGGCCACGAAGACCCAGACCATGAAGCAGACAGCAGCGCAGCAGAACAGCACAAATACGATACCGGTAGCGTTCGTGATCGAGACGGGTCCGCCGTGCACATTGCCTCCTGCGAACTCATTCAAACAGCCCGACGATAAAGAGGGTCTAAAAGGTTTATAAAAAATTCGTAAAGGCATCTCGAGAACCGAAGTGCCTAAGCGCGTTTTTCCTAGCAGCCCCACTCAGCCTCGCCAGGCTTGGCAAAATATCTTCTGGACGCCTTGCTATCCGAGTCCAATGAGTCCAATTCCATGAGGGTTAGCCCCGCAGCAGTGACCAAGCGACGCCTTTCCTGGGCTGGTACGTCTTCCCATGACTCGCCACATTCGCTGCCTTTGCCGCAATCGGTTGGCTGGGACAATCGTTGTTGATAGTGATGAAAGAGTTTGGCCAGTGTTTCCGCGGACACATCCTGGATCGAAGTCGACATACGATTCGAGTTTTCTCCCTGAAGCCGGAGAGAATCCTGACGCTCACGCGCCGGGTACCTCATCTCCAGTCCAACTCATTGGATACACCAGCGCGTAAAGTCCGCGTAAAGAGTGAATAAATCGTTCGTAAACGGGGAGAACCTTGTTTTCTGACGTGTTTGGCAGCGTTTCTAGGCGAGGTCGCCAGGCTCGAAGCGATAACCAACCCAGGGTTCAGTGATGATGTAGGGAGAGGAGTTTTCGCCGACTTCGAGTTTCTTGCGCAGATGTCCGATGAACACGCGCAAGTATTCTGGCTGTTCGACGCTGTTCGGTCCCCACAGTGCTCCCAGCAGCGTGCGATGGGTGATGACCCTGCCAGGATGCCGGGCGAGATAGACCAGGAGATCGAATTCCTTGGGCGTGAGACGAATCTCGTGTTTTCGCACGCAGACGCTATGCGCCGGGATATCGATGCGGAAGTCCCCGATTTCGATGACTTCCCGCTCGGATTCCTGAGGCAGGGAAGCCCGCCGTAGTGCGGCTCGCACCCGTGCTAGCAGTTCATGGGTGCTAAATGGCTTCTGTATGTAATCATCGGCTCCGGCGTCCAGCGCTTGAACTTTGATATCTTCTTCGCCTTTCACGGAAAGCACGATGATGGGAAGGGGCGACTCGCTGCGAACCCGTCGGCAGAGTTCGAGACCATCCATGTGGGGCATACGAAGATCGGTGATGATCAAGTCCGGAGTCCAGCTCTTCATCTGGAAAAGCGCGTCTTCACCGTCACTGGCAGCGCGAACACCGTAGCCCTGAGCCGACAGTGTGGTTTTGAGTACGCGAGTGATCTGCGGCTCATCATCGACAACCAGGATATTGCCCTTGGTTTCCGGAACGGTCATTTTGTCTCACCTGATCTCCTGCGTGACAATGTGAACGTCGACGGGAGGGGCGTCTCGCAGAAATCGGTGAATGGCCGAGAGATAGAGGTAGCGCTTCCAACCCGTCTGCGCTGATCGTCCGAAGACCACTTGCGTGATGTGGTGTTCGCGAACAATCTGGGCAACTTCCTCCGCCACTTTCTTCCCCTTGCTTTGGACGACCTTTGCGCCCAGGTTTTCTGCAAAACGAAGGTTTTGCGCAAGGCTGCGCTGGTCGTCCGGACTCTCGTCCACCCCGATGTCTACGTAGATGACATATAACTCTGCTTCAATCCGTTGTGCCATGCGAGCGGCCCGTGCGATCAGGTATTGCGCTGCCGGACTGGAGCTGACGCATACCGCAATCCGCTCGCGGAGGGCCAGGTTCTTGCCCAAGCCTTCTTTTTCAAGATAGGACTCAAGACTGCGATCCACGGCCCGAGTGACCTGCTGGAGTGCAAGCTCGCGGAGAGCAATCAGGTTGCCCGGACGAAAAAAATGCCCAAGAGCCTTTTCGGCGCGATCCAGAGGGTAGATGTCTCCACGCCGCATACGAGTTTGCAGGGCTTCGGGCGTCAGGTCCGCCAGCACAATTTCATTCACCCGCTGCATCACCCAGTCGGGGACCGTTTCGCGCACGTGAACGCCGGTGATATTCAGCACCGTGGGGGAGAGACTCTCGATGTGCTGAACATTCATCGTCGAAAGCACATCGCTGCCTGCATCGAGCAGATCCATCACGTCTTCGAATCTCTTGGCGTGTTTGGCTCCTTCAATATTCGTATGCGCCAACTCATCGATAAGAGCCACCTGCGGCTTGCGGGCGAGAATCGCGTCGAGATCCATTTCCTCGAAGGGCGCGCCCTTGTATTGCAGCTTGCGGCGGGGCACTGTCTCCAGTTTCGAACTCAATTCCTGAATTCCAGCGCGCCCATGTGTCTCGACCACGCCGATGACCACGTCCTCCCCGCGGCTGTGTCGCCGGATTCCTTCGCTGAGCATGTTGAATGTCTTGCCCACACCCGGGGCGTATCCCAGAAACAGTTTGAATATCGGCGACTTCTTTTGCGGCGCAGCCTCCTCCAGCCATTGCTCCGGGGTCTTGGGCATGTTGTGTATTATCCTCGGTGTTCGTCCAAATCGACTACACTGGCTCGACCTGTGCACCGACCGCTGGAACACCCGATCATACGCTTCACGATATGCGCCGCCATCTTAGCCGCCCTCGTGTTCGTCTATGTTCGATGGATACATGTCAACCCGGCAACCGTAGGTTTCAGCATGCTACTGGTCGTGTTGTTAATTTCTGCGACTTGGGGCTTGCGCTACTCGCTGTTCACCGCTCTGGTTGCCGCGGTCGTTTACAACTACTTCTTCTTGCCGCCTCTATACAGGTTCACGATCGCCGATCCGCTAAACTGGATGGCACTCTTCACCTTCCTGGTCACCGCGATCGTAGCCAGCCAACTGTCGGAGCGCGCTCGCCGGGGCACGCTCTATGCCGACCAGCGTCGCCGCGAAGTGGAACAACTCTATTCTCTCAGCCAGCAACTCTGGCTCAGCGAGAACGTGTTTGAACTGCTGAACATTATTCCCAAGCACATCGTGGACTCGTTCGCCCTGGGCGGAGCGGCGTTGTTTCTGGAAGGCAAACAGCAAGCGTACTTCCTGGACGATAACAGCCGAGCGACATTCCCTATGGATCAGCTCAGAGCCATCAGTGTTCGCGGTGAGCCGGTGTTCGATCGGGGACGCAGAGTGTGTTACATGCCCTTGCGCATGGGCGTGCGTTCGGTGGGGGCGCTCGGCCTTGCCGGCTGCGACCTGTCCCGGGAGAGCCTAGAGGCCATTGGCAGCCTGGTGGCCATCTCGATTGAACGTGCAAATACGGTCGAGAAGTTAACCCGGGTGGAAGCTGCTCGTGAGAGCGAGCACCTACGATCGATGCTGCTGGATTCGGTAACCCATGAATTCCGCACTCCTTTAACGGCCATCAAGGCATCTGCCGAAACGCTGCTTTCCGGCACTGTACTGGAGAACGCACAGCGCAACGACCTTCTGCAGGTGATCAACGAGGAAACCGACCGATTGAACCGGTTGGTCGGTGAGGCGGCCGAGGTTTCGCAACTGGATTCGCACCAGCTGCAATTTCACTTCGAAGGTTACCCGATTCAGGAAGCGATTGATACCGCGGTGAAGAATTCGCAAGCCACTTTAAAACATCATCGCTTGGAGTTCTCCGTTGCCCCGAAGCTTCCGCCCGCGCGCATGGACCTCGATCGGATCGTTGAGGTCATAACCCATTTGTTGGACAACGCAGCGAAGTATTCGCCGCCGGAAAGCCCCATTCACGTCACTGCCGAAAGGCGCGATTCTGAAATCGTCACCAGCATTGCGGACCACGGCCCAGGGATCGATGACATGGAACAGGAAATGATTTTCGAGAAGTTCTACCGTGGCAGGGATCAGCGAATGATCGTGCAGGGCACGGGCATGGGGTTGCCAATTGCGAAGGCCATCATCGAACTGCACGGCGGAAAGATCGGGGTCACGAGCCAGTTGGGTCGAGGGTCGGTGTTCTTTTTTTCACTGCCTGTGAATTGATGGAGCGGGCAAGTTGAGAAAGGAACCGTGACTGAGCTCTTGCTATATAGTTTCTGCCATGTTTCCACGTCTCTTCTTCTTCCTCCTGTTTTTTTCTGTTTGCGTCCTCCTTCGCGCGCAGAAACCCTCAGCTGTCCAACCCCTAAAGCTTTCGGGCGATATCGAATTCACGCACGATCCTTCGATCATCAAAGACGGCGACACCTGGTACTTGTTCGCCACCGCCAACGGACCCGTACGCAAGGGAGAGTTGCCGATTCGATGTTCGAAAGACCTGCAACAATGGAAGCAATGCGGCTACCTGTTTGACGCCCTGCCCGAATGGATCAAGAAAGAGAGCCCGGAGACAAAGCAACTGTGGGCTCCTGACATTTCCTATTTCAATGGCGAGTTCCATCTCTACTACGCCTTTTCGGTATTTGGTCGAAACACGTCCGGAATCGCCCTGACAACGAACAAGACTCTGGCCTCCTCCCGAGCGGACTTTCGCTGGGTGGACCGCGGGCTTGTGCTGCGCTCCGAGGAGGCAGACGATTTCAACGCCATTGATCCAAACTTGATCATCGACAGCGAGGGTCAGGCGTGGTTGTCCTTTGGCAGCTTCTGGGGCGGGATCAAGATGCGCCGGATCGATCCGAAGACAGGAAAACTATCGAGTGAGGACACGAAACTCTATTCACTCGCAGCTCGCGAACGACCGGCGAATCCGCCTCCGAATCCGCCGGGACTGCCGGGCAACTGGCAAGCCATTGAGGCGCCGTTCATTGTTCACCACGGCGATTACTACTATCTGTTCGTGTCCTTCGATCTATGCTGCCGCGGCGCGAAGAGCACCTACAAGACGATGGTAGGGCGATCGCGCGAGGTGATCGGGCCGTACGAGGACGCGACCGGCAAACCAATGATGAAAGGTGGCGGAACGCCCCTTTTGGTGGGAAACGATCGGTGGTTGGGCCCTGGAGGTGAGTCGCTTCTTCTGCAGAACGATCGCGACATCATCGTTTTTCACGCATACGATGCGAAGACCGGGGACGCATATCTGAGGATTTCGACTTTAAGTTGGGAGGGTGGTTGGCCCCACGCCGCCTTGGGTGAAGATACGCCGGCGGTTGAAGAGAAGTAGGCGCGTCAGGTGACCTCGTTTTCAGCAAGGTCACCCGACGCCGAATGTTCTAGGCTACCGCCGAAACTTCCGGCAGTGCTTCTTCGATATCGACATCCTCGCGCGTGTGAGTGCGAGCGACGAGGACATAGATGGATGGCACTACGAACAGCGTGAATGCCGTCCCAATGATCATTCCGCTTACTAACATGATACCGATACTGTTGCGCGCTCCTGCACCCGGACCGGTCGCCAGCACCAGCGGGAAGTGACCGAAAACGGTGGCGGCCGTCGTCATGAGGATTGGACGAAGCCGCGTAGTGGCGGCTTCTACAATTGCGCTCAGCTTGTCTCTTCCGGTTTCCTGAAGGTGATTGGCAAATTCCACGATCAAGATTCCGTTCTTTGAAATCAGGCCGACGAGTGTGATCAAACCGACCTGACTGTAGATGTTCAGAGTCGTCAAGCCCAGGAACGAGAACGTCAGCGCGCCGGAGATGGCCAGCGGCACCGAGCCAGCGAGAATGATGAATGGATCGCGGAAGCTCTCGAATTGGGCCGCCAGCACAAGGTAGATCAGGATCGCTGACAGCAGGAACGTGCCGAGGAATTTACTGCCCTCCACGCGCAGCTGGCGCGACTCTCCCGCATAGTCGATCGTGAAGCCTTGCGGCAAGATCGTCTTGGCCTCGTCCTCCAGAAACGTTAGCGCCTTGTCCAGCGGAACAGGCGGCGGAATCACGCCTTGAATGCGCACGGCATTTAGTTGCTGGAATTTGTTGAGCGACCGCGGCTCGGTTGTGGTCTTCAGGCTCGCGAACGTTGAGAGCGGAACGAGTTTGTCGTTCGAACCTTTGACATAGACCTGAGAAAGCTGGTCCGGAGTCAAACGCTCGGCACGTTTAATCTGCGGAATCACTTTGTAGCTGCGGCCCTGGATGCTAAAGCGGTTAACGTAGTTTCCACCTAGCAGAGCCGAGAGGTCCTGGCCAGCCTGGCTTAAGTCGACTCCCTGCGAGCGCAGCTTGTCGCGGTCGAAGACGACCTCGGCCTGCGGCTGGTCAAACTTCATATCGGTGTCGGCAAAGATGAACAGGCCGCTGGTCATGGCTTTTTGGACCAGTTGCTTGCCGAACTCGGCCAACTGTTCGGGTTCCGCAGCGGACGCGATCACGAAGTCCACCGGGAAATTTCCGCCGCCCGGCAAAGGCGGAGGAGTTAGCGGGATGACGCGCACGCCCGGGATCTTAGACAAAGGTCCTGTCGATTCCACGAGGAGTTGCTGGGCAGTCTTCTTGCGCTCGCTCCAGGGCTTGGTGACCATCCCACCGAAGCCACCGCTTGGATTTGTGATTTGGAAGATGCTGTCGCTCTCCGGGAACGATCGATAGACGTCGTACACCTCTTGAGTGAAGAGGTTTGTCTGGTCGATCGTCGAATTCGCGGACGACTGGATAACCCCAAAAACGACGCCCTGATCCTCAGCAGGGGCGAGTTCCCGCTGCGAGAACATGTAGAAAGGAATCATCAGCACCGCGACAATCGCCCACACGGTCAGAACCACCGGACGAAATTGCAGTGTGCCTGCCAGCAAGCGAGTGTAAAGATTGCGGACGCGCTCGAAGTTGCGATTAATCAACCCGGCGAAGCCGCGCTCGGTGTCACCTGCGCGCAGGAGCCTCGAGCCCATCATCGGTGACAAGGTCAGCGCGACGACACCGGAAACAGTCACCGCACCGGCGAGAGTGAAGGCAAACTCGCGGAACAGAGCGCCGGTCAAGCCACCCTGAATTCCGATCGGCGCGTACACCGCCGCCAGCGTGATCGTCATGGCGATGATTGGGCCAATCAGTTCACGGGCGGCGTCCACGGCAGCCCGGAAGGGAGTCTTGCCGAGGTGCAGGTGGCGCTCCACGTTTTCCACCATGACGATCGCGTCGTCCACTACCAGACCCACTGAAAGCACGATAGCAAGCAGAGTCAGCAGGTTGATGGTGAAGCCGGCGATCAGCATCAGGAAGACGGCTCCGATGAGCGACACTGGGATTGCAACGACCGGGATCAGCACCGAGCGGAACGAGCCCAGGAACAGGAATATGACCACCACGACGATGAGGAGGGTTTCAGTCAGCGTGTGGAGCACTTCGTTGATCGCATCCTGGATGTAAGCCGTCGAATCGTAGGGGATGCCGAGCTTCATCCCCGTGGGTAACTGCTCTCGGATCCCCGGGATTGCCGCACGCACAGCCTTGATGACTTCGAGCGAGTTAGCTGTCGGCAGGACCCAGACACCCATGAAGGTGGCGGTTTCGCCGTTAAAGCGGACGTCCTGATCGTAATTCTCGGCTCCCAGGGAGACGTCGGCGATCTCACCAAGCCTCACCACGACGCCGTTTTCCTGCTTCACGACCAATTGGCGGAATTCTTCCGGCGTGCGCAGGTCGGTGTTTGCCACCAGGTTCACAGACACCATCGAGCCCTTGGTCTGACCCACCGCGGAAAGATAGTTGTTGCGCGCCAGTGCATCTCGCACCGCAGACGGAGAGACCGCACGCGCGGCCATCTGGTCAGGCTTCAGCCAGATGCGCATCGCGAACGTACGATTGCCGAGAATGTCAGCACGCTGCACGCCGCTGATGGCGCTCAGCTTCGGCTGCACGACGCGGGTGAGATAGTCGGTGATCTGGTTCTGATCAAGATCAGCCGACGAAAACCCGATGTACATGGCCGCAAACTGCGTGTCGGCGGTCTGCAGGTCGATCACCGGGGCTTCGGCCTCGGGAGGCAAGTCGTTACGAACTTGTGCGACCTTCGCCTGGATCTGGGTCAGAGCGGCGTTGGTGTCATAGTTCAGCTTCAGGTGCACGCTGATTGTGCTGAGGCCCTGTGCGCTGGTCGACTCCATGTAGTCGATGCCATCGGCGCTGGCGATCACGCGCTCGAGAGGAGTGGTGATGAAGCCTCGCACCAGGTCGGCATTGGCCCCTACGTACACCGTCGAAACCTGCACCACCGCGATGTCGCTACGCGGATACTGGCGCACGCTCAGCGAGCGAATCGCCTGAAGCCCGGCAATCAGAATCACCAGGTTGACGACGATGGCAAGGACCGGCCGCCTAACGAATAGATCGGTCAACTTCATTAGCTATCCTCGGGCTTGGGGCTCGGATTGTTCTCCGGTTGGATCTTGTTATTGACTTGAACCGCCGCGCCGTTGCGCAGCTTGAAGACCCCGGACGTGACCACCTCATCGCCGGGGTTCAGGCCGGAAACGACCGCAACCTGATCCCCACGCGCGCCTTCTACCTTCACGAACTGCTGCCGCACGCCGCGGTACATCTTCCCGGTCTGATCCTTGAGGTCCGTGACGATATAAACCGAATCGCCATACGGAGCGCTGTTGATAGAAGATGCGGGAATCGCGATGACCGGGCGACTGGCGCCGGATACGACCTCGACCTCGACGAACATGCCCGGACGCAGTTTGCCTTCCGGATTGAAAAGAGTCGCCTGCACCTCAATATTGCGCGTGGCCTCGTTCACGACCGAGTCCAGAGCAGTGACCTTTCCCGTGAACTTCAGGTTCGGCAGATCCTTGTTCGTGACACGCAACTGTCGGCCAACCCCCACCTGACCGACCGCCTGTTGGGGCATGCCGAAGTTCACATAGATCGGGTTCAGCGATTGGAGAGAGACGATCGCCTGGCCTGCCGACAAATACTGCCCCAGGTTGACCTGGCGAATTCCCAGGATCCCTGTAAAAGGCGCGCGGACGGTCTTGCGTGCGATCGTGGCTCGAATCTCGCCTACACGCGCTTCGGTGGACTTGTGCTCGGAGGTCGCCCGGTCATACTCCGCGCGCGAGAGAACACCCTGCTTCACCAGTTCCTCGGTCCGGCCATAGTTGATCCCGGCGAGATCCCGTTCCGCCTCAACAGCGGCTAACTGAGCACGCTCCTGCCTTGTGTCGAGCTCGATCAGCACATCCCCCTCGTGAACCCACTTTCCGGAATCGAAGTGGATTTTGTCTACTGTGCCAGGGAGGTCTGCGCTCACTGTCACTCCCTGAATCGCGACCATGGTGCCGATCACATTGACGGTGGTGGGCCAGGTTTCCCGCTGAGCAACGATAGTAGTGACCGCCTCCGGGGGTGGCTGGAAGCTGGCTGCCTGCGCGATGGCCGCGTGAATTTGACGGAACTTCACAAAGCCCAAGCCCGCAATCACTGCCAAGGTCACGGCTAAAGTCAAGAACATCCGTTTCGCCATGAATTCCTCACAGACTCCTAAACAATTGACAAATGTCGGCCGCCGCATCCCGGACCTCCGGAGAGCGGCGGAGGAAGATGTCCAATTAGATGTGCAACCCTTTTTCGAGGCTGCAAAAACTAAAAGGACGTTTAATTCCTTTCCGGCGACGCCAGAAGGCCCTTTTCAGGGTGCAAAGAATCGTCAGTGCACAAGTTTGCACTCTGAAGACGTCATCCCGGGTTGGCTCTTACCTAGATGTCGTTTGAGACGCGCTCCAATCGACACTTTTAGCGGGAATTTTGCTTAATGGACGGACGACTCCGTAATGCCTGGGCGACCGGAAAAGGCAAGGAGTCAGATTGACTGTGGCTCGGAGGTGTGAATCCATCCGCAAAAAAATGCCAAGGACGTCACGAATAGGAGTGGGGCGTGCGGCAATCGGACGATTTCCGAAACGCTCTCGTTGATGGACACAAAGGAGGGAACTAACGGCGTGAGAGTCGGCTGTCTGCTCGGCGAGCGCAACGGCGTCGAGTTTATGCGAGAGATCGGGTCGTCGTATGAACCAGACCTTCAGAGTTGCACTCCGAAGGTCTGGCTGGATCATATCCGCGAAAATGTTCCATGGAAAAGTTTGAAGAAAACTTCACCCAAACGAAGCGGTTGACTGAGCTCTATTTGCTCTCCAGGTAGGCACCACAAGCCTGGACTGCCTGGTTTTTCGGAGCCTTGCCGAGTTCGTCGGTGATCCAGCTGTAAGCCTCCTTGTATTCCTGGGACTCGCGTGCCTCATCGACTTCTTTCTGCGGCACGTCCTTGACCAGCGCCTTTTTGCGCTCCTGATACTTGGGCGCAGAATGTGCGTCCACTTGCGCGCAGAAATCGAGCGTTGCTTCGACCTTTCCGAAGGCATCATTGGGGAACGGAAGTTTGGCCAACGCGACTTGCGGTAAAAGAAACCCAGCGACCAAGCAAACGATGCGATAAACCTTCATGGTTCTCCTTACATTGGGGTCAATCACCCTGCGCAATTCCTAATGAAAGCGACGCTGCTCGCGACGGTCCGCGAGCAGCGTTGCGGGCAGGTCCATGAACCAGCACGAACTTTACTGTGCTGTGCCGGTCAGGGGCGTTGACGTTTGCGTGCCCGCGGCATCTGTAATGCTCAATGTCGCTGGCCCTTTGGCGCCGGCCGTGTCGGTGGTGGGCGGTCGGAACTGCACCGTGATTACGCAGCTCGCGCCCGGTGCCAGAGTCGTCTGACCCACAAGCTGGCCCCCCCCAGCAGGACCGCAGGTGGAAACGAGTCGCACGACCGGGAAGTCGGCCGCATTGGTACCCGAGATCGTTCCCTGCGAGATTCCCGTGAGCGGCACGTTCCCCGTATTGGTAAGTGTAAAGACCTGCGTTGGGGCCTGCAGCATGCCTACACCCCGCGTCGCGTTTCCAAACGCGTGCGACGTCGGAGTAAGAGTCGCGCTGATCACCGACGCCACTCCCGTTCCGCTAAGCCCGACGGGCGAACCGGTGACAGTAACGCTACCCGTGATCGTCAACGAGCCTGTCACGGCACCCAACGCGGTCGGTCGGAAGACCACGTTGATGGTGCAGTTCGCGCCGGCAGCCAAGGTTGCACCGCAAGATCCACCCGCGGTTGCGCGTGCGAACGGACCCGAGAAGGACAAGGCGATACCGGTCAGGGTCGCCGTTCCCGTGTTGTGCAGCGCCAGCTGCCGTGAAGTGCTGGTCGTGCCCGTCGGGACATTCCCGAACGCCAAGGGCCCGCCCGTGACATTGGCAACCGCGGTTGCCCCACTGCCGCCCACGAACTCAACTGCGCCTACATCAATCGGAGTGCCCGGAGCGGCGGGCCTCGGATTGCCAAAGAAGTCCGTCGCCGGTGCCACCGCGGCAGTCGGAGAGCTCAATGGGATGTAGTTAATGGCGGGTGAACTCGCAGCCAGCGCGTAGTTACCGAGCAAGGTGCCGGTCACGGTATTAGTTTCTGCCAGCGGGCCCCAACTGATATTGATCCAGTTGTTGCCCTCATCCACGGTCGCGGCCGGCGTTAGGCTGAAGATTGGGTTGGGCACGGTCGCGTCCGAGATCCCCGGAGGCACCTGGTAGCCCAACGACTTGAATTCCGGTGGGGTGCGTGAACCGTTGCAGTACTGGCTGACAACGGTCGGGTTAGATGCCAGGTTGTTGAGGCCGGGATAGTCTCCGGCGTCTGTCAGAACCGAGTAGGTCGGGGCAAGCGTGAACCCGGAACTGTGGTTGCCGGGTCCGGTGTCACCGCGAACACCGATATCCCAGTAACTGGTACCGGAGACGCAGGCGCCGGTGCCTCCGCTAATGATCACACCGC
>Ga0075434_100001627_pt1 | contig 19108 bp, 15 predicted proteins | sample RhiMethybrSRZTD3_FD_75298 | JGI IMG/M metagenome (GOLD analysis project Ga0075434, IMG submission 75298) | Populus rhizosphere microbial communities from Tennessee, USA - Rhizosphere MetaG P. TD hybrid SRZTD3 | ecosystem: Host-associated > Plants > Roots > Rhizosphere > Soil | place: USA... | reverse complement strand
CGCCGGCACCTGGGTCACCTTGAAGTTCTGGGAGCCGCTGCACCCGGCCTTGCTGGTGGACTCCCCGATCGCGACCGTTAGGTTCGTGATCCGGACGTCGAAGTTGGCGGGGTTCATGATGGTGAGGTCGAGCGGCAGCTTCTTTCCGGGCGCCAGCGGTCCGACGAGGCTGCCGGAGATCTGCAGTCCCTGGTTCTTCTGGACGATCAGCGTCACCATCGCGGTGCGGGAAACCGCGTTACCGCCGATCGTGCCGGAGCCGGTGATCGTGAGGGTGTAGGTGCCCTCCTGCGTGTTGCTCGCTGTCTGGACCTGCAACGTGGAGCCCGAAGCGCCGCTCCACGACGACGTGGCGCCCTTCGGCAACCCGGCAACCGACATGCTCACGGAACCGCTGAAGCCTCCGGTACGCGTGACCGACACGTCGTAGGACGTGTCGTCGGACTGGAGGATGGTGCGGCTGGTGGGCGTCGAGGAGAGCGTGAAGTTCTGCTGGGCTGCCGGCTGGACCGCGAGCGTGATCGTGGTCGTGTGCGAGAGCTTGTCGCTGGTCGCCGTGACGACCGGCTGCGTGGTCCCGGTCGGCGTGCTCGACGCGGTGTTGACCGTGAGCGTCGCCGAGCTGAGGCTCGGGGGGATCACGTTCGAGCTCGTGCCGTCGCTTAGCTTCCAGCTCCCGGTCGCGCCGCTCGGCAGGCCCGACACGCTCAGCGTGACCGCGCCGGCGAATCCGTTGGTGCGCGTCACGGCGACCGAGTACGCGGTCGACTGTCCTTGCGTGACGGTCTGGCTCGAGGGCGAGGCGGCGATCGAGAAGTCCGCCTTCCCGCCGGCCGCGAAGACGGCGAGAGTGCCGAAGCTGAAAACCGCGAGGACACCGAGCAACATCAAGCCGAACTTCAGCCTGGCGCTCTTCGCTGCCCTGTTTCGAAGCGTGCTCATCTGGGAGGTCCTTGGGAGAAGGGGGAGGGGCGGCCGCGGGGGCAGCCGCCCGTCCCGTGTCCTTCAGGTTCGATCCCTAGCTGTTGTTGACTGTGTAGGCGAGGTTGATCGTCGCGCCCTTGCAGGCGTCCTGGCTCGCGTTCGGGTCTGCCATGAACACGTGCCCGGCGACCGTCGTGCTCCCGCTTGCCGCCAGCTCGGTGTTGAGCGCAACGGAGCGCGGGTTGGCGTCGGTGCCCGCCGCCTGGCTGTCGGCCTTGTACGTGAACCAGCTGGCCTGGCAACCGTTGGTGGCGTGCACGGTGTCGATCGAGATCGTGACGTGCAGGTTCGTGACGAACTGCGCCTGCGACGAGCTCGAGTTGGTGATCGTGGTCGTCACCGGGACACTGCCGCCAGGGTAGATCCCGTTGGACGGGTCGCCCGAGGCGGTCACGCCGGCGTCGGAGCCGGCGGTGGCCGAACCCGAGCCGGAGCCCGAGGTCGTCCAGTACGCGAACGCGGTGACCGCGATCGCGAGGATGCCGACAGCGGTGAGCACTGCCAGCGTGCGCTTCTTGGTGAACATGCTGCGGATCATTGACTGACCCTCCTTGGTCGTCGTTGTCAAGGAGTTCAGCGAAGCGAGCGAGGGAGTAGGCGCAGCGAGAGGTAGAGGAAGCTCGTCTGCAGAAGGGGGCTCGTTCGTGACTCCTGCTTCCAGAGCGAGAGTAGGGGCGTGATCGATCATCCGTCCACCCGTTTATGTCTAAACGGGCCTGGACGGTGGCCACTCGCGCCGGCGGCCGTCCGGAAGGGGAGCCAGCGGCTCAGTCTCGAATGAAACCGATCGCCGCGACGAGGCCGAACCCGACCCCGACCACCATCAAGAGCCCCGCCAGCAGCCCCGGCCAGTGCTCGTGAAAGGCGTCGCCCGTGCGCTGGAGCGTTCCCCGCGCACGTTCACCGGCGAACGCCAGAAGCGCGACGATCGCGAGCAGCGGCAGGCAGAACACCGCGCAGAACAGCACCAGCAGCTCGATGCGCTGCGGCACGGTCGTTCCCGCCCCCACCACTGCCGCGATCACCGCGAAGTATGGAACCGCGGTCGGGAGCTCGACCAGCGAGATGCCTGCTCCCAGGAGCACGGCAGAGCCGCCCGACATGTTCCGCCCCGGGAGCGGCCTGGCCGCAAGCGTACGGCGCTTGACCCAGACGACGGAGCCGGCGATCGCGAGCCCGGCGCCCACCGCCGCCTCAACGGCGTGCTTGGTGCGATCGCTGGGCCGAGGGATGAGCGACAGCAGCAGCTCGCCGGGCCCGAGTGCGACGAGGAGGCCGCCGGCGAGAAAGACTGCGAACACGCCTGCCGTGAACCCCATCACCCTGCGCGCCGGCGCGGGGCCGGTGGCCAGGTAGAGCGCCGGACCGATGGTGCTTGGATTCAGCGAGTCGGCGAAGGCGACGGAAACGACGAGGCCAACGAGCTCGAGCAAGGCCCGGCGAGGCTATCGCGGCCGGCCGTCGGCGCGAAGGGAGGCACTGGGGTCTTCCGCGTCCGCTGAAAAGCCGAGGATGTAGGATTCGATTTGCGTTTCCCGCCTCGGTTTTCCAGGAATAGCTTGCGCGAGAGCAGGCATTTCTGGGGAGCCCCAGACGTGAGACAGGGGTCGCCGTCCATCGGCGAGGCGCAGGGCAAGGAGGTCAGGGGGTGGGCATGGTCGGTACGCGCGGAAGCCGCAGGCTCAGCGGGATCGCGCTTGCTGCCGCGACGGCGGTCTTGTGGTGGGCGAGCGCGTCGTCGTCCGCCGCCGCGGATCCCGTGATCGCAGCGGCCGGCGACATCGCATGCGCTCCGGGAAAGGCCACGACGAGCACGGCGTGCCGGCAGAAGGCCACATCCGATTTGCTCGTGAACGCCGGCCTCAGCGCGGTACTGCCGCTGGGCGACGAGCAGTACGACACCGGCTCGTACACGGGCTTCACGAAGTCCTACGGCCCCACCTGGGGACGCATGAAGGCGATCACCTTCCCCGCCGCCGGCAACCACGAGTACTACACGACCGGTGCCAAGGGCTATTTCGACTACTTCAACGGCGTCGGGGCCTTCAGCGGCCAGGCCGGCGATCGCGACAAGGGCTATTACAGCTTCGACATCGGGTCGTGGCATCTCGTCGCGCTCAACTCGAGCGACCACTGCAAGCAGGTCTCGTGCGCAAAGGGCTCCCCCCAGGAAACGTGGCTGCGGGCGGACCTCGCGGCGCATCCGACGTCCTGCACGCTCGCGTACTGGCATCACCCACGCTTCAACTCGGGCCACGACGGCAACGGGACCTTCATGCAGGCGATCTTTCAGGATCTCTACGACGCCAACGCCGACGTGATCCTCGGCGGCCACGCACACGACTACGAACGCTTCGCGCCTCAGGACCCGAACGGCAGACTCGACCGCGCGCGCGGCATTCGCCAATTCGTCGTGGGAACCGGCGGCGCGTTCTTCACGGCGTTCGGATCCACCAAGCCGAACAGCGAGGTCCGGAACGGCTCCACCTATGGGGTGCTGACTTTGACCCTGCACCCCACGTCCTATGACTGGCAGTTCGTGCCCGAGGCAGGCAAGAGCTTCAAGGATTCGGGCAGTGCACCGTGTCACGGCCTGTTGCCGCAGTTGCCTCAGGTCCGCGCCACGTCCTCGCCTCCACCTCCGCAGGTGACCGTGGGGCGGGGCTCGAGCCTGCGCAGGGTGAGCTGCACGATCGTCGGCACCCCGGGCGACGACGTGCTGCGGGGGACGAAGGGCAACGATGTGATCTGCGGGTTTGGCGGCAACGATCGGATCTTCGGCGGGGCCGGGAACGACGTGATCGCGGGAGGTGACGGCAACGACATAATCAGCGGCGGGCCTGGCCGCGATCTGATCGTCGGCGATGCCGGCAACGACCGGATCCGCGGCGGTTCGGGGGCCGACGACCTCTCGGGTGGGCGAGGACGCGACGCCCTGTTCGGCGGCGCCGGGAACGACGTGCTGCGCGGCAACTTCGCGAGCGACATCCTTCACGGGCAGAGCGGCGACGACACGATCGTGGGCGGTGGGGGACACAACCGCATGTACGGCGACGGTGGAGACGACCGCCTGATTTCGACGGGCAACGGACGCGGCGGCGACCGCGTCTACGGCGGCAGGGGCCGGGACGTGGCGATCGTCAACCATGGCGACACCGTGCGCTCGGTAGAGCGAAGACGTTTCACTCGCCGCGGCTAGCGGTGGCATCTCGCGGATAGTTGCTCGCCAGCCTGTAACCTCCGCGCCGGTGCAGCGGCCACAGCGGGTCCAAAGGGAGGCACGGAGACTGTCTCGCATCGGCGCGAGCGGCCTCGTTATGGCCGTGCTCGGCGCCGCCGTCGCGACTGGATGCGGCGGAGGCGGCTCCACGTCGAAGCAGGATTTCGCCGGCAAGGCAGACCAGATCTGCGCGGACGTGAGCAAGCGCGTCGTGCAGCTCAACCAGGCCAGCCCTCGCAGCGTCGCGGAGCTGATGAGCTTCATCGAGCAGCTGAAGAAGGCGGAGAAGGACGGGATCGTCCGGCTGCAGCAGCTGGACCTGCCCAAGGGGCAGGCAGGGACGACCGCCAAGCAGTTCACGGACACGCTCGAGCGCGAGTTCACCCAGCAGGTGATCCCGGCCCTCGATCAGGTCGAGCGCGCCGTGCGAACCAAGGACAGGAAGGCGTTGAAGGCGGCGTCGAAGCGGCTGCAGAAGGCCCAGAAGGAGCGAAAGTCCACGAAGCTCGCGGCGCAGCTGGGGGCGACCCAGTGCGCGACCGGCTCCTAGGCGCCTAGCTGCCGTATTGCTAGGCGTCTAATCAGGTTCCGGGTTGGGCTGCTAGCGCGTCTGGTGCGAGCCGAAGTCCTGCACGAAGTAGGTGCGCCCATCGCCTGCCCGGGCGAAGCCCACCCCGATCAACCTGTAGTGGCGGCTGAGGATGTTCGCGCGGTGCTCTTGGCTGGCCATCCAGGCGTGACAGACGTCCCCGGCCGACCAGTAGCCGACCGCGATGTTCTCGCCCACCCACCGGAACATGCCCCGCCTGCCGAACCGCGCCACTCGATCGGCGGGCGACTGGCCAAAGACGTCGTCGTGGCGGAAGAAGTTGTAACGCAGCATGTTGTGCGCGTGATACCTGGCCGCGTGCATGAGCACCGAGCTGCGCCGCAACGCCGGCAGGCCGCGGGCGGTGCGCGCGCTGTTCGTGCAGCCGACGATCTGATCCTCGACGCGGGCGATGCGGGCCGTGGGCGGGCTGCCACGGCCGGCCGCTGCCGCAGGCAGCGCGGCAGCGACGAGGGCAAGCAGGACCACTGGCGCGAGCCGCGCCCGCCCGCACGAGGTCGGAAGAGCCAGGCGACCTTCGCGTGAACCGCGCATGGTTCAAAGGTCGTCAGGTGGCGCCGGAGGTTTAGCGCTGAATGCGGAATAAAACGAGCGTGGGAGGCGGATTTCGCCGCCAGATCCACTTCCGATGTTCGTTTCGGCTTTCGTGCGACGGGGATAAGTGGTCAATCCCGTTGCACGAGTAAGCTTTCGGCGGCGGTTTGGCCATGAGCGCGCGGACCTTCTTGGCCCTGCGGGGGATTTGGGCCGCGAGCTCGATAGCCGCCATCTGAATCGAGACTAGGAGGTGCGCAATGGACGCACTCGGGGGACTTCGCCGCTGCGCGTTGGTTGCCCTGTTCGCAGTGCTGGTCATGTGTCTTGGCGCCACAGGCGCTTATGCAGGCGGCCGCGATCATGGCAACGTGACGGGCCAGCAAAAGTCGTCATCCGACGAGAACGTGTCGAACAACTCGAGCTCGGACGACGAGTCGGTTTCGAGCGACTCGAACGCCAAGAACACGAATCAAAACGGCACGGACTGCAAGAAGAACCAGGGTGAGACGAGCGGGCAGAGCCAGTCGAACGGCCCGCCGCCGCCAGTGCTCGGCGGCCAGGAGGGCCAGAAGGGCGAGACGGGCGGCGAGAGCCAGACGGGCAGCAAGGGCGGCCAGGAGAACGGCAAGGGCGGCCAGGAGAACGGCAAGGGCGGCGAGGAAAACGGCAAGGGCGGCAAGGAGAACAAGAGCGGCAACGAGACGCCCACGCCCGTGACGCCCACCACGCCGACCACGGTGCCCACGCAGACGCAGGCCCAGGCGCCGGTCACGACACCCGCCGCGACACCTGTGCAGACTCAGACGACGCCCAGCCAGGGCGGTCAGGTGAAGGCTGAGACGCAGGAGACCACGCCGGCGGCCGGCAAGGGCGGCAAGCAGGGCAGCACCGGCGGCCGCGTGCTGGCAGAGAACACGACGCCGGTTGCGAGCAAGTCGCAGAGCAGCGGCCTCGCCAGCACGGGCTTCGATGCCTGGTTGGTGGCGCTGCTCGGTGTGGGCTGCATCGCAGGCGCCGGCCTACTGCTGAGGAGGACGCGCCGAACCTGAAAGCCTCGAGGCGGGAAGGCCACTCGGCCTTCCCGCCTCCCCGGCGGCGCCCTGACGAAATGGCCTGGAGCCCGGCATACATCGGCGGCAAGCCCAGCGGCAGCCGCACGCCGCGCGAGGCCATTCGCCGGCTTCGCCGCGCTGCCGGGTTCGGGTTGCTCGCGGTCGGCTTGCTGCTGGTCGCCGAGGCCGCGGTCACCGTCGTGTGGCAGGAGCCCTTCACGGCGCTGTGGACACGCGGTGAGCAGAAGCAGCTCGCCGCCCAGCTGGATCGCATGACACCGGCCTCGGCGGGCCCGCCCCTGCTCGCGAGCAGACTGCCGGAGCAGGCACGCAGCCTGGACCGTCACACGCGCGAGGGCGATCCGCTCGGCAGGATTGCGATTCCGAAGATCGGCGCCCGGTTCGTGTTCGTCCAGGGCACGAACACGGGCGACCTGGAAAAGGGCCCTGGACACTATGCAGACACAGTCCTTCCGGGATTGCACGGCACGGTTGGAATCGCGGGCCACCGGACGACCTACCTGGCGCCGTTCAGGAACATCAACCAGCTGAAGCGCGGCGACCTGGTGCAACTGCGCATGCCGTATGGGAAGTTCACGTACGCCGTGCACGACACGAAGATCGTGTCGCCCGGCGACGTCAGCGTGCTACGCCACCAAAGCGGTGACTGGCTGGTGTTGACCGCCTGCCATCCGCTGTACAGCGCCGCGAAGCGAATCGTCGTCTCGGCGCGGCTGTCACGCGCGCCGCGCCACGTGTAGAAGGCCCCGGAGGCGGCGCCGAGGCAGGGGACTGCGGGGAAGCTCAACCGGTTTCTCGTACGCTTGCCACGATGAACGGCTTCGGCGCGGCGCGCGATATGGCGATCGACCTCGGTACCGCGAACACGCTGGTGTTCGTGCGCGGCCAGGGCATCATGGTGTCCGAGCCGTCCGTGGTGGCGATCGATTCGAGCACCGGCGAGGTGCACGCGGTCGGAGATGACGCCAAGCGCATGATCGGCCGCACGCCGGCCACGATCTCGGCGATCCGCCCGCTCCGACACGGCGTGATCGCGGACTTCGAGGTGACCGAGCAGATGCTTCGTCACTTCATCCGCAGGGTCCACCGCAGCCGCTTTGCGCATCCGCGTGTCGTCATGTGCGCGCCGTCGGGCATCACCGACGTGGAGAAACGCGCGATCGTCGAGGCCTCGCTCTCGGCGGGCGCGCGCAAGGTCAACCTCATCGAAGAGCCGATCGCGGCAGCGATCGGAGCGGGAATCGCGATCGAGGAGCCGATCGGGAACATGGTCGTGGACGTGGGCGGCGGCACCAGCGAGGTCGCCGTGATCTCGCTCGGCGGCATCGTGGTCTTCGAGTCGGTGCGTGTAGGAGGCTACGACCTCGACGAGGCGATCATCTCGTACGTCAAGGACCGGTACGGGATCACGATCGGGCAGCAGACCGCCGAGCAGATCAAGCTCGACATCGGCTCCGCCTGGCCTGTCGACGATGACCTGACCGCCGACGTGAAGGGCCGCGACCTCGTCTCGGGCCTGCCCAAGACCGTCACCCTGACGGCCGCCGAGACACGGGAAGCGCTCGCGGAGCCACTCAGCTCGATCGTGTCCACGATCAAGGACACGCTCGAGCGCACACCACCGGAGCTCGCGGCGGACATCGGCCAGCGCGGCATCATGCTCGCCGGCGGGGGCTCGCTGCTGTCGGGCTTCGACCGGCTCGTGAACGAGTCCACCAAGATGGAGACCCGCCTCGCCGACGACCCGCTCACGTGCGTGGTGATCGGCTCGGGCCGCTCGCTCGAGGAGATCGAGGTGATCGAACGCGGCGCGCCCGGGGGCCGGCGGAGGCGGTTGGGGCGGCGGTAGGGCGAGCGCCGCCGCCGCTCCCCGAGCCCACTCCCGGTAACCGGGCGTCCGACCGGCGACCGGACCGACCTTTGTGCCGAAAAGGTGCGCTCCTTACGCGGCTTTTGGCCCAGATGTCCCGCACTTTGCGTAATTTTTGACACTTATTTCTTGAAACTGTGCTGACTCACCGGTAGGTTTCGTTCTCCCTATGAGGGAGGGACGAGTGGAAAAGGTGCAGGCGAGTCTCCCCCGCCGGGCTACTCGGAAGGTGGCCGCGCGCTCGCGGCGGCTTGACAGAACCGAGCGGGCGAAGATCCTTCGAGCGCAGAACCTTCTCGCGAGGGCGCATTCGAGCCGTCTGTCCGGTGCGCCGCCCGCGTCTACCTGAGTCGGCCGGCTCTTCACGCGCAGCCGGCGCTCCGCGGTGCGGCGCATCCCTCGGCGGTGATCATCGATCCCCGCCGAGGTGATGCTGCCTTTGGATGTGCCCTTTGATTGCATTCTTTGACCGCGGTTCTTTGACTGCGGTTAAATGGGCTGCGTTCGCCCCCGCCCCAGCCGGCCCGTGCGTCCCAACATCCTCTACCTGCATTCACACGACACCGGCCGGTACGTCGAGCCGTACGGCCACGCGATTCCGACGCCCGCGATCATGCGGCTCGCGCGCGAGGGGGTGCTGTTCCGGCAGGCGTTCTGCGCGGCCTCCACGTGCTCGGCCAGCCGGGCCTGCCTCCTCACCGGCCAGTACGCGCACTCGAACGGAATGCTCGGGCTCGCGCACCGCGGCTGGTCGCTGAACGACTACCACCACCACATCGTCCACACGCTCCATGAGGCCGGCTACTACTCGGTGCTGGTCGGCGAGCAGCACATCTCGAAGGAACCGGACGTGATCGGGTACGACAACGTCGTGCGCATCTCGACGTCCCGCGCCACGGAGGTGGCCCCGGTGACGATCGAGCTCCTGGAGAATCCGCCGAAGGAGCCTTTCTTCATGTCGGTCGGGTTCTTCGAGACTCACCGCGAGTTCTTCCCGCCCGACGAGGGGGACGACGGCTACGTGCTACCGCCCCCCAACCTGCCGGACCTGCCGGCCACGCGGCATGACTGGGCCGCGTTCCGGGCGAGCGCACGGTCGCTCGATCGCGGCATCGAGGCGGTGCTCGAGGCCGTCGACAGGTTCGGCCTCCGGAACGGCACGCTCGTGATCTGCACGACCGACCACGGAATCGCGTTCCCCGGCGCAAAGGCGACCCTCACCGACCGCGGCATCGGCGTGATGCTGATCATGCGGGGACCGGGCGGCTTCGACGGCGGCCGCACGATCGACTCGCTCGTCTCGCACATCGATCTCTTCCCGACCATCTGCGACCTGCTCGAGATCGAGCACCCGGACTGGCTCCAGGGCCGGTCGATCATGCCGCTGATCCGCCGCGAGGCGGAGGAGATCCACGACGCGATCTTCGCCGAGGGCACGTATCACGCCGCGTACGAGCCGCAGCGCGGGATCCGGACCCGCCGCTGGAAGTACGTGCACCGCCCGGGCGACCGGCGCACGCCGGTGATCGTCAACACCGACGACAGCCCGAGCAAGGAGCTATGGCTGCGCAACGGCTGGCGCGACCGGCCGGTCGCGCCGGAGCACCTCTACGACCTCTTCTTCGATCCAGCCGAGCTGCACAACCTGATCGACGACGACTCGTGCGCCACGGTGGTGGCCGATCTTCGCGGGCGGCTTCGACGCTGGATGGAGGAGACGGACGATCCGCTACTGAGCGGGCCGGTGCCGCCGCCTCCCGGGGCCGAGTTCAACGACCCCGATCAGCTGTCGCCCGGAGAGCCGACCCACATAGTGGACCCTCTGCAAAGCGCCTGAGCGCTGGACGGACGGCGAGGGCGGCTGCCGGCTGGCCCGGCAACGCCGAGCCGGCGGCAGCCACATCCAGCGCCGGATAGGTAGGAGTGACCCTTATCGGGAGTTGAAACAGCGCAGCGCCCGATTCGATGCGCCCAATTATTTCCCGGCTAGTCGGGCGACATAGTCGCGCGCGTCGTGGTCGAGCCACGGCGGATCGCCGGCGGCGGCGTTCTCGCTCGCTCGTTCGGGATGCGAGGTGGCGGGAATCGCAACGTGGCATCGCCGGTCGCTCAGCACCCACTTCAGGAGTGCCTGCGCCCATGTTCTGACGCCGAAGCGACGGAGCGGCTCGAGCGCCTCCGGTGCCGGCGCACGTCCGACGAGGCCCCTCTGACCCAGCGGGCGCATCACGACGACGCCGAGCTCCAGCTCGTCGGCAAGTGGCAGGATCTCGCCCTCCACCTCGCGCTCCAGCGGGTTATAGGGAACCTGAATCGCCGTGATGCGGCCGGTCCGCATGACCGTCCCGAGCTCTCCGAATGCGGCTGGGCTGTAGTGGGTGGCACCGATCGCGCGGATCGCGCCCTCATCACGGCGCCGCTCCAGCAGCGTGAGCTGCTCTCGCCAGGCGAGCAGGTTGTGCACCTGGTAGAGGTCGACGCGCCCGCCGAACATGCGAAGTGCGTGCTCCACCTGGGCCGCGCCCTCGCGGACCCTCGCCGCCCAAACCTTCGTGGCGACGATCGCGTCGCTCCGTCGGGGGAGCGCCTCGGCCAGCACTCGCTCCGCCTCGCCGTACATGGGAGAGGAGTCGATCAGCCGCACGCCGGCCCCGAGGGCCGCGCGGACGATCGCGTGCGCGTGCTCCTTCTGCTCGGCGCTGCGGGCGTCGAGCGTCCGCCACGTTCCCATTCCCACCACAGGTGCGACGATTCCCGATCGGCCCAGTTGCCGCGCTTCCACGCGCAGGATGGTGGCAGGTGCCAGGCGCGCCAAAGCCGGTACGGGATCCAGGGATCGCGGCTAGACTCGCCCGAACCGGATCCCGCCGAAGCGTGCGCTGAGGCGTGTGGCGCCGTCGCCCATTCGCCGGCGCCGCGGATTGGCAGGGGCAGGGGGCCCGCCTGAATGGCGAGCCCTGCACTCTTCGCAGCGGGACGGCACTGCGCACGGCGCTGTCGCGGCATGGGCGGCGGCGCCGGGGCGCGCTCCCCGACCCCGACCGCCGCCGCCTGTACGTTTCCCGATCGTGGTTCGCGGCCGAACGAAAGTCCCGGCGCTACTGGCGCTGGCCGTCCTCTGCCTGACCGGGCTCGTGCAGCTGGTGGCCGCGTGGCCGGGTGCCGCCGCCGACCCGGCGCCCACCCCGCCTCCGGCGAGCGGCGTGTCCGCCGGCTTCAAATTCGACCCCAAGAACCCCGCCGGCGGCGACAAGGTGACGTTCGATTCGACGTCGGAGGTGTGGGGCGACGGCAACCAGATCGTCTCCTACGAATGGGACCTCGACGGGAACGGCACGTTCGAGGCGGGGGGGCCGACAGTGACCCGCACCTACCCGAGCCGGCGATCGATCGACGTGAAGCTGCGCGTCACCGATGCCTCCCAGCCACCCCAAACCGACGTCGAGACTCACCGGGTCACGATCTCGAACCGCCCGCCGGTCGCCTCCTTCACGTGGTCGCCGGTCGTGCCGGGCCCGAACGAGGGAGTCGCCTTCACTTCGACCGCCACGGATTCGGACGGGGCAGTCGTCGCCCAGGCCTGGGACCTGGACGGCGACGGCAAGTTCGACAATGGCGGTGGCCCCACTGCGCTCAGGTCCTTCTCGGCGCCGGGCACCTATCTGATCGGCCTGCGCGTGGTCGACAACGACGGATCGGCCTCTGTCATATCAGTGCCGGTTGTGGTCGCGCCGGGTCCGTCGCCGGGCCTGCTCGCGAGCCAGCAGGGCGGCATCCGTCTCATGAACCCGTTCCCGATCGTGCGGATCGCGGGCCGATACCTGTCGAACGGCGCACGCATCAAGCTGCTCGTAGTGGACGCTCCACGGGGAGCAAAGGTCTCGATCCGGTGCCGGGGGCGCGGGTGCCCGTTCCGGAAGCAGGTGAGGCCGGCATCGCTCGTGCGCATCAAGAAGCTCGAGCGCGTCCTGCGCGCTGGGGCGGTGGTGAAGGTCTACGTCACGCAGCGGGACAGGATCGGGAAGTACACGCGGGTGAAGATCCGTGCCGGCAAGGCGCCGGCCAGGATCGACATGTGCCTGGCGCCGAACTCGTGGCGGCCGGTGCATTGCCCCGGCCTCTAGCTGCGATTGGAGCTCTCAGCGGCCGGCGAACCCCGCCAGGCAGCCGTCGTGGACGCCGGTGCGCAACGTCGGAGGGTAGGAGGCGGCGTAGGCGGTCGCCACCGCGTCGGCCGTCGCGTTCACGTGGTATTTGGCCGCCAGCGCGTCGAGCCCGAGCGTATGGCAAACGCGCTTGGCCTTCCGCGCCAAGACTTCCTGGGGATCCGTGGACCGGGCCGGACTCTGGGAAGCAGGCTGGCTGCCGGTGCCGGTCCCCGGTTTCGGCTTCTGCTTCGGCTTCTGCGGGGATTTTTGTTTCGAGCCGGTCTGGGGCTTGACCTTCCCGGTCGAGGGCGCGCGCGGGGCGGAGGATGAAGGCGAGGAGTGCGATGCGCCCCCCGGCCCAGCGGCCGCGCCGCCGCTGCCGGCCGCGGCGCGCCGCTTGCCGCCCCCACGCCGGTGCGTGGCCGGCCTCGGCGTGGCGCTGTACGGCGAAGACGCCGCGGAACCGGAGCCACCCGCGCCGGTGGCGCCGCTGACGGACTCCTTGGACGATCCACCTCCCCCGCAGGAGGCGAGCAGCGTGACGAGGGCCAGCGGCACGAGCACGATTGGTCTCCCTCCGGTCACGTCTCGAGAGCAAGCGTAGGGGCAAAATCGCTGCTGCGCGCAAATTACGTGGCCGGACCCCGGCCGCCACTAGTAAAGGGAGCGGCTGGGCCGCCGATACCGCATACATGGCGCCGGAACCGGCCCACGACCCAATCGACTTCTCAGAGGTTCGCTCACGCGCCGAGAGCATCGGCGTGGGCGTCCGCCTGACGCTCGCCACCTGCGCGGCCGGCTGGCTTTACGTGGCGGCCTCGTGGAACCAGAGCAACCGGAACCTGATCGCATCGCTGTTCGGGGTCGGAGCGATCGTGGCGCTTCTGTTCGTGCTCATTCCGCACGAGCGCGTCGTGCGCAGCCGGTGGCGGGAACCGTTCTTCATCCTCTGGAGCGCGACGAACATCGCGCTCACGACCGTGGTCGTGTGGGCCGACGGAGGCACCACGAGCCCGCTCGCCCTGCTCTTCTTCGTGCCCGTCGTCTTCGCAGCTCTCTCCTATCCACTCCCTTCGGTGATCGCGATCAGTGCGCTCGACTACGTCGCCTACGTGGCGGTGGGCGTGGCCGGGTCGCGTCCGGACCAGCAGTACGTTGGATTCTTCGCGTTCTCGCTCGCATGTGTCGCGGTGCTGTGCGGCTGGCACGCCCGTAATCAGGACCGCCGGCGCGCCGCGCTCGCGCGCGTCTCGCGGGCCGATCCGCTCACGGGCTGCCTCAACCGACGCGGTTTCGAGGAGCGGTTCGACGCCGAGCTCAGCCGGGCCGCCCGGACCGGACGTCCGCTGGGTCTCGTGATGCTGGACCTCGACAAGTTCAAGGAGATCAACGACACGCGCGGACACGCCGCCGGCGACGACGTCCTGCGGTGGGCGGTCGATGTGATGAACGACGTTGTCCGGCCGATGGATGTGGTCGGTCGCATCGGCGGAGACGAGTTCGCAATCGTGGTCCCCGGCGCCGGGCCCGACGACATCGCCGTGATCTCCGGGCGCATCCAGCAGGCGCTGACCGATCGTGCGCCGGCCTCGGTGGGAGTCGCCTGCTTCCCCACCGACGGCGCCGACCGGGAGGAGCTGCAGCGCGCGGCCGACGCCGAGCTCTACGTCGGCAAGCGCGGACGTTCTCCCGGAGGCATCAAGCTCACGGCCAAGGAGTTGAGCTGGGCGACCGCGTTGGCCCGCGCGGTGGACGAGCGGATGGCCGTTCAGCACGAGCATTCCTGGAAGGTGGCCGAGCACTGCGTCGCGATCGCGTCGCGCCTGGAGTGGTCGGAGCGCGACCTCGAGTTGCTCCAGATGGCCGCGATCCTTCACGACGTCGGCAAGGTCTCGATCCCGGACCACATTCTGCGCAAGCGCTATCCACTCACCGACAAGGAGTGGGAGGCGATCAAGCAGAACCCGATTGAGGGTGCCGAGATCGTGTCTCGTATTCAGGGACTCGAGGCGATTGTCCCGTGGGTCCGGCATTCGCACGAGCGCCCGGACGGCACCGGCTATCCCGACGGCCTCGAGGGCGAAGCGATTCCGCCGGCCTGCCGGATCCTGCATATCGCGGACGCCTTCGACGCGATGGTCAGTGGTCGCCCGTACCGCCGGGCCATGAGCTTCGAGGAGGCGCTCGACGAGCTTCGCCGCTACGCAGGCACCCAGTTCGACCCGGAGTTCGTGGAGCTCTTCGCCGAGCAGCTGGAGATTTCGCAGGCCGTTTGACGATTAACGGAGGAGGGCCGGGATTGCTCCCGGCCCTCCTGATTGCCTTGCGGCTCTGCCTTTCGGCTCCTATCTCCTTGGTTCTCCCAGAGAACCCCGTTCCGTCCGTGTCTTGCTCAGGGCCCGTACGTGCCCGTACACGGCAGCGAGCCACCTGACGTGTTGACTCCCGTCACCGGAACGCCGGTGTCGGTCTTCGATGTGATCGTCGCCGTACCGCCGGCGGTTACGTCGACGGTGGCGTACGAGTTCTGGTTGAGGTTCCGGCACTGAATGCCCGTGAACGCGTTCAGTGCGGTGTTGACCGCGAACAGCCCGACCGGACCCGCGACGCCGAGCACCTCGGCCTGGAACGTGTTGGTCGCGATCGGCCCGGTCACCATCTCGTCGGAGATCGTGCTCGGGTCCGTGAAGCGATCCACGGCCACGTGGTTCTGGAGCGTGGCGTGCGTGTCGGTGGTCAGGAAGAGCGTGTTGTCGATCCCGTTGTTCCGGATGAAGTTCAGGATCTCGGAACGGTCCGCCCCGTAGCCCTCCCAGCGGTCGTACGGGAGTACGAAGAACTGCTGGATCGGGTCCTCGTTCACTATCAACTTGTATTGCGCCGTCGAATTCAGAAGGTCCTGCTTGAACTGCGCCTTCTGCACCGGTCCCAGCAACGTCCGGCTCGGGTTGTTCAGCGCTGCCAGGCAGCCGGGCGGCGGATTCGGCGTCAGGAACAGGTTGAACGGGAACACCTGCCTCGCGGCCGGCGGCAGCGTCGGGGCGAGGTCATTCTGGCAAGCCGCGACGGATTCCGCGCTGCGGCAGGACCGCTCGTCGAGCACGAAGAGGTCGACCGAGCTGCCCCAGCTGTACTTGCGGTAGAGCGGGTCGCCCGCGCATGACGGGTCGTGCAGCAATCCGGTCTCGCGGATCGGCATGTTCTCCAGGAACGCCTTGCGGCCGGCCGCGTAGCGAGCCGGGTCGACGGTCGCCGCGGTGTAGTCGTTCACGACTTCGTGGTCGTCCATCAGCGGGTACGTCGAGGTCGACTCGAGCAGGTTCCTGAGGTTCGCATAGGTGCGCCCGTCGCGGTAGGCCTGCCGGTACTCGGCGAGCGTGGTCGCCGGTCCGGTGGGCCGGAAGCTCGAGTCCGAGTAGATCGTGTCGCCGAGGTAGATCCATGCGTCGGTGTTCTCGTTCTGCAGCGCCTGCAACGTCTTGAAGTCGTTGAAGGCCGGCACGCCATTCACCAACGTCGTGTCCGAGTCGCCCGTATAGCCGAGCTTCACGTTCGCCGCCGTGTTCGAGGCCGGCGCCGTCTTGAACGTGCCGACGTCGCTGAGTACCGTCCCGCCGGTGTCCAGGTCCTTCTTGAAACGGAACCAGTACTGCGTGTTCGGCTGCAGGCCGGAGGCGTCGATCTTCAACGTGTAGTCGCGCGAGGCATCCGTCTTCATCTTGCCCTGGAAGACCTTCGGCGGGTGCAGCGCAGCGTTGTCGAAGATCTCCACCTTGTAGTTCTCGGCGGTGTCGGCCCGTGCCCATAGGATCGCGCGCGTCGACGTCACGTCGCCGCTTGCGACTCCGTCTGTAAACGATATGGCCGCGGCCGTGGCCGGCACGAGACCGGCAAAGGCCAGGACCAGCATCGCTGGTATCCACAGTCTCTTCACGTTCCCCCTCAACCTCCCGGAATTGACTCGGCCACGCCGAAGGCACGGCCACCCGTTGACGGCGGGACTTTAACATGACAAAGGAATCATGTAAACGAATTCATGACTTTTGATTAGACTCTCCGCTCGTCGATCGTTCGGGGCACGAGGGGAGAGCAGCGTGCGGGTTTTCCATTCGCGATTCAGGACCATCGCGGCGGTGGCGGTGCTCGGCGCGCTCGCGTGGCCCGGAGCCGCGAAGGCGGATCCGAGGCTTACCGAACAGCAGTCGGTCGGCCCCAACGGCGGCAACGGAACGCTGGCCTCGAACTACCGCGGCGCGTCCGCCGACGGCACCAGGGTCTTCTTCCAGACCACCGAATCGCTGGTGGCGGCGGACACCGACAACTCGATGGACGTCTATGAGCGCTCGAACGGCACCACCACACTCCTGTCCACGGGGCCGAACGGCGGCAACGGCGCCTTCAACGCGATCTTCCTCGCCGCGTCCAAGGACGGGTCGCGCGTCTTCATCAGGACGGCCGAAAAGCTGGTCGCGGCGGACACCGACAACGCCCAGGACATCTATCAGGTCTCGAACGGCACCACGACCCTGATCTCCATCGGGCCGAACGGCGGCAACGGCGCCGACAACGTCGTGTTCGACCGCATCACCCCGGACGGCGCATCCGTCTTCTTCGACACCTTCGAGTCGCTCGTCGCCGGCGATACCGACAGCAACCGCGACATCTATCAGCGAACCGGGGGCACGACCACGGAGATCTCCGTCGGCCCGACCGGCGGAAACGGGGCCTTCGACGCGACCTTCAACGGGATCTCGGACGACGGGTCGAAGGTCTTCTTCAGCACCGACGAGCCGCTCACGAGCGATGACTTCGATTTGAGGCAGGATGTCTACCAGCGCGCCGGGGGGACCACCACGCATCTGTCGATCGGCCCAGCCGGTGGCAACGGGAACGCCGACTTCGACTACGACGCCTTCTATGCGGGCAATTCGGCGGACGGTTCCAAGGTATGGATCAAGACCGACGAGGCGCTCACCTTCGACGACACCGACACCTTCGACGACGTCTACGAGGTGTCGGGAGGCGGGATCACGCGGATCTCGAGCGGGCCGAGTGGCGGCAACGGGGACTTCGGCGCGTACTTCGACTTCGCCTCGCAGGACGGCAGTCGGGTGTTCATCGACACGATCGAGTCGCTCGTCCCGGCCGACACCGACTCGTCGTACGACATCTATGAGATCTCCGGCGGTCAGACGACGCTGATCTCGACGGGACCGAACGGCGGCAACGGCACGGACTTCGCCGCCTTCCGCGGTGCGACGCCGGATGGATCACACATCTACTTTGAGACGTACGAGCAGCTCACGCCGGATGACACCGACGCGAACCAGGACGTGTACGACCGGTCGGGCGGTACGACGACGCTCGTCTCGACCGGGCCCGCGGGGGGCAATGGGGACGTGCCGGCGAGCTTCGAGGGCTCATCCGACGACGGCTCGCGCGTGTTCTTCGGCACCGCCGAGAGTCTGGTCACGGCCGATGCCGACGGCATGCCCGACGTGTATGAGCGCTCGGCGGGAGTCACGACCCTGGTCTCGACCGGGCCGGCGAGCGTCAGCGCCGAGCTGCCCGTCACCTACGACTCCGCTTCCGCGGACGGCTCGCGCGTGTTCTTCGAGACCGCGGAGCCGCTCGTCGCGACCGACACCGACATCGCGCAGGACGTCTACAGCGCGAGCGCGGTGAGCAGCTACGCGCGGCCGAAGGGCGCGTCGCCGTTCCGCGCATCGCTCGTGCCTGCATATCAGCCCTGCACCGCGCCGAACCGGACGCACGGAGCGCCGCTTGCATACTCGTCATGCAACCCACCCGTGCAGGCGTCGAGCTTCATCACGGTCGGCACGCCCGACGCTAACGGCAAATCGGCGAGCTCTTCGGGGAGCGTGAAGTTCCTGGCCGTGGTCGGCAATCCCTCGACGCCCGCGAACGAAGCCGACGCGCGCATCCAGGTCTCGATCACCGACGTGCGGCGAAGGTCGGATCTATCCGACTACGCCGGGGAGCTGCAGCTCGTGCCCACGCTGCGCATGACCGACAAGCTGAGCGGCTCCGTGCCGGTCGATCCGGCGACGCTGCTGGATATCGATTTCCCGGTCACGGTTCCCTGCACGCCGACCGCGGATCTCGGGCTGGGTGCGTCATGCTCCGTCGCCACCACGGCGAACTCGGTGCTGCCGGGCACGATCATCGAGAGCAAGCGGACGATCGTGCAGCTCGCGCAGGTCCGCGTGTACGACGGCGGCGCGGACGGGCTCGCGGCCACGCCAGGCAACACGCTGTTCGAGGTCCAGGGCCTGTTCGTTCCCTGATTTCGGGCGTCCTGCTGGTCGCGCGACGAACTGTATGGTCAGTCAGATGAACGATATGTACAGTGGGTACAAGGGCCGCGATCAACTTTGTGCCCGAACTGCAACTGAACTGCTACACGTGAGCGACGACCTGATCTAACATCGCGCAGGTCAACCTAGGGGCGAACCGAGGTATATCGCGATATATCTCAGCCCATCCCAGGGAGCAGGGAAGCTCTAGAGCAAAACATTCCCCACTAGGGGAGGGAGGCGTTATATGACCATCAAAAGGAAGATGGTGCTTCCGATGGCTCTCGCCGTCGGTGCGCTTGGGCTCATGGCAGTGAGCCAGGTTGCGAGCGGTTCGCACGTGCGGCCC
>Ga0075434_100001624_pt1 | contig 19118 bp, 21 predicted proteins | sample RhiMethybrSRZTD3_FD_75298 | JGI IMG/M metagenome (GOLD analysis project Ga0075434, IMG submission 75298) | Populus rhizosphere microbial communities from Tennessee, USA - Rhizosphere MetaG P. TD hybrid SRZTD3 | ecosystem: Host-associated > Plants > Roots > Rhizosphere > Soil | place: USA... | reverse complement strand
TAACAACGGAATGCCCGGCGTCTGGGTGATGAACGCGAGCGGGAGCGGGCAGATGCTGTTGGTGAGCTGCGCGGCGCCCGGTTGCACGCACCCGAAATGGAATCCCATCACGAACGAGATCGCGATCGAGCGCATCAACGGCAGCGGGATCTTCGTCGTCGACGCGACGAGCGGCGGGACGACGGCGTACATCTCAGGCTCGATGAACGACATGATGCCGACGTGGTCGAAGGACGGGAAGTACATCGTCTTCGCGAGCCTGCGCTCCAACAACGGCACGTACGACCTGTTTTCTACCTTGCCGATGCGGCGTGACATGACGCTGGAGCCGACGGTCGCCCAGCTCACGTCGTTCACGGGAGATGAGCTCGCGCCGGCTTACTCGCGCTGATCGTCCCGCAAGGGTGAGTGGTGGGGGTGGCCTCGTGAGCGCCCCCACACGCCCATGCGGCTCGCCTCGTTAGGCGTGCGACAGATCGGGCAGACCTGCATGCGCGGCTCCCGTCCGAGCACGACCGTCACGGGACCCAATGGCACGAGCTTCTTCTCCACCGTGTCGTCCACTGCGACGGAAAGGGTGAGCTGGCTACCGTTCACGACGCCGGTGAACACCGCGGGGAGCGGCGGCCCGACGGCAACGGGGTAGGCCCGGAGCGTGTAGCTCCCTTCGACACTGAACCGCCCCGCATCGTCCACCACGGTGGGGAGCGGGAAATTTCCCAGCGTGCAGCCGATGTGCACGTGGACGATCGTGTCATCCACGATCGCGCCGGCATTCTCCCCGCCCCACGTTCCGACCGTAAGCACGTGGGCAGATGGCCCGGGCCCGACGCTCCGGCCGCTGCAGGCAGCGACGGCGAGCGTCACCCCGACGACCAGGGCGAGTATGGCAGGGGCACCGGCGCGTGGGCGCATTGGATCCGAAATGATATCGAGTGGCGCAGGGAGTGGCGATGCCTATCTTCGCACTGTTCATCGGATTCGGCTGTCAAAGCGTCGTGAATGAGTAACGCCGAGGAAACAGATGTCAGCCATCATCCGCGATGCATTCTTTGCACTCCGGGGGCTTCGTCGCAGCCTCGGGTTCACGGCCGCCGCGACCCTCACACTCGGCCTTTCCGTCGGCGCGACGACGGCGGTGTTCGGCGTGGTAGATGCCGTCCTGATCCGTCCGCTGCCGGTCGCCGATCCGAACCGTCTCGTTGCCGTGTTCGAGGCGAACCGCGAGCGCGGCGTCAGCCAGAGTCCCCCATCGGGCCCCAACTACCTGGATTGGCGGCGAGACGCGCGGTCCTTCACGGGGCTCGCGGCGTACCGGCAGGAGTCGCTCACGCTCACCGCCGTCACGTCCCCCGACGTGTTGGACGGAGCCGGCGTGTCGGCAAACTTCTTCGACGTGTTAGGCATCCCTCCGGCGCTCGGCCGCACGTTCCGGCCGGGCGAAGACGAAGCCGGCGGTGCCCGCGTGATCGTGCTCTCCTACGGGGTGTGGCGGGAACGGCTCGGCGCGAGGCCGGACGTCATTGGGCGCGTGCTCACGATCGATCGCCAGCCGTTCGAGGTCGTCGGCGTCATGCCGGAGAGCTTCGCGCTTCCGAGACACGTGCAGGCATGGCGACCGGCCGACTTCGCTCGCGCAGGCAGCGGCGCGGGCTTGAAGGAAGGCGCTCCGGAAAGCCGTCAGGCACGCTACCTCGGCGTCGTAGGCCGGTTGCGTTCCGGCGTCACGCGTGTACAGGCCGAACAGGAGATGGCGGGTGTAGCGGCGGCGCTGGCCCGTGCGTACCCGATCGACAACAGCGGGTGGACCACGAGGCTCGTGCCATTGCGCGACGCTCTGGTTGGAAGCGTAGAGCCTGTGCTCTTGCTCGTCCTCGGCGCGGTCGGACTCGTGCTGGCGCTGGCATGCGCCACGGTGGCGAACCTGACGTTAGGCCGAGCAATCGCGCGTGAGCCGGAGATCGCGGTGAGGTCGGCGCTCGGCGCCGGGCGAGGTCGCCTCCACGCCCAGTTGCTCACCGAGAGCGTCATACTGGCACTGATCGGTGGAGTGTTGGGCGCGGTGGCTGGGTGGGTCGGACTCCGTGCATTCGTCGGTCTCGCGCCGGCGACGTTGCCACGCCTCGACGAGGTCACGATCGATGCCCGTGTCCTGGCATTCACGCTCGGGATCTCGGCGATCACCGGCGTGCTGTGTGGGCTGGCGCCGTCCTCGAGGGTCGCCCAAGTCGGGCCCGCCACGTTGCTCCGAGAGGCAGGGCGTGGCGGAGGCGGCTCGAGGCGGAGTGATGCCCTACGGCGAGTGCTCGTGGTCAGCCAGATGGCGCTCGCCGTGTTGCTGCTGGTGGGCGCGGGGCTCATGGTACGCAGCGTTAGGCGCATCCTCGCCGTGAATCCGGGGTATGCCACGGCAGGTGTAGTCGCGGGGCGCGTGACCCTCGATGGCGACCGCTATCGCGGAAACCGCGGGAAGGTTCTTTATCTGCGTGAGCTGACCCGACGTATCGCCTCGTTGCCTGGCGTGCGGCAGGTCGGGGTCACGACGACGCTACCGCTCACGCCCGCAGGGATCGATTTCGACCTGGCGTACCACGCCGAAGGGCGGCCCGCGCTCCCACCGAATCAGGCGCCGGAGGTGGACTTTCGGGTCATCTCACCCGGCTATCTCGAGGCGATTGGGATTCGCGTTCTTCAAGGCCGCACGTTCACGGAGCGGGATCGCATCGAGCGCGCGTCCGATGGCCCGACCGCGACGCCTGACGCGGACGTGCGAAGCCCGAAGGTCATGCTCGTGAACGAGACGTTCGCGCGACAGAACTGGCCCGGCCAGAACGCGCTCGGCAAGCATGTCCGGCTGTTCTACTTCGAGAGCGATCCGTGGGAGATCGTTGGCGTTATCGCAGACACGCGCCACGCCGCGCTCGTGTCGCCGCCGCGGCCGCAGGTCTTCGTACCAATCGAGCAGACGGAGTTGCTCTTCGGATACCTCACGATCGTCGTGAAGACGGCACCGGGAGCGACCGGTGTGGCTCCAGGCATGCGCGCCGCGGCGCTGGCGGTGGACGCGAGCGAGCCGCTGTACGACATCGACACGATCGAAGGTCTGAGGTCGGAGGCGACGGCACGCTCGCGCATGACGGCGCTCATCTTCTCGGCGTTCGCGCTGGTTGCGGTGGCGCTCGCTGCCGCGGGGATCTACGGGGTGATCTCGTATCAGGTGGCGCGCCGCACGCGGGAGATCGGCGTACGCATGGCGCTTGGCGCGAGCCGCGGGCGGGTCATCCGGGATGTCGTCGGCGAGGCCGCGGTGCTCGGGCTCATCGGCACCGCGTTAGGCTCCGCCGGCGCGCTGGCGGCGGTTCGGTTCGCACGAGGGTTGCTCTACGGTATCGCGCCGACTGACCCTGTGACGTTCGGCTCGGTCGCGGCGCTTCTCATGGCGGTGGCGATCACGGCGGCGCTGGTACCGGCCGCAAAGGCGTCGGGCATTCACCCGGCGGAGGCGCTCCGAGCGGATTAGTTGAATTCTCTTTGCAACTCAAGGGCCTGGCCCCGGCTTCCTCCACAGGTCGATCGGCTTCGCGACGCCCTTCGGCCGGAACGGCGTCTCGATCCTGCGTCCGAGCCCCGCCGACGCGTAGGCCGTATAGATCACCTCGAGCACCACACGCCCGGTCTCGCCATCCGAGATCGGCATCTCCTTGCCCCGAACGCATCGCGCGAAGTGCCGCATCTCCTGCGGGAAACCGTAATTCCAGTGTTCCTCGAAGACCGGCCACGACCAGCCCTTGGTCGACGACGCCTTCTCCACAGCGTAGCCGTAGCCGACCTCGGAGTACGTCGGCAGCGCGTTGCCCATCAGCATGTCGGCGTATGTCTCGCCCTTGGCGCCGAACACCTCGATCGAGTCGTCCATACCGCCAAGCCTGGTCCAGCTGTTCTCGACCACGCCGACCGCGCCGCCGTCGAACTCGATGATCGTAAGCGCCTCGTCGTCGCCCTGCGTGCGATTCGCGTGTACTTGCGTCGCGAGCTGCGCGTAGACGCCCTTCACGTTAGGCTTGCCCAGGAGCCACCAGCAGAACGCGATGCCATGGCAGCCGAGGTCCATGAGCGCGCCGCCGCCCGATCGCTCGACATCCCAGAACCAGTCGGCGTGCGGACCATTGTGCTTCTCGCTCTGCTTGACGAGGTGCACACGCCCGAACGCGCCCTCGTCCACCATCTGCTTCGCCTTCACGTATTTCGGCGCGAAGAACAGTTCCTCGGCGTAGAGCAGGAGGACGCCAGCGCTCCTGCACGCCTCGATCATCGCGTCGGCTTCCTCGAGCGTCAGGCAGAGCGGCTTCTCGCATACGACGTGCTTGCCCGCCCGCGCGGCATCGATGGTGATGGCTGCATGGAGATGGTTCGGCGCCGAGATGGAGATCATCTCGATCGCCGGGTCGCGTAGCAGGTCGCGATAGTCGGTATGAAACGCGGGAATGCTGTGTCTCCGCGCGAACGCTTCGGCGTTGCCTGGCGTGGGCGACGCGACGGCGACGACCTCAGCGTCCTCGGGCATCGCTTTCACGGAGGCCGCGATGCAGTCCGCCTGGAATCGCGAGCCGACGATCCCGATCTTCACTTTGGGCATTGAGCCAGTCTCCGAATCCGCTCCGGCAAGATCGTTCCGGCTGGTTGGCGTGACTAGTGGCCGCTGCGCACACTCGCATCATCGCGGGTTCCAACAGAAGGAACGCAGGTTGACGCAGACGCTTCGCACGCAGACAGACGCAGCAACAGCCGCTCGGGACGCTCGTCATCCGAACCTTTTTGAAAAGGGGAACTGCGTCGGGCGGACTGGTTCGTCCCGAGACCGTTCTTTTGAAATGGCCGTTGCGTGAGGAGTTGTGGATGGTAACGGAGGCAACTGCGTCAGTCTGCGTGCGCAGCGTCTGCGTCAACCTGCGTTCCTGCTTTTCTGCCGCCGAGACGATACTATCGTCGATCTCGTCAGCGCCCGTTCGACGTATTGACGAATCCCTTCAACGAGGAAACCCGTGCGATACATCCTGTTCGTATGCGTCGACCCGGCCGCCGAGGAGTATGTCCCTCGAGAAGACAACATCGACGAGTGGGTGGCCGAGATGGATCAGCGGAACGTGCGGGTTCTCGGGAGTCGCCTCAAGGAATTGAAGGACGCGAGGACCATTCGTCGGCGCAACGGCAAAGTCATTGTTACCGATGGACCGTTTGCTGAGACCAAGGAATGGATTGCGGGCTTCGATCTGCTCGAGTGCGCCGACATGGATGAGGCGATCGAAGTCGCCTCACAACACCCCATGGCGCGTTTCGGGAGGCTCGAAATCCGACCGCTCTGGCCGAACGAGTGAGCGTTGTTGCGGCGACGGCGAATCATCGTCGCTCGAACACGACATCGTACGCTCGGCCGCCGGCAACGTGGAGTGCGGTGACGCGACCCGACTGGTCGCGCGTGAACCACACGCGGTCGTCGAAACCCGCGAACGAGTCGGTCGACATCGGACGGAGCGTGAACCGATCCGCGGGTCGGCGGAACAGCGTGAGCGCACCGTTCGTGGCCGACACCTCGAGCGCGGTCTCGGCGTCGGGACTGTAGTAGGTACCCACGTAGGCAGCGAGGTCTGTCGCGTTAGGTCTCCACGTTGACGAGTCGGGACGAGGGCGCTCCGGCCGTGCGGCGACGGGGCCGAGACCCGGCAGCAGCGAGTCGACGAGCTGGCTCGCGTACAGCACCGGATTCGCGTTCGCCGCGTTACACAGCACCGCGACCGCGAGCCCTTTACCCGGAAACCGCAGCAGTTCGGCGCGGTAGCCCGCCGTGGCACCGCTGTGCTCCACGCGGTGCACGCCGCGGTAGTCGCTGATGAAGAGCCCGAGCGCGTAGCTGATCGTGTCGCCGTTTGTCAGGCGGCCGCGCACGTGCATCGAGTCGACCATGGGCTTCCACTGCGGCGTGGGATGTTCGAGCATCGCGGTCCAGGTAAGCAGATCGCTCACGGTGGTGAGGAGTCCGCCGTTGCCGTGGACGTTCTCGAATGGCATTTCGAGCTCCCACTGACTGCTCGAGCGGGAGTACGCCTGCGCCCTGCCTTTCACCACGCGGCGGAAGTCGTCGCGCCACTGCGTGTTCGTTAGGCCGAGCGGGTTGAACAGTCGCTCGCGTGAGAACGTGGCGAACGGCTGGCCGCTGACTCGGCTCACGATGATCGCGAGGAGGTTGAAGCCGCTGTTGGTGTACGAGTACTTGTCGCCGGGCGGGTAGTTGAGCGCACGCTGGCGCGAGAGGATGTCGAGCACGTGGTCGTGCGTATGCACGCGTGTCTCGCGTGGCCAGCCGGCGAGGGCCGCGACCTCACCCCAGTCGCGGAGACCGCTCGTGTGGTTGAGGAGATGCCGGATGGTGATGGGTCGCTCGTAGGTGGGGAGCTCGGGGACGTATTTGCGAATGTCATCCTCGAGCTTGAGCTTGCCGTCGAGCGCGAGGAGGACGGTGGCGGCAGCGGTGAACTGCTTGGAGATGGAGCCCGCCTCGAAGATCGTCTCCGGCTTGTTCGGCACGTCGAATTCGAGGTCCGCCTCGCCGAAGGCGCGGGCGTAGCGCGGCTGGCCGGCGCGGTCGATGCCGACGGCGCATCCGGGCCCGGTGGTCGAGTCCCAGCGGGCGAAGACGTGCTTGACGAGCGGCGTGAGGTCGCGCGCCGCCGACTGAGACGTTAGGCATGTCGGCAGCGCGAGGGTTGCTGCAGTTGCCAGAAGGGCGCGACGGAGCATAGGAGCCAGACGTGGGAGACCCGCCGAAGGTGGTGGAACGCGTCGAGCTGGTCAACCACCCTCGCGCTCTGAACCGAGATTTCGCCCGCGTGCCGATCCCGCCTATGTCGGCCTCGTACGCATCGGGGTCGTTAGGTGCCCGCATCGCGAGGTGGCTTCGGCGAAGCGGCGTCGACTCGTTCCGCTACGATTTTCGTGGTAAAGCGCTGCGCCTCGCCGATGCGCTCCACCTCGAGCCCGATGGCATCCAGCGACTGCTGAAGACGCTCGAGGCGCGGGTCGGCCTCCTCGGCCAACATCTCCTGCCGCCGCGCCTGTGGCGCGAGCCGCCAGACGAAATACGCCCCCACGAACACCAGCACGACATGGGCGGCAGCATGAAGCGCTTCACCGGCCACGGCGGCCATCACCGCGCCACCGACGTTGACGAGCGTGAAGAGCGACGCAACCACAAACCAGAGCTTGGCGCGTTGTCGGGTCATGTCGAAGCTCCGCATCGATACTGAAACCCTACGCCCAGGATGAGTCGAGGTTCCACGAGGCCGATTGCCACGTCCCGCGGCACCCGAGCACGGATGCGCGCAGTCTATAGGGCGGTCGGCGCGCAACCGGCGCGGAGCTTCCTGTCGAGCATCGCGCGATGCCTTTGGAGTGCCTCGATGGTCGTGGTGACACGGGCGCGGTGCGCAGCGAGCATTGACTGTCGAGCGGGCCAGGTACTGTCCCCCTTGGCAACGAGTCGCCCGTAGGCCCGGATGTCGCGAATGGGCATTCCACACGCGCGGAGGTTACGGAGAAACGCGATCCACTGCGCGTGACCGGCGCGGTAGCGGCGATGGCCGCTCGACGCATCGCGCTCAACGAGCGGGATGAGACCCACCTTTTCATAGTACCGGAGCGTATGCGCCGATACGCCGGTCGCGTCAGCCAGCTCACTGATGGTCATGGCTGCAAGTTATCAGCGAAACGCCAGCGCTTCGACCTCGATGAGAAACTCCGGTCGAAAGAGCGCGGACACCTGGACCAGAGTGCTGGTTGGCGGGTGACCGGAATCGAGGAACTGATCGCGAGCTCGACGGAATGCTGCGAGGTGCGAGAGGTCCGTGACGAACGTCGTGAGCTTGACGAGGTGCTGCGGACCTGCATCCGCGGCCTCGAGCGCGGCGATGAGATTGCGAAACACCTGCCCGGCTTGCGTCGCGAAGTCGCCTGGGCCAACCACGGCGCCGTTCGCGTCGAGGGCGACCTGCCCGGCGATCACGATCATCGTTCCGCCGGAGCTCACAGCGATCTGGCTATAACCGGGCGGAGCGGGGAGGCTGGGTGGGTTGATGAATCGAGTCGTCGCTGGCATGGCTCGCTGGGTGTGGGTGAACGAGCATGCTACGACTTGGAGTGCGCTCTAAGTCAAGGAGAGTCGCGCATAACGACTTGGGCGTGAGCTGGCGGTACAGCTGGCGTCAGACCGTGCCGGCGCATGATCTCCATCATTCTGCCTTTGTCTGGCGGTCCACCTGCCGACGCGCGAACCACTTCGGCGACCTCGCGAAAGTACTGCGGCCCGATCGCCGCGGGCGTGATGACGCAGAGCGTCCGTGCGTCCTCGCTGCCGACGTTGTCGAAACGGTGCACCGCGCTGCGCGGAATGCAGAGCGCTTGTCCCGGCCCCACATCGACTGGCTGTCCGTCGACGGTCCACCGCAACACGCCAGCGACACCGTAGATCGTCTCCTCGTAGTGGTCGTGGCTGTGCGCGGGTGCCGCGAGTCGCTCCCCGGCCGGCACGACCATCTCGAAGGCAGCGACGCTGCCGCCCGACTGCTCACCGGTGACGAGAAAGCGGATGGCAAGCGGGCCGAGCTGAATGCCTTCGTCCGCCGGGTTCACGCGAATGTCGATCGTTGGCGTTGTCATATGCGCGCTCCAGTAGTAAACTGAATTGACTACCAGAAACAGTAAATCGAGTTTACCAAAATGTCAACACACCCACTCGCCGCCGACAACCGGGTCAACACGAACGACATGCTCATCGGCGCCTTGCTGCGCGTGCCGGCACAGGCCATTCAGCGCCGGCTCATCGCGGAGCTGAACGCGAGCGGCTTCGATGACCTGCGCGTCCCGCACATGGCGGTGTTGCAGTTTCCAGGTCCGGATGGCGTTCGGCCCGGCGTGCTGGCCGAGCGCGCGGGGATGAGCAAGCAGGCGATGAACCAGCTGCTCAAGAGTCTCGAGGGACTCGGCTATCTCGTCCGGTCCGACGCGCCCGACGAGGGTCGGGCGCGCATCGTCCGCTTCACAAAACGTGGGCGGGCCGTCTACGCGAAGATGATCGACATCCTTCGCGACATCGAGCGTGACTGGAGCGAGGAGCTGGGCCCGAAGCAGTTCAAGGAGCTCAAGACACTCCTCTGCCGCGTGTGGGACAGTCCCCTGGCGCGCTAGTCGATCGAGTCTCCGGTGTCGATGGCAGGCGACGGCCGGCCTACTTCTTGGCCACGTCCACTACCGGTGGGCCATTGTCGCGCTTCACCGGCGGAACGCTCTTGAGGTACCGGTAGATCGAGCGCAGGTCGTCTTCGGCCAGTCGGGAGAACGCCTGCCACGGCATCGGCGAGCCGGGGAGGACTCGCCCCTGCCGGAAGCGCGCCACGAACTGATCCTCGGTCATCTTGCCGAGGCGTCCGGTCTCCGGATCACTCGTTATGTTGGGCGGCGACCAGGTGTGCGTCGGGTCGTCGGACTCGGTGAAGCCTGTCGTCCCGCCGAAGCGCGGTCCCGTCAGGGCGCCCGTCATCTGACTGCGCTCGGTGTGACACGCCCAGCAGAGCGCCACGGACTCCGCGAGGTAGCGCCCCGTCTCCTCCGTCGCGCCGCGTGGCGACTTGGCGGGTGGCGTCGCGGCCGGGCCAACGGGCTTCGCCAACGCGGTCGCCTTCACGACCTTGCCTAACAAGTTGTAGTAATTCGACGGGACCGGGTTGCGCACGGGCGGCTGGGTGCGCAGGTAGGAGACGACGGCCTGGAGGTCGTCGTCGGACAGCCCCTGCATTTCCATGAACGGGAGGAGCGCGCGACCGTCATGACCAACGCCGTAGCGCAGCGCACGGGCGATCGCGCTGTCCGGCACGTTGCCCAGACCCGTTTCGGGGTCCGGCGTCAGGTTCCGAGTGTAGAATTTGCCGGGCGGGATGTCGAAGACGAACCCGCCGATGAGCGGCACATCGGCGCCTTCCGTGTAGGCCTTCCGCTGTGTGGGATCACCGTGGCACGCGGCGCAGGGCGCGGCGACTCGGACGATGTACCGTCCGCGCTCCACGACGGCCGAATCCGCTGAAGCGGTGACGCTAGGGTATGACGTCGTATCGAAGCGAAGGTGTTGGCGGGAGGCGACGAACACGGCGCCTCCCGCGACGACGACCAGAAGCACTGCGCCGACGATGAGCAGCAGTTTCCTCAACATGGGTCCGCCTCTCCGGGATGGGCCTGCGCGCGCACGTCGCGTATGGCTCGCTCAATGTGGCCCCGTGCGAGCGAACCCGCTACGCCCCAGCCCGTCACCCGTCCGTCAAGCCGGGGAACCGCAGGCCGTAGGTTTGGCAGATCTCCGTGGTGCGCTCCGGCCGGAACTCGATCGCGTAGCGCTCCGGGAGATCGGAGTTGGCCAGCACGACGCCCGGGTTGGGGGCGTTGATCGCCGCCATTGCGTCGCCGAGCTCGTTGAAGAAGTGCTCGAAACCGGGCTGCGCGATGATCTCGAGGACGCGGCAGGGAGAATCCCCGGCGTTCCAGAACGTGTGCCACTGGTTGCGCGGCTTGTAGACCAAGTCCCCCGCCTCGGCGTACACGACGTCGTCGCCGAGCAGGGCGCCCATGCGCCCCTCGAGCACGTAGCTGTACTCGTCCTCGCGCGCGTGGCGGTGGTACGGAGCGGCGAGCGTTTTCGGCGGGATCGGGTGCTCGACCAGCGAGAAGGCACCGCCGGTCTCGGCGCCCCAGATCATGAATCGCACGCCGACGCTGCCGAGATCCGTGAACTTGCCGTCGCGTGGGCCGATGATGCGCGATCCGTTGGAACCGTCGAAGTGGGACGTCGGAATCTCGAAGGACTCTTGTCTCTGAGTGGCGATGGTCTGCTCAATCCTCTGTAGCGTAGCCATGGTGTCTCCTTTCTGCTTTGATTACGGCTTGATGTCAAATGTTAAGTGAACATATACGTTCACTGAATTGCTGACGACGATAATTATCAGGAATCGTGTTGTCAAGAGTTCAGTGAACATTTAGGTTCACTCAAATGGCAACCCGGAAATACGAGAAGAAGCGCCGAGCCGAGCAGGAGTCAGAGACCCGTCGCCGGATAGTGGAGGCGGTCTACGCGCTGCACGGCGAGATCGGCCCAGCGCGGACGACGATCAAGGCGATCGCCGAGCGTGCGGGGGTCGAGCGCCTGACGGTGTACCGGCATTTCGCCGACGAGGGCGCGATCTTCGCCGCGTGCAACGCGCACTTCCGCTCGGAGACGCCACCGCCCGACCCGGCGAAGTGGGCGGACATCGCAGACCCGGCGGAGCGCCTTCGCGCTGCGCTCGTGGCGTTCTACGCCTTCTACCGGCGTGGCGAGAACATGATCGCGAACGCAGAACGCGACGCCGTGGAGCTTCCCGCGTTAGCCGCGGTGATGGCTCCGCGGGATCGGCTCATTGCGGCAGTCCGGGACGACCTCGTTGCGGCGTGGCCTGCGCGGGATGGCGCGGGGGCGCGGCTCGCCGCCGCAGTCGCTCACGCGCTTCGCTTCGACACATGGCGCTCGCTCGCTCGCGTCGAGGGTCTCGAGGATGCCGAGGCGGCGGAGCTCATGGTCGACCTCGCACGCGCCGCCGCCGACGCTCGTTAGGCGCGTTTCTCGGTGGAGCTCGTCGCTGTCGCTGTCGCGTCTTGGCCCGCAGCTCGTCGAGCCAGTTCATCCAGACCACGATGTCGGGTGCGTTGCCGACGCGGCGCAGCATGACGAAGTGATTGTCGTCCGGCGCGACGTCGTAGCTCGTGAAACTGGGGCTCAAGGGGCTCGACTGATAGTCGCCTTCGAACAACGTCGGACGCCCGTGACGGCGAGGCCTCCGCCGCTCTGCCAATCGGCGAACGACACCTCGATCATTGAGCGCGACGGGGCGGTCGTGCTTCGTGGCGCGCGCCAGGTGCGCGGTAACGTATCGACCTGAGCAGTGCGGAGGCTAGAGTTCACCGTCTCGACCTGGAACGATCCGCCGCTCGACCATGTGGAGGCACTAAGAGCTCTGGTTCCTGGGAGACCGCGGGCTTACTTCGTACGCTTCCCCTCGATCGCCCCGCCCGGCCCCGGATTCACTGTGATCGCCGTAGCACGACCGGACGCGTCACGCGTGAACGTCACCTGCCAGCCTAACGACGACATCACGAAGGTCGTGTCCGATTTGGGCACGAGCTCCTGCTCGGGAATCTGCGCCGCTCGCAGCATGAGCCGGTCGCCATCCTTCTCCACCCGCGCGGGAAGGCCCGGACCGACCTTGAGCTGGTACGTGCCGACGAGCCCCGCGATCGTCTTCGCGTCGAGCGTCACCGCGGGCACCTGCTCCGCCGCGTAGTCCGGCCAGCCATACTCTCCAGCCAACGAGCGGAACACCTCCCTGATGAGCATTGGCCCGCCATCGCCGTTCGTCATGATGGCCGCGCCGAGGCCCAACTCGGGATACATGACCAGCTCCGAGTGGAACCCCTCGTTCGCGCCGCCGTGCCCGAAGTGGAAGTTGCGCCCGGTACCACCGACGAAGGGACCGAGGCCGACCTGGTCCTTCTGCGCGGTGAGCATCTGCTGCGTCATGCCCTGCGAGAGGAGCGTGGTCGAGCGTCCGGCGCGAGCATCCGTGATGGCGAGGGCCCACTTCAACAGGTCGGTCGGTGTCGTCCACAATCCCGCGGGGGCCATCTCGGGGTACACGTGCCACCCGCCGGGGATCGGTTTTCCATCCCGACGGTGCGCGCGCGCCGCTTCGGATGCGCGTGCCGCCGGGAGCGGCTGCTCGTACGTGCTGCTCGTCATGCCGGCCGGACCGAGCACGAGCTCCTGCATGAGCGCCGGGAACGGCTTGCCCGTCACGTCGACGAGGAGCTGCTGCATGATGGTCGTTCCGCCCCCGGAATAGCGCTCGATCGCGCCCGGCGTCGTATCCACTCGGACTGGGGCCGTGTTCGCCGGCTTCGCGCCGTCGAGCACCTGTACGACGGTGGGCAGCGGGTCGGTGGTCGCGTAGCCCGGAAATCCGTGCACCGTTAGGCCCGCCGTGTGGCTCACGATGCGGCGCAGCGTGACCTTCTGGACCGCTGTGAACTTGTTGTCGGGCACCTTCCACGACGTGAGGTAGCGGTTCACGTTCGTGTCGAGGTTGAGCGTGCCGCGTTCGACGAGACGAAGCATCGCGGTCGCCCCGACGGGCTTGCTGATTGAAGCGGCCTGGAAGAGTGTCGATGGTGTGACGGAGTCGGGCTTGCCCGCTTCCTTCACGCCGACGCTGCGGGCCCAGGCGATGCGTCCGCCTTCGACGACGGCGATGCTCACGCCCGGGACCTTGTGGTGCTCCATCCGCTCGGCCAGGGTCCATCGCGGGGCTGGTTTTCCCTGGATCTCGACTGGTGGCCGTAGCCCGCCTAACACGCGACTGATGCGGGCGGTGTCAGCAGACGCGACGGCGAGGGCCGCGCCGACCGTATCGGCTGGCCGGGTCTCCGAGCGGGAAGCGCAGGCGGCCGTAAGCACGGCGAGCGCGATCGTGGCCGAGATCGATCTGATGCGAATCACAGGCATCGCTCACGAAGGGTGGTGGTTGGCGTCAGTCTACGCCCCTGTGCCGGTCGCGCCAAGCACGTGTTGTCATCCCGCGCCAGGCGTTCGCAGCTTGGCATACGCGAGCACAACACCAACAAGGTACAGGCCCGGGAAGAGACTGTCCGCCGGATGCTTGAACACGACGATGTGTACGACCATCGCCCCGACCATCGAGGCGGTCAGCAGCGCCGCGCCGAGGGGCGTCGCTCGCGGGATGAGGAAGAGAAGCCCGCCGACAGTCTCCACTACGCCGGTGAAGTACCGGAACCACTGGCCGAGGCCGATGGCGGCGAAGACGTGAACCCAATACGACGTCGGGTCGCTGGAGAACTTCTCGAGTCCTGTCCCCGCGAACACGAGGGCGACGGAGATGCGCAGAGCCAGCCTGGTGGCGGAAGTCGAGTCGCCTTGGTCCGGTTTCATCGCTCCCCCACGGTAGCACCACGAGGTGAACCGTGGGTGAGGCGTCGATTACGGTTCGGTTAACGTGCGTCGCTCGATTCCCGCGCCACTCACCGCGCCCGACGGTGCCTAACGTGGGCCAAGGTACCAGAACGGGTTCTGCCAGCCACCGTCGGTGCGGACGAACACCTCGGACGCGCTGCCCGTGACCGTGTGTAGTCGGCCCTCATGCTCGAGATCCAGGCTGTAGTTGGAGAAGACGACGATCACGTTGCCGTTCGCGTGGATGCGGGTGTCGTCAAAGCGGATCCCGACGAGCCGGCGACCGGAGCTGGCCGACTGGAGCGACCCGGCGACGATCTCCTCGCGGGATTCCCACCCGCCGCCCTCGCCCGCGGTGGTCGAGCGCGGAAGCAGTCTCCCGAGCGCTGCCGTATCGTGTGCGAACCACGCGCGCCAGATGGCATCGCGTGCGGCGAGCACGGCGGCGCGGGTCGTATCGTCGATCGCGTCCGAGCTCCGCGCCAAGGCGGCGTTAGGCGTTGCGGGTTGTTGGGATGCGGCGTCCCGCGGCGCCATCACCGTTAGTGCCGCCAGCATCAACAACGTGATTGAGTAGCGCATACGAATCCTCGGTCAGACGTCGGCTGTGGGGAACGTGGCCTTGCTAGTCCAATGGCTTTCCCGAGATGAACGCGTACAATGAGCGTTCAGTAAACGGCAGGTCTACGTGCCCAACGGTCGCGGTCGCGCAGGGAACGATGCGCAGGCGCGACTCCTCGCTCACGGCATGCTATTGTTCGCGCATGAGGACTTGCGGGCGGGATCATGAAGCTCGGATGAGACCTCCGATTCTTTGGTTCGCCGTGGTTGCGATCGTAGCCGCGAGCGGCTCGGCTTCTGTGTTGGCGGCACAATCGCTCACATCGGGTGTCGTTCTCGACGCCGAGGGTCGAGTGCGCGAGGATCTTGTCCTTCTCGCGAGCCCGCGCTTGGAGGGTCGGAGTGCCGGCACTCCCGGAGCCGACACCGCCGCCAACTTCATCGCTCGGCGCTTTTGGGAGCTCGGGTTGCGGGCTGCATTTCGCACCTCCGAGTGTGACGCGGAGGGTGCCTGCCGCGCGTCATATTTGCAGGCCTTTCACGCACCGGACTACGTCACCACCAACATCGGCGCGATCGTCCCCGGGACCGACTCAGCGCTCCGCAACGAGTATGTCGCCATATCCGCGCACTATGATCACATCGGCCGGATGAATGGCGGACAGGGGGACGCGGCCGCGCCTAACGCGATCCATCCAGGCGCCGACGACAACGCGTCAGGCACGGCTGCCGTGCTCGAGTTGGCGCGACGGTTCAGTGAGCGCCCACTGAAGCGATCGGTGATCGTCCTCGCGTTCGGCGCCGAGGAGTTCGGGCTCGTCGGCTCACGCGTCTTCGTCGAGAACCCGCCGTTCGACCTGCAGAAGATCGATGTGGTCCTCAACCTCGACATGGTGGGGCGCCTTCACAAGAATCGGCTCGAGATCTTCGGCGCTGGGGGCAAGCTCAAGTCGACTGTCGAGCGGGCGAACACCGAGCCACGGTTCTCGCTGGTGACGAGGCCGAGGAGCAGCGGCCGGTCAGATGATTTCTCGTTTTTGGCTCACCGGGTTCCGGCGCTGCATTTCACGACCGGCGAACACGAGGACTATCATCGCGCGACGGACACGGCCGACCGAATCGACCTCGTCGGCCTCGTTCGCGTGATCGACTACGTGGAGCGGGTGGCTCGGCTGGTGGATCGTTAGGGATCGCCCGTTACCGCCCTGTGTGCGGGACATGCTTGAGAAGAGACGAGGGTCGCGTGCGCTCGTGCAACGGGTCGGTCAGCAAGGAGTCCACTCTACTTCTCTGCTGCGCGGGACAGCTTTAGCACCGTGTACGGCTGCGGGGCTGCCGTCGGATACACCGTCGTGTCGTAGTCCGCGTAACCGTGCGCCGATGCGCGAAGCTTCATCGGGACTCCCGCGCTCAGGGAATCGAACTCGAAGCCGCCGTAATACCCCCAGACGTCGCATGGGGTCTCTTGCGTTATGCTCTCGCCGGCGCGCTGTCCATCCAGGACTTTAACCGACGCGCCGACGATGCATTGTGGGGACTCACCGATGATGATGCCGATGACGAACGCGCGACTGGAAGACGGACCGGAATGGGGCGGTGGAGCGGGAGGGGTGGCAACGGTCGGATAGAGGACCGTCCGCGCGGGATCGGATTCGGAACACGCTGAGGCGGCGAGGGCCACGAGGATCAGTGCTGGCAGCCTCATGGGATCTCCTTACGACGAGAGGCCTGCTACATAATAGTGCGAGTTCGGCCGACGTCCATGCGCGAATCAGGCTCCGTCCCGCAGCGTCACCATCGGATCCACGCGTGCGGCTCTCCGGGCAAGGGCGTAACACGCCGCGAGGGCGACGAGTCCGAGGAACGCCGTCAGGCCGCCGAACGTCAACGGGTCCGTCGCGCTCACGCCGAACAGCACCTGCGCGTCGTCCGGCAAACTCACCAACACGCGAGTGAGCACCAGCCCTAACGCGAGACCCGCTGCGATACCGTACGCCACGGGCACCATGCCCTGCTGGATGACGAGCGTGAGGATGTCGCGTGAGTGCGCGCCCAGGGCCATCCGAATCCCGACCTCGCGGTGGCGCTGCGCGACCGAGTAGGCCACGATGCCGTACATCCCGATCGCCGCGACCGCGAAGGCGGCACCACGGGCGCTCGGATGTACACGAGTCTCACGCTCCGGCAGGACGGAGACGGAGATCGGCCTGGCGGAATTCTCCCCTGCGTTCACCCACTCGTCGGGATGGGCCGCCTGCATCTGTCGTGAGAGGACCTCGAATCGGGCGCGCGCCCGCTCGAGCGAAACGCCCGGCGCGAGGCGGCCGACGAGCGTGACCCATTTGCTGTGAAGCATCCCCGTGTATTGCGGGGCGGCAACGCCGACGACGGTCAGAGGCTGGTTGTTGATCGTGATCGACCTGCCCACGACCCCGGGATCGGAGCTGAACCGCCGTTGCCAGAGGCTGTGACTGATCAGGACGACCGGATTCCGATTCGGCACCCGATCTTCTTCTGGCAGAAACCCCCGGCCCAACTCGAGCCGAACGCCCAATACGTCGAAGTAGTTGCCCGACACGACCTCCCCCCACACCTGCTCGACGTCGGTGGGGCCCAGGAGCTTGAACTGGAAGGCAAGGCCGTACGCTGCGAGCCCGGAGAAGACGCCGTTGTTTCCACGCCATTCTCGCGGCATAGCGGACGTCGTTGAGGAGGGTGTCCACGGTGCCCTTTGGGTTAGTCGTGGAGGCGATGTCTATCCGGGCGATGTTCGTTCGACGCGTAGATGAAGGCCCGGGTATTGCGCGGTCCGCATGGCCCGCGTTTCCGGAAATGGGTTGATCACTCACGGCTCTCACAGGAACGGTACTCATGCGGAAGCTGATCGTGTCCGAGTTCATGACGCTCGACGGCGTGATGCAGGCGCCCGGCGGCAAGGATGAGGATCGGGATGGAGGGTTCGAGCACGGCGGCTGGACTCTTCCCTACTGGCACGACGACATCGGCAAGGCCTTCGGCGCGCTGATGGCGGAGTCCGATGCCTTCCTGCTTGGCCGCCGCACCTACGTGACGCACGCGGAGGCGTTCGAACCGCTGCCACCGGGTGATCCGTTCGGCGACATGATAAACGCGCCGAAGAAGTACGTGGTGTCGCGGACGTTGAAGGAACCGATCTGGCGCGACACGACGATCATTCGCGACAACGTGATCGAGTCGGTGCGTGCGCTCAAGGCACAACCGGGAAAGAACATTTTGACGGACGGGAGCAGTCAGCTGGTGCACGCGCTCTTCGCGCACGACCTGGTGGACAGGCTACATCTGCTGCTCTATCCGCTGGCGTTAGGTAGCGGTAAGCGGGTGCTGCCGGACGGCGTGTTGACGAAGTTCAAGCTCGAGTCGGCGACGCCGTACCCGACGGGGGTGGTGGGGCTGCATTACGCGCGCGAGCGGAGTTGAAAACGGTTACGCGCCGAGTCGGTCGCCTAACGTCTCATCGCGTCACGGCCCTCCCAATGCCTTGCAGCTCCGAATCCGCTCGTCGCCAGAGCTGCAGCAACCGCCCGCGCATCGCCGTCGCCTTCGCCGCATCACCACGAGCATCGTACAGCTCCGCCAGACGCTTTATGGCCCACCCGAGCTCCACCGCATCAGTCTCGTACCGCCAGAACCACGGCGTCGCGAGGTATCGCTCATACACCGTCACCGCCGCGCCGGGCTTGTTCGCCGCTTCGTACGCCCGGGCGAGGTCAGGGAGCGCGCAGATCGTGCAGACAAGGACGTCCTGCTGCACCGAGCGTCGGAGCAATGAAGGGGCAATGCTCTTTACGTCGGGCGGCCGATGGCCGCAGCGTTAGCGCACTGCATTTCCACGGACCGGAGGTTTTCGTGCAATTGTCGACTCGACTCACGTTCGTCGTGCTGGGGATCGTGACGATGCTCGGCGCCAGAGCGGCCGTGGCACAGGCGACCAAAGGGGCCTCCGGCGCCGTGCACGCTTGCTCGCTCTTCACGGACGCCGTCATCGCAAAGATCACGGGCCGCGGCACGTCTGTCCCGTTCCCGGCCGACACCTCGGCGCTCCCGGGCGGCCACACCGAATGCCACTGGGTCAACCTCGGCGCAGCGCTCACGCCGAACGTGACGCCGCAGAACACCGCGATCGAGTTGATCTCCGGCCTTGGCGAGGAGGCGTACTTCTGGGAGCGACGGGCGGGCGGCGAGCAGTACGTCGGCCTGGTGTTTCGGGTCGGTCAGTATCAGCTCGCGCTGAGCGACATGCTCCCGGCGGACTCGGTGGCGTGGTTCAAGCCGAAGCTCGTGCAGCTGGCCCAGTTCGCCACCCCGAAGCTGAAGTGACCACGCTCTCACTGCCTCGTCGCGTTCCGCTCCACCTGCGCCATCATGATCCGCAGCAACTCCTGATTCGTCCACGGCTGCCACCCATGCGGCTTGAGCGGCCTCC
>Ga0075434_100001623_pt1 | contig 19121 bp, 15 predicted proteins | sample RhiMethybrSRZTD3_FD_75298 | JGI IMG/M metagenome (GOLD analysis project Ga0075434, IMG submission 75298) | Populus rhizosphere microbial communities from Tennessee, USA - Rhizosphere MetaG P. TD hybrid SRZTD3 | ecosystem: Host-associated > Plants > Roots > Rhizosphere > Soil | place: USA... | reverse complement strand
CCGGTAGTGCGGCGCGGCCCGGCCGGAGTACTGGGCGAACTCGCGCTCACCGGTGACGTGGACGACTGTGAAGCCGGGATCGGTGCCCGCCCACGCCGCGGCGGCCGAGCGGTTGATCGTCGTCGAGCCGAGGCTGCCGCCGAAGACGAGCACGACGGGGCGATCGGCCGGCAGGTCGAACTCGCGCCGGCCCTCCTCGGCGGTCGCCTCCAGCACCGCGCGCGGGATCGGCCGGCCGGTCACCTGATAGCGGGGCGGCTCCTTCCCCGGGATCGGGAAGGCCAGGAACACCCGCCGCGCGAACGGCGCGCCGAGGCGGTTCGCGAGCCCCAGGTGGGCGTCGACCTCGAGCAGCGCGGCGGGGATCCGCAGCATCCCGGCCGCGGCCAGCATGGGCCCGGCGACGTACCCGCCGCCGCCGAAGACGACGTCGGGGCGGACGTCGTGCAGGATCCGCGCGCAGCGTGCGGGCGCCAGGCCGGCCAGGCCGAGCCCGCGGACGAGCGCGGGCGACGGCTTGCGCGGCAGGCCCGTCACCGGGAAGGTGTGGAGGGCGTACCCGGCGGCGGGCACGAGCCGGGCCTCGATGCGGTCGGCCGTCCCCGCGAAGGCGACCGAGGCGCCTCTAGCCGTGAGCTCGGCGGCGACCGCCAGCGACGGCACGACGTGGCCGGCTGTTCCGCCGGCTGCGATCAGCACCGTCGTTCGCCGTTCGGATTCGCGGGCGGGGTTCTGAGGTGGCATCCGGGGTGGAGATCGCGCGGACGGGGCGGCGTTCGGCCTGGGCCACGTTGAGGAGGGTGCCGGAGAGGGTCATGAAGACGACCAGGCTCGAGCCGCCTGAGCTTATCAGCGGCAGGGGAACGCCCGTCAGCGGCAGGAACCCGAGCACGGCGCCGAGGTTGACGACGGCCTGGCCGGTGACGAGGCAGGTGATGCCGGCAGCCAGGTACTTGGCGAACGGGTCGCGCGCGCGCAGCGCGATCCGGAAGCCGAGCACGGCGAAGCCCGCGAACGCGAGCGCCGTGAGCAGGATCCCGATCAGACCCAGCTCCTCGCCGATCACGGCCGCGATCATGTCCGAGGGCGACTCGGGCAGGTAGGCCAGCTTCTGCGTCCCCTGCCCCAGCCCCTTGCCCCAGATGCCGCCGGAGCCGAGCGCGATCAGGGCCTGCGCGTTCTGATAGCCGCTCCCGCCGGCGTCGTGGAAGGGGTGCATGAACGCGAGCAGGCGGGCGTGCATGTAGGCGTTCTGGGAGATGATGAACGCCGCGCCGGTGCCAAGCACCGCGAACGTGCCGGCCAGGAGCCGAAGCGGCGTCCCGGCGACGATGAGCATGCCGGTGCAGGTGACCGCGATCGCGATCGTCGTGCCCAGGTCGGGCTCCAGCGCGACCAGCCCGCACACGACGAGCGTCAGGACGCCGATCGGGTTCACGAGCTCCTTGACAGTCCGCGGCGGCCGCTTGCGCGCCGCGAGCACGGCGGCGGTGAGGACGACCACTGCCAGCTTCGCGAACTCCGACGCCTGGATGGTGATGGGGCCGGCGGCGATCCAGCGCTCGGCGCCGTTCAGACGAAGGCCGATCCCCGGCACCTTGACGAGGATGAGGCCGATGAGCGCGGCGAGCATCAGGAACGGGCCTGCGACCCGCAGGTGGCGGTAGGAGAACCGGGTCGCCCCGGCCATGCAGAGGATGCCCGCGAGCGCGTAGCTCCCCTGGCGGACGAGGGCGGCGATCGGGTCCTGGCCCTGCACGACGGCGAGGCCGCTCGAGGCGCTGTAGACCATGATCAGGCCGAACGCGACGAGGCCGAGCGTCAGGAGCAGCAGCAGGTGGTACTCGACGTGCACGGGCGGCGCCGTGCGGCGGGCCGGGCGCCGGCGTGGCCGTGCCGGCGGATCAGGCGGCACCGGCTACCTCCCGGGCGACCCGGCGGAACGTGTCGCCGCGGTCCTCGTAGTCGCGGAACTGGTCGAAGCTGGCGCAGGCCGGCGAGAGCAGGACGGTCTCGCCCGGACGGGCGGCCGCGGCAGCGGCATGGACCGCGGCGTCCAGGGTGCCGGCCCGCTCGAAGGCGACGCCGGCGCCGTCGAGGGCGGCGGCGATCGCGTCGGCCGCCTCGCCGATCAGGTAGGCGCGCTCGACCGGCGCGGCTGCAACAGCGCTCGCAAGGCCCGAGAAGTCGGAGCCCTTGAGCGATCCGCCGAGGATGACGTGCATCCCGCCCGGGAACGCGGTGAGCGCCTGGATCGTGGCGTCGGGGTTCGTGGCCTTGGAGTCGTTCACGTACTCGACGCCGCCTGCGTTCGCCACCGTCTCGAGCCGGTGCGGCAGCGGCGAGAACTCGCGCAGCGCCCGGTCGATGCCGTCGGGAGTGGCGCCGGCGGCGCGGGCAGCGGCGGCGGCGACGAGCGCGTTCTCGAGGTTGTGGTCGCCGCGCAGGCCGGCGTGCTCCCAGTCGATCGCCGCGGCGTCGGAGCGGGTGACGACGACCCGCTCGCCGTCGCCGGGCAGCTCGGCGGCGCGGAGCACGGGGTCGTCGCCGTTCACGACGGCGACGTCGCCGGGCTGCTGGTTCTCGAAGATCCGCAGCTTGCAGCGCACGTACTCCTCGACGGTTCCGTGCCGGTCGAGGTGATCGGGCGTCAGGTTGAGGACGGCGGCGACGCGGCAGCGGAGGGTGTCGATGTCTTCGAGCTGGAAGCTCGAGAGCTCGCAGGCGATCCAGGCGTCCGGGTCAACGCGGCCGGGGAGCGACGTGAGCGGGCGGCCGACGTTGCCGGCGACCTCGCACGGCAGCCCGCCTGCGGCGAGCATGGCGCCGAGCAGGTGCGTCGTCGTGGTCTTGCCGTTCGTGCCCGTGACGCCGGCGATCGGGTTGGGGAGCATCCGGGCGGCGAGCTCGACCTCGCCCCAGATGGGCACACCCGCCATGCGGGCAGCCTCGACCTGATCCGTCTGCGACGGGACCCCCGGGCTCTTCACCAACGCGCTCAGTCCTTCCACCGGCACAACGTCACCCCCGAGAACCGGTTCGACGCCGAGCGCGCGAAGCCTCCCCACGTCGAGATCGGCGCGGCTGTCGGCCGCGAGCACCTCCGCCCCGGGCCACATCCGAACGATCGCCTCGCACGCCGCGACCCCGCTCCGCGCCAGCCCGACGACGAGATAGCGCTCGCTCACCGGTACTTCGAGAAGAAGAGGTAGTAGAGGACGAAGCCGCTCGCCCCGAAGATCGCCGCCATGATCCAGAAGCGGACGATGATCTTGTTCTCCGTCCACTCCATCATCTCGAAGTGATGGTGGATCGGGGCCATGAGGAACACCCGCCTCCCCGTGGTACGGAAGGCGACCACCTGGATGACGACCGACAGCGCCTCGATCACGAAGACGCCGCCGATGACGACGAGCAGCACCTCCGTCTTCGTGAAGACGGCGAGCGCTGCCAGCCCACCGCCCAGGCCGAACGACCCGGTGTCGCCCATGAAGACGTCGGCCGGGTAGGCGTTGTACCAGAGGAACCCGACGCAGCCCCCGACCAGCGCCGCGGCCAGGATCGCCAGGTCGAGCGAGCGCGGGTCGTTCTGGGGGTAGAGGCCCCGCGCGGCCAGGAAGGCGACCACGCCCATCGCCGAGTACGTGATAGCGGCGATCGTCATCGTCCCGGCGGCGAGGCCGTCCAGCCCGTCGGTCAGGTTGACGGCGTTGGCCGCTCCGGCGACGACCAGGAAGATGAAGACGTAGTAGCCGGGCCCCAGCGGGACGTGCGTGTCGATCACCGGGAGATAGATGTCGGTCGAGAGGTGCTCGTGGTGGGCGACGACGGCGACGCCGGCGACCACCGCCGCCAGGCCGAGCATCTTCCACCTCCCGGAGAGGCCCAGCGAGCGGCGGTTGGTGAGCTTCAGGTAGTCGTCCACGAAGCCGATCGCAGCGCAGGCGAGCATCGTGCCGGCGACGGCGAGGCCCGGCGTCGTCCGCTTCGTGAACACCAGGAATGAGATCAGGGTGCAGGCGAGCAGGACGAGCCCGCCCAGCGTCGGCGTGCCCTGCTTGGACATGTGGCCGGCCGGGCCCTCCTCGCGGATCTGCTGGCCGAACTCGTTGCGGCGCAGGAACGCGATGAACGCGGGGCCCGACAGGATTCCGAGCAGCATTGCCGCGACGCCGGCGGCGAGCACCTGCTTCACGCCGTCACCGCCTCGACGACAGCCTCGAGCCCCATCGCCCGGCTGGCCTTCACGAGCACGGCGTCGCCCGGCCGGATCGCTGCCGGCACCGCCTCGAGCGCCTCGGCAAGCGTCGCGTACCAGGTGCCGCCGTAGGCGCGGCTGAGGGGGCCGATCGCGATCACCTCGTCGATCCCGAGGTCGGCGAGCTCGCTGGCGACCCCAGCGTGGTATGCCTCCGCGGTCTCGCCGAGCTCGGCCATGTCGCCGAGGACGGCGACGGTGCGCCGGCCGTCGGCGACCGCCACGAGGTCCCGCAGCGCGGCGCTCATCGACACCGGGTTCGCGTTGTAGCAGTCGGCGATCAGGACGCCGCCGCCGGGGAGCGCGAGCCGCTCGCCGCGCCAGCGCGAGATCTCGGCGGCAGCGGCGCCCGCGAGCAGCGAGTCGTCGATCTCGACCCCCAGCGCGTCGCACGCCGCGACCGCGGCCGCGAGGTTGACGCCGTTGTGACGCTGGTCGAAGCTCACGGGCACGATCAGGGTTCGACCGCGATGGGCGATCTCCGCTCTGCCGCCGCCGATCTTCACGAGCCGCACGTCGGCGCCCCGGTCCTCCCCGAACGTCACGATCCGGCCGTCGCGCCCGGCGAGGTGTGGGGCCAGGAGCGGGTCGGCAAACGGGACGACCGCGGCGGCGCCCGGGCGAAGCTCGAGGATCTCGGCCTTCGCGGCTGCGACCGCCTCGACGGTCCCCATCAGCTCGAGGTGGACCGGGCCGACGGAGGTGATGACGCCGACGTCGGGCGCGGCGATCCCGGTGAGGTAGGCGATCTGTCCCGCGCCGCGCATCCCCAGCTCGCACACGACCGCCTGGGTGTGGCGGTCGATCCGGCACAGCGTGAGCGGGAGGCCGATCTCGTTGTTGTAGTTGGCGTGGCTCGCGATCGTCCGCAGTCGCGACCGCAGGATCGCCGCCAGGATGTCCTTCGTCGAGGTCTTGCCCGTCGACCCCGTGATGGCGACCACCCGGGCCGGCGAACGGCGTCGCACCTCGGCCGCGATCGCGCCGAGTGCGGCGATGGCGGAGTCCACGTGAACGGCTGAAACAGCTGTACCGGGTACGGCTGTTTCACCCTCGAGGAGGACGGCCCCGGCGCCGGCCGCCAGCGCCGCCTCGGCGAAGCGGGCGCCGTGGGTGCGCTCGCCGGGGAGGGTCGCGAAGAGATCGCCCGGCCGGATGTCGCGCGAGTCGATCGCGACGCCGGTGACCGTCGCCTCCGGGCCCGACGCGGCGCCGCCCGTCACGGCCGCGATCTCTCGCGTCGAGAGCGGGATCACGCCGCGCCCGCGAGGGCCGTGAGCGCCTCGCGCGCAACCTCGCGGTCGTCGAACGGGATCGTCCGGTCGGCCAGCTCCTGCCCCTGCTCGTGGCCCTTGCCGGCGATGACGACGACGTCGTCGGGCTCGGCCGCCGCGACGGCCCGGGCGATCGCGGTCCGCCGGTCGACCTCGACGTCCATGTCGAAGCCGGCGGTGATGTCGGCGATGATCGCGGCCGGGTCCTCGCTGCGCGGGTTGTCCGAGGTCACGAGCCCGACGTCGGCCAGGCGGCGCACGACCGAGCCCATGAGCGGCCGCTTGCCCCGGTCACGGTCGCCGCCGCAGCCGAAGACGCAGATCAGGCGGCCGGCGGTGATCTCGCGCGCCGAGCGCAACACGTTCTCGAGCCCGTCCGGGGTGTGGGCGTAGTCGACGAGCACCGTGAAGGGCTGGCCCGCCTCCACCGGCTCGAACCGGCCCGGGACGCCCTGCACGGCCGCGATGCCGGCTCGCACCGCTCCATGCGGCACCTCCAGCACCTCGGCGAGCGCGACGGCGCAGAGGACGTTCTCGACGTTGAAGCCGCCGCGCAGGCGGACGTCGAGTGGCAGCGCCCCCCGCGGGGTCGTGGCGATGAGCGCGATGACGCCGCCGGGGCCGATCTCGACCGCGTGCGGGCGCACGTCGGCGTCCTCCCCGGCGCGTGCGAACGTGAGCACGGGGCCGCCGGCCTCGCCCGCCAGCCGCCGGCCGTACGGATCGCCGACGTTGATCGCCGCCGGCGCCGACTCGAAGAGGCGCGCCTTGGCCCGGTAGTAGTGCTCCATGTCGGGATGGAAGTCGAGGTGGTCCTGGGTCAGGTTCGTGAACGCCACCGCGGCGAACCGCACCCCGCCGACCCGCTGAAGCTCGAGCGCGTGCGACGACACCTCCATGACGCAGGCCGTGTCGCCCGCATCGGCCATGCGCCGCAGCACGGCCTGGAGGTCGACGCTCTCTGGCGTCGTCCGCACGACCGGCTCCACGCGGCGGCCAACGCGCTGCTCGACCGTGCCAAGGAGGCCCGTCTGCCGGCCCGCCGCCTCGAGCACGGCGTGCATGAGGAAGGCGGTCGTCGTCTTGCCGTTCGTGCCGGTGATCCCGACCACGGCCAGCGCCTCCGACGGGTGGCCGTAAAAGGCGTCGGCGGCGGCAGCCATCGCCGTCCGGGCCGACTCGACCACGAGTTGGGGCACGTCGATCTCCAGCTCACGCTCGACGACGAGCGCCGCGGCACCTCGCCGCACCGCCTCGCCGGCGAAGTCGTGCCCGTCGGCCGTATGGCCGGGGACGCACACGTGCAGCGCCCCGGGCACCGCGGCGTCGGCCCGATAGGTCACCGCCGTGATCTCCGCATCGGCCCGCCCGCGGACGGCGCGCGGCCGCACGGCCTCGATCAGGGCCGAAAGCTCCATCGTCGCGGGAATCTAGATGGTCGACTCCCCATTCACGCGCGCCTGGACGTCCGGCGGCGGACTGGGAGTCAATCGTGGCGGGGCTGCGCCTGCGAACCGTCGCATCACTGCGTCCTCGGTTGGGCCAATATCTCGATCGATATTGACCCTCCCTGCGTCCTTGCGCTGCTCAGTTCTCGCCGCCCAGGACATCCCATGAATGGGGAGTCGACCACCTAGTTAACGGAGCGGTCGCAGGGCTTGTCCGGGCGGATGCCGAGGTAGCTCGTGAGCCAGGTGCCGATCTGCTCGAACGCGGGCGCCGCCACGACACCGCCGAAGTGACTCGTGCGCGGCGAGTCGACCACGACCATCACCTCGACCTGCGGATCATGCGCCGGGAAGAACCCCACGAACGACGCGTCGTAGTCGGTCGTCGAGTAGCCGCCGTTCACCGGCTTCTGGGCGGTGCCGGTCTTCCCGGCCACGGAGTAGCCGCAGATCGACGCCTTGAACCCGGTGCCGCCGTCCTGCACGACCGTGCCGAGCATGTCGACCAGCTCGCGGTCGACCTCGGGCGTCAGCACCCGATGTCCCTTATGCGGCGCGATCTGGCGCGACCCGACGGCCTGGACGAGTCGCGGTGGCACCATGACGCCGCCGTTTGCGATCGCCTGGTACATCGACGCCATCTGCATCGCCGTGACGCCGATGCCCTGTCCGATCGGGATCGTGCCGATGGACGACGCCGTCCAGTTGCGGCCCGGGAGCACGATGCCCTGTGACTCCGCCGGGAAGTCGAGCCCCGTCGGCCGGCCGAACCCGTACCGGTGGATCCACTGCATGAGCCGTGCCTTGCCGACGATCTGGGCGATCGTGTCGGTGCCGACGTTCGACGACTTCTGGAGGATCTGGGTCGCGTCGTAGGAGACCGGCTTCCGCCACACGTCGTCGTGGATGAACTTGTCCCCGACGCGGATCTTCCACGGCAGGTTGTTGAACACCATGTGCGGGTAGATGAGGCCGGCCGAGAGCGCGGCCGAGAACGTGACGACCTTGTAGGTCGAGCCCGGCTCGAACGTGGTCACGAGGGCGTGGTTCTGCGTCGGGCCCTCCGGCGTGAAATCGGTCTGGTCGTGCACCCTGTTGTTGTCGTAGCCGGGCGCGTTGGCCATCGCGAGGATCGAGCCTGTGCGGGGATCGAGCACGATCGCGGTCGCCCACTTGGCGCCCGACGACTTGACCGTCTGGCCGAGCACCGACTCGACCTTGGCCTGGATCGCCGTGTCGAGCGTGAGGGCGATGTCGCGGCCGGGCACGGGGCGCTTGAGCTTCACCGTCTCGAGCGTCTTTCCGATCGGGTCGTGCACGACCACCTGGCGCCCGGGCTTCCCGGTGAGCACGTCGTTGAACTGCTGCTCGATCCCGGCGACACCGGCGCCGGCAGGCTCGCCCGGGCCGTTGACCTGGGTGTAGCCGAGAAGCTGCGGTGCGAGCCCGTGGAACGGGTACCAGCGGGTCAGCTCGGTGATCGCCGAGAGGCCCGGCAGGTGCTTCGACATGATCCGCGCGGCGACCTCCGGCTCCAGCTGGCGCAGGCTCGGGCCCCCGCCGCGCTTCAGCTGGTCTTCGATCCCCTGCACCCGGGCCGGCCACGCGGGGTTCGGGCGGTACTTCTGCTTCTTGTGGTGCTTGGGATGGTGGCGCTTCTTGAGCTCGCGGTAGCCCAGAGCGCGCGCGATCACCACGGCCGTGCGGTGCGGGCGCCGCAGCTCCTTCGTGTTCACCATGATCGTCCTCGAGGGCTGCTCCTGGGCCAGGTGCTGGCCCTTCGTGTCGAGGATCGCGCCCCGCACGGCGGGCAGGGCCTCGACGTCGCGCTGCTGCGACACCGCCTTGCGGGAGAGCGCCGCCGCGTCGACGACCTGGATCTGGGCCGCACGGACGATGACGACGGCGAAGGCGGCCAGCGTGAGCGCCAGCACGAGCCGCAGCCGGCGGTCCGCGGTGCGCCTCACGGTGCGGGCCGGCCCCCGGATGCGCGGGTCGTGAGCCGCACGTGCTTCGTCGAGATCGCGTCGGCCGGCACCATCCCGTAGCCACGGGCCCGGCGGCCGATCGCATACGGGTTCGAGAGGCTGATCGTCTGGTTTCGGAGCAGGCCGTTCTGCTGGTCGAGCTGCTGGACGTGGTCACGCATCCGGCTCACGTCGATCGAGCCGCGCAGGGCCGCCACGTTGAGCGCGACGATGCCGAACATCAGCGTCGCGAGCACGGCCACCCAGGCCAGCCCGCCAGCGGTCACCCGCCGCCGCCGCGGCCGCGACCGGCTGACGGGTTTGGGCGCGGGCTTGGCCGCGCGCCGGCGCCCCGGCGTCCGTGCGGGAACCGCGATGCTCACGGCGCCTGCGTCCTCTCTGCAGCGCGCAGCTTGCCCGAGGCGGAGCGCGGGTTCTCGCACCGCTCCTCGACACTCGGGACGACCGCGCGCGAGGTGAGCGAGCGCAGCACCGGCTGATGGCCGCAGACGCAGACCGGGAAGTCGGGCGGGCACGTGCAGCCGCGGGCGGCATCGCGGATGAAGTGCTTCACGATCCGGTCCTCGAGCGAGTGGAAGCTGATGACGGCGATCCGGCCGCCCGGGGTGAGGACGTCGAGCGCCGCCTCGAGCCCGTCGCGCAGTGACTGGAGCTCGTCGTTGGTGGCGATCCGGAGCGCCTGGAAGACGCGCTTGGCCGGGTGGCCCTGGCCGAACCGGGCCGGCGTCGGGATGGCGGAGCGGATCAACTCGACGAGGTCCGCGCTGCGCTCGATGGGCCGCGAGGCCCGGCGCCGGACGATGGCGCGCGCGATCTGGCGTGCGTAGCGCTCCTCGCCGTAGCTCGAAAGGATCTGGGCGATCTCGCGCTCGTCCCAGGTGTTCACGATCTCGGCGGCGGTGAGCGACGAGGTCGCGTCCATCCGCATGTCGAGCGGCGCGTCGTTCGCGTAGCTGAACCCGCGCGCCGGCGTGTCGACCTGCATCGAGGACGTGCCGAGGTCCATCAGGATCGCCTCCGCCCGGGCCCCCGTCGAGGCCATGTTGCGGAGGATGAGCGCGAAGTCGCCGCCGACGAAGCGGGTCGAGACGCTCGCCGACGCGGCGAAGCGCTCGTAGAACGGCGTCACGGAGGCGTCGCGGTCGATCGCCACGTACATGCCGCTTCCGCGCAGGAGCGGCTCGAGCCGGGCGGCGTGGCCGCCGCCGCCGAAGGTGCAGTCGACGATGGTGTCGCCCGGACGCGGCTCGAGCAGATCCGCCACCTCGACGGGCATGACGGGGACATGGGTCACGGCGCCGTTAGTGCTGTGAGAGAGATTCGGCAACATCCTCCACGCTCCCCTCGAACTCCGCCTCGCGCTTGCGCCAGGCCGCCAGGTCCCAGATCTCAAGATGATCGCGCAGGCCGGCCACCACGATGTCCTTGTCGAGCCCCGCGTGGGCGATCTGCGCGGGAGGCAGCATGACCCGCCCCTGGCGGTCGAGCTCCGTCTCGGACGCGCCGCCGTAGAGCCACCGGCTCATCTCGCGGCCCTTGCGGCTGAGCGGATCCAGCCGCCCGAGCTGCGCGTCCACGTACCGCTCCCAGCCGTCCGGGCTGAAGACGAACAGGCAGCCGTCGAAACCCTTGCTGACCACGACGCCCTGCGCGAAATGCGCCCGGAGCTTGGCCGGCAGGGTCACGCGGTTCTTCACGTCGAGCCGCTGGACCGATTCGCCGAGGAGCATCGTTTCTGCCTTCCCATTCTGCCCCACGATACCCCACTGCTCACCACAATGCAACACTCCGCTACTCGCGCGCCGAGCATGGCGGAGAGCGAGCGAGCACCACCCGGGAGTGGCAAAGAATCCTTACAAACGCCCGGCGTTGCTGTCTGCGCCCGGTGGTAGAGTCTGCCTCCATGCCGTTCCCGCCCCCGATGGCGCGGCGCGCGAGGTGGGCACTCGGGGCCACATGTGTGATCCTGGCCGTCGTCGCGGCTGTCTCGTCGCCGCCTGCCCACGCCGGCAAGATCTCCGCCGCCAAGGCCCAGGCCAGCGCCGCCGAGAGCCGGCTGAACGACCTCTACGCCCAGTCGGACGCGGCCGTCGAGGCGTACAACAAGGCCGTCGCCCAGCTGCACGCCGTGCACCTGGCCATCAAGCGCAACACGGTGCAGCTGAACCGGGCCAAGGCCGACCTCGCCGCCGCGCGAGCCCGGCTCTCCGAGTTCGTCGTGTCGTCGTACAAGGGCTCCGGGCCCAGCCTCGGCTACTACGTCCTCAGCGCGACGTCGTTCACCGACCTCGTGAACCGGGTCGACTTCGTGAACCGGATGTCCGACACCGAGACCGAGATCCTCGGACAGGTGCGAAGGGCCGAGCGCGAGGTGGCCGCCCGCCAGGCGGTGCTGAAGCGCCAGCGCGCCCAGGCGGCGAGGCTCGTCGCCAAGCGCACCGCCGAGCGGCGCCGGGTCGAGGCGCTCGTCTCCCAGCAGCAGGGCCTCGTGAGCAGCCTGAACTCGAAGGTGAAGACACTGATCCATCAGCGCAACGAGCGCCGGGCGGCCGCGGCTGCAGCGGCTGCAGCGGCTGCAGCGGCTGCAAGGCAGGCCGCCCAGCAGCCCTCCGCCCCGACCCCGCCGCCGCGCATCTTCGGCCCGCCGCCCCCGCCGGCGAGCACGGTCGGCGGACGAGCCGTGCAGATCGCCGAGACTCAGCTGGGCGTGCCGTACGTCTGGGGCGGCGCGAGCCCGTCCGGCTTCGACTGCTCGGGCCTCACGATGTGGGTGTACGCGCAGCTCGGGATCTCGCTCCCGCATTTCACCGGCGGCCAGTGGGTCGCGGGCCCGCACGTGCCCTACGACCAGCTCGCGCCGGGCGACCTCGTGTTCTTCGAGCCCACCATCGGGCACGTCGGCATCTACATCGGCGGCGGCAGCTTCATCCACGCTCCGCACACCGGCGACGTGGTCAAGATCTCGAGCCTTTCGGACTCGTGGTACGCCGCCAACTATCAGGGTGCCGTCCGCGTCACAGGGTAGTGTTGCGCGGCCTTCCGGACGGTTCCCTCTAGGAATTACCACGTCCCGGGGATATAATTCAGTTGCTGATACCGCATTTCGGGAATGGCATCCCTGGGGTCGGGGAGTCAAATTGATGCGGATAGGGGATGTGATCGGGTCTCCATCCCCCACACAGAGGTTGGCCCGTGCCAATCCACCAGACGACCATCGACGAAGAACGTGTAGCGGGAATACGCGCTGCACGGCGAACGTTGGAACCCGACGGGGTTGGGGTACAAAAGATGCGAGGAGTTGATGACCGATGACTGACCAGCTCATCATCGAGCCGGAAGCCCGGCTCCTTGTCGAGCTTGGACAGGAGCGCGGCGTCGTGTACGAGGACGAGCTTATGGGCCTGTCTCAGGAGCTCGACCTCGACGCCGACGACGTGCAAGCCCTCCGCGACGAGCTCGCCCAGCTGGGCGTCGACATCGTCGAGCCTCCTGCTCCTGAGGAGCGGATCGAAGTTGTCGAGGTCGAGATCGCGACCACGAACAGCCTCGATCTCTTCCTGCGCCAGGCGGGCCGCTATCCGCTGCTCACCAAGGACGAGGAAGTCATGCTGGCCAAGCGGATCGAGGCCGGCGATCCCCTCGCCAAGCGGCGGATGATCGAGTCGAACCTGCGGCTCGTCGTCTCCATTGCGAAGCAGTACCGCGGCCAGGGCGTGCCGTTCCTCGACCTGATCCAGGAGGGCGTGCTCGGGCTGAACCGCGCCGTCGAGAAGTTCGACTGGCGCCGCGATCTCAAGTTCTCGACCTACGCGACCTGGTGGATCCGCCAGGCCGTCCAGCGGTCGATCGCAAACAGCGGCCGCACCATCCGGCTGCCCGTGCACGTGTCCGATCGTCTGCGGGCGATCGAGCGCGCGCGCCGGTCGCTCGAGGCCAGCCTCGGGCGCGAGCCCTCCGAGGAGGAGATCGCCCGCGCCGCCGAGCTGACCCAGGACGCGGTTGCCGAGACGCTCGGCCTGGCCCGCAAGACGGTCTCGCTGCACGAGCCCGTGGGCGAGGACGGCGACTCGGAGCTGGGCGACATGATCGCCGATCCCGACGCCGGGAATCCCGAGGAGCTGGCCGAGACGCACCTGCGTCACGAGAAGCTCCGCGAGGGGCTCGCCCGCCTGGGCGACCGCAAGCGGCGCATCCTCGAGATGCGGTTCGGGCTCGACGGCCAGGACCCGCGCAACCTCGAGGAGATCGGCCGCATCGTCGGGCTCACCCGCGAGCGCGTCCGCCAGCTCGAGGCTGAGGCACTGCGCGAGCTGGCCGCGTCGGCCGACATGCAGCCGCTCCGCGCGGCCTAGTCGACCAAGCTCACAGCGTGTGCGGTACGGCGTGCTTCCACGCGACGCCGGCCGCACGCGCGAGCACGCGGTCGGCGACGTCGCGGTCCACCCCGGTCCGTTTGGCCGCCTGGGCCGGCGACATGCCGAGGTCATAGACGGCCACCAGCACGCGATCGGCGTCGGCGTAGGTGAAGCCCAGCTCGTCCTCGTCGGTCTGCCCACCCCACAGGCCGGCGGTCGGGTGCTTGGTGATGACGCTCTCCGGCAGCCCCAGCGCCCGCGCGGCGGTGCGCACCTCGGTCTTGTAGAGGTCGGTGATCGGCTCGATGTCCGACGCGGCGTCGCCGAACCGGGTGAAGTAGCCGAGCAGGTTCTCGGTGCGGTTTTCGGTGCCGCTCACGAGCGCGTGCAGCGCCTGCGCGAGGTCGTAGATCACGATCATCCGGGTGCGCGCGCTGGCGTTCCCGAACCGGATGTCCGACCCGGTGACGTCGGGCCGCGCGGCGGCCAGGCCGTCGAGCAGCGGCTCGATCGAGACGGTGAGCATGTTCTCGTCGGGGAGGCCGACGGCGGCCGCGGTCTCGGCGGCATCGTCGAGGTGCACCTGCGCCGTGTGCCGCGACGGCAGGCGCACGGCGGTGACGTCGCGCGGGCCGAGGGCGCGGACGGCGAGGCCGAGCGCGACGGCGGAGTCGATCCCGCCCGAGAGCCCGATCACGATCCGGCCGCGGCCGGCCTCGTGGGCCACCTCCCTGAGCCGGGCCGTCTTGGCCTCGAGCAGCGGCGCGAGCGCCGCCTCGTCGCGCAGGAGCGAAACCCTGTCGAGCGAGCCGCCCGCCGCGCGCACCTCGTCGAGCGCACGGCGGCCGTCTCCGGGGGCGACGTCGATCGCGACGGTCGCGTCGGTGAAGACGGTCGTGTCGAACCCCTCCTCGATCGCGTCGAGCGCGGTGGCCCGCACGCAGTAGTCGGTCGCGATCCCCGCCACGAGGACGCGTCGGACGCCCCGGCCGCGCAGGTACGCCGCGAGGTCGTTGCCCTCGAAGCCGGAATAGCCCTCGTCACGCGGCCCGGTGCCGACGTCCTGGACGCGGTCGATGCGAAGCCCCGCGACCGATGGGTGAAGCTCGGCCCCGGCCGTCCCCTGGACGCAGTGGGGCGGCCACGGCCCGCCCTGCTCGGCGAACGAGGAGTGATCGGCCGGGTGCCAGTCGCGCGTGGCGACGACGGTGCCCGCGCGCTCGGCGAGGGCGGCGATCGCCGACCCGAGCGTATCGCCGCCGGCCGCGGCGAGCGCCCCGCCGGGGCAGAAGTCATTCTGGACGTCGACCACGATCAGGCCGGTGGCGGGATCGCTCATCGCAGGTCCTCCTCGAGTGCTCGGAGCCGGGACGAGAGCCGCGGCGCCATCGTGTCGGGGTCGCGCAGTGCTCGCACCCGCTCGGGCAGCGCGGCGAGCCCGGCCGCGGCCCGCTCGCGCGCCTCATCGATCGCGGGCGGCTCGCCGGGGCGGCGGCCGCCCTCGAGCACCGGCTCGAGCAGCGGCCGGCCGGGCAGGTCCTCGCCGACGAGGCCGATCGTGTCGCCGTCCTCGGCGCGGAAGACCTGGTGGCGACCGGGCAGATTGGACTTCGGCCCGCGGGCCTTCATGACGGCCCGGCCGTCGGCCTCGACAAGCTTGTAGACGCCGCCCAGCGCCGGAGCATCGCTCGACGTCGTGAGCGCCGTCCCCACCCCGAAGCCGTCGATGGCGGCGCCCGCTGCGAGCAGGTCGGCGATGCGGTACTCGTCGAGGTCGCCCGAGCAGACGATCTGCGTCGCTCCGAGGCCGCCCGCGTCGAGCACCTCGCGCACCTCGCACGTGAGCGTCACGAGGTCGCCCGAGTCGATCCGGACGGCCTGCGGCACGATGCCCGTTTCGCGCGAGGCCGCGATGGCGGCGCGCGCGCCGGCCAGCGTGTCGTGGGTGTCGATGAGGAGCGTTGAGCGGTGCGGGTGGTGGCGCAGGAACGCGACGAACGCCTCGACGTCGGTCGGGAACGCGAGGATGTAGCTGTGGGCCATGGTCCCCGTCGTGGGCACGCCGTAGAGATACCCGGCGGCGACCGTCGCCGTGGCGGCGCAGCCGCCGATGTAGGCCGCCCGGGCGGCGAGCACGCCCGCGTCGGCGCCGTGGGCGCGCCGGAACCCGAAGTCGACGACCGGCCTCCCGGCGGCGGCGGTCACGATCCGGCTGGCCTTCGTGGCGATGAGCGTCTGGAAGTTCACCTGGTTCAGGAGCAGCGTCTCGGCGAGCTGGCACGTGAGGAGGTCGCCCTCGACGCGGAGGATCGGCTCGCGCGCATGCACCACCGTGCCCTCGGGCACCGCGTCCAGCCGGCCGGTGAACTCGACGGTCGCCAGCCGCTCGAGCAGCTCCGGCGAGCAGATCCGGGCCCGCTCGAGGTAGTCGAGCGACTCCTCGCAGAAGCGCATGCCGGCCAGCACCTCGACCGCCCGCTCGAGCCCGGCGGCGACGAGGTAGCCGCGGTGCGGCGGCAGCTCGCGCGCGAAGAGCTCGAACGCGACGGGCAGGGACTCCTTGCCCTCGGCGAGGTAAGAGTCGGCCATCGCGAGCTCGTACTCGTCGACCAGGAGCTCGCTCGGGGCGGCCGCGATCACGCCGACCTCCGGTACCGGGCGCTCTGGGCCAGGATCAGGGGGCGGCGCTCCGCGAATCGGTAGAGCGTGGCCGGGCGCCCGCCGGTGGCGCGCTCGCCGTCCTCGGCCAGCACCCCCCACCCGAGCGCGATCCGGCGGAAGTTGTTCGGCTCGAACGCGCGGCCGATGCCGGCCTCGTAGACCCGGCGCAGCTCCGACATCGTGAACGCGTCGGGGAGCAGGCCCCAGGCCACGTTCTGGTACTCGAGCTTGTACGCCAGCCGCTGCCGGGCGTAGCGCAGGATGTCGTCGTGGTCGAACGCGAGCACGGTCCGATCCTCCAGCTCCTGGAGCAGCGGCTCGAGCGGCCGCCATTCGGCCTCGCGGGCGTCCGACCCCGGCCGCAGGTGCACGCGGGCCGCGTCGACGAGCGCCAGGTAGCAGCACGAGATGACCCGTCCGCGCGGATCGCGGTCGACGGCCGAGAACGTCGCGAGCTGCTCCATGAAGGTGTCGGTCACGCCGGTCTCCTCGCGCAGCTCGCGCACGGCCGCCTCCTCGAGCGTCTCGTCGGCCTCGATCCCGCCGCCCGGCAGCGCCCAGTAGCTCTCGTACGGCTCGTAGCGCCGCCGCACGAGCAGGACGTGCATGGCGCCGTTCAGATAGGCGAAGACGGCCACATCGGCCGCGACCCGCGGTTGTCCACTCCGCTCCGGCACTTATAGACCTCGTGACTATTCTAGCACCGCGGGCGACACGAGGATCGTCCGCAGCGAGGTGTAGAAGTCGCGCGCCGCCTTCCCCTGCTCGCGCGGGCCCAGGCCGGAGGCCTTCTCGCCCCCGAACGGGGCGTGCAGGTCGACCCCGGACGTCGGCTGGTTCACGCGCACGAGGCCCGTGTCGAGCCGGCCGGCCAGGTCGAGCACGCGGTCGAGATCGCGGGTGAAGACCGACGTCGAGAGACCGTACCGGACGCCGTTCGTCAGCTCGACGGCGTGCGCGGCGTCGCGCGCCTCGAGCACGGCCGCGACCGGCCCGAACACCTCCTCCTGGGCCAGCTCCGCTCCCGCGTCGGCGACCTCGACGAGGGCCGGCGCCAGGTAGTGGCCGTCGCGGTCGAGGGCGCTCCCGCCCGTGAGCAGCCGGCCGCCGGCGGCCACCCCGCGCTCCACGGCGGCCTCGGCCGCCGCGCGGGCGTCGGCCGTGATGAGCGGCCCCACCTCGCACGCGGCGTCGGCGGGCCCCTCGACCCGCAGCCCCTCGACCTCGGCCACGAGCGCGTCGCGCAGGTCGGCCGCCACCGCATGCTCGGCGATCACCCGGCTCGTGGCCGTGCACTTCTGGCCGGCGTAGCCCATGGCCGCCCGGCCGATGATCGCGGCCGCCCGGCCGAGCTCGGCGTCGGCGAGGACGATCGAGGCGTTCTGGCCGCCCATCTCGCACTGGACGGCGATCCCCCGATCGGCCGCCTGGCGGGCGACGGATGCCCCGGCGCCCGCCGACCCCGTGAACGAGATCGCGCCGAGGCCGGCGTGCCCGGCGAGCGCGACGCCCGCGTCGACGCCGCCCTGGACGAGCTGGACGACGCCGTCCGGCAGCTCCGGCTCCAGGCAGCCCATGAGCGCCTCGGCGCAGGCCGGCGACAGCGGCGAGGGCTTCCACACGCAGGCGTTGCCGTGCGCGAGCGCGGGAGCCAGCTTCCAGGCCGGGATCGCGATCGGGAAGTTCCAGGGGGTGATGAGCCCGACCACGCCGCGCGGGCGGCGGCGGGCCATGAGGAGGGAGCGACCGTCGCCGGGCGGGTAGACCTCGCCGTCGGGATCGAGCGCCGCCTGGGCGTGGTAGCGGAGGATGGCGGCCGTCCGGGCGGCCTCGCCGCGCGCCTCGACGATCGGCTTTCCCACCTCGCGGCAGACGAGCTGGGCCAGCTCCTCGGCCCGGGCCTCGACGCGCGCGGCGACCCGGGCGAGGGCGTCGGCGCGGGCCTGGCCCGGCGCTCCCGCCCATGCCGGCGCGGCGGCCGCCGCGGCCCTGACGGCGCGGTCTACGTCGATGCCCCCGCCCGGCACGAACGTCCCGATGAGGTCGGCGGGGTCGGCTGGGTTGGTGCTCGAGATCTGGACGGCCGGGGCGGCCACGGTACGGCTACCGAGAAACGACGATGACGAGCGTCAGCAGGCCGACCAGGACGAGGACGGTCAGGAGCACCCACCACCGCGACGTCGAAGGGTTCGTCATTGGCGGGGGAGTTTACCGAGCGGGCGTCAGGCCGCGTCGGCGTGCTCGCCGGGCCGCGGGCGCGCGCCGCGGCCGCCGCGCTTCTGCTCGTACATGCGCTCGTCGGCCGTCTTGAACAGGACCGCCGCGTCGGCGGCATCCTCCGGGTAGACGGCGACGCCGATGCTCGCCGTCGTCTCGAACCCACCACCGGGGAGCTCGTACGGCGCTGTCAGCGCGGCGCGGATGCGGTCGGCCACCTGGCCGGCGACCCGGACCGCGCCCGGTGCCGGCAGATCGGTGAGGAGGACGACGAACTCGTCACCCGCCAGGCGCGCGACCACATCGTGCGACCTGGCGGCCTTGCGGAGCCGCTCGGCGACCTGCCGCAGGAGCTCGTCGCCGGCGTCGTGCCCCATCGTGTCGTTCACGTGCTTGAAGCGATCGATGTCGAGGAAGAGGAGCGCGGCCTCGCCCGTGCGGCCGGCGTCGACGCTCGCCAGGGCCGCGCCGACCTGCGTCTCGAGGTGGGCCCGGTTCGGAAGGCCGGTCAGACGATCGTGGAACGCCAGGTGCTCGACGGCCTTCTCCCGCCGCTTGCGGTCCGTGATGTCGGTGACGAAGGCATTGAAGCTCGACTCGTCGCCCGAGCCGATCGGCCACAGCGTCATCTCGGCGATGAACCCGCTTCCGTCGCTTCGTCGGGCGTGCACCTCCCTGCCCGCCTCGAAGCCCGTCCCGTCGCCCGTCTCGCGGTACCCCGCCATCGCGGCGCTCACGGCCTCGCCGTCCTCCGCGGCGAGGACGAGCCTCGCGAACGGCAGCCCGACCGCCTCCTCCGGCTCCCATCCGAACAGGAGCTCCGCGGCCCGGTTCCACTCCATGACGAGGCCGTCGGCGTCGGTCGCCACGAACGCGTCGCTGGTGGTCGCGACGATCGATCGCGCCCGCTCCTCGCTCTG
>Ga0075434_100001618_pt1 | contig 19138 bp, 18 predicted proteins | sample RhiMethybrSRZTD3_FD_75298 | JGI IMG/M metagenome (GOLD analysis project Ga0075434, IMG submission 75298) | Populus rhizosphere microbial communities from Tennessee, USA - Rhizosphere MetaG P. TD hybrid SRZTD3 | ecosystem: Host-associated > Plants > Roots > Rhizosphere > Soil | place: USA... | reverse complement strand
CGGACCCACGTCGTCTCCCCATGCCGTATGACGAAGACCCTCAGCTTGGCCACAACCCCGCCATTCTATCCCGATTCGGAGCCCGGTCCAGCCGCCGGCTTCCCGGTCGTGGCGGGAGGCAGCCGACCGATGGCGTTAGCGGGAACTGAGCCTAAAGCGACGGCGCCCATGGCTGCGCGCCAGGCCGGTTGCCGAGAAAGGCCCAGATGCGAGGCGGCGCCCGAAGGCCGCGCGCGAGGCGTACTCCGTGTACGTCGAGCGCGCGGCCCAGGGCGCCAACGAAGCAGGTGGGCCTTTCTCGGCGACCGGCCCTAGAGCTTGACGAGCTTGGCGAGCACGATATCCGGCATAGCCCGAATTTCCTCGAGCGCCGCCGGAGGCATGGGGTCGTCGAGGTTGAGGAGGGACACCGCGCGGCCGCCGGGGCGCTCCCGGCCGAGCTGCATGCCGGCGATGTTGATGCCGTGGCGTCCGCAGAGCGTGCCGATGCGGCCGATGACGCCGGGCACGTCGAGGTTGGCGAAGACGAGGATCCAGCCCTGCGGCAGGGCCTCGAGCGAATAGCCGTCGACCCGGACGAAGCGCGGCTCCCGCTTGAAGAAGACGGTGCCGTCGACCGACACCACGCCGCGATCGGTGCGGAGCTCGGCGCTCACCAGGCTCGCGTAGTCGGAGCCCGCCGTGGTGGACGTCTCGGTGACCCGGAGGCCGCGTGCCTTCGCAATCAGCATCGCGTTTACGTCGGTCACGTGCTCGGACAGGATCGTGCCGAGGAGCCCCCGCACGAAGGCAAGGGTAAGGCTGGCTGTCGGCCGCCCGACGATCTCGCCCGCGTACGTGAGCTGCGCCTCCTGCATCCGACCTTCGGCCATCTGCGCGAGGAAGCGCCCCATCGTCTGGGCGAGGCCGACCCACGGTGCCTGCTCCTTGTGGGTCTCGGCGTCCACGGCCGGCAGGTTCACGGCGTTCACCACGACGCCGCGCAGCAGCGCGTCGGCGACCTGATCGGCGATGGCGAGTGCCACCGCCGTCTGCGCCTCGTCGGTGGCCGCGCCGAGATGCGGCGTCACCACGACCTGCTCGAGCTTCAGCAACGGGTGATCAGGAGGCGGCGGCTCCTGCTCGAAGACGTCGAGGGCGGCGCCAGCGACGCGACCCGACTCGATCGCACGCGCCAGAGCCAGCTCGTCGACGAGCCCGCCGCGGGCGCAGTTGATGAGCCGGACGCCGGGCTTGAGGCGCGCCAGCTCGGCGGAGCCCAGCAGGTGGCGCGTGTCGCCGGTCAGCGGCGTGTGGATCGTGATGAAGTCGGCGCGCGCCAGGAGCTCGTCGAGCTCGACGCTTTCCACGCCCAGGCGCTCGGCCGCTTCCCGCGTGAGGTAGGGGTCGTAGGCCACCACCTGCATGCGGAACCCGGCGGCGCGGCGCGCCACCTCGGAGCCGATCCGGCCGAGGCCGAGGATGCCCAGCACTTTGCCGAAGAGCTCCACGCCCTGCAGGCGGCTCTTCTCCCAGCGTCCGGCCTTCAGCGTGGCGTCGGCGGCGGGGAGCCGGCGAGCCATCGCCAGCAGGAGTCCCATCGTGTGCTCGGCGACCGCGGTAGTGTTGGCGCCCGGCGTGTTCATGACGATCACGCCGCGCTCGGTCGCGGCATCCACGTCGATCGAATCGACGCCGGCGCCGGCGCGGCCGATGACCTCGAGCCGCCGGGCCGCCTCGATCACCGCGCGGGTCACCTTGGTGGCGCTGCGGACGATGAGGCCCTCGTACTCGCCGATCCGCGTAGCCAGGTCGCGCTCGCCCAGCGAGCCCGCCACCTCGACGTCGAGGCCGTGCTTACTGAGCGCGTCGACGCCGACCGTTTGCAGGCCGTCGGTGACGAGAACTCGCTTCACGACTTCTCGGCGAAGATCTTCTGCGCGGCGCCGACGCTCGCGCCGAAGTCGACAGGCTGGCCGAGGTCGGCGAGCACTTGTTCGAGCCCCGCCAGCCCGGCGATGACATCGAACTCGGCAGCGTACCCCATGTGGCCCAGGCGGAAGAGCTTGCCCTTCATCTCCCCCTGCCCGCCCGCGATCGTGATGTTGTGGCTCTTCGAGTACGCGGCCACGACCTTCTCGCTGTCGACGCCCCGGGGCGGCAAGACGGCGGTCAGCGCCGGGCTGGGCGTCGCCTTGGCGAACAACTCGAGCCCCAGCGCCTCAACGCCGGCCCGCGTGGCCCGCGCCAGCCGGTCGTGGCGCTTGAACACGTTCTGCAGCCCCTCGGCCTCGAGCATTCTCAGTGCCTCACGCAGGCCCACCATGATGGACACGGCGGGCGTGAAGCGTACCTCGTTCTTGGCCACGTACTTGAGCTCGTCGGCGAGGCTGAAGTAGAACTTCGGCAAGGTCGCGGTCTTCGTCTTCTGCCAGGCCTTTTCGCTGAGCGCGCAAAACCCGACGCCCGGTGGAAGCATGAGGCCCTTCTGGGAACCCGACACCACGAGGTCGACCTGCCAGGCGTCCATCGGCAGATCGGCGATCCCGAGGCTCGACACCGCGTCGACGATCAGGATCGCGTCGTGTTGACCGGTGACCGCCGCGTACGCCTTCACGTCGTGAAGGACGCCGGTGGAGGTTTCGCTGTGCTGCGCCAGCACGGCTTTCACGTCGGGCTGAGCCTTCAGCGCCTCGGCCAAGCGCCCGGCTTCGACCGTGTGCCCGAACGGGGCGCTGAGGTCGACGATCTCGAGCCCGTACGCGTGCGCGAGGTCGAGCCACCGATCGCCGAACTTTCCGGCGCGGACCACCACCACCTTGTCACCCGCCGAGAGCGTGTTGACGACGGCCGCTTCCATCGCGCCGGTGCCCGAGCATGCCAACGGCACCACTTCGGCGCTCGTCTGAACGAGCCGCTTGAGCCCGGCACGGATCTCGATGAAGACGGCGTCGTACTGCGGGGTCCGGTGATGGATGATCGGCTCCGCCATCGCGAGGAGAACCTCGCTCGGAACCGGCGTCGGGCCCGGCGCCATCAACTGGTACTTCTTCATGCGGACGGCCTCCTGCGAAGTGTCAGATTCGACTCGATCGTAACACGCCCCTCTGAGGCCGACCGGCCCAGCGCCGTCACGAAGATCGCGTCCTTGCCGGCGGCGTGCGGCGAGAAGAAGCGAACGACGTCCGCGTCGTAGAAGGTGAGGCCGGAGGCGCCAAAGCCCTGCGCGTACGCGGCGAGATAGGCGCGGCCGCCACCGAGCCCTGCCTCCATGTTCGCCAGCCGGTAGCCACGATCGCCGGCGATGTCGGACAGCTCGTCGAGCCGAGCCAGGAAGAAGATGACCGCCGCCGCGTCGCCGCCGAGCGGCTGCTCGAGACAGAGGTACGCGGACTGATGCCGGAAGTTTCCGACGGCGAGGAGCTCGAGGGCGTGCGCCGCCGGGCGATAGACGTACGCTCCGGCCGGAATGTCATCCACGGCGTTGACGATCAGATAAAGGTCGACCAGTCCTGCCGGCACGTCGGCCGCGAACCCGCGCGTCGCGGCCCACAGGGCGGTCCCGAGCTCCTCCGCCGTGAGCGCCGCGTGCCCGAACTGTCGAGTCGAGCCGCGACGCTGGATCGTCTCGCCGACCCCACGCCCCGCTCGCCCCCGTGGCGGCGGCAGCGCCACCACGCGCGCCCGGAGCTCGTCAGCGATCCCCATCCCTTCGCGCTCGCCCGCACGACCTGGATCAACGACGCGGGGTGACTGGGGTGGGCCGGGGTGCGGGGGGCGGCTATCGCGACCCGTGTTTTCAGGATCCGACCCGACCCCCTCGCTCTCGACACTTGCGCCGCGCGTCGCTGCTAGCGTGGTCGCGGCAGCCGCCCCCCGCACCCCGGCCCACCCCAGCCGCCAAGCGCGAACGGCGTCAAATGTCGAGAGAGATGACGAAGAGTGGATCGAGCGGATGAGCGGATAGTCGACCTCGGACGACGAGAGCGGCAGCGTCGCGTGATCGATGGGCTCGAGCGGGGCGCCCGCCGGAGCGGGAGTGGTGTCGGGCCCGAGCACGACCAGCTCGAGCGCGGCCTCGCGCGCCGGATCGACGCCCAGGAGCCGATTCACCTGGTCGTCGACGAATCCGGTCAGGACACGCGGCGCGAGCCCGAGCGTACCGGCGACAACCAGCAGGTTGGCGAGCATCGTGCCGGAGTCCCAGAACAGGTGCCGGTATGCGCGCGCCTGATACTTCCAGGCGTTTCGCCAGTAGATGCCGGTGAGCAGGACGGTCGCCGCCCGGCTCGCCGACGAGTCGTCGGCGGCGGACGCCGCGAGCCCCGCGCGGACGTCGCCGGCGCGCAGGCGGCGAAGCGTGAAGTCGCCGGGACAGAAGTGATAGAGGCCGGGATCGAGGCCGGCGACCTCGCCCACCGCTACGTACACCTCGGTCTGGAAGAGCGCACCCGTCGACGCCGCGGCGCGGAAGAGCACCTCGCCGCCGCCCGGGTACGTCTTCTTCTTCGTCACGCCGGCGGTGTAATAGAGAACCGCCGCGAGCTCGCCGAGGCCGAGTTGTGGCGCGGCGGGCGCCGGCGCGGCGAGCGCCACGAGCGTGTCGATCGCCACCGGATCGATCTCGCGGGGCAGCGGATTCGCCTCCAGGTCCGAGTAGACCTTGAACGGGAACGGCTTGATGTCCCACTCGAGCGTGTGGCCGCTCGTGCGTACCGACGTGGGCGAGTGGACGGTCCGGTCGTGGTAGTCGCGCGCGGTCAAAAGCGGTACGGCGGACGCACGACGCCGCGCTCGGTGACGATCGCCGCGATGAGCTCTGCGGGCGTGACGTCGAAGGCTGGGTTGAACACCGGGGAGGCGCTCGGCGCTGTCTGCTGCCCGCCCACCCGCCGAACCTCCGACGCGTCGCGCTCCTCGATCGGAATCTGGACGCCCGAGGCGATCGAGGGGTCGATGGTCGAGAACGGCGCCGCCACGTAGAACGGCACGTTGTGGTGGGCGGCGAGCACCGCCAGGGAATAGGTGCCGATCTTGTTGGCGGTGTCGCCGTTGGCGGCGATCCGGTCGGCGCCGGTCACGACCAGATCGACCTCGCCGCGCGACATGACCGACGCCGCCGCGACGTCGGCGATGAGCCGGTGCGGAATCCCCTCCCGCACACACTCCCACGCGGTGAGCCGGGAGCCCTGCATCACCGGTCGTGTCTCGTCCACCCACACGAGCGCCACCTTGCCCTGCTCGTGGGCGGCGCGCACCACGCCGAGCGCGGTGCCGTACCCGGCAGTGGCGAGGGCGCCCGCGTTGCAATGGGTCAGGATCCGCGCGTGCGGCGGCACGAGGGCCGCGCCGTGGGTGCCCATGGCGCGATTGGCGGCGATGTCCTCGTCGCGGATCGCCTGGGCCTCGGTGAGCAGCCGCGCCCGCACCGCGTCGAGGGCGAGCCCGCGCGAGGCGACAGCGGCCTGCCGCATCCGATCGAGCGCCCAGAAGAGATTCACTGCGGTCGGACGAGTCGCCGCGAGCCCCTTGATCGCCGTCTCGAGATCGGCCAGCAGGCCGTCGAACGACGCGGCGTGGCTCGCGCGTGCCGCCAGCACCACGCCGAACGCCGCCGCCACGCCGATCGCCGGCGCGCCGCGAACCACCAGTGTCCGGATCGCCGCGCCCACCTCCTGCCAGCTCCGGTAGTCGCGCTCGATCTCGCGCTCGGGCAGCACGGTCTGGTCGAGGAGGATCAACCGGTCGGCTTCCCAGCGAACGGGCGTGATGGCGCTCACACCGACCTCGCCTCGGCCAGACGGCGCCGGATCTCGGCGGCGCCGAGTCCGGCGACCTCGACGATCTTCTCGCGCGCCTGGCGGCCCTTCACGACGCTGATGGACGACGGGGACACGCCGAGCGCCCGGGCCAGCAGCCGGGCGATCGCGGCGTTCGCAGCGCCGTCGACGGGCGGGGCGGTCACGCGCAGCTTCAAGGTGGCGTCCTGCCAGCCGACGATCTCGTTCCGCGAAGCGCGCGGCTGGACGCGGAGCGACAGCCGCACTCCCTCAGCTCTTGCCGTCGTCCTTGTCCTCGCCGAACTCGGCGGACATCATGCGGTAATAGCTCTCGAGCGTCGCGCGGAAGTCCTCGATGAGCTGCCGGCGAACGCGGCGCAACGTCTGGATCTCGCCTCGGATCCGCGCTTCCTCGGCGCGTCCCTCCTCGATGATCTTCTCGCTGCGCAGCTCAGCCTCGCGCATCTGCAGCTCGGCCTCGCGCCGCGCTGTCGCCTTCATTTCGTCGCCGAGCCGGTGGGTCGTCACCAGCGTGTCCTGCAGCGCCCGCTCGCGCTCGCTGAGGCCGCGGGCCCGCTCTTCGAAGGTCGCGACCTGCTCCTTGAGCTGTGCGTTCTCCTTCAGGACCGTCTCGTAGTCCTCGGCGACGTCGTCGAGGAACGCGTCGACCTCGTGGATATCGAAGCCTCGGAACCATTTGACGGTGAATTGCTGCTGGCGAATGTCGAGCGGACTGATGCGCATCGACTCCGGCCTCCTACCCCATCTCGGTGGCCATTCGGAACAGCACCGGGACCAGGAATTCCTTCAAGAAGTAAAGCACGAGAATCACGATCATGGGGGAGAAGTCGATCCCGACCTGAAGGCCCCCCAGCCGTTCACGCACGGGCCGCAGCACCGGCTCGGTCACCCGGTACAGAAACTTCACGATCGGATTGTATGGGTCGGGGCTCACCCAGGAGAGGAGCGCCCGCGCGATGATGATCCAGATGTACGCCACGATGAGCATGTCGAGGAGGCTCGCCACCGCGCGGAGGAAATAGCTGATGATGAACACTACTTCGGGCCCTGCCCCAGCTCGCGCGAGCGCTGGGTGGCCCGCTCGACCGCCTTGATGAACGTCGTGCGCAGCCCGCCCTCCTCGAGGGCGGCGATCCCGGCGATCGTGGTGCCGCCCGGCGAGCTCACCATGTCCTTGAGCGCGCCCGGGTGCAACCCGGTCTCCAGCAGGAGCTTCGCGGCCCCGAGCACGGTCTGAGTGGCAAGGGTCATCGCCGTCGCCCGGTCGAGGCCCATGCGAACCCCGCCGTCGGCCAGCGACTCGATCACGACCGCAACGTACGCGGGCCCGGAGCCCGATAGGCCGGTCACCGCGTCGATCATGTCTTCGCCGAGCACGACCACCCGGCCGACGGCGGCGAAGATCTCGCGAGCGATGTCGAGATCGCCGGGCTCGAGCCCGTCGGCCTTCGCGATCGCCGTCGCGCCCTCGAGGACGAGGGCCGGGGTGTTCGGCATCACCCGGATGAGGCGCGAGTCTCTGGGCAGGCGCGCCCGGATCTTCTCGGTGGCGACACCGGCGGCGATCGAGATCAGGAGCTTGCGGCGCGTGACCGCCGGGGCGATCTCGGTCGCCACCGCGTCCATGATCTGCGGCTTCACCGCCAGGATCACGATGTCGGCGCTCCGGACCAGCCCTGCGTTATCGGACGAGACCTGGATGCCGTACTGCCGGTCGAGCTCCTTCAGACGCTCCGGGCGCACGTCGGTCGCGAAGATCGCCTCGGCCGGCACGAGCTTGGCCGCGAGGAGCCCCTTGATGAGCGCCTCGCCCATGTTGCCGGCGCCCAGAAAGCCGACGGTGCGCCCCTTGATCGTCATACGCCTCCCCGCGGCTGGCGCGGGCCGAAAATGGCCGTACCGACCCGGACTACCGTCGCGCCTTCCTCGATCGCTATCTCGAAGTCGCCGCTCATGCCCATCGAGAGCTGGGTCAGGCCGTGCCGCTCGCCGAGCTTGCGAAGCGCGCGGAACCAGACGCGCGAGTCATCGGGCTCCTTGCCCTCAGGCGGGATCGCCATGAGCCCCCGCACCCTCACGTCTGGCAGCATCGCGATCGCGTCGAGCAGCGGGCCGAGGCCGTCCGGCGCCACGCCGCTCTTCGAGGCCTCGCCACCGACGTTCACCTCGACCAGCGTCTCGACGACCCGGCCGCGGGCTCGAGCGCGCTTGTCGAGCTCCCGGGCCAGATCGAGGCGGTCGAGCGACTGGACGACGTCGAACAGCTCGACCGCGTCGCGCGCCTTGTTCGTCTGCAGATGCCCGATGAAATGCCACGGAACCGGGTGCCCCAGCTCGGTGATCTTGTCGCGGGCCTCCTGAACCCAGTTCTCGCCCAGCGCCGGCACGCCGGCCTCGATGGCCCGGCGAATCCGGTCCAGGTCCACCGTCTTCGAGACTCCGATGAGCAGCACGTCCTCGGCGCGGCGCCCCGAGCGTTCCGCCGCCCGGGCGATCCGCTCACGCACGCGCGCGAGGTTGGCCTGGATGTCAATCATGGTCGCAGGGGTGATTCTAACAGGGGCCTCGCGGCCGGGGGAGGGCTCTGGCGGATCGCTAGGGGAGCGCGGCGAGCGTGACGAGGCGGCCGCGATTCCCCTTACGATATGAGTACAGGAGCTCCGGGTGGCACGCCGTGCACAGCCGCGGGTTGTCGATGGACGCCGGAGCCACGCCAGCCTCGCGCAGGAGCGCCTCGTTGGCCCCCCACAAGTCGAGCATCACGTGCCCGTTGGAGGCTGGCGCCCCCCACGCGGTCCAGCGCCCTCCGAATGTGCGCGCGAACTCGCTCGTCACCGGTTCGTCCACCTCGTAGCAGCATGGGCCGATCGAGGGCGCGATTGCGACTCGCAGCCGCGAGGCGACGCCGCCCCGTTCGCAGACCGACCGCACCGCCGCCCGCGTCGTGCCGCGCACCGTCCCGCGCCAGCCGACGTGGGCCAGGCCGAGCACCCGCGCGACAGGATCGTAGAGGACGATCGCGAGACAGTCCGCGGTGAAGATGGCGAGGGGCACGCCACTCTCCGTGGTGGTGATTACGTCGACCAGCCCCGCAAACCCCCCACCCTCGGGCGCCCGTCCCGCCTCGGCCCCATGCACCTGCCGCGCATAGCTGACCCGGTGCATGGCGAGCCCGGCGCCCGCGAGCGCCGACGCCGCCTCATCCCGAAACGGCGCCTTGGGTGCCTGGGGCGAGATCGGCTCGGAAAACGACGCAATCCCCGGACAATGCCGCGTCGTCGTCGCGTGCGGCAACCCCGCCGCCGTCAGAGAGTCAAACGTGAAGTAGGCCGCCGGGTCCCCGTGCGGCACGAGCTTCGAAGTCATCTCGCCTCAGTATGCAGCTTCAGCCCCACACGGTAGTCAAACGGGGCCGGGAGGGGCGGGAGGTCGGGGAGGGATAGGGGTCGACGAGACCCGTTCCCGGCAAGCGCGCGACGGACGCACAGCGCCCGGATGGAGCCCAGCCGCAAAGGGAAAGCGGACGCGTGCCGCGTGGTCGAGCGACCCCTATCCCTCCCCGACCTCCCGCCCCTCCCGGTCCCTAATCCGCCTGGCGTCGGAGAAAAGCGGGAACTTCGAGATCGCCGTCACCCGGCTCCACCTCTCCTTCAGCCCGAGGCACAGCGACGCGATGCCGCCAGGGCGACGCCGCCGCAGCGGAAAGCGAGCGCGACCCGCGCGGCATGTCGAGAACCTTGCCGCCCACACCGACCGCTTCCTTTTTCTCGAAGCCAGTCGCGATCACTGTCATCCGGACCTCGTCGGAGAGCTGCGGGTCGATGACGGCGCCGAAGATGATGTGCGCCTCTTCGTGCGCCGCCTCCTGGACGATCCGGGCAGCCTCCTCGACCTCGTGGATCGACAGGTCGGCGCCGCCGGTGAAGTTGATGAGAATGCCGCGCGCGCCCTCGATCGACGTCTCGTCGAGCAGCGGGCTCGCCACCGCCTTCTGCGCGGCATCGAGCGCGCGGTTCTCACCCTTGCCGGTGCCGGTGCCCATCATGGCCAGTCCCATGCCCGACATAATCGTGCGGACGTCGGCGAAGTCGAGATTGACGAGGCCCGGCACGAGAATCAGGTCGGAGATGCCCTGCACGGCCTGCTGCAGCACGGAGTCGGCCACGCGAAACGCGGCGATCAGCGGCGTGCCACGGTCTACCACGGACAGCAGCCGCTGGTTCGGAATCGTGATGAGCGTGTCCACGACCCCGCGCAGCGCTTCCAGCCCCGCCTCGGCCTGGAGCATCCGCTTGCGGCCCTCGAACGTGAAGGGCTTGGTGACGACGGCGACCGTCAGAATCCCCAGGTCCTTCGCCAAGGAGGCGACCACCGGCGCGGCGCCGGTGCCGGTGCCGCCGCCGAGTCCCGCCGTGATGAACACCATGTCGGCGCCGGCCAGAAGCCGTGTGATCTGATCGGGATCTTCCTGCGCGGCGCCCCGCCCCACGTCGGGGTTCGAGCCCGCGCCTAGCCCCTGCGTCAGCTTGGCGCCGAGCTGGATCTTGAGCGGCGCGGGCGAGGCGTGGAGGGCCTGGACATCGGTGTTGGCGACGATGAACTCGACGCCGGTGAACTGCGCCGCCATCATGCGGCTGACCGCGTTGCCGCCGCCCCCGCCGAGGCCGATCACTTTGATCTTGGCCGCCTGCACCGGTGTCTCGAGTTCGAAGAGCGGGCGACGCCCACGATCTTTCTCCATCACGTCCTCCTCTGAGGGTTCGCCGGAAGTGGCGCGCCTCCGGCCGCGTAGACGGGCCGCATCCGACGAGAACAGCGCCGGCTGGCGCCCGTCCCGGCCCGACCTAGAAGATGTCACTGAGGAATCCAGTCACGAGCCGCGTCAGGCGGCCCATCGGGGTGGCATTCGGCGCGGCTCCGGACTCGCCGGTGGACCGTGCGTGGCTGCCGTACAGCGCGAGGCCGACGGCGGTGGAATAGATCGGGCTCTGGATCACGTCGGCCAGTCCGCCGACCCCGATCGGATCACCGCGCCGCACGGGTTGATCGAAAATGCCTTCGGCGAGCTCGGGCACGCCCTGCATGATCGAGGTGCCGCCGGTCACCACGACGCCGGCCGTCGCCGCGTCCTGGAAGCCGGCCCGTGCCAGCTCGCGCGCTACCAGCGTGAAGATCTCCTCGACGCGGGGCTGGATGATCTCGGAGAGGAGCTGGCGCGAGAGCTGGCGCGGCTTGCGCCCGCCCACCGCGGGCACGTCCACCGTCTCCTCGGCCGGGACCAGCGCGGTCAGCGCGCACCCGTAGCGCTTCTTGATATCTTCGGCGTCTGCGGTCGGCGTGCGCAGCCCGATCGCGATGTCGTTGGAGATGTGATCGCCGCCGAGCGGCAGCACCACCGTGTGCCAGACGGCGCCGTTGCGCAGCAGGGCGACGTCAGTCGTCCCGCCGCCGATATCGATCACCACCACGCCCAGCTCCTTCTCGTCGTCGTAGAGCACCGCCTCGGCGGAGGCGAGCGGCTCGAGGACGACGTCCTGGACAGTGAGGCCCGCGCGATTCACCGAGCGGACGACGTTCTGGATCGAGGTGACGGCGCCGGTGACGATGTGCACCTCGACCTCGAGGCGCACACCCGACATGCCGATGGGCTCGCGGACGCCGTCGCCGTCGTCGACGACGAAACTCTGCGGCAGGACGTGGATGATCTCGCGGTCCTGGGGCAGGTTGATGGCGCGCGCCGCCTCGACGACGCGGTCGACGTCGTCGGCGCTGACCTCGTGGTGCTTACCGGTGATCGGCACCGCGCCGCGGCTGTTGACGCCGCGAATGTGGCCGCCGGCGATCCCCGCGTACACCCCCGAGACCTCGACGCCCGCCATCTGCTCGGCCTCGCCGATCGCGGTCTTGATGGCCTCGACCGTCGAGTCGATGTTGACGACGATGCCGCGCCGGATCCCACGGGAGGGCGCGGTGCCGACGCCGAGCACATTGAGCGGGCCGCGGCCCGCAGGCTCGGCGATGAGCGCGCAGATCTTCGTGGTGCCGACGTCCAGCCCGACCACGAGGTCCGGCGTCTTGGAGCGTCTCATCGCGTTGTCGCCTTCTGGAACACCACCTGATCGCGGAACCGCAAGTCGACCGCACGGACGTCCTGGGTTGCGACCTGGGCGAGGATGCCCTCGAGGCGCTGCAGGCGCTCCTCCCAGTCCTCGTTCCCCAGGCGAACCTCGATGCCGTCGATCGTGTAGAGAACGGGGCCCTCCCGCCGGCTCATGTCGATCTCCGAGATCTCGGCGGTCAACCCGCCGCCGGTCCGGACGAGGGCCCGGATCACCGCGATCGCCGCCCGGGCCTTCGGTCCGGGAGACGTCCGCATCGACGCGAGCTCGTCGGCGGTGAGGCCACTGATGACGGGAAGCGGCGACGACACTGCCGAGGCCGAGGTCCCGAGCAGCCGTCCCTCCTCGTCCATCCAGTGCAGGCGCCCCCCGTGGACGAGCGTGAACGGGCGCCGCTCCTCGACGCTGATCACGACCCGGTTCGGCAGCTCGCGCACGACGTCGGCCCGCCGGATCTCCGGCAACGCCTCGATGCGGTCGATCACGTCCGCGGTATCGAGCCGGAAGATGTTCGTCCCACGCGGTATGGCGGCCGCCGCCATGACCTGCTCGGGTGACATGCGGGACGCGCCGCGGACCTCCACGCGCGCCACGGCGAACCGCTGCGTGGTCAGGAGCCAGCGACCGCCGGCGCCGACAACGATGACTCCCAGCCCGAACGCCGCGACCAGCCGGGCGATGCGGCGCAGCCGGAGGCGCCGGCCCGCGCGCCGGCGACGCGGCCGGCCCACGCGCTGCCCGTCGACGAGTGCCGAGCGCTCGCCCACATCGGCGAGCACGGCGGCCCGGTTCCTCGGCGAGGTGAGACCGCTCGGCATCTACTCGCCGATAGTCCGGATCTCGTGCTCGAGCACGACCGAGAAATGGCCCTGCACGCGCTCTCGCGTCAAATCCATGAGGGCCAGGATGTCGGCAGCCGTGCCGCCGCCGCGGTTGACGATGAAGTTCGCGTGCTTCGACGAGATCTCCGCGCCGTTGATCCGCTTGCCCTTGAGCCCGCAGCGCTCGATCATCTTCGCGGCGACTTCGCCCGGCGGGTTCTTCCACACGCATCCGGCGGAGGCGAGCGCCAGCGGCTGGGTCGATTTCTTCACCTTGAGCCGCTGCTTCATCTCTTTCTGGATCTCCGCCATCGGCTTGCGGTGCAGGCGCAGACGGCAGCCGATCAGCACCGCGCCGGCGGGCGCGTTGAAGTTGCGGTACGTGAACGTGCCCGAGGCCGGCTTGAACTCGCCGAGGGTGCCGTCCGGATGCAGGTAGTAGACGGCGCTGACGAAGTCGCCGATCCAGCCGTCGGCGGTGCCGGCGTTCATCGCCAGGGCGCCGCCGATCGTGGCCGGGATTCCCACGAGGCATTCGATGCCGCCAAGGTTGAGGGCGGCGGCCTCGCGGATGAGCGCCGAGAGGCTCACGCCCGCGCCGGCGATCGCCTCCTCACCGTGGAACTCGGCGCGCCCGAGACACCCCTCGAGCCGCAGCACCACGCCGCGCACGCCGCGGTCCTTGACCAGCAGATTGTTACCCCCGCCGATTACCGACACCGGCAGCTGCTCGCGCTCGGCGAACATGAGCGCGTGGCGGATGTCGTCGACATCCTGCGGCACGACGAAGATGTCGGCCGGTCCGCCGATGCGGAGCGAGGTGTGGAAGCTCAGGGGCTCCTTGAACCGCACTTCCCCCCGGATCTCTCCTAGCATGTCGACCTCCCAGTCAGCGAGTCCGCGTTGAGGCGCTTCAGCAGCTCCGGACCGAGCTGGCTCACATCGCCGGCGCCGAGCGTGATCACGAGATCGCCCCGCCGGACGATCTCGGAAAGGTGCTCGACGACCCGCGTCCGGTCGTTGCCGACGTATGTGACGTCGCGATGGCCATGCGCGCGAATGCCGTCGGCGAGGTCCTCGGCCGTGACGCCGGGAATCGCCGCTTCGCCCGCTGCGTAGATGTCCATCACGATCAACACGTCGGCCAGATTGAACGCCGTCAGGAATTCGTCCCGAAGGTGCAGCGTGCGGGTGTAGCGGTGCGGCTGGAATATCGTGACGACCCGGCTCTCGAAGCCTGCCTTGGCGGCGGCCAGCGTCGCCCGTATCTCGGCCGGATGGTGGCCGTAGTCGTCGACCACCGTCACGCCGCCGGCGCTCCCGAGAACCTGGAACCGGCGCTGGACGCCCGAGAACCCGGCCAGAGCCTTCTGGATGGCGGCGAACGGAATTTCGAGGTCGAGCCCCACGCCCACCGCCGCCAGCGCGTTGAGCACGTTGTGGCGACCGGGAATCCGGAGCGTCAGCTCGCCCAGCAGGCTCAGACGGTGGAAGACCTCGAAGCGGCTCGTCATGCCCGTCAGGCGCACGCGCCGCGCCACCAGATCGGCGCCCGACTCGAGCCCGTACGTGACGATGCGCTTCTCGATACGCGGGATCAGCCGCTGGATGTTCGGCTCGTCCAGGCAGAGCACGGCCGACCCGTAGAAGGGCACCCGGTTCACGAACGCAACGAACGCGTCGCGGATGGCGTCGAGGTTTCCGTAGTGATCGAGGTGCTCGGCGTCGATCGTCGTCACCACCGCGATGGTCGGCGCCAGCTTCAGGAACGAGCCGTCCGACTCGTCGGCCTCGGCGACGAGGAACTCGCCCTGGCCGAGCCGGGCGTTCGCGCCGAGGCTCGTCACCCGTCCGCCTACGACGATCGTCGGATCGTGGTGACCCTCGGCGAGGACGGCGCCGACCATCGAGGTGGTCGTCGTCTTGCCGTGGGTGCCGGCGACCGCGATGCCGTACTTGAGGCGCATCAGCTCCGCCAACATCTCGGCGCGAGGAATCGTGGGGATCTGCTGCTGGCGAGCCGCCTGGACCTCGACGTTCTCCCGCGAGACCGCGGACGAGTAGACGACCACGTGGGCACCTTCGATGTTCGTCGCGGCGTGGCCGATGAAGATCTTCGCGCCGAGCTCCGCGAGCCGCTCGACGGCGTCGTTGCGCTTCTGGTCGGAGCCGGTCACGCGATAGCCGAGATTCAGCAGTATCTCGGCGATCCCGGACATGCCGCTACCGCCGATCCCGACAAAGTGGATCTGCTGGTAGCGCTTAAACATGGGCGTGCTGGGAGATGTTCAGGAGCACTCCCGTCGAGAGCATCGTGACCAGCAAGGCGGAGCCGCCGAACGACAGGAAGGGCAAGGGCAGCCCCTTCGTCGGCAAGACCCCCGTCACCACGCCGAGGTTCACCACGACCTGCGTCGCGATCAGCACGGTGATCCCGAGCGCCAGGTAACCACCGAAAGGATCGGGCGCCCTGAGCCCGATCCGGAACCCGCGCCAGATCAGCACAACGAAGAGCGCGACGACGGCGAGGGCGCCCACGAAGCCCAGCTCCTCGCCGAGAATTGCGAAGATGAAGTCCGTGTGTGATTCCGGGAGGTAGAAGAGCTTCTGGCGCGAGGCGCCGATGCCCTGGCCGAAGACACCGCCGTTGCCGAGCGCCAGCCACGACTGGATGATCTGGAAGCCGCTCCCGCGCGGATCCGACCACGGGTCGAGAAACGCGACGATGCGGCGGAGCCGATAGGGCGCCGCCCACACCGCCACCACGAGCGGCGGCAGCGCCGCGGCCAGGACGAAGCCCAGGTGGCGCGCGCGGCCGCCGGCGAGGAACAAGAGCGTGAACGTCAGTGTGATGAGCGTCAGGCAGTTGCCGAGGTCCGGCTGGGCGAGCACCAGCGCGGCCAGAACGCCGGCCACGGCGAGCGGCGGCAGCAGCCCGCGCCGCAGATCGGCGATCTCCTCACCCTTCTTTGCCAGGAAAGCGGCGAGATAGAGCACGAGCGCAAGCTTCGCCAGCTCGGCGGGCTGGAACGACACGGGCCCTAGCCGGATCCAGCGGCGCGTGCCGTTGATGGCCTGGCCGAGCGGCGAGACCAGCACCAGCACCAGGAGCACACCTGCCAGAATGAGCAGCGGGAACACGAGCCCTTCCAGCCGGCGGTAGTCGAGCCGGATTGCCATCCACATGCAGCCGGCGCCCAGCAGCGCCCAGAAGACCTGCTTCTTGAGGAAGAAATACGGATCGTGAAAGCGGTCGGTCGCCACGATCGCGCTCGCGGAGTAGACCATCACCACTCCCGCCGAGAGGAGCACGATTGCGATACCGAACAGCCACACGTCGGGCGCGAGTTTTCTGGGCAGTTTAGTCAGACTGGGGGGGAGCGAGCGCAGCTCCTCCCCCAGACCCCCCCACCGATTCGATGCATGCGTGCATGGGCTTCACAGCCGCGCTGTTTTCGTCACTAGTCGAGGCGCTCCACGAGTTTTTTGAAGACCTCGCCCCTGTGCTCGAAGTTGTCGAACATGTCGAAGGAGGCGCACGCGGGCGAAAGCAACACGACGTCGCCCGGCGCGGCGAGCGCGCGCGCCCGATCGACGGCCTCCTGGAGCGACCGGCACTGCGTCGCCGGAATCGTAGCGGCTGTGAGCGCGGCACCGATCTTCGGCGCGTCCTCGCCGATGAGGAGCGCGTGGGCCACCCGTCCGCGCGCGGCGTCGGCCAGCGGCTCCCACGCCTGCCCCTTGCCTTTGCCGCCCGCGATGAGCACGATCCGCTCCGAAAAGCTCTCCAGGGCTCGCAGGGTCGACGCGACGTTGGTGCCCTTCGAGTCGTTGTAGTACTGCACACCCTTGAGCTCGCGGATCCACTCGATGCGGTGCGCGACGCCTCGGAAGCGCCCGATCGCCGCGCGGATGGCCGCCGGCGCGAGGCCGGTCCAGAGCGCGCACGCCGTGGCCGCCAGGACATTCTCGACGTTGTGCTGGCCGCGCAGGAAGATCTCCGACAGGGGGCAGATCTCCTCGACGTGGCCGTTGAGCCGCGCGACGATCCAGCCGCCGCGCACGAAAACGCCATGGGCCAGCTCGCGCCGCCGGCTGAACCACACCACCGGCGCATGGGCCCGCGGGCCGAGAGCGCGGGTGGCCTCGTCGTCGGCGTTCAGGACGGCGCAGTCGGACGGTCCCTGGTTCGCGAAGATCCGGGTCTTCGCCTCGACGTAGGCGGCGAAGGTGGCGTGCCGGTCGAGATGATCGGGCGTGATGTTGAGCACCACGGCGACACGCGGCTGGAAGGACTCGGCGGTCTCGAGCTGGAAGCTCGACACCTCGCAGACGACGAGCCCGTCGGCCGGGAACGACAGCGCGTTCGCGCAGAGCGGCGTCCCGATGTTGCCGGCGACCAGCACCGGCCTCGGCTGCTGGGCCAGCACAGCGCCAATCAGGGCGGTGGTGGTCGTCTTGCCGTTGGTTCCCGTGATCGCGGTCGTGTCCGCCTCCATCGCGCGCCAGCCGAGCTCGAGCTCACCGATGATCGGTATCCGGCGCACGCGCGCCGGCGCCAGCTGCGCGCCGTCGAGCGGCACGCCCGGGCTCACCACGACCAGGTCGGTCCCGGCGAAGGCCGAGGCCGCGTCGTCGCCGCCGCCGAGCAGGCGCACGCCCAGGTCGGCGAGGCCGGTCGCCTCCCGGCCGAGCGCGGCGACGGGCTTCGCGTCGAGCCCGGTGACGTCGGCGCCCGCGGTACGCAGGAGCCGCGCCGCCGCGACGCCACTCTTGGCGAGCCCGACCACGGTGACGCGCCGGCCGGCGAGCGAGTTCAGATAGGCCCGACCTCGGGTGACCGTCTCCACCTCCTCGAGCGAGCTCATGCGCGCCTCATCGGAGCTTGAGGGTCGTGAGCGCCAGCAGAGCGAGGGCGAACGACACGATCCAGAAGCGGACGACGATCTTCGGCTCGGACCAGCCCGAGAGCTCGTAGTGATGGTGTAGCGGCGCCATCCGGAACACGCGGCGGCCGGTGAGCTTGAAGCTCGCGACCTGGATGATCACCGAGACCGCCTCGACCACGTAGAGGCCGCCGATCAGCGGCAAGAGCAATTCGGCCTTCGTGAGCACCGCCAGCGTGCCGATGGCGCCGCCGAGGGCCAGCGAGCCCGCGTCGCCCATGAAAATCTCGGCCGGATGGCAGTTGAACCAGAGAAACCCGATCGCAGCGCCGATCAGCGCCCCGCAGAACACCGTCAGCTCGCCAGCGCCGCGCACGTTGAGAATCTTGAGATAGTCGGCGGCGCGGAAGTTGCCCGTGAGGTACGCGATCACCCCGAACGCGGCGCCGGCCATGATGACCGGGCCCACCGCCAGCCCGTCGAGCCCGTCCGTCAAATTCACGGCGTTCGAGGCCCCGACGATGACCAGCAGCGCGAACGGGATCCAGAGCCAGCCCAGGTTGAAGAGCCAGCCCTTGAAGAAGGGAATCGCCAGCACCGGAAGCCAGGCGCTGGGCGGCTGCCAGTAGACGAGCTGCAGCACGGCGAGGGCCACCACAACCTGCGCCCCGAACTTCACGCGGCTCTGTAGGCCCTTCCGCGTGCGCAGCTTGGTCATGTCGTCCCAGACCCCGATGAGCCCGAAGCCGGCGGTTGCCAGGATCACCACCCACACGTAACGGTTCGAGAGATTCGCCCACAGGAGCGTCGTGGCGAGGATCGCGGTCAGGATCACGATCCCGCCCATCGTCGGCGTGCCCTTCTTGGTGCGATGTCGCTCGGGCGTGTCCTCGCGGATCGTCTCCCCGCCGTGCTGCGCCACGCGGAGGCGCCGAATCAGCCAGGGGCCGACCAGGAGCGAGATGATAAAGGCCGAGATCAGCGCCATGAAGGACCGGAACGTCAGGTAGCGGAAGACGTTGAAAATGATGTGGTCCTTGGCCAGCGGGACGAGGAAGTAGTAGAGCATCCGGCTCCCTCATCGGGCCAGGCGCGCCACCAGGGCGTCCACGACCCGCTCCATGCGCATGCCCCGCGAGCCCTTGACCAGCACGACGTCGCCGGGGGCCACTCCCTTGAGCAGGTGGGCGACGGTGTCCTCGAACGTCGTGGCATGGCGGGCCGCCGCGAGACCCGCCGTACGCGCCGCGTCGACGGCCAGCCGGGCCAGCCGCCCCACGCCGACGAATTCGTCAGCGCCAGCCGCCGCCACCGCCCGGCCCATCTCCCGGTGCGCCTCCTCGGCGATCGCGCCGAGCTCCAACATATCTCCCAGGACTACCACGAGACGGCCCGACCGTGCCGCGGCCCTCCGGGCCGCGGCGGTCTCGAGCGCCGAGCGCACCGACACCGGGTTGGCGTTGTACGTATCGTCGAGAACCCGCACGCCGCCGGCATCGCGCCAGATGCAGCGCCCGGACACCGGCCGTGCC
>Ga0075434_100001616_pt1 | contig 19141 bp, 17 predicted proteins | sample RhiMethybrSRZTD3_FD_75298 | JGI IMG/M metagenome (GOLD analysis project Ga0075434, IMG submission 75298) | Populus rhizosphere microbial communities from Tennessee, USA - Rhizosphere MetaG P. TD hybrid SRZTD3 | ecosystem: Host-associated > Plants > Roots > Rhizosphere > Soil | place: USA... | reverse complement strand
TTTCTCCATGTCATGAAACAACACGTTCAGCGACTCTGGTTTGACGTTCAGAACCTCTTCGAAGTCCTGCGAAATTCTTCTGACCATTTCACTTTTTTGTTCCTTGCTTCGCCCCGCATACATATAGATATGAACGACCGGCATTTTGACCTCCCGAAAAGATTTCCTCTAATCCATACGAAAGGCTCCGGTGAAAGGCAACCGGCTGCATGCTTGACAGGCGCACCCCGATCGTATGATTATGAAACCGACCCGGAGGAACACACGGTGGAAAGAATCGTTCATGCCTGGCTCGGTTTGGCGGTTTCGGAACAGACTTCATTTTTGATCAAATCAGCAATTTTCTTATTCTTCACCGGCGCCACTCTGTTCTTCGCTCTGGGCGCGAGTTATCCCGCGGTTCACGATACGTTACATAATGTCCGACACGCCCTGGCTATTGTTCCTTGTCATTGATCAGGCTCAGCGCCTTAGCTTATCTCGGATTCGCTCTCTCGCTGTTGGTCTCGCCAGTTTGGGCCGACGAACTGAATGTCTATTTTAAGACCACACCGGGCTTCGAACACCTTCGTCCCTACGCCGATCCGGCAATTCTGTCATTGCTCGTGACCGATGCCAATGGGCGACCGCTGAAGGATGGCTCTGTAGCGCTTCGGCTCGATGCTCCGCGATCGGGAGTTTTCTTTTCTACGGATTTCCCTTGGGTTGAAGGTACACGCCTGCAGGAGGTGCAGCTGAATTTGCGGCAAGGCCGCGCCGCCTGGAAATATCTTTTTCCCATACGGGGCGAATATCGACTCGCCGTAAGTGTCAGCACGGCGGACGGCCGCAAAGCAAACAAAGAATTTACTTTTAATGTGCGTGAGAATGAAAAAAAGTGGGGCGCTTTAGCGGCGTTTTCGGCTGGTTTGTTTTGTCTCGGTTTAATTGCGGGAAGGGTATTCACGGCGGCGGCGGCGCCGAAGCAAACCGCAATTATCATCCTCGCGCTGCTCTCGGCGTCCACAGGCCGCGCCGAGACTAACTCCGCCTCGCAGGACCCCAGCGCGGTCCTGGAAGTAGCACCGGCAACCGTCGGCCGTCCAACCGTCGTGCGCTGGCGGTTTATTAACGCCGTCGACCCGTCGCGGGTTCTGCTCTCACTCGCAATCGTGCACTTGGAAAAAGGCAAGACAGTTTTCGGAGTGGAAAGGATCTCTGTGCCAGGGGAGTTCGCGATGAATTTTCAGTTTACCGACGGCGCAGAATACCGTCTGATAGCCGTCGGCGAACAGCCGGGAAGCATGCCGATACGCACGGAGAAAACTATTTCCGCAACCGCCTTGGAGCCTCCGACCAAGGCCATGCTACCGGCCTTCGGCTATTTTATTGCTTTGATCGGAGCCGGCCTGATTGCCGGTCGTTGGAGCAAGCGGCGAGTACCGTAAACCGTGAGGAGTGAAGGGTGAGGAGTAAAAACCGATTCCACTCACTCCTTACCCCTGACTCCACCGCGTCAGTTTTCCGAAACGTCGATCAAAACGCCGTCAGGATCGGCTAGCTGGAATTGGCCGAAGCAGCACGTCGCGAGGAGTTTCTGCCTGACTTCCCGCTCGGGATTTTTATCGGGGCGGTCTTCCCGGGGTAAAAGGTGCGCGGTTTTTTCCAGGTCAGCTTTAAAAGCCGACATGCTTTCCACTTTGAATCCGATATGATCGAGCGCCGGGCGTTCGATTCCTGAGCCGAAAAAATCCGCGATCTTCCAGGGCATAATCGCGAGAGTGACTCTGCCGTCTGATAAGTAGTGATTGGTGTCGCCGGCAGGCTTTTCCAGCTCAGTTAACTCGAACACTTCGCGATAAAATTCTGCGCATTGTTCGGGCTCGACGCAGCGCAAGCCAAAATGCCCGATGCGCCGTTTGCGCTCTTCAATTTTGTCGGTATAAAGATCACGTCGATTTTCCATGTTCAACTGTGAAAGATCAAAGACATTCCCCGCCGGATCATGCGTGCTGATGCCGGCAAACGGCCGGTTACTGGGACGTTTGAGCACTTGGATTTTGGGATATTTTTCTTTCATGCGGGAATAAACCAACTCGACATCCTGCACCTCGAAGCCGAAGTGATCGAAACCGGCTTGGCGGCCGGGCGCTCTAGGATTGAGGTTTAACCCCACATAGCCATCGCCGACGACCACTGCTCCGCCCGCGCGTTGCAGACTCGATCTTCGCATCTGAAAAACATCGTGGTAAAAATCGCCTTCGCTATTCGCGTTGCTGGTGACGATCGCCATATGCCGCATTTGTGCAAACATGAGCACCTCCGCTTGGACGTCGAGATGAAACTAAGCTAGTTGAACCGAGACTCGATTGTCAACCAAGATGAAGGCTGCAGGGCGATCCGATGATCGTTCGCCAAGAACGGACGCCTCGGTCCGGTCGGTATATTTTTACACGTTGACGACGACCACGCCCTTGGGTTCGAGATAGTAATCCAACGCCTCCGGACCATGTTCCCGACCAACGCCGCTGGATTTCACACCGCCGAACGGGAGCTCGTCATAACCGTAGTGCAGCGAATTCACCCAAACATTTCCCGCCTGCAGCTTCTCGATCGCCTTGTTGGCGTGCAGCAAGTTTCGCGTCCAGATCGAGGAGCCGAGGCCGAATTCCGATGCGTTGGCTTTTTCCAGAGCTTCGTCGAGCGTTTTGAAGGTATAGGCCGGCAGCGCAGGGCCGAAAACCTCTTCTTTCGTCATTCGTGCATCATCGGGAACATTGCTCATTAACGTCGGCAGATAATAAAAGCCTTTATCGAAGTCGCCGCCTTTGGGCCGTTCGCCGCCGAAAAGCACTTTCGCGCCGCGACTTTTGGCATCTTCAACTTGCTCTTCGACTTCCTGGCGCTGCGCACCGAGATGGATCGGGCCCATACGGGTTTCTTTGTTGATGCCGTTACCGACGGATTTCTTCTTGAGGATTTCCACCAGAGCGCCGAGAAAATTATCGGCAATCGATTCCTGCAAAAATAGTCGCTTGACGCCAAGGCACATCTGACCGCAGTTAAAATAGCGCCCCACGTCGGCCATTTTAACGGCCAAATCGACATTGGCATCATCCATGACGATCATCGGATCGCTGCCCCCGAGCTCCAATGTGACGCGTTTGATTTCACGTCCGGCGACTTCCATGACATGACGGCCCACCGGTGTCGAGCCGGTGAACGCGATGCGGCGTATGCGTGGATTACGTAAAAGTTCTTCACCGACGCTGCCGCCGGGACCGGTCACAATGTTGACGGTACCCTTCGGTAAGGTCTTTTGAGCTTTGCCCTCGCCAAAGGTTGCCTGAGCGATAAGCTCAATGACCCTAATCGTTGCAAGCGGGGTCGTACTCGCCGGCTTGATAATGATCGTATTGCCGGCCGCGAGCGCGGGGCCGAGCTTGGTTCCCATCAGCGTCAGGGGAAAGTTCCACGGCACGATCCCACCGCAAACTCCGATCGGTTGACGTATTACCATGCCGTAGGCGCCTTTTTGCGGCAGCGGCACATGGGAGCCGCGCACCTTGGAAGCGAGTCCGGCATAGAACTCCAAGCCGTGCACGAGATGATGAATTTCCAGCCCGGCTTCAAAAAGGGTCTTGCCTTGTTCCTGGGTGAGCAGTTGAGCGATTTCGCCGCTGTTCTTTTTAATCAACTCGCCGGCGTTCATCAGCGCGACGCCGCGGTCTTCCGGTGACACATCCGACCAGATTTTGAACGCTTCCTCGGCAGCCTGGATCGCCTGCTGCACGTCCTTGTCATTTCCCTGCGGAACAGTGTCGACGGTTGCGCCGGTCGCGGGATTGCGGACTTCAGCGGTGTTCTTGGTTACCGAATCGACGGATTCGCCGCCGATAAACATCTTGGCCATTTAGAAACCTCCGTAGTGAGTTCGTGAGCTAGTGAATAAGTGAGTTAGTCACCGGAAAACAATGCGTGAACGCTTCGTTTGCTAGTTCACTAACTCACTATTCACTAATTCACTAGAATGCTTATTTTCCTTTGAACTGCGCGGTGCGTTTTTCGAGATAAGCTTTGACGCCTTCCTGGCCATCTTCGCTGGCGAAAGTCTGAGCCAGTAATTCGCGCTCGAATGCCAGTCCGTCGGGCAACGAAAGCTCGAGTCCAGTTTGAATTGCGCGTTTGACCTTGCCGACGGCCAGACTGCTTTTGTTCGGAACCACGAATTGCCGCGCGTAATCCAGGACCTCGTCCATGAAATGGTCCTTTTCATAAATATAATGGATCAAGCCCATCTCGAGCGCTTCTTCGAAAGCAATTGTTTTTCCCGTGGCGCAGAGTTCCATCGCGCGGGCCTTGCCGATCAGCCTCGGCAAACGTTGGGTTCCGCCCATCCCGGGCATTACGCCAAGATTGATTTCCGCGAGACCGCACCGACCGCCTTCTTTTTTGGCGATACGGATGTCGCATGCCATGGCGATTTCCAAACCGCCACCGACGGCATGTCCATTGATTGCCGCAATGACGATCTTCGGCGTATTTTCCAGCCGCATCAAAACTTCATGGCCGTGCAGTGCGAAATTGTTTTTGAACCCCAGTGACTGTTTCGAGAGCATGTTGATGTCGGCACCGGCGGAAAAAAACTTTTCCACTCTTCCGGTAATCACGATCGCATGCACGTCGTCGTTGAAACGAGCATCCAAAATCGCCGCATCCAATTCCTTCAACAATTCCGTCGTGTAACTGTTGACCGGCGGTCGGTTGATTTCCAGGACGGCGATCCCGTTATCGACGCGGCTCTCGATCATTTTCGCATCAGCCATAACCCATCCTCCTCAATAATATTCAATAGAGTCAATTAGCCCGGCATCCTACCGCAAGTCAAGGTGGCAGCCCGGCCTGAGACCTTGTTCGACATAAAAGTTATGACGAGAACCGCGTCAGTCGAATTTGGAAACCCATTTGAACTGTGGCATGACTAGAGAAATTTTCCAGCGGGAGGCAGGATGAAAGTTAGACCCAAGAGGGAACCGATCAAGTGGCCTGACGGCGCGCGCATCGCAATCACCCCGTGCGTCGCATTCGAGACGTGGCCGGAGGATCTCGGCGGGCCCAACACATTACAGCAGGAGAACCGGCGCAGTTTTCCACGCAACGCCGTTACAAAACGGAATCTCGCGATCATTACGGATCGCGAGTTCGGTGAACGGGTCGGGATTTACCGCGTGCTGGAGATCTTCGAGAGCGAAAAAATCCAGACGAGCTTCTTTCCAACCGGTATCACGGTACAAAATTATCCTGAGATCTTTAAAGAAATTGCGGAACAGGGACACGAAATCGGTACCGAGACATGGATCCATGATTACAGCTACATGAAGAAGCGTGAGCAGGAGAAAAAGGACCTCAAGAAAACGGTTGAGACCGTGCGACAGGTCGTCGGTAAGGCGCCCGTGGGCTATCTTTCGACCGGAGTGGCGCCGAGCGCGTCAACACCGGAAATCATTCTCGAACTGGGCTATAGCTATTGGATGGATCCGCAGCACCAAGAGACGCCGTACACTCTCAAAATAAAAAAACAAGAATTGACGGTGCTGTCCTATTTTCAGGATTTGAATGACTATTCAAGTTATCAGCGTGCCGGCCGGACTCCCCGGGATCTATTACAGATGTGGAAGGATTGCTTTGATTGTCTTTACGAGGAAGGGGAGAGAGATCCGAAATTCATGATGTGGGGCAATCATCCTTTCGTCGGCGGCCGGCCGTTTCGCGCGTTACTACTGCGGGAATTCATTCGGTACGCAAAAAGTCACGAAAAAGTGTGGTTCGCACCGGCGGGTGAAATCGCCAAGTGGTACCGTGAAAATTATCATGATGCGCAGATCGAAGTTTGGCCAAACTTTGCTCACGCGGGCAGGCCGGGAAAAATTTCGGATCTGGCCAAGCGATAATCTTGCCTCCGCCGCACGCCCGCACAATCGGAAATCGAATTGGCAAAGAAAAAAAATCTTGACGCGACTCTGAAGCGCGGTCTCGAAGAACTTGGAAAAGCAGGCGTGTCTCCGGACGGTGAATCTGCGGCACAAGTGCGAGCGCTCAAGAATCAGTTTGGTATCGGACGCGAGCGGGACCTCGCGGTGATCTATTCACTGGGCAAGATTGTCGATCGCGCGGCCGTCGATGCTCTCGACAAAATCGACCGCGAGACCGGCGACAAGGCGTACAAGAAAGAAATCAAGCGCGCGCTATTCAGATTGTCACAGCGCGGTCTTGATGTAGGGCGCGAAAGCGCGGGGCACCAAGCGGCTCCGGCAGTGTTGTTCACCCAGGAACCGGAAATCGAAGGCTATATGTCAGCCGTCGATGGCGGAGGCGGTCGATTGATTTGGCTGGCCAAGACACAGCCGGGACACGGACTCCAAGTCATTCAGGCGATGCTGCACGATCGCGACGGTTTATTGCGCATCGGCGGCGCTCATATGCGCCGTAAGGAGATGCGCAACATCTTTCACGAGCTTCAGCAACAACATAGCATGAGCATGATTGCGATCCCTTGGGAGTTCGCCGATTGGGCAATTTACGAAGGATACGAAAAAGCCCAGGCACGCGGCCAAAGCGGGCTGGACAAGTTCCACGAGTTGCGCTCGATTGTCGGCAGCGAAAAACCGAAGACGCAAACCCATCCCATTTATCGAAAAATCGACGGCGGAGAGGTACGGGAAGGTCCGTGGCGCGAACAGTCACGGCGGCTCCTGGATGAACCGGAGCTGCGCTACTGGGTGCTGACCGACGACTGGATGCAGCAATTTCTCACACAGATCCAAGAAGCGCAGACGAGCCGGCTGGTGCTCAATCCGCTGCAGAAAGAAGAGCGCATGAACGCCATCGTGCGCGAGGCGGTGAGGACGCTTTGCTCCGGTGAACACGGCCGAGCGTTCAAACGGCGCATGGAAGACATGGCGCTCTATTTTGCTGAGACGCAACGGTCGGAGGCTGCCAAACTTTCATTGGCGGTCGCTCTTCAAGTGGGCGAGGGAGATCCGGGCCCATTAGATGTCTCCTTCCTCACAGGGCTGGTGCAGAAAAGTTTCGCGGTCTTGCTGTCTCAGGAGAAGGCCAAAGAGGAAGAAGATCCATCATCGCTCATCGTCAAGCCTTAAGGCCGGTCCCATTTGAGCCCGCTGCGTTTGCGGGCTTTCTTTATTTAAGCCGAAATATTCCAGCTGCCCTGCGCCACTGATCGCCCGACGCGTGGCAGGAGCCCCGACGACATATCATGAACAGACTAGCCCACGTTCTTTTCAGGAGATCTATGGACACATCGACAATCGTCATGATGGCCGCTGCTTTGGCGATGGTGGCAATCGTCTATTTCAAATCGCCCGAAGCCGCCCAGCACGGACTTAGCGCCACGGGGTCTCTCATCCTCGAAATTACTCCACGAATGATCGCAGCGTTTTTGTTGGCCGGGATGTTTCAAGCGATTGTCCCTCAGGAACTGATCGTTCGCTGGATGGGGCATGGTTCGGGGCCTCGCGGCATTCTCGTCGGCATGACACTCGGCGGCATCACTCCGGGTGGCCCAATGACACACTTTCCGATCATCGCTTCATTTTACAAGATGGGAGTTGGGGTCGGGCCACTGGTGGCCTATTTGACGGCTTGGTCGCTATTTGGATTACAACGAATTATAATGTGGGAAATTCCATTCCTCGGTCCAAAGGTGGTTGCCGTCAGATTTGCCGTAAGCTTCTTCTTTCCTTTTGTCGCCGGGTGGCTGTGCGAAATAGCATGGAATAAGTTTCACAGTTAACGCCGGTTTGGATGAATCGAAGAGAGTTTTTGAAATTGGCCGCCGGCGCGGGCCTTGTGGTGCCGTCGCTTTTTGGCTGTACCCCTGCGATCACGCCGACGGATCAAAGCACCGGTTTATCGCTTTGGAGTTTTTCCGGCGATGTGACCGATAACAGTGCGATGGTTTGGTTGCGAGCCGAGCCCGGCAGTGAAGTCGCGGTGCAGTATGCAAAAGATTTCTACATGACCGACTATGCATCGACGAGGCCGATTGCGGTCGATCCCGAGTCGGACTACGCCGCGACGCTTGCGTTGAATAATTTGCAGCCGGCGACCCGCTATTATTATCGCGCCGCCGTCGCGGGAAAGAAGCCGGGACCCGTCGGAACCTTTGTTACCGCGCCCGCGCCGAGTTCTAACGCGAAGGTGGTATTTTGCTTCAGCGGCGACACCCGTGAAAGTTACCGGCCGTTTATGATTATGAATGCGGTGCGAGCGCAGCTGCCGGACTTTTTCGTGCACCTGGGCGATACGATTTATGCGGATCGGAATGGAACCGCGCATCGGCTCGAAGAGTTTTGGCAAAAATACCGGACGAACCGAGATGATCTCTCAACTCAATATTGTTTCAATCAAACCAGTGTCTATGTCACCTGGGACGATCATGAGGTAGCTGATAACTATCGGCCGGGAAATCCGCTTGCGCCGATCGGGCAACGCGCGTTTTTGGATTACTGGCCGATTCGTCGGGTAACCGGCGACCCCACGCGTATCTATCGTTCTTTTCGCTGGGGCCAGAACGTCGAGCTTTTTATCCTCGATACGCGCCAGTATCGAAATTCGAAGAAAGGAACAATGTTGGGGGAGGCGCAAAAAGAGTGGCTCCTCGATGGAATCGGCAAATCGTCGGCGCTGTTTAAATTCGTTGCGACGAGCGTGACTATGGCCGGCGGGGACAGTGATCGCTGGGAGGGATTTCCAAGCGAAAGGCGACAAATTTTGCGCTACATCAATGAGAGAAAAATTCGCGGCGTGGTCTTTTTAAGCGCCGACATGCATTACGCCGCGATCACGAATATTCCCAAGAGCGGCGGCATCAAGGACATCACCGCGGGCCCGCTTGGCGCGCCACTCAACCGTATCACCAACGGCACGGCGAACCGGTATGACTTCTTTCTGGCGGAGAACTTCAACTTTGGCAAGATCACGGTTGATCCGAAAAATGAACCGGGAAAGGCATCGCTCGAGTTCATCGATCAAGACAATAAGATTTTTTATCGAAGCAAGCTCCGCGCCGGCTGACGATCTCGTAGAGAGTAATACAGGGTCGCTACTTAACGGTACTGCAGCGCTTCAGGATTGAGCGCGCGGGTCAGTTTTCCTTCCATGTAGTCAAGAATATTAGCGACCGCATTGTTGGCGAAGCCTTCAAAGCCGGAATCCGTCGGCCATCCCAAGTGGGGCGTCAGAACGACATTCTCAAGCTCGAGCAGCGGATGATTCTTGGGCAATGGCTCGTCCACGAAAACATCCAATGCGGCGCCGGCGATGGCATTCTCTCTCAGTATTTTTACCAGCGCGGTCTCGTCGATGATCGCCCCGCGCGCCGTGTTGACGAGATAGGCCGATTTTTTCATCAAGCGCAGACGCGCTTCGCTAAGTAAATTTCTGCTTTGCTCGGAAAGCGCGAGATGGATCGAAACCACGTCAGCGGCTTTGAGCACCTCTTCGAGCGGCATGAATGACGCGCCGGATCGAGCGGCGCGCTCGTCGGTCAGGGTCGGGCCCCAAGCGATGACCTGCATGCCGAAAGCGCGCGCGACGGTGGCGACCTCCGTGCCAATTTTTCCTAAGCCCAAAATCCCAAGTGTTTTTCCCTTGAGCACATGTCCTAGAACGAGCGGCCAGTCGCCGCGGCGCATCGCCGCGTCGGTCTGAGGAATTCGCCGCATGATCGCCAGCATCAAGCCGAACGCCAATTCCGTCGTGCTGTTGCCGCCGGGAGCCAAGCTGACCACGATACCGCGTCGCGTCGCAGCTTCCATATCGACGTGGTAAACGTGGTTGCCGGTCTGGGAAATATATTCAAGACCCGGTAGCCGCTCTAAAAGCGACGCCGTGAGTTTGGTGCGTTCGCGCACCGGAATGATCGCTTGGGAGCCGCGCAGCGCTTCAGCGACGGCCGCGTCAGATGACAGTTTCTCTGTGAGGATCTGAACTTCGGCCTTCGCGCGCAACCGCCTGATCGCGTTGGTCGATACAAAGGCGCGCTGGTAATCGTCGAGAACGGTAACTTTCACTAGGAAATAACCGCGATTCCGGCAATTTCGATCAGATAATCGGGATGCGCGAGGCCCTTGACGATCACCAGGGTGCTCGTCGGCGGATTTTTTTTGTATTGCCGTTGACGGACCTCGTTGTAACCTTCGCGATACTCCCGGTCGACAATGTAAGTCGTGGTCATCACAAGGTCATCGATGCTTCCGCCGGCGGCTTTCAGCACCGCTTTCAGGTTGGCATAAACCTGTTCGGTTTGCGCTTTGATATCGCCTCGGCCGACGACGTTGCCGTCCTTATCCGACGCGGTCTGTCCAGCGATAAACAGGAGTTTGCCGCCTTGATTGATAATAGCCTGGCTGTAACGCGGCCGAGGATCGTTGAGAGACTTCGGTTGGATTATCTTGCGTGCCATGCTTTTCTCCTCCTTGGGTTGAATTATATTGGAGTAATGGAATGATGGAGTATTGGATAGGGGCTAAGACAAACCCAGCACTCCACCACTCCAGTACTCCATCACTCCAATTTGTTACTTGGTTGGATACCGTTTCGCCATCTCGTTAAAAAAGTTTTCCTTCTCCAGCTCCTGGAGAAAGCTCAAGTCGACGAACTGCTCCGGCTTCGCGGTTTTGGCCTGGGGCATTTTGTCCGCCAACATATCGAGCATGAACTGAATACCTTTCAGAGTCGGATACGGTTTCTTCGGAATCGAATGAATGTAGCCATTGTACGAATCCTCGAGCACTTCCGGATCAGTGGTGCGCATGTACTTGGCGAAGACGCGCTGAGCTTCTTTTTTGTTGGCGTAAATATAATAAATCGCTTCGACAAACCCCTTCAGAGCATTCTTGACTACGTCGTGGTTGCTCTGGGCATAAGCACGTGATGTGGCGAAGCCGTTGCCCTGAACTTCGACCCCGAGGTCGGCAATCTGCAACAGCTCGACGAATCCGGCCTTGCGCGCCGGAGCCGCCGAAGAGGAGGTAAAAAACGTAGCATCGATTTTTCCCGCCGACATGGCGGCGAGCCGCTCCGCGTCGGGCCCGGTCGGCAAAAGTGTGAGGTCCTTCGGCTGGAGATTCAAATGTTTCATCAGGATCAAGGCAGCATAGTTCGTGGCCGCGCCGAAACCGCTGATGCCGAAACGCTTACCCTTGAGTTGCTCGAGCTTGGTGATGTCGGGGCGGGCAAAAACAATCTGATCGTATGTCGTCTCGACCGCGGCGACGAGCACGAGATCAAATCCGGTTAAATCAGCTTGCACCACTGTGCCGATATTGACGATCGGAGGATCGCCGCCCGCCAGCGCCTGAGTAGCGACCTGGCCGCCGCGTAAAAAGATCGGCTCCACCTCCAAGCCGTATTTGTTGAAAAGACCGACTTCTTTAGCGACCCATACGTTGGACTGGCGAAAGCTCAGAGATGGGTACCCGATACGAATTTTCTTCAGGCTTTGTGCCGATGCGGGAACCGCCATCGTGAGCGCGATGAAGAGAGAAACCGTGAGAGAACGAACCACAAGATTCATGAATTAAGCCTTTCTACCTTGTAATCATGTTTTTTGCTCTATTTTCCCAGCTGTTTCAATGCCTCTTCAATGTAGGAATTGTCGACGTACTCGGTAAGCGGCGGAATTTTCTTTCCCTGATAAAGACCTTCCTTAGCACGAAGCTCCATGGTCTTATCATAGGAGACCTTGCTGACCAGACCGTCTTTGGGAAAGGGCTGAAAATCCTGCACAAGGTACTTGTAGTCATCATCGGCGCTTTCGCGAGTGGATTTCAGCACCTTCATATGGATCGAAATGGCCTCCTCTTTATTCTTCGGATCGTAGAGCCAGCGGGTTGCTTCGACCATCGCCTTTAAATAACGCACGATCTCGGAACGGTTCGCCTTGAGGTAGTTGGCATGGGCGAAGTCCGTGGTGAACAAAATCGGACCCAAATACTCGTGAAAATTGGCAAGCTTGCGAAAACCATCCTTCGCCGCCCGGAAGGTAAATGGCGGCCCCATGAAAGAAGCTTGCACTGAGCCGCCTTTGAGGGCGGCATAGCGCTCCGGCGAAGTGCCGACCACTAAAAGCTTATAATCGTTTTCCTTGAGCTTATAGGCTTTCTCTAAAACCTCGTGCACCATCAGAGTCGTACCCCCGGTGAGAGTGCTCACGCCGAGCGTTTTGCCTTTCAAATCGGCGCCGGTTTTGATCTCAGGGCGGGCGTAAATATCGTAGGGAATTTTTTCCATGTTGGCCGCGACGATTTTCACCTTGGCACCTTTTTCCGCGGCGCCGATTACGTAATCGGGATTGATACGCCCGATGGGAATGGTCTCGCTAAGCACGGCGCGCACGACATTTGTCGCGCCCCGAATGATGATCACTTCGACCTGGACGCCGTTTTTCTCGAAGAACTTTTTCTGCTCGGCGACGTAGAGCGGCCAGCTCGATGACGTATTGCCGCTCTGGGTAAAGCGCATTTTCAACATGCCGCCATCCGCCCCGTGCGCCAGCCCGGTCACAGCCAGTACTGCAAGCGCCAAGCTCAAAAATCGTGTCACATATCTCATCCCGCACCCTCTTTCTTGCTGGAATTACATCTGAGTAAAGCCACCTGAGGCATTCACTTCCTCCTCAATTTGTTTCCAGACGACATTTTCCAATTCGAGAAACTGACGATCGGAACGCATCTCCATTCGCCGTGGACGCTCCAGCGGAACGGAGAATTCAGAACGGATCGTGCCTGGACGGTGACTAAATACCAGCACCCGATCGGATAACAAAATAGCTTCAGAGATCATATGGGTGACAAAGATGACGGTCTTCTTCGTCTCCCGCCAGATACGCAATAACTCGAGTTGCATAAAGTTGCGGGTTTGTGCGTCGAGAGCGGCAAAAGGCTCGTCCATCAAAAGAATTCTCGGGTTTACCGCCAACGCACGCGCGAGATTGACGCGTTGTTGCATACCGCCGGAAAGCTCATGCGGATAATGATTAGCAAAACCCGAGAGGCCGACGAGGTCGAGATACTTGTGCGCGATTTGTTCCACTTCCTTGCGCTCGGGCCCGCGCCCTTCCAGACCGAGTAAAATATTCTTGAGGCTGGTGCGCCAGGGAAGAAGGGACGCGCTCTGAAAAACAAAACCCATGACCAACTCGCGATCGAATTCATCTAATGGTTTGCCATCAATAAGAATTTCGCCGTAAGTGCGCGGTAGCAAGCCATTGATCACGCGCAGCATGGTAGTTTTGCCGCAGCCGCTCGGTCCGACGACGCTGACAAATTCGCCATCCCGAAGAGAACAGTTGACGTTTTGAAAAATCTTGAATGGATCGCCCTGAGGTCGCGGTATTTCCTTGGCGAGGTTTTTGAGCTCCAACACCGGGGTTGCCACCTTCAGCCCCCGTGCGCATCGCGTCGCCACGGCGTGACATAGGTCTCGAGACGGCGCACGAGCTCAAATCCGAGAATTCCCAAGGCGGCAAACGCAGCGACGCCAACAAATAAAATCGGCACGTTCAGCGTCTGCCCTGCGAAGAAAACCAGATAACCGAGTCCTTCGGTCGCGCCGAACCATTCGGCGATGGCGACACCGGTCAGGCCGCGACCGATCGCCAGTCGAATACCGGCAAGAATGAAGGGGACCGAAGCGGGAAGCAGAATTTTAACAAACAGTGCCCGGGAGTTTAAGCGAAAAGAGCGGGCGAGCTCGACATATTCCCGATTGACTACTCGCATACCGTAGTAGGAGTTGATCAGAATCGGAAAGACGCACCCCAAAAACACAATCGCGACCTTCGATCCGCCGCCAATGCCGAACCAAAGCAACAGCACCGGGGCGAAAGCGATCCGCGGCGTCGTGTAAAGGGTTGCCATCCAGGGATTGACGTAATCGCGCAGGCTCGGGTTGAGCGCCATCAAAAAACCGAGAGGCACTCCGGCCAGGATGCTGAGCACAAAGCCATAAAAAAAGATCCATGAGCTTGCCCACAGATGCGGGTATAGCTCTCCGGTGACGAAAAGCATTTCATAACCGGTCCGGGCTACGACGATGGGAGAAACGAGCAGGGAGGGATCGTTAATGACGTACACGGCAAAGCCCTGCCAGAGCAGGAGGCCGGCCGCAATGGAGCCGATTTTGATCAGATTTGAGTTGAGAGTGCGCGGCCGTTGGTTCATCGGGAAGGTTGCGCTGAGAATTATTCCACCGTCCATTCGGCGCTTTGTCGCCACGGGGCGATTTTTTGTTCCAGCCGCTTTATCAGATTAAAGCTGACCAGCCCGATAACTGCGAGCAACGTGACGGTGACAAATAACTTCGCGCTGTCCCATGTTTCTGAGGAGTCGCGCAGCAAATAGCCGAGGCCGGCGTTTGCGGCCATCAGCTCGGCGACGATAACTCCCAGCAAAGCTCGACCCACGCCAAGGCGCATGCCGGTAATGATGTAGGGCAGGGCGCCCGGGAAGCGGATCTTGTAAGTCGTTTCCCAACGACTCAGGCGCAGTGATTTCGCCAATTCGAGCCAAATCGGATCCAAATTTTTTATACCGGCGGCGGTATTCAGAATGATCGCCACTGCCGTGATCTTGAAGACCACGATTACTTTGGAGACCATGCCGATCCCGAACCAAATGATTATCAATGGCACTACGGTGATGATCGGGATCGAGTACAGTGTGGCAATCCACGGGTCCATAATTTCGTCGAACCAACGGTGCATTCCCATAAGATAACCGACAATGATACCGACAATGGTCGCGGTGGCAAAGCCATACGTGAACTCGATCAGCGTGGCGGCAAAGTGTTTGTTCAGCTGTCCGGAAACAGCCAAGCGCCAGAATGACCTGAGCACACTGCTAGGCGGCGGAATCAAAAGTTCGTTTTCCAAGAGAAGTCGAGCGAGCATTTCCCAAATCAATAAGCCGGCACAAATCGAAATGCAGCCCCGTAAGATGTCTTTTCTAAGGGGCTGTGAAAGGAAACCAACGTGTTTGTAGTGAGTAAGGATCGCCGTTGGCAGATTGAAGTTTGCCATCGTCAATCCTCTCGGCTTGCGCATGCGATGGGACTCGCTATTTGTCGCGGTAGAGTTCTGGATCCGCGCCAGTGTTTGCGTTGGTGTGAATTCTTGGATAAAGCGAGATCCCGCGGGGACGACCTTGGATCATGAAATCGATGGGAACAAAGCCATCGATGAGGGGAATCGGCAGTTGCACGCCGGCGTAGGGGCTTTTACGGTCGCCGCCGACCGCCAGTTGATTACCCCAAAGTCCCGTGGGCAAAGCGCCGTTCATGCTGAATCGGCTGGCGGATATACTGCCTTCAATGGGCGGCAATTTGTATTTGCTTCCCGGGTTCCGTTCATTATCGCTCAACAACGCAAAATCTAAAACCTTCTGATACTCCGCTGCTGACCCGCCAACTTCTCGAACCAGCGTGAACGTGGTGTCGGCGCTTTCCTCAGTGCTGCCGCTCCGTCGCTCGCGCTCGGCCTTCACGATCGAGCCCGGTAAGTTCTTGATGCCGCCGACACTGTCTTTTGCGCGTTGATTGACGTCCGCCAACGCGACTTGCAGGTTTGTTTCGCGCAACGCGACGAAAAACCGCTCGCTCGCGGATTTCGGCAAAACATAATTTTGGCTGCGTTCACCCCATGGCGTTTTATAATGCACGAGAATTTCGTTGTCGTTGATCAAATTCACTCCCCGGTCGGCAATTTCCATGTTCTCGGGACGCCCGTCGAAGAGCGCCGGTTTCAAGCCCAGACCGCGTGCATCGTAAAGTTCGGGATGTTCCATCAAAAACTGCTTGCTCATGCGGAGCCCTTGGTTTTCATCCTTGGCCAGTTCCGCCAGTCGCCGAGTGGCTTCTCTAGCCTCTGGGGTGTCGGGATGCTCATCAATGACCGTGGTTAAATAATGTTCGCGGCTGCTGCGATTGCCGGTTTTTGCCGCCGCATCGAGCAGCCTCTTCGCTGATTTTTCTTTGAGCGCAGCGATTTTTTCCTGCGATGATCCGGCCAACTGGTGGTAATTGACCGCCTGATCGAGCATGCCGCGCTCCTCGTAAGCGTCGGCCAGGACGCGGTAGACCTCCGAGGCATTTGCTGAATCCGGATGATTTCGCACATAGGCGACCCCGGCATCGATCACCGGCTGGGCAGAAACCGGGTTCTGGGTCATGACCTGATAAAGATTATTTGTCATGATCAGCGCATTGGCCATTCCCAGCGTCATGCCGGCCGCGGGGCCGGCGGCCGCCATTGCCCCTGCTGCAAAAAGCAGGTTTTTTCGCAAAAAATCTTCGCCGAACAGAATGTATTTAGCTGACTGAAGCTGGCGTTCGGTGCGTGCGTCTTGGAAAGGCGCGAGCAGATTATATTCCGGACTTTGCAGCAGCGCGTTTGCGCGTTGTTTGATCTCGGGATTGTTCGTCGAATTTGCCATATCCTGAAGGGCTTTTTTTGCGGCCTCGCGCCAGCCCTTCATCTCCAGAGCGACCGCCTCGGAATCGCGTGCGGCATCGGCCAATGGCGTGCCGGGATACTTTCTTTCGGTATCAATGGCGATACGTTCAAGCTGATTGCTGTCGCGCAGACTTAATGCTTCGAGCAAACGGTTGATATCGGCGCGTTGGTCATCGTTCGCCGGCGAGTCTGCGCGCGCAACCAGAGATTTCTCCCGAGCGGCATCTCTGTCGTTCATCGCCTTCGTCACTTTATTGCGCAATTCTGTGCTTTCTTTAGACTCCGGTTCTAAGAACGCTGCCAGATCGAGGTGAAAGCTGGCCCTGTCGAAATCGCCTTTCGCCAAAGCTTCCTTGGCACGGTCGATCTGCTTTCGCAGCAAGGCGGTTTTTTTCTTCTTGTCCAACTCGTCTACCTGTTTTTTGATCCGGCCATTGCGCGGATCATCGGGAAAACGCTTCAGGTGCTCGAGATCGCGCGCCAACGCGCGCCGCTCCTCGATAGGCATATCCCGGTCCATAAGCGCGTAAAGCTGGCTTACCGCAGTTTCAGCGACCGCGCCAACGTAATTGCCCGATGCGACCCCGACTAAGTCCACCGAGCTTAGCATCCTATTGGTCATGCCGCCCCAGAAATTGCTCGAGCTTTGCCGCATCAATTGATCTGATTGATTGTGATCGTCGTTGTTGATGATCGCCTCGAGGTATTTTTTTCGCTCAGGCGTCGCGGCATTCGTGAGCGCATCCTTTTGCGCCGCCAGATAACTTTCGCGATCGCGAATGGTGTTGTTCACCAGATCCTGTGCTTGAAGGGTTAATCCCGTCGAGGTGCCGTGCTCCTTTTGCAGACGAGCATCTTGCATCTTAAAAAATTGCAGATGGCGGCTGAGAGCCGGTTCGTCACCGATGAGGGCATCGATGAGCAGATCGCGGGCTTGCTTGTCGACCTCGTCGGGAAAAAACTGCGGCGTCGCTATAGTGGATTGGTCGAAGGGATTGTAATCGGGCAGGGGATTGAGAATTTTATCGAGTGGCAGATCCTGTGCTGCGGAGTATGGAATACAAAAGGCGACGCAGAGGAGCAGCGAAACGATGGCGGAAAAGTTTCTTGCCTTCATCGATTGAGTCGGGTCATCTTCTCCAAAAATCCGCGCGCCGCTTCAATTTTTCCTTGCGCTTCGAGCTTTTCCAGGATGCCGTCCACCTGTGCCACCTCGCTGTAAAACTTCAGCGCGGACTTGACGAATTGATCTAAAATCTTGAAGTCAAAAGCTAATCCTTCAGGATCGTACTGGGATGCATATTCATTTGCAAGGAGCATGTAGAAATCGCCGAAGTCGAGCAGGAAACGATAGAAATTTTTACTTTGCTTGTGTTTGGCGACCAACTGTCCGTAGCCCAGCACGGTCAACTGGTTGCCCTCATTTAGCCGGTATCGATTTGCTTCGACGAATGCGACTTTGGCCCGGTCGATGCGTTCTTCTTCTACCCGGGCAAGATATTCATAGCGCGTCCCTTGGTATTTCTGGATGAGTTGGTTCCAAGCGGCGACCTTCTCGTCGAGTCCGGCGATGTAGCTGAACGGATCGTCCGTGGGAATTTTGTGATCGAAGATGCGCAAGAAGCCGTCGAGAATCTCCGCATTTTTTGCCGCCTCCGTGCCGAGACGGCTGTCCGTTTCGGCAATTTTGCGGTAAAGCGCAGCTGCCTGATCATATTCTCGGAGCCGCTCCAAAGCCAGGGCTCGGTTGAACTGAACGATGTCGGTCGATTGGCCGCGATTCTTTCGCTCGTAATCGTCGAGGCGGACAAGCGTCGCTTTCATGATGTTGACACCGGTCACGTCCTTCGGAATCGGGAAACGATACGTATCCTCCTTCGCCAGCCGCTGAAAGTCTTTGACGATATCGAGCAGATCGCCGGCGGGTGCATAGCGCGATTCGGACGGTCCGGTGCGCGACGAGCAGGAAAAGCAACAAAAGCTAAGAAGGATGAGCGCGAAGAAATAACGGCTTGTGAAGGGGGTAACCGCCAAAATTGTCTAACCCAAATGGTTCGTCATCATTGGAAATGGTCCACGTTCGATTCATTTTCCGAGAAATCTTTGGCAAGTCAAGCAAATACTCGCTTGACCGACGGCAACGAAATACTAATAATTCTACGCCATGATGACTAGCCTTTTGCCATTTCTCTTGTTGTGGACTTTGGTCTGGTGGCTTCCCGGGTGCGCGGACGGTCTATCTCAACGCGACGTTCAGGCGCCGGCAACGACAAGTACTCCAGGGGTCTCGGGAACGCCAGTTGGAGCGCCGCTCCGTGAGTATCGCGGTCCTGAGACCCGCCCGTTTCTGATGGGTTTTAGTCAGTGGCCGGCAGACCTTACCGATGACGGGATTGCTGTCGCTCGTCAGTACGCCGAATCCCACGGCGACCTCGTTTCGGTGATGTTCATCGGCGGAATTCCCTGGCAGGAAGCCCTCGACGACAAACCGTTTTCCAAGGATGTTCAGGACAACATGAGCTATCGACCTCCGGCAGGGAAGAAGCTGCTTCTCTCGATTTCACCTTTAAACAAAGACAAGCGCGATCTCGCGCCGTATTGGGGTGACAGAGAAAATCAGCCGCTGCC
>Ga0075434_100001612_pt1 | contig 19159 bp, 25 predicted proteins | sample RhiMethybrSRZTD3_FD_75298 | JGI IMG/M metagenome (GOLD analysis project Ga0075434, IMG submission 75298) | Populus rhizosphere microbial communities from Tennessee, USA - Rhizosphere MetaG P. TD hybrid SRZTD3 | ecosystem: Host-associated > Plants > Roots > Rhizosphere > Soil | place: USA... | reverse complement strand
CGCGATGGCACCAAGCGCCATTGTTGTGGTGGGTGCTCGGCACGGCAGGAATTTTAGGAACTGCGGACCATCTTGGAGATCACAGTACTTGGGGTCCGTTCTCTGCATCCGCTGCAGGTAGTCGGACATTGCTGATCATCAGGGTTTTGGTTCGCGCCCATGCGGCGGCGCACGCAATTGATCACTCGAACTGCCAGACCTCGAACTACCGCCCCGCTCCACCCGCTGTACGCGATGCGGCCGCAACGAGCAACAGGCACCGGTACGAGGGTGGGCGGGGAAGCGGGCGGTTCATTTTACTTGGGTGCCCCGCCCATGAGCCGCGACGCCTTCTCAGAAGCTGACGCCAACCTGACATATAGTGGGTCACAGGGATTGTGACCGCTGCGGGCCAAGGTGAGGTGATGATGGAAGCCGCAGAGATCGGGCGCTCACGCGCTGCAGGTCTGCTCCGGCGCAGAAGGCTCCGCCCTCGCCCCAAAACACTGCGACATCTGGCAAGAAAGGAATTATAGAGCACCTCGGCATGCTCGGGATCGATTGGGAGTAGCACTGGTGAGGGCCAGAATAGATCGAAATTTTGGGACCCCATCCCACCCCTTCCTCCCCAAGTCAATCAAGACCACCCCCCACCCCTTACATCTTCCCACGGCAGATCGTGAAATTTGCGGCGTCGCGATGGCATGTGCAGTGCATCGTTGCTGCACTTGCATTCTGCGTGCGTTCCGCAGAAGACGTGTCACGTGCGATTTGCTTGAGATGCTTAGGGTTTTGGGACCCGGCTTTCTGTTGTTACATCAGGAGCGCTTCATTCGTCCTCGAGCAACCGCTGCAACATCTCGAGCCTGTCTTCGTGCGACTGACCACCTGCGCGGGCTTCGATGGCGGACCTGCTGCGAAAAGCGGGGATTCTTGCGTGCCGGGAAAATCCGAATCGCTTCAAGGGTCTACGAGTTACCGATCATGGCAGTCAGCTCTGCGATCGTTACGCCGCAACATGGCGCGGGCGCGCAAGGGCGGCGAGACCCGCGCCGAGATCGGGGCCAATAAGGCACCTCGAAATCGCAGAAGGATTTGCGAATAGTCGTTGCAGTATGCGATAAATAGCTTAGCGAACGAATATTGATCTTAACTTACTCCAAAAGCTATCGTCTAGTGGGTCTGCGGGTAAACAACTACCATCATCCAGCACGTTGCATTCTATAAATACGGTCACAGCTTTTCCGCGCTCATACACGTCCCGCCAAGATTGCTCGCTTGTAGCTGCCCAAGTTGACGGCTTTATTCCATGTTCGCGCAGAAACGCGAGCGCCACGTCGGCTTTGATACCAAAGTTAACATTTTGCGGGATATCTCCTGTCGTCATCATCAGGTCAATGGCGTCTAGCTTTGATACCACAAGGCCCACGACGTTCCCTGATTGATCAAAAATCGGGCCGCCACTATTACCTGGTTGCACGGGCGCTGTAATTTGGAACATTCCCCTGTTGTCTCTGGCGTTTAGGGCGCTAACAACGCCGACGTGAAACTTCCCTCGCTATCAAGATAATCTGTAAGCGGAAAGCCGAACGTGGCGATGTTCTCCGCGACACGGACACCCCTTTTAAAAACTGGCAGAAATCTGGATCTGCGGTCTATTTTAAGCAGGGCCAGATCATTAGGTCCATCCCGCGCCACGATGTACGCCACAGACGACTTGCCCTCAGCCGAAACCCTAATCAGGCGCCCCTCAACTAAGTCTTCGACGACATGAGCGTTAGTTAACACATGCCCGTTCGCTGAAACGAAGAAGCCTGTACCCGTCGAGACGGAAATATCTTCGACTTCGTCCAGAGGTGGCATTACCATCTCTCTGACCAACTTCTTCCCCCGGCGGCTCAAGCGAAGACCTCCTCCGCGACATGCGTACTTCTTGACAAGACGGTCGGAGAGGAGCTGTTCGCGAACCGCGTCGTAACGCTCAGGAGCGAGCCGCAATGCTCGTTAAACCAACTCGCCGAGCTTCACAAGTGCGCCGAGACCTTGCGCCCCGATGGTGAACGCCATCGCCCCGAAAGCGCCGATCGGCGCCGCGCGTACGACGATGCGGATAATGCCGAAGAACACCCGCGCGGCGGCGTCCACCGCGCCTGCCACGCGCTCGCCGAGCGGGCCCATGCGCGTGATTGCAAAGCCTGTCAGGATCGAGACCAACAAGACCTGCAGCAGATCGCCCCGAGCAAAAGCGCCGATGAAGGTGTCCGGGATGATCCCCAGCAGATGGCTGACGATCCCCTCTTCCTTGGCGCGGCCCACATAAGTCGCCACCGCTTTGGGATCGAGGCTGGCGACATCAATGTTGAAGCCTTTACCTGGCTGCATCACCTTGCCGACAATAAGCCCAATGGCCAAGGCCAAGGTCGACACCGCCTCGAAGTAGAACAGCGTCTTGACGCCGACGCGGCCGATCTTCTTCAGATCCCCCATCGAGGCGATGCTGTGCACTATCGTGCAGAAGATTACGGGGGCGATCATCATCTTGATCAGCGCGATGAAACCATCACCCAGCGGTTTCAGTTGAACGCCCAGCTGCGGATCGCCCATCTCCTCGCCGTTGTTCCCGCCAGGGCGGGAAGTTCCCGTCGGGACGGGACTGTCCCGTTGGAGCGGGACTATGCTTGAGGAAATTCGTGGCGTTCTTTGCGTGCGGTAGGCCGGCGCTCTTCCAGAGTTGCACAGCATACTCGCCCAGCGCTAGGACGATCTTGTCCATGGGGAATTGTTGTTCCCCGTCGGAGGGGAACTTCCCCGTGGGAGGGGAACTGTCAGGCCGGGAGTTCCCCGCGGGAGGGGAACTCATGCCATCTGGCCAAAGGCATCAGCGCCAGTCGGGCCTCTTCGCAACCTTCCGGATCCAATTCTGCCCCCCGGGACCTACGGCACCATGGGGCATGTCCGAACGCCCACCCAAACCGACGTAGGAACGGGTATGCCGTGCCGTCCTTGGCGTTGATCCCTTAGGGCGACGACATCACCGATGCACGCTCACGTCGCGACGCGCGGATCGGCACCAGCGCGTCGGCAATGTCACTCTCGAGCGCGGCCTGGCAGTATACTTTCACGCGCTCGGCCACGTCCGCGGCATCGACGTCGAGAAGCGCCTTTCGCAGCGCATCTGCTTGTTCTGAGAAATTCCAGCGCCCGCTGCATCATGTCGCGAAGCGCTTCGCTTGGTGACCCGCCGCGGTCACAACCAAATCCATTGTCCAGCGTGTCGCCACCCTTCACGCCTTCGAGAAGGTCAGCCTGACATCCCTTTCCGTCCACTGCGCATGCGGCATGCGCCCCAATCACCGAGCATTGACCGACCAACCACCAAAAGCCGGGCAAGGCTGTCTCGAACTCTGCCACCGCTTTCGCCATTCGTGTCCGTATTCGAGCCTACGATTACTTCACGCGCTCGGCTGTGTCCGCGGCATCGACGCCGAGAAGCGCCTTTCGGAGTGCTTGGTCTGAGAAATTCCAGCGCCTGCTGCATCACGTCGCGAAGCGCTTCGCTTGGTGACCCGCCCCGAGTGTCGCAATGAAACCCCCTGTCGAGCCTGTCGCCACCCTTCACACCCTCGAGAAGGTCCGCCTGATACCCCTTCCCGTCCACTGCGCATGAGGCATGCGCCCCAACCGAGCATTGACCCACTGACCACCAAAACCCGGGCAAGGCTGTCTCGAACTCTGCCACCGCTTTCGCGAAGTCTTTCGTGTCGGTATTCCCGCCTGCCATCAGACCCTCCGTAGTCTTCACTCAATTCAGCACCCTGGAACCTGCAGATTGGTAGGCGTCACTGTCGGCGAGCTCGCGCTAGGAGGCCAGCCTTCAGTCAATCTCACTATCTCTCGTCAGCGAATGCCGAACAGCGCGCCGTACTGCCTTTGACGTGCCTTCGCGACGGAAGCTCGCGCGCGCAAATGGTTGTCAATGCGCTTGAACAGATGCTGATGGAGCGGCGGCACTTTGACGTCCTACAAGCGTGCGCACGATGTGCCCCATTTGGCCGGTGATCGCTGGGACGATGCCGTTGATGGTGGTCGGCGCGATGGTTATGGTCTTCACGCCGCAGTGTCGCCCATCATCGTGCTCCGTGGAGCCCAATCCCATTTCTCGGACTCGTTCGACCGGGTTGATCCCTGACACCTTGGACCGGGCTGATCCCTGACACTATCCCACCTCAACCTTGCTGTGTCACCGCCGTTTCCGGAGCGACGCGGAGCCGCGCACGCGGCGGAGCAAAGCGCAGGAAACGGCGGTCGCGATGGATGACCCCAAGATCGCGATGGCAGAAGCGTGCGATGTGGCCACCGCTCTCATGCTCGGTGAGACCTACGAGCTCGCCGGCGAGTGCTTCGCCGATGAAGATCTCTTCGCCCCGCCACTTGATCATGCCGTTCCAGCGCACGCGTCGCACCTCATGATTGGCGTCGTACCAGGGATCTTCCAGGCGAGTTGGCAATGTGCGAGCCGGCGGCTGCCAATGTCTTGCAGGCACCGTCTGCTCAAGTGCCTCATGTGGTCGTTCCTCGTTATAATGACGACGGAACCGGTCGAAGCGTCGCTGCTGCTCGGCCGGTGTCGCAGCAGCAGGCTTGGACGTCTCTGCCTTCAGTGTACGGTGCATTCGCTCATGACGGCCATTGTCCTGGGGGCTCGATGGTGGAATGTAGCGCGGTTCGATGCCGAGCTTGAGCCACCACACCGACAATGCCGAGAGCCCACCAGCACCCGTCGACCCGAAGGGCGATCCGTTGTCGGAACGTATGGCCCCGGGCAGGCCAACTTCATCAAAGACCCGTTCCATTGCGCCCCTCACGCCGGCCCACGTCGGGTCGACGATGCGCACGTCCAGCAGATATCGGCTCGCCGCATCCGTGAGCGTCAGCGGGTCGCAGCGTGTGCCGTCAGCCGTACGAAACCAGCCCTTGAAGTCGACCGACCATTCCTCGTTTGGAGCGTTGGCAGGGGATATCACCTCGCCCTGGGCAATCGCGCGCCGCCGCCGCGGACGCTCTTGGATGAGACCTTTGCGCTTCAAGATGTCGCCAATGGTCGAAGCCGCTGGCCACTCCACTTTCGGCGCTTCGTCTTCCAGCCACGCCTTGATCTTCTTCGGGCCGAAATGCGGGAACCGCCGCCGCACGGCGATGATCCGCTCGGCGACCCGGCCCGACGTCGCATGGGGGCAGCTCGCTGTGGCATGGCTCAGTTCCTCGAACCAGCGCGCTTCTCCCCTCTCCCGGCGTCGCTTCCAAACGTAGAACGTCTCACGGCTAATGCCGTGCCGCCGGCACAGCTCGCTGACCGTGAAAACGCCCGTCTCGTACTCCCGCAACAACGCGATACGCTCTTCCATAGGACAGGTCTCCTTGAAAGGCATCGCTCGTCTCCTCGAATCGAGCGATGACCTTGACCTGTCAGGAATCAACCCGGTCTAAACTGTCAGGACTCAGCCCGGTTTGTACCGTCGACCAACCTGTTCCCCCAGTACTCCCCCGTAGCCACGGTGCTTTCAAAGCGTCGTGTTCAATTCCATCGTGGTGGCGCTTTAGGGTAAGCCTAAGCCTGCCCACGGAAGGATTTGCGATCGCGCGGGAGCGCAATATTTTAGCGCTGTTCCAGCCGAGGCTATCGTTTGTATCGCGTACGCCGGATCCCTTGTCCTCGCTCTTCTGCTGCACCTTTTCTAAAAAAACTTGGAGTCGGTACCGGTGGCGCCCGGAACTCGTCTGTTTGCGGCGGCGAAGAAGGCGCCATGTACTCGCGCGCGAATTGCAAAAGGAGCTTAAGCGTCGCTCAACGGCAATGTGGACGCCGTCGACGCACTGGCCATTCTCCTTGGGGTAAACCATGGATCGTGCGCGCGGCGCTTGGCGTCTCGGACAGCAATAGAAAAAGTGCTGCACTGCCCCTACAGGAGTTTGCGGTGATGAACGTTAGATTTCGCTTGTCACCACCAGCACGCGCGCTGCTCGTTGGGCGAGCTGAGCAGAGATCGCCGTTCAGGCCGCCGCTTTTCGGTTGGCGGAGCTCTCGGCGATCTTCGTAAGCAGCTCATTGGCATGCTTCTCTTCAGTGAGGTTTTCCTCAAGGAGCCGGGCTGCATCGTGCTTGCCGAGCTGATTGGCCCAGGCGATCAGCGTGCCATACCGGGTGATCTCGTAGTGTCCGACAGCTTGAGCAGAACCGACGGCATTGTTCTTGATGTCCGCATGCTTTTTGGCCTCGGCCAATATCCCTTCGATCGCATCGCATTTCTTGCCGCGCGCTGGCGTGTAGATGAGCTTGAACACCTCCTCGAGCCTTTCAATCTGGCCCTCGGTCTCTTCGCGATCGGTTTCAAGTGCATCCTTGAGCTGGCCGTCACCTGCCTTCTTGACCATGGCCGGAAGGGCTTTCACGATATGCTTCTCGGCGTAGTAAATGTCCTTGAGGGTCTCAAGGAACGGGTCGTCCATCGTTACGACGGTCATAGGCTGTTCTCCTGGGCGAGATGATTTTCCTCGCAACGTTCCGACCCAACGAGGGTTCCGCGCAATCAATTTCAGCTGTTCAATCAAACTCGATGCCGCGCCATCGTCCTTACCGGACGCAGAACGCATCTTTGGGAGTGATGCTTGAGCCCCCGCCGATCGAACGATCTTTGCGGCCCAACGAAAATAGATCGCCTGGTCGTACGAAAACTATAATCGTGCTCCCGTCATTCTGGCGCAACTACCCAGACGCGACGCGTGGGTCGAAAGACCCTCAAGGAAGAGCTAATCGGGCGTTTTTGAACCAAATGAGAAGTGATTAGTGCAGTTTCGTACAATCGCGTGTTGGGGATCTGGAACTTGGTAGAGCACCGGACGTTCTGCTATTGAGTTGGAACACATACAATCCGAGTCTGGATTGTTCGCCGAGGTACCGGAACCATGGACAGCATCATTTATCTGGTCGGCCTCATTGTGGTCGTGATGTTTATCCTGAGCCTCCTCGGGCTGCATTAGAGTTCACAGGAGGCAACAGCCATGGCACAGGTCGAAGCACCCATAGCATCCCGAGGGGATATTGCCGGTGTGAGCTATGTGGAGTGGGGCGCCGTGTTGGCCGGTGCGGTGTTGGCCGCGGCGTTGTCGTTCGTGCTGCTAACTTTTGGGACGGCAATTGGGCTCTCGGCCACCTCACCGTGGCCCGGCTCGGGGTTATCGGCAAAGGTGATTGCGTCGATTGCGGTATTCTGGGTAATGGCTCAACAGATCGGCTCGGTCATGGCGGGAGGTTATGTTGCTGGCCGCATGCGCTCGCGCTGGCTAGAGAAAGGTCACGAAGCCGAACTTCGCGACGGCTTGCACGGAGCCCTGGTCTGGGCCGTCGGTGTTTTGATCAGCGCCCTCCTGGTCTTCGCCACAGCGGGTGTGGTGGCAAGAACGGGAGCGGACCTTGCCAGCAAGGCGGCTGGTTCTATGGCCAGCAGCGCTGATACAATGGACATAGTCCTCGACACCATGCTGAGGCAGGCCAGCACTGCTCAAGCCGTGCCAGGCGCGCCCGCTGCGCCGGGAGCTGCGCAAGGCACTCCCGAGCGCCGGCGTGCCGCCGCCAGCGATGAGACGCGCGCGGAGATTTCTCGCGTGCTTGCGGCCTCCGTCGCTAGTGGTTCGATCACGCCTGAGAACCGCACATATCTCGCCCAGCTGGTCGCCCAGCGAACAGGGATTTCCCAGCAGGAGGCTGAGCGGCGCGTCGACGATGCAGTCAATGCCGCGCGGGCTGCTGCCGACAAAGCGCGCCGTGCGGCCGTCTTGACTGGCTTCGTGATCGCCGCAGGCCTAATCATCTCGCTTGGAGCGGGGTGGTGGGCCGCAATTCGAGGCGGCCAGCACCGCGACACATCGGTGCCGGCCCGCTTCACCTTTGGCGAGCGCCGCCGCACGCCAATCGCATAGCAGGAGACTCCCACATGCTCCGCGACGTAATTCTATGGTTGGCAGGTGTGCCGATCTTCGTGATCATCCTGCTGCATCTATTTGGGGTTTTCCACTAGCCCAACGCTCTGGAGTGCCTTCGGTCGCCGCGCGTCAGTGGCGAATTTCGCCCCCTCGCTGAGGTGATGAGGTGTCCGGGATGGGAAACCGGCATTCTGGCCCTTCTCCCATCCACTTGTCCGGCCCCTGCGGAGCCATCCTCTCGCCCCGGCCGCACGCTTCATAAGCCGACGTGCCAAGTGGCGGTCAAGAACGCGCGTGGCCGCTGCCTCAAGGAGGTTGCGGTTTCTATTGAATGGGTGGGCGCGGCTGGAGACCCCCGTCTCCCGGCGCATGCGCTCCTTACACTGGCGCCGAGGTGCCGCGCCCATCGTTATCTTCTGTTTCAATGCTGGTCGGAATGTGGCGTGAAGTGGTCAATACGGAGGTTTGCGGGTGAAGCATTGCAGCGACTAACCAAAGAGTGCGCCGAGCGCGCCGTTGAACGGTGGAACCGCTATTTCTTGGATGCGAACCGTCGCGCCGAATGAGGCACCAGGCGGGATCGTCGCGGTGGGGGCGCTTGCAGTGGGCTTGCCACTCGTTCACGTTATCGATCAAAGCCGAGCCCGCCTCATTGCGCGTTAGTCGCAGAACGAGACCACAGTCGGGACAGGTAATCGTTTTGGGAGGCATCATTTCGTCCCCGCGCACCACGGAAGGCGGAGGGAAATAGACGGAAATGGAGGGGACACCCCGCTTCGGGTTACTTGGATGGATGCCAAAATTTTTCTCATGCACGACGGCAGCAAGGACGGGGTACGCAAGATTGGCTTGTCAAATTCTTTGCGCGTGGAAGCAATCACGTGTCGCGAAGACGCTGAAGTTTTATTCTGGCCATGACGTTGACGTTTGCATTGCCGTGGAGGATGGAGTGATTGGCGTGAATTTGCTGCCGCTTGATGCGTGCGCCAATGCCCGATGTCAGTGCTACTGGCCGTGGGACGCTTCTAAAGAGTGATACGGCGGGGAGGGATCAGTCCCGGCGCCGCGGGGTTAGTGCTCGCCGGGACTGCCCCCGATTGGCCGCGGCGCCGCGGTGCGTTTTCGCGGCAAGCAGCCGCGGAGAGTTTTGCACGGAGACCTATGGGGAGTGTGACGAGGTGAACCTGAGCAAGTCCGAGCTCGTGCGGTCTCTCAATGAGCACAGCAGCGAGTGAAGGGACGCTCTCTGAGCATGGAACCAAGCGTCGGCGTCACCGTTCAGCATGTAGCCTGGAATGTAGAATGTGCGGGGTTCGCACCGCAGGAGAGCTATCGTGGGTAACGAATCCATCTTGATGATTGTCCTCATCGGCGGCGTCGCCGGATGGCTGAGCGGACTGATCCTCCGCGGCACCGGCTACGGGATCATCGGCGATATCATCGTCGGATTTATCGGGGCTTTTGTTGGCAACTGGCTCGTGCGTGCGTTCCACTTCTCAGTCAATCTCGGCAGTCCGGTCGCGGATAGGGTTGTCGTGTCGGTCGTGGGAGCTGTGCTCTTGATGCTCATTCTTGGCATGTTACGTCCACGCAGTTTCCGCGAGCGTTTGAGCGATGTGTGGCGGCGCCGTTAGGAACTCTGCACCATCCACACACCGATTTTGGCGGACAGAAATCACGAATTCGGCATCGTCAGATCGGGCAAATTGGAAGCTGTGTGCCTCACAGATTTTGGAGGTAGCGGGGTTCGACGCAGGGTTTAATAAACGGCGGCTGTGGCGTCGGTCACTAGGCGCTGGTCGGGAGTTTGCGCCGCGTGCGTGCCGGCGGTGCCGCTTCTTGTGCCGGGGCGGGCGCTTCGCTCGGGCGCTTTAGATAGGCGACGTTGTTGGGTGTGATGATGACCAGCTCCCAGCCTTCCTCGCCGGCGTCGATGAGCACATCGATGTCCTCCTCGGTACGAGGAACGTCATTGAGATCGATTTTGCGGTAATCCCATTGGGGCATCGGCAGGCCCGTTCCACGACACGAGAGGCCCCGACGCGCGGTATATACGGCTCGCGCGTCGCAGACTGGCCAAGAATTACTGGGTGAGTGTGAAATAGAGGAGTTAATTTTCATTAATGTAGGTTGGGACCGCGGGAGTAGACTTCGGGGCGGCGACACTGGCACGGAAAGTGTGGTAGAAGCGCCCATCCGCAGCCGGACTGGTACTTTTATCGGTGCGGCTTAAGTACCTAATAGGAGCGCTCTTCAGCATTACTGGGGGGCGCTTTTTATACACGTGCAGTTTGGCATTGTTGTCCGTTGGCAGAATAATTGCCTATGGAAGCGGGCGGACGGGCCGGCACGCTGCTCACTCCGGCTGCGGAGCGTGGGTGCGGGCGTGTATTCCTCGCCCCGTCCAATATTTTCTCGTGTGCGGGAATCGCTCGCGCGAAGGCGCCATTCGACGCCACTATTATTGCAAGAGAGGTTTGCCCGGTAGGGCTACTGGCGCGGGCTACGGCTTGACCACCGTGAGTATGAGGGCAGCAAGCGCAAACAGTGCAAAGGTCAGGGAGCGACGCGCTAATTTCCGGCGCCACGTAATCTCCGCACCCAGCGACACGACGAGTAGGGCGACCGCCGTTGCGGCACAGATGGATGAGAATGACATAGTATGACGTCTATATTTGCGCGAGGAGTTGTCAAAGCTATGCGCAGGCAGAGGCGCGCCCTAAGAGAGCGGGGCTCATTTTGAGCTTTACAGATCCTTACTTGTAATAGCCGACGCCGCAGCCGAGTTCACCGACCATCGTGACGAAGCTGGTCTTGGGGCTTGGGTCGGTAGCACCGGGCTTCGGGAACACGTAGCTTACTTCGTTGATTTTTCCTTCTTGTTGCGCTGCGTTGTAGATGTCGGCGCCAAAGGCCTTGCCGGAAGCATCCTTGAGGGTTCGCGTATCTTTGCCTCTCACTGATGGGGGTCCAGCCTGGATCATCCCGTCCGAGATGTTGAAGCAGAACGGATAAAGGTCACGACCCTTGAAGCCGTCAGTTCCGTTGTTGAAAGAAGCGATCGCCTTGGTCTTGTCGGCTTTGACCGCGGCGACTGCTTTTTCGAGCATGGCCTTAGCCTCGGCGGCGGTGCCTTGAGCGAATGCAGACGTCGAGAAGGCGAGCAGAGCACTACCGATCAAGCCAAGCATGAGTTTGTGAAGCATGGCGTTTCCTCCGAACGTTTTTCTTGAGGCCGCGGCCGTGGACTCTAATCGTGGCGAGCACGCGGCGGGTTACTTTGGCCTTTCAGGCAGACGATGACGATTGCTGAAGTGCCTATCCTCCCTTGTCGGTGGATGGAGAGGAGGATCATCCCTGCGCCCAGTAAGTCGCCGGATCAGAGTGTAGATAGGGACTCCAACCGCAATGGCGACCGCGAGGGTATGAAGCATGGGCCTATCAAACATCTCGCGAACGCCCCGAGCGCCATTCATTCATCAGAACATGCGGAGCTGACAAATGCCTGACCGCGTATCGAATACGGTTTGATTGGTAGGTCGCCACGATTATCGAGGCCTTTATCAGTCTTCCCAATCGCTGTCGGTCATCTGCATGACGGAGAAAGTTTTTATCGAAACCACAATCGTGAACGAAATATGCAGAGACCTACACGAGGGAGGCTTGTTCCGGAGTAAGGGAAGTGATGCATGTGGAATACCTTCGCGCCATTGCATACATCCACGCGTAGATATGTCGATCACAAAATTGAAACCCACTTCGGGAACTCACTCGGCGATTACGCCAGGCGGAGCCAATTAGAACGACGCGGTCGGGCGTAAAACGAAGCATTGCTGATCACGGCCATCAAACCTTTAGCCTTGGCGAGCGCTGACTCGCGGTTGCCTACGGAATGGCTCGATGCGCTGACGGCTGCAATAGCGCTTGCTGTCTTTCTTACGTACACATTTACTCCCGGCATACTAGGTACCATTCACCTGCGGCGGCATTACAGAGCCAACTGGCGAGGTCGTCTTTATTTTTATCCGTTAGTGCCCCTTCAATTTCCAGGAATCGAATCTCAATATCGCCGGTACCGGTTCAAATCCAAACTGTCACGCTGGTATCGGCGGAGGTATTGGATGATCCTTGGAGCGGTAGTGGGGCGGCGTTTTGCTCGCCGAAGCGTTGTTTTTTGCCCTACACCTTATGCGTCTCTATCGGCGAATGTCGCGTGAGCATGCCCAAACATCGGCCGACGAGATCCTGCAGCACGATACCCGCCGGCCGATTGTGTACATAGGCGCCTTCGCGGAGAAGCATATCAGGGTAAGGAACGCCGATCGCTCGGAAGCATTCTCGACTTCTTAGAGCTAGGCACGCACTTCTCACAAGTCCAATTCGACGGGCAGTTTGTGCGGCTCGAGGAGGTCCTGGCCAACGAGCTGTGGTTCCTGGCTCCGGTTATCGGTATCGGTGACCCTCACGACAGCACCCACGCCCTAGGCGCTTCGTGCACTTATCTCTCCGATGACGTTTGGAGAGAGTACATCTCGTCGCGCATGAAGCGCGCGGCGATACTATTGGTGATGCCTGGGCTGTCTCAATTTATCCGGTGGGAAATAGCAACGGCTTGTCGCGCAGGCTTGCTCGAAAAATGCTTGTTTATCCTCCCGCCGGAGTCTGATGAGAGTCGCAAGGAGCAGATCGCCGCTCTTGCCGACTGCACCGCCCCGGCACTGACACTGACACTGACACTGGCACTGAGACTGGCACTGAGACTGGCACTGAGACTGGCACTGAGACTGGCACTGAGACTGGCACTGAGACTGGCACTGACACAAAGTGACAAGGAGAATCTAGTCTCTGCTGCTGCTTCTTCGTCTCGGGAGGGTAAAAGTATTTCGTAGAAACTTCGTGACCCGAAGAGGCAGCATATGTCGTTGCGTTACGGCTGTACGTGAACGAGTACTTTCGTTCCGTGCAATTCATGCTATAGGGGCATTGGGCGCTAAAGCGATATTCAGCGCTGCAAGCCAAAATAGAAAGAGCTCCCGCGCAAAGGCGCGAGAGCTCCTATTGCCCCATGCATTGCCGGCTGTCGTCGTGCAGTCGGCATACACTTGCCAACAGACAGGCACCGGGTGAACGCAGGGCGAGGGCGAGCCCGAGCTGGATCGGGGGTCGGCACCGTCCCACCTGCATCCATTATGGCATCCTAGAAGCGACGCAAACAGCGCTACTTGCGCTCGACGAAGACAACCTGGCAGTCCGATGCGCCGATGTTTTCGGCGTGATGCGATTGCGTCGTCGGAACAGCGTTTGCAGAACCGCTCTTGCTGTTGACATCCCTGCTCTTGCCGTCGGGTGTAGTAACTTTGAGGGAGCAATCGGTCACCGCGTAGGCAACCGATGGAGCAGGATGGGCGTGGTCTTTGTCACGCGTGCCCTTTTTCCAGGTGGCTGCAATGACACGGAAATTTTCGTCTTCAAAAATTATTTTGTAGACGCTCGGATCGGCTTGATGGGTAGGTGGCGAACTTTGTGCAAAGGCAACTGTCGCTGTTACAAGCGCTGCGGCGATTGTGGCTGAAATCCGGATCATGCATTCCTCCCATTTGTTACAGGTGCGAAACGCGCACATCATACTCGAGACCGCGAATTTGACGAGCCGTGACGGCCGTACCTAATTGAGCTAGGGAAGTTGCAGGTTGGGATTGGAGCATGATGTGAGTTCAGCATTTGGCATCCGGCTGCTTGCCAATCGGCGATACACTTCCTTCATCCCCCATGGGCGCGTGCGAGAGTAGCGAACACCGCATGATCCACGACGAATCCGCCGAGGAGCGGGCAGCGCGAAAAAGAGAGAACACGCCAACGACGGGTCAGCGCTTTGCCCTGGGTTTTTTGCGTGGCTTGGTTGTGCCACGAGAGACCTTCTGCTCCTCACCGACTTGCTTGGCGAGACGCAAGGCGTAGGCGCGAGCGTAAAGCTTCTGGGTATTGTCCCCAGGCTCGATCTTGGGGAAGCCTTTCTTGCTCTTGGGCATGGTGATCTCCTCTCCCATTACTGTAACCGACCCGCGCGGGACACGCGATGGGGGATGATTGGTCGGCGGTGGCTCTTGAGGCTCGGGGACTCCCACCCCATATATGCGTTGCGCGTCATGCGGGGCGCTGACCCCGCCGTAACCCGAAAGGGCTGGCGCCCACCCTACTACATCCGACGGCCAAGCTTGTTAGTGAGCGCGTTCGTCGTGGAGTCGCGCGGCGCGCGGAACATAGGGGACTCAATGCTCAACAACTTGAGACGCTGGCCGCGCGAGCGGCCATTGGTGCAGAGGCCGTCCAACGGCGGCAACGCGCCGCAACAGTACGAGCGGTACCTGGCACGCGCCCGCGAGGCGCAGGTCGCCGGCGACTCGGTCGAAGTGGAGAACTGCTACCAGCACGCGGAGCACTACTTCCGCGTCATGCGAGGCGAAGGCCATGAGCACAGAGGTCACCTATAAGACGCACATCCTTATCGGCGTCCGCGAGAACGGCGTGATGACCGTCATCGCCGATTGGCCGCACCTGCCAAAGCAATCTGAAGTGCAAGAGCGAATGAATGACGCGCGCAATGGTTATGTGACCTTCGCGCTATGCACCCCGACGTCCATCCTGCCTGCTGGCAATGGCGGTAACTATGGCCGCGGCGGTTGGCACGGACACGGCCGCTAACGCAGGTTGCGGTGGGCGGAAAAGATGCCCGTACTGCCCCGCGAGATGTCTCTTGGGCCATACACTTCCACAGCAACAAAAAGAATACAAATTTTTCTGTGCGCTGTCTTCGGTGCCGGTGATAGAAAAAGCCGGCTCTCCAAGTGTAGGAAGAATCGCCTCCTGTCAATTACTGTGAGCTCGGGGAGTACCTTTTGGCGTAACCTGACCCCCGAGTCCACCCATGGAAGCCTACACGGCCCCATCTTTCGCCGATGGCGCGCCCAGTCTCAACTCCAACTTGCCGTATCCGTCCAGTCGCGTGAGGAGGCAAAAGTTGTCGGCCAGCCTGAACTCCTTGGCCCACTACGACAACCTCATCCCACTATACCGCGTGGTGTAGCCGCCGGACGTAGACATTGCAGCAAACATGCCGTTACGGCCGCCATTGATTTGCCCTCCGGGAGCCTCGAGCAGTGACAAGCTGGCCCTTCGGCGATGAGGACCGCGTCATGCCTCGACACGCCGCGGATCATTGTGTTTGTATCTGCGGCGATGGCGATCTGGGGGCAACCCCGGCATTCGAGTCCAGGGTGGGGGAGCACCATGCAGCGATTCATCCTTGCGTTCTTGCTTGCACTCCTGGCGGGCCTGTCCACCCCAGCCAGGGCGGAAAAGCGCGTCGCACTGTTGATCGGCAATGCCGGGTACGCCCCTGCTGTTGGCCCGCTCAAGAACCCGCACAACGACATCGCCCGGCTCGAGGGGGCGCTCAAGGATGTGGGCTTCGAGGTCGTGACGGCGAAGGACGCCGGCCGGCGTGCAATCCTCAGCGCAGTCAACAAGTTTGCAACCACTCTCAACGCGGCAGGTAGCGACGCACTAGGCTTCTTCTACTACTCCGGGCACGGGCTTGCACGGGCGGAGGATCATTCGAACTATTTGATACCGACTGATGTCGCGGATACGGAAAGTAGCGACTTCTGGTTTGACACCGTGCCGCTGGATACGGTCATAGGAATGCTCGAGAACGGTGCGCCTAATGCCGCGAAGTTCGTGGTGTTCGATGCTTGTCGCAACGAGCTGCGCCTGCCGACCAGAACAACTCTCAAGGGGTTCGTTCCGGTTCGGGAAAAGAACGGTGTGTTCATTGCCTTTTCCACGGAGCCAAACGCGTCGGCCTCCGATCGCGGCACCACCAGCGGTCCTTATGCCAAGTTGCTGGCCTCGGAGCTGATCAAGCCAGGTCAAGACCATCTCACGCTTTTCCAAAACGTGAAGGAGGGCGTGTTCAGGGCAACAGACGAGCGGCAGGTGCCATGGGAGAGCAACGGTTTGCTCAAGCGGATCTTCTTTGCCGGCGGGAGCCAAGCCACAGCTTCGGGCGACAGGTCAGGTGTGAAGCCGGCCCAAGAGATGCTCGCCCAAGTTCGCGCCGCCGTAGTTACGGTAAAGACGACAGGGAGGGTAAAAGCGAGCGAAGAAAGCCGCCGAGCCATGGAAGCCAAGGGTTTCCCTGCCTCAGAATATGTGTTGCAAACATCGCAAGGAAGCGGGTTCTTTATTTCTGCCGACGGACTACTGATCACACCGCATCACGTGATCGATAAGGCAGACGCGATCAAGATCAAACCGCTAGAGGGAAGCGAACTGGCGGCTCAAGTGGTGGGCTTGGACGTCGATGCTGACATCGCAATGTTGCGCATCAAGACCGACCGGACGTTTCCAATCGTCAAGTTTGCAGAGACGCCTCCGGAAATCGGCGAACAGGTCTTCATTGTCAGCAATCCCTTCGGCTATGCCAGCAGCGTCGCAACCGGCATCGTTTCAGGTCTTGATCGCGAGGTTTCGCGGCACACCGCGGGCTATGTACAAATCGATGCTCCGGTGCAGGTGGGGAGCAGCGGCGGCGCGGTGGTCAACCGCTCAGGCGAGGTGATTGCGATTGTCAGCGGCATGGCCGGCGATTCGAAGATTACGTTCGCCTATCCGGGATGGCTCGCCGCGCGCGTTGCAACAGAACTTAAGAGCAAGGGCCGTTTCGTCCGAGCGTGGCTGGGCGTGAGCGTGCAGGACGTCACTGAGGAAATCGCCGAGTCCTTGCAACTAAAGAACTCGGCGGGAGCCCTCATCGCCGGTACAGACAAACGTGGCCCTGCGCATGCCGCTGGATTGACGGAAGGGGATGTGGTCCTCGCCATCAATGATGTAGCGATCACGGGAAGTCGCGACTTGAGCCGCGCTGTGGCGGAGCTCCTGCCAGACTCGATCGCGGCTATCAAAGTCTGGCGAGGTGGCCAAGAGCAGACCTTGCAGGTCAAGCTCAGCAACACGGACGCGAAACCAGCTAAGACCGAGAGCCTCCCGAATTTGCACGGCAGACCCCTCTCGAATGAACCGGTTGAAAAGACCAACGAACCCGCACCCAATGCAGCGGCCCCTGCCGTGGAGGTCGCTCCATCGGCACCGGTATCGGGCGCGCCAGCGACGGATACTACAACAACCCCGCCTCAGACCAAGCCGCCGCCAAAACGCGCAAAGAATGCGCCCTCTGCAAAGAAATCAGATTGGTCGAATTCAATTTGGAAAAACTGAGACTGGTGGATCTCATTCTTTGGCTAACGTCAATGGTTCACCATTGACTAGGCTATTTCGAGACCACCCATCTGGTGTATCTCGTCGGCGATGTGATGCTGCCTCTCGCGCGGTCGCTGCGGTGATCGCGCGCGTCTGGACCGACGATATACGCCTCGTCGTCAGCAGCGACTTGTCGCATTTTGAAAGCTACCACACCGCACACCGGCACGACGAGCGCACGGCGATGACCATCGAGCCACTTGATGCGGGGGCGATCGGGCCTTCCGACGCCTGCGGCCATCTCGCCATTCAGGATACTCTGAGGGAAGCGAGAGTTTCCCCGTTCTGTAACAGCGAAAGTGCATGTCGAGGACGCATCGATCGAGCATGGAGGCTTGCCCACTTGGGTGATGCATCCGTGACCTCCCCAGTAGGAGCGGTACTACAGGTGTTGCTTGCTTGAAGCCTTGCGGCCCAAGCTCACTCGCAAGCTCGGGGGTTTGCATGATGAGTCAAATGCTCGGCCAATCCTCCTCATTATCGCGGCTCTCGCGGACGCCATACGCGTTGGGTTCGGCGCACCACTGAACGACGTGACTGTTGCGGGGGAGCCATTCCGCAAATCATGGGAACGGGCGCCAGAGGTGTGGGCCTTGACAACGACCAACGGCAACGAGGCGCTATCGGTGAACCGCGCCTGAATGCGTGAGTTTGTTCCCGTTCAGCGACCACGCTCAAATTGCACCACGCTCATATGTACCAATGGGCACCTCGCCGGTCGATCGAACCCGGCAAACAATGGAGCCCGCTATGAAGCTGTTTCCTATCACCGCCGTGATCGCGCTGCTTGCGTTGGCGCCGACGGCAATCGCGCAACAGATTACGACCCCCACCAATAAGGCCGACTGTGAGAAGGCCAAGATGAAATGGGACGAGAAGGCCGGCAAGGATGGCAAGGGCGCCTGTGTGGCGGTTCCGGCCAAGTCCAGTGACGCGTCGAAGAAGTGAACGTCAATTGCACCACAGGTGTGGGGTCGGAGCCTCTGTTGCGGGCCGCGCGATCAGCGCGGGCTGTCCGGGGTACTGAGCCACACCTTGAGCGCTCGGAGATCGGCTCTGCCTCCCGCTGATCTTCGAGCGCGATCCAGCTGCAACGTGAGCGGATCACGGGATGCTGAGAACCTGTCGCGGCCGCGATCGCTCGACTGCGCGCTTGGATGGTCTTGACGAAACCCGCGGGCGACGGCGCTCAAGCGCGCTAGGATTGCCGTCAAGGATCGGGCGACACAGGCGCTTTAATACGCCACCTCTGTGGAACACTGCGGGGGGCTGGACGTTGCATTGGTGAAGACAGCGGTTGTAGCGGAGTTTTGTTATGGTTCAGCCCGGCCCGTCCGACTACCGGACAGCTCAAGGGGAGATAGGCGCGCGGGAACGTGAGGTGGATCACGTGCGGCAATTCGGGGCACGGGCGGAGACGGTGGCGGACGAACTTGTCGCCGCCATCAAGAACCGCCCGTATGCAACGCTTGCGATCGCCGCCGGCCTGGCGTTCGCGATGGGCGCCCTGTGGAAGCTGGGACATCGCCGCCCGCCGACCCGGCTTGAGGCGCTCCGTGCGCAGCTGCCCGATCTGCGCAACCGCATGCCCGACTGGAATGGTCTGCTCCAACGCGCCTGGCGGTAGCGTCACCCTTGGTCGGCGATGCCTTGCGCCGTCCAGGGGCTACGGCGCTGCCATGGGATGATGCGCCATCGCTGCAGGCTCGCGGGACGGCTCGTCGCTGAACCGGCCATGGAGCCTCCGGGCGCTCGCCCACGCGAAACGGATGATTTCGGGGTTTGAGATCGCATCAGCGCCTTTGTCCAGCGCTAGGCGCGTCGCCGCTGCAAATGCTTAATCAACTGCGCAGGGCTTTTGGCGTTGAGCACACTTTGCCTC
>Ga0075434_100001611_pt1 | contig 19162 bp, 13 predicted proteins | sample RhiMethybrSRZTD3_FD_75298 | JGI IMG/M metagenome (GOLD analysis project Ga0075434, IMG submission 75298) | Populus rhizosphere microbial communities from Tennessee, USA - Rhizosphere MetaG P. TD hybrid SRZTD3 | ecosystem: Host-associated > Plants > Roots > Rhizosphere > Soil | place: USA... | reverse complement strand
GTGGTGCAGCGAGGTGGGCGTCGCGATGCTGACGGCGTCGACGTGCCCGAGCAGCTCGCGGTGATCCGCGAAGGTAGGGACGCCGAGCTCGCCACTCAGCCGCTCGCGCGCTTCGGCAGACGGATCGGCGACTCCGACGAGCTTGCAGTCGGCGAGCGCGGCATATTTCTGGGCGTGGAAGCGGCCGAGGTAGCCGGCGCCGACGACGGCGCAGCGCAGGAGCGTCATGACGCGCACATTATAACGCGCGGTTCCCGGCGGCTTGCCCCGCTCCGGGCGCCGCGAGAGACTGTGCGGATGGCCTGGTATGACCCGGTCCGCAACTGGTACGCGGGGCTGACGCCCGTCTGGCGGCGTGAGCTGCGCATTGCGGGCTGGTGGCTCGCGTTCGGTCTCGTCGTCATGCCTTTTCTGATCTACCTGGCGGGCGTGATGACGCTCGGGCCGTACGACGGCGGCCTGCTGTCCTTCCTGGGCTCGCTCCTCGCCGCCTTCTTCACCTTGAAGCCGACGGCCTGGCTCCTCGTGTGCGGGCCCTACCTGCTCTTCACGGCGGTTCGTTTCCTGACCCGGCCCCTGCGCCGCGCCCGCGCCGGCTAGTCGTCGTCCTCGGCCTCGCGGCTCTTGGCGCTCTTCTCGCGGACGGCCCGGAATTCGTTCCCTTCCCGCCACTCCGGCCACGTCTTTTCGTTCGCGACGCGCGCGCCGACTTCGAACAGGAGCCGCAGGTCCTCCATCGATCCGCCAACGTCCCAGTCCTCGGAATATTCGTCGCCAGGCTTGTGGTAGCGGTTCGCGTCGTAGTCGTCGAGCAGCGCCTTGCCCGCCCCCGCCGGCTTGTCGCGCAGCGTCGTGCCTGACTTCACGTAGAGCGCCGGCACGCCGGCCTTGGCGAAGTTGTACTGGTCCGACCGGTAATAACGCCCGGCTTCGGACCGCCGGTCCGGCGTCAGCGTGCGACCCTGTCTCTTCGCAGCGTCGGCGAGCAGGTCCTCGAGGTCGGATGCGCCGAATCCCACGACTTCGAGGTCCTTGGCTCGCCCGAGCGGGTTAAGGGCATCGATGTTGATGACGGCCGCGGTCTTCGCGAGCGGTACAAGCGGGTGCTCGACGTAGTACTCCGAGCCGAGCAGGCCCGACTCCTCGGCGGTGACCGCCATGAAGACGACGGACCGTGAAGCGCCGGGCAGCATGTCGCGATAGGCGCGTGCGATCGACAGAATGCCGGCAACGCCGGTCGCGTTGTCGACGGCGCCGTTGTAGATCCGGTCCGGCGCCGGCTTGTCGTCGACGCCGAGGTGGTCCCAGTGCGCGACGTAGATGACGTACTCGTCCGGGCGGTCCTTGCCGGCCACCATGCCCACCAGGTTCGGCGAGCGCTTGTGGCGAATGGTGTTGCGGACGCTGCCGCTCGCGGTGACTCCGAGCGGCACGGCCTTGAAGCCGCGCTTCACGGCGGCGGCCTTCAGCGCGTCGAAGTCCTGGCCCGCGAGCTCCATGAGCTGGCGAGCGCGCGCCTCGGTGACCCAACCCTCGAGCGCGGTGCGGTCGGCATTTCCGTCCGCGCGGTCGAGGTAGAACTGCGGGCCGCTCCAGCTGTTGCGGACGACGCCCCAGTCGTAGGCCGCCGGTGCCGTCTCGTGGACGATGATCGCGGCGGCCGCGCCCTGGCGGGAGGCTTCCTCGAACTTGTAAGTCCAGCGGCCGTGGTAGGTCATCGCCTTCCCGCGGAAGAGCGACTCGTCGCCGGTCACGAATCCCGGGTCGTTGACGAGGATGAGCGCAGTCTTGCCGCGCATGTCGACGCCGGCGTAATCGTTCCAGCCGTACTCCGGCGCGACGATGCCGTAACCGACGAAAACCACTTCGCTTCCGGCGACCGAAGCCGACGGTTGCACCCGTCGCGACACGAGCACCATGTCCTCGCCCGGGGCGAGCGCCATGCCGCCCGCCCCGCGACCGAACGACAGCTGCTGACTGTTGGCCGTGATCTCGACGAGCGCGACGTCCTGGCGGAAGTCGCCGCCAGCGACCGGCTGGAGCCCGAGCTCGAGATACTGCTTCTCGACGTACTCGGCGGTTTTGGTCTCGCCTTCGCCGCCCGGCTCGCGGCCTTGCATCTCGTCGGACGACAGCGCCTCGACGTGCGCCCGGTAGTCGTTACCCTTGATCGCCTCGGACGCCTTGCGCAGCATCTTGTCGCTGGCGCCGAACGCTCCAACGAGGCCCGCGAGCGAGGCGATGAACAGGATCCGATACGGCTTGTCGAAGGTCATCATGTCATCTCCCGGGCCAGGCGCCCGCCGGCCAGTAGTACCAGGCGATCGCGGCGAGGACGAGCCACATGGCGGCCTGGGCGAGCCAGCGCCAGGGCCGTTCCTTTTGCAGTCCTACGAAGGCGGCGCCGGATGCCGCGGCGAGCACCGCGAAGAGGGCGGCAGCCGCCAGGAGCGCGGGGTATTCCGCGCCGACTAGGGCCTGGCTGCTGGCCGAAAACGCGAAAACGACGGCCACCATGAGGAGTACGAGCGCAATGGAAGCGGCGGAGCCCAGCACCACGCCTGTGAGGAAGCCCAGTGGCCGCATACAACAAAGTGCCCTCCCGGGCGTGACGCCGGTACTTGATACCGCGCCCGCCCGCCCATAGCCTGTCCCGACTGGGTAAGGCCCGTGCAGGGCCGCAAGGAGCAGTTTAGCAGCCCATGGCACCCTGGCTCAGAGCCCCGACATCGTCCCGGCTTCGACTCGCGCTCGCCTGCGCCGCGGTCGCCGGCGTGCTGCTGCTCGCGGGCTCCGGCAACGAGGAGACTCCGCTCGCGCCTGCCATCACGCCGGCCGCCGCCTCCTCGGGCGAGCTCGTTCCGAGCGAGCGTCATCGCCGCGTGATGCGGCTCGTGTCCGAGGTCGTCGAGCGCCAGCATTACCGCCAGGCGCCACTCGACGACAACATGTCCTCGCAGATCTACGAGCGCTACCTCGAGGCGCTCGACCCGAGCAAGAGCTACCTGCTCGCCTCGGACATCGCCGAGTTCGAGCCGCTCCGCTACCAGCTCGACGACGCGATCCAACGAGCCGACGCCGGGCCGGCCTTCCAGATCTTCACGCGCTTCCAGCAGCGCAACCGCGAAGTCCTGCGCTTCGCCATCACCCTCCTCGACACCGAGCCCGACTTCAAGCTCGACGAGTCGTTCCGCTTCGACCGCACTGACGAGGGCTGGCCCGCCTCGGCGGACGAGCTGCACGAGCTGTGGCGCAAGCGCGTGAAGAACGACGCGCTCTCGCTGCTGCTCGCCGGCAAGGCCTGGCCGGAGGCGCGCGACACGCTCCGCAAACGCTACGAGCGCGTCTCGAAGCGCATCGAGCAGGTGACGGCGGACGACGTGTTCGAGACGTTCATGAATGCGTACGCGCACGTTTACGACCCGCACTCGAATTACCTGTCGCCGCGCAACTCCGAGGAATACAACATCGCGATGAGCCTCTCCTACGAGGGCATCGGCGCATCGCTGCAGCTCGTCGACGACTACGTGACCATCATGAACGTGCTGCCGGGCGGCTCGGCCGCCGCCTCCACCGAGATCAAGGTCGGCGACCGCATCACGGCGGTCGGCCAGGGCGAGACCGGCGCCATGACGGACGTGGTGGGCTGGCGCCTCGACGACGTCGTGCAGCTGATCCGCGGGGCGGAAAACACGTTCGTGCGGCTGCAGATCCTTCCGCAGTCCGCATCCCCCGGCACGCAGGAGACGCACCTGACGCTGAAGCGCGCCAAGATCACGCTCGAGTCGCAGGCGGCGAAGAAGGAAATCCACACGCTGAAGCGCGGCGACAAGGAGCTGAAGGTCGGCGTGATCTCCGTGCCGAGCTTCTACCAGGACTTCCAGGCGCGGATGAAGGGCGACGCCGACTACCGCAGCACGACGCGCGACGTCCACCGCCTGATCGACGAGCTGAAGGCCGAGCACATCGACTCGCTTGTCGTCGACCTGCGCGACAACGGCGGCGGACATTTATCTGAGGCGACGAGCCTCGTCGGCCTATTCGTCGAGCGCGGGCCCGTCGTGCAGCTGCGCGAGACGAGCGGCCGCATCGAGGTCCTCGACGATCCCGAGCCGGGCGCGGCCTGGGACGGCCCGCTCGTCGTCCTCGTCAACCGCGCGAGCGCCTCCGCCTCGGAGATCTTCGCAGGCGCGATCCAGGACTACCAGCGCGGCCTCGTCGTGGGCCAGCAGACCTACGGCAAGGGCTCGGTGCAGAACCTCTACCCGCTCGACCGCTACGCGCTCGGCCCGAAGGCGGGGTTCGGGCAGCTGACCGTGACGATCGGCAAGTACTACCGCATCACCGGCGACAGCACGCAGCACCGCGGAGTCGACCCCGACATCACGCTGCCCTCGCTGCTCGACACCGACGAGATCGGCGAGAGCACGCGCGAGAGCGCGCTTCCCTGGGACCGCATTAACGCGGCGCGCTACACGCCGGAGCCGGCGGAGCTGCCCGTCGTCGCGATGGCCGAGCGCGAGCACGAGCAGCGCATCGCGCACAACCCGGACTTCGTCGCGCTCGAGGGCGACGTGCAGGCGATGCAGCAGCTGCGCAACCAGCGCGACGTATCGCTGAACCTCGAAAAAAGACGCGCGGAGCGCGACGCCATCGACGCCGAGCGCCTCAAGCGCGAAAATGCGCGCCGTGCGGCCCGAGGACTCGCGCCGCTCCCGAACGTCGCCGCCCTGGATGATGCCGAGGCACCGGATGCCGTCCTTGAAGAAGCTGTCGAGATCGCAGCGGACGCGGTCCAGCTGCCCAAGATCCAGGAACCGGCACGCCTTAGCTGAGCCGAGGGCGTTTTTCGCCCTTTTCCTTGTCAATTCCGTTACTTGCGCATCGCTTGCTCCCTCTAGTGTTATACTTGACTACAACACTAAGGGACCGTAACATAGCGCCACCTGAACGCCTGGAGCGGACTGCGATGCGCACCAAATCCCTCGTTATCCACGCCCATGCGCGGCTGGACCGCTGGCTCCTCGCTGCGCTCGTCGTCGCGGCCGCCGTGGCGCTTTCCGCCTGCGACAACGCCAACGGAGACAGCGAGAAGGAAGCCAAGGACGCCGTGACCGCGGTGCCGGTCGAGGTCGCGGCCACACAGCGCGCCGAAATGGCCGCGCTCTACAGCGGCACCGCGCCCGTGGAGTCCGACCGCAAGGCGTTCGTGATGCCGAAGGTGCAAGGCGAGATTCGCCAGGTGCTCGCGGACGAAGGCGAGCGCGTGCGCGCGGGCCAGGTGCTCGCGCGCCTCGACGGCGACAAGCTGCGGCTCGAGGTCGCCCTCAACGAGGCGACGATGCGCAAGCTTGAGCGCGACTACAACCGCAACCTCGAGCTGCAGCAGAAGGGCCTCATCAGCGCGGTCTCCCTCGACAACCTGAAATACGAGCTCGAAGCCGCGAAGGCGAACTGGGAGCTCGCGCGGCTGCAGCTCTCCTACTGCGACATCCGCTCTCCGATCGACGGCACGGTGACCCAGCGCCTCGACGTCGTGAAGGTCGGAAACACCGTCACGCCGATGGGCGGCGTGATCGAGAGCGGCCAGAGCTCGCTGTTCGTCGTCGAGGACCTCGACACGCTGATGCTGCGCGTCAACGTGCCGGAGCGCGAGCTGGCCAAGCTCTCGGTCGGCCAGGTCGCGCAGCTCAGCTTCGACGCTGTGCCGAACCACGTGTTCGAGGGCAAGATCGAGCTGATCAGCCCCTACGTCAGCGCCGCCACCGCGACCTTCACGGTGCGCATCCGCGTGACCAAGACCGACGGCCTGCTGCGTCCCGGCATGTTCGCGCGCGTCGCCATCGTCTACGAGCGCAAGCCCGACGCGCTGCAGATCCCGCGCACGGCGCTGCTCGACGGCGACGGCCCGCCAAAGGTGTTCGTGGTCAAGGACGGCAAGGCGATGGAGCGCGCGGTCAAGCTCGGCCTCTCGAATGGCGCCTGGATCGAGGTCACGGACGGACTCAAGGACGGCGAGCAGGTCGTGGTCGTCGGCCAGGGCGCGGTCAAGCCCGGCGCCGCGGTGCGCGTCGTGAATTCCACCGCGCGCCCGGCCGCCGTGAAGCTGCCGTCCGCCGCCGCGGCGGGCTGAGCGCGGCCACGCGATGAAAGTCGTCGAGTTCGCCACGCGGCGCCGCGTCACCATCCTGATGGTGACGGTCGCCATCGTCCTGTTCGGCTTCGTGTCTCTTTCGCGGCTGAAGCTCAACCTGCTGCCCGACCTCTCCTACCCGACGCTCACGGTGCGCACCGACCTGCCCGGCGCTGCGCCGCTCGAGCTCGAGACGCTGATTACGCGCCCGATCGAGGAGTCCGTCGGCATCATCCGGAACGTGCGCTCGGTCCGCTCCGTCTCCCGCGCCGGCCAGTCGGACGTGATCCTGGAGTTCGCCTGGGGCACGGACATGGACCTCGCGGGCATCGACGTGCGCGAGAAGATCGACCTCCTGCAGCTGCCGCTCGAGGCGAGCCGGCCGATCCTCCTGCGCTTCGATCCCTCGACCGAGCCGGTGATGCGCTATGCATTCGTCGACACCGACGAGTTCGCGAAGGCGAACCCGGGCGAGTCTGGCGGCGTCGAGCGCCTCAAGAGCCTCCGCCGCTTCGCCGACGACCGCCTGAAGCCCGACCTCGAGTCGGTGGACGGCTCGGCCGCGGTCAAGGTCAGCGGCGGATACGAGGACGAGATCCAGATCTTCGTAGATCAGCAGAAGCTCGCGCAGCTCAACCTCTCGATCGACAAGATCGCGGACCGTCTCCGGGAGGAGAACGTCAACCTCTCGGGGGGCCGCCTCGAGCAGGGCACTCAGCGCTTCCTGGTGCGGACGCTGAACGAGTTCACCTCCGTACAAGCCATGGCGGACGCGATCATCGCGAACGTCGACGGCAAGCCCGTGTACCTGCGCGATGTCGCGACCGTGACGAGCGGCTACAAGGACCGCGAGGCCATCACGCGTGTGGACGGGCGCGAGTCCGTGGAGCTTGCCGTTTACAAGGAAGGCGACGCCAACACCGTGCAGCTCGCGGCCGGCATCCGCGCGCGCACCGAGGAGCTCGGCAAGTCGCTGCCCGCCGGCAGCGAGCTCAAGCTCGTCTACGACCAGTCGAGGTTCATCTCCTCGGCGATCGGCGAAGTGCGCGAGGCGGCCCTCATCGGCGGCCTGCTCGCGATCCTCGTCCTCTACCTCTTCCTGCGCGACGCGCGCGCGACCTTCATCACCGGCCTCGCCATCCCGGTCTCCGTGATCGGCACCTTCGTGCTGATGTACATGTTCGACCTTTCGCTCAACATCATGTCGCTCGGCGGAATCGCGCTCGCGGTCGGCATGCTGGTGGACAACGCGGTGGTCGTGCTCGAGAACATCGTGCGCCACCGCGAGGAAGGCCGCTCGCGGGTCGAGGCGGCAACCCGCGGCACGAGCGAGGTCGGCACCGCGATCACCGCGGCGACGCTGACCTCGATCGCCGTTTTCTTCCCGATGGTGTTCATCACCGGCATCGCCGGCCAGCTCTTCCGCGACCAGGCGCTCACCGTGAGCTTCTCGCTCCTCTTCTCGCTCGTCGTCGCGATGACGCTCGTCCCGATGCTCGCCGCCGGCAAGCCGGAGTACGCCGTGCCGGACCCGGAGCGCTCGCCCGGCAGGCTCGGCCGCGGCATCGCGCGCGTGCTTGCCTGGAAGCGGTGGCTGACGGCCAAGGTCGCCGGCTTCATGTCCTGGCTGCTCGGCTTCGCCGCGCGCCCGACGCAGGCCGGCTTCGCCGCGGTGCAGCGCGCCTACCTGCCGGCGCTGCGCTGGTCGCTCGAGCATCGCGGGCGCGTCATCGCGGTTTCGGCGGCGGTCTTCCTCGCGACCGCGGCCCTCGTGCCGCAGCTCGGCACCGAGCTGATCCCGCAGCTTTCGCAGGGCGAGTTCATCGCGGATCTCCGCCTCGCGCCGGGCACCCCGCTAGAGCGGACGGACCAGGCCATGGCAGCCGCCCAGGCGGACGCGATGGCCCTTTCCGATGTCGACCTTTCCTACGCGGTGACAGGCACCGGCAATCGCCTCGACGCGAGCCCGACGGACGCAGGCGAGAACACCGGTCGCCTCTCCGTGACACTGAAGCCGGGCTCCGGCCCCGCCGAGGAGCGCTCCGCCATCGAGGCACTGCGCGCCCGCTTCGAGGAGCTCGCCGGCGTGCAGTACCAGTTCAGCCGCCCCGCGCTCTTCAGCTTCTCCTCCCCGCTCGAAGTCACGATCACCGGCTACGACCTCGACCGCCTGCGGCAGGCCGCCGAGCAGGTGCGGCTCGGCATGCAGGCGAGCCCGACCTTCAGCGACATCAAGTCGACCGTCGAGGCCGGCAATCCGGAGATCCAGATCGTGTTCGACCAGGAGCGAGCGGCGCAGCTCGGCCTCACCGTGCGCGAGCTAGCCGACCGCGTCGTCGCGAGCGTGCGCGGCGACGTCGCGACGCGCTACAAGTTGCGCGAGAAGAAGATCGACGTGCTGGTCCGCAGCGTCGACACGCGCGCTTCCTCGGTCGAGGAGATCCGATCCCTGATCGTAAACCCCGGCAGCGAGCGCCCGCTGCCGCTGTCCGCGGTCGCGGACGTCAGCGTCGCGACCGGGCCGGCCGAGATTCGCCGCATCCGCCAGCAGCGCGTCGCCGTGGTATCGGCGAACCTCTCGTCCGGCGACCTCGGCTCGGCCGTCGCCGAGCTCGACCGGATCGTCTCCGCCGTCGAGATGCCGGTCGGCGTCACTGCGGCGGTCAGTGGGCAGAGCGACGACATGAAGGAGTCTTTCAAGTCGCTGCAGTTCACGATGCTGCTCGCCATTTTCCTCGTCTACCTCGTCATGGCGTCGCAGTTCGAGTCCCTGCTCCACCCCTTCGTGATCCTGCTCACCATCCCGCTCGCGCTCGTGGGCTCGGTGTGGGCCATGTTCCTGACCGGCACCACGGTGAATGTGGTCGCCTACATCGGCCTCATCATGCTGGCGGGCATCGTGGTCAACCAGTCGATCGTGCTGATCGACGCGGTGAACCAGGCGCGGGAACGCGGGCTCGCCAAGCACGAGGCGATCGTCGAGGCCGCGCGGCTGCGGCTCCGGCCCATCATCATCACGAAGCTGACGACGATCCTCGGCCTCCTGCCGATGGCGATCGGGATCGGCGAAGGCGCGGAGATCCGGAAGCCCATGGCGATCACCGTGATCGGCGGCGTCGCGGTCGCGAGCTTCTTCACGCTGCTCGTGATCCCGGTGGTCTATTCGCTGCTCGACCGCAAGCGCTTCCAGGGCGCGGGCAGCCGCGCGCTCGGACCGGCCGCGGCCGAGCACGGCGGGAGCTGAGCCGAGTCGGACGGGAGGCCCAGACATGATCCACACGCGGTTCGCGCTCCGCAGGCCCGTCACGACGCTGATGACCTTCGTCGCCGTCTCGCTGATCGGCGTGATCGCGCTACGGCTGCTGCCGCTCGAGCTCTTTCCCGACATCCGCTTCCCGGGGCTGCAGGTCACGATTCCTTACGCGGGGTCGACGCCCGAGGAGGTCGAGGAGCTCATCACGCGTCCTGCCGAGGAAGCGATCGCGACGCTGTCCGGAATCAAGGAGATCCGCTCGACTTCCTCCGAGACCGGGGCGGAGCTCGTCGTGCTGTTCCAGTGGGACCGGGACCCGTCGGCGGTCGGCTTCGCGGTGCGCACCAAGCTCGAGTCGATCAAGCACGAATTTCCGGCGAGCGCCAACCGCATCCTGACCCAGATGTTCGCGGCGGGCGACGACCGCGTCGTCGCGATCCGCATCGCGAGCCAGGAGGACCTCACTCGGCAGTACGACACGCTGGACCGCTACCTCAAGAAGCCGCTTGAGCGCCTCGACGGCGTCGCGCGCGTCTCGCTCGAGGGCGTCGAGCCGCTCGAGCTGCGCATCCTCGTCGACCCGGTGCGCCTCGCAGCCTACGGCGTCGACATCGCGCGGCTCCGGGACTCGCTCCAGGGCGCCAACTTCTCGGTCAGCGCGGGCGAAGTCACTGGCGGCCAGCAGCGCTTCCTGGTCCGCCCTATCGGCGAGTTCCGCACGATCGAGGACGTGCGCAACTTCATCGTGGCGGGCAACGTGCGCCTGCGCGACATCGCGGACGTCGCGATGGTCACGCCGGAGCTGACGGTCGGGCGCCACCTGAATGGAAGGCCCGGCGTCGGGCTCGACGTGTTCAAGTCGACGGGCGCCAACATCGTCGAAGTAGCCGAGCGCGTGATCAAGGTCGTCGAAGAGCAGCAGAAGCTCCCGCAGATGCAGGGCGTGCAGGTGATCGTCCTGCAGAACCAGTCGGAAAACATCAGGAGCTCCCTGACCGAGCTGCGCAATGCCGGCCTCATCGGAGCCGGCCTCGCGCTGGTCGTGCTGTTCCTGTTCCTGCGCGACTGGCCGACCACGCTGATCGTGGGGCTCGCCGTGCCATTCTCGCTGCTCATCACTGTCGCGGCGATGTACTTCCTCGGGTTCTCGCTCAACATCCTGACGATGATGGGAATGCTGCTCGCGATCGGCCTCCTCGTCGACAACGCGGTGGTCGTGACCGAGAGCATCTTCCGCCACCGCCAGGTTCCGGGCGCCGAGGCTGTCCCCTCGACGATCTCCGGCGTCACCGAGGTGGGCCTCGCCGTGCTCGCCGGCACCCTCTCGACCGTGATCGTGTTCCTGCCAATCATCTTCGGCCAGGAGAGCGAGATCTCGATCTTCATGGTGCACGTCGCCGTGCCGATCGTCGTCTCGATGCTCGCCTCGCTCCTCGTCGCGCAGACGATCATCCCGACGCTGACCGCGCGCTTCCCGCCGCCGCCCGCGATCCGAGCCGGCTCGTTCTTCGCGCGTATCCAGGACTGGTACCTGCGCCGGCTCGACTGGCTGTTCACGCACAAGTGGTGGGCGGCGCTTTTCGTCGTACTGATCGTGGCGTCGCCGATCCCGCTGTTCGCGACGGGGCTCGTCAAGATGGACATGTTCCCGCAGGCCGCCTCGGACCGGCTGTACCTGCCCTACCACCTCGACGGCACCTACCCGCTCGCCCGCACCGAGGAGGCCGTCAACCGCATCGAGCGCTACCTCGACGCGAACAAGGAGCGATTCGGCATCGACCTCGTTTACAGCTATTACCTGCCGAACGACGCGTCCAGCGTGATCAAGCTGAAGCCGCGCGACCAGCTGCCGATGGACCCGCGCGACATCATGACGGAGATCGAGAAAGGCCTGCCCGAGATCATCATCGGCAAGCCGAGCTTCAGATTCGACGAGGACCAGGGCCAGACGGGCGCCTTCAGCATGCGCCTCACGGGCGAGTCGACCGAGGAGCTCGTCGCGCTTTCGCACGACGTCGTGCAGCGCCTGCGCGAAGTCAAGGGGTTCGACACCGTGCGCACGACCGCAAAGGCCGGCGAGCACGAGGTGCAGGTAATGGTCGACCGCGACCGCGCGGCGCGGCTCGGCCTCACGCCCCAGGCGGTCGCGCAGACGATCGCGGTCGCGATGCGCGGCGACCCGCTCAAGGAGTTCCGTGCCGATGATCGCGAGATCCAGATGCGGCTCGCGTTCCGCGCCGACAACCGCCAGACGCTCGAGGACCTCGCCGCGACGCCGCTCTACCTGCCCGACGGCACGCGCAGCTCCCTCGGCGCCGTCGCCAGCTTCCGCATCGACCAGACCGCCCGCACGATCGAGCGCGTCGACCGCCTGACGTCGGTCGTGATCGAGGGAATCGTCTCCGAGAAGTCCTCGCTCGACGAGGTCAAGAAGGGCGTCGAGGCGATGATGGACCAGTTCCCGCTGCCGCCGGGCGTCGGCTGGAAGTACGGGCGCAGCGTCGAGGACAGCGACGACACCGCGCAGACGATGAAGAACAACATCCTGCTGGCGGTCGCACTGATCTTCCTCGTGATGGCGTCGCTGTTCGAGTCCCTGCTCTATCCGGTCTCGATCGTCACCTCGATCGTCTTCGCCGTGGTCGGCGTGTTCTGGGGGCTCGCGATCACGCAGACGCCGATGTCGTTCATGGCGATGCTCGGGATCATGATCCTGATCGGCGTGATCGTGAACATCGGGATCGTGCTGATCGCGCACGTGCTCGACCTGCGCAAGGAGGGCATGAACCGCCACGACGCGATCCTCGAGGCGGCGCGCCACCGCCTGCGGCCGATCCTGATGACCACCGTCGTGACCCTGCTCGCGATGTTCCCGCTCGCCGTCGGTCACACGCAGATCGGCGGGGACGGGCCCGCCTACTACCCGATGGCGCGGGCGCTGATGTCGGGGCTGTTCTTCGGGAGCGTCACTTCGCTCTTCTTCGTGCCGCTCTTCTATGTCTGGCTCGACGACCTGAACATCTGGCGGCAGCGCATCAAGCTGCATTCGCGCGGGGGCGCGGCGGCTTCGGTGGAAGGGGCCTGACCCCGCCTATCGCAGCAGGACCTTGTAGACGTCCCAGTAGTCGTCGACCAGCACGTTCGCGTCCGGCACGCCGCCGGTCGCGGCGGGCGGAATCGAGGCCGGCTGCGGCACGGTCTCGTTGGCGTTCCGCCAGGTCGCGCTGCCGGACATCTTCTCTCCCCGCTTCTTGATCTCGGTTACGAGACCGTCCTGCGCGCCGACCATCGCGAGCGCCTGCGCAATCTCGCGCAGCCGCGCGAGGCAGGCATCGAGGTTGCCATGCTTCGCGCTCTCGACGCTGCGGTTGTTCGCGAGGCGCGAGTCCATCGCGAGGCCGGAAACCGCGAGTCGCGCGAAGAAGTGCTGGGCGTAGGCGATCACGGCGAGGTTGACGAGGCGCCGGTTCTCGATCGTGAGCCCGGGGAACTCCGGCCAGGCCTCCTTCTCGATAGTGCGGTGAGCCTCGCCCATGTCGTCCAGGTGGCGGTCGGCGGTCGCGCAGCGCTCGCGCTGGGCGACGATCTCGGAAGCGAGGTCGCGCCGCTTGAAGTAATGCCAGAATCGCTGCAGCTGGCCGAGCCGCGTCTCGAACTGAGCAAGGCGCTCCCGCTCGGCGGCGCCGACTTCCTGCGCCTGGCGCAGCCGCTCGTCCGCGACCTTGAGTCGCTCGGCGCGGTCCGCCTGGAATTCCGCGAGCTGCTGCTTGCGCTGCGCGTCGGTGCGCTCGCGCTTCAGCTCCGCGGCGAACTTCTCGAGCTGCTCGCGGCAGGCGCGCCACAGGGCCTTGAGGCCGAAGTGAACCAGCGCGTCCATGCCGCGCTCGGGGCTGCCGAGAAGGACTTCCAGCTGCTCGAGCTGCTGCTGCAGGCGCGAGTTCGCGTTCTCCTGCTGCTTCAGCTTGTTGCGGAGGTTGTGCAGCTGGTCATCGAGGCTCTGGAGCTCCTTCTTGAGCTCCGCGCGGTTCCAGAAGAGCTTGAGCAGGCGCTCCTGCTCCGCCGGGTCCGCCTTGTTGATCGACGGCAGCTTGAGCTGCGACCACTTGTCGGGGAGCATCACGGCCATGCCGGTCGCTCAGGCCGCGGACACCGCAAAGCGATGGCCGCTTCCGACGCAGTACTCGAGCCACTTGTTGAGGAGCATGTTGCAGCTCCAGCGCGCGCCGCGGCTCGGTGCGACCTCCGCGGCGAGCCGGCGCAGCCGCGGGTGCGCGAGGGTGCCGCCCGTGCCGCAGGCCTCCGCGAGGCGAGCGTCATGGTACACGCGGATCTCGAGGCCGGGCTCGCGCGCGACGGCAGAGCCGTCGGCGAAGAGGTAGCTCATCTGCATCGCCGTCGTATAGCGGCACTGCTCGACGACCGCCAGCTCGAGCGCGGGCTCGCCCGCGACCTCGGAGCGCAGGCATCCCTTCATCCGCCGCAGGTCCGGCACGAGCCAGCCGAGGCGGATGAAGTTGCTCTCGTAGAGCGTCATCAGGCTCACGAACGATCGCGGCCGCGCGCTCCAGGAGATCGTGCAGAGATCGTCGGTCAGCATGGATTTGACTATATCACAGGGAATTCGGGCCAAATCCCGGGTGAATCGTGCGTTTGGTCACGAAAACGTCACGGCCGCACGCGCCTCGGAATCGCGAGTCGCTCGAGCACGCGGCTCGCGATTTCCTCGATGGACGTGTCCGTCGTCTCGAGGAACGGCACGCCGTGGCGCTCGAACAACTGCTCCGCCGCCCGCACCTCGAATGCGCACTGCTGCGCGGAGGCGTAGCGGCTGTCCGGGCGGCGCTCCTGGCGGATCTGCTGCAACCGACCGGGCTCGATCGTGAGGCCGAACAGCTTCGCACGCCATGGCTCGACGATCGCCGGCAGACGCCCGCCGTCGAGGTCTTCCTCGATTAGCGGGTAATTCGCGGCAAAGGCCCCGTATTGCATGGCCATGTAGACGCAGGTCGGCGTCTTCCCGGAGCGCGAAACTCCGATGAGGATCACATCTGCGCGCTCGTAGTCGCGCGTCTGCGCCCCGTCGTCGTTCGCAAGTGCGAAGTTCGTCGCATTGATGCGCATCGTGTAGGCCGTGAGGTCGGTCATGCCGTGCGCCCGACCCAGCACGTGCGCCGAGGGCTCGCCCAGCTCCTGCTCCAGCGGACCGAGAAACGCATCAAAGAAATCGAGGAAGAGGCAGCGCGCCCCGCGCAGCGCGTCGCGCACGTCGTTGTTGACGAGCGTCGCGAACACGATGGGCCGCGCGCCCTCCTCGCGGCCCGCCTGGTCGATCTTCGCGACGGCCTCTCGCGCCTTGTCAACCGTGGAGATGAATGGCAAAGTGACCGGCCTGAAATCCATGCCGTCGAACTGCGTCAGCAGGCTGTGTCCCATCGTCTCGGCGGTGACGCCGGTCTGGTCGGACACGAAGAAGACGGTTCGTCGCTGCTTCATGGCGGATCATCCGTCGGCATTCGCGGCCCGAGCCGCGGCCGTTCGCGGCAGATCGTAACAGGTGCCGAATGGCAGGCAACGCTTGACCGGCTATACCGTTCCATTCGCGCGTCTGCGCATGTCGGACGTCGAGTCCGTCGGCGGCAAGAACGCGTCGCTCGGCGAGATGATCGGCCGCCTCGCCGGCGCCGGCGTGCGCGTGCCCGACGGCTTCGCGACGACCGCGCAGGCCTACCGCGACTTCCTGACGCAGGACCGGCTCGGCGAGCGCATCGCCGCCGAGCTCGCCGGCCTCGATGTCGACGATGTCTCCAGGCTCTCCGCCGCGGGGGCGCGAATCCGCGGCTGGATTCTCGACACTCCGTTCCAGCGCGACCTCGAGCGCGCGGTGCTTGACGCGGCTGCCGGGCTCGCCAACGGCGGCTCGGCGCTCGCGGTGCGCTCCTCGGCGACCGCGGAAGACCTGCCGTCGGCGTCGTTTGCGGGCCAGCAGGAGACCATCCTGAACGTGCGCGGCGCGAAGTCCGTGCTCGTGGCGATGCACCAGGTCTTCGCCTCGCTCTACAACGACCGCGCGATCTCCTACCGCGCACACCAGGGGTTCGACCACGGCCAGGTCGCCATCTCGGTAGGCGTGCAGCACATGGTGCGAAGCGACGTCGGCGCGAGCGGCGTGATGTTCACGCTCGACACGGAGTCCGGCTTCCGGGACGCGGTTTTCATCACCGCCTCCTGGGGGCTCGGCGAGCTGGTCGTGCAGGGCGCGGTCAACCCCGACGAGTTCTACGTCTACAAGCCCGCGTTGCGCGCCGGCCGGCCGGCCGTCATCCGCAGGAACCTCGGTTCCAAGGCCTCGCGCATGGTCTACGCCGCCGATCCTGCGCCTGGCCGCTGGGTAGAGACAGTCGAGGTCGCGGCGGCCGACCGCTCGCGCTTCTGCATCGACGACCGCGACGTGCACGAGCTCGCGCGCCAGGCGCTCGTCATCGAGGAACACTACGGCTGCCCCATGGACATCGAGTGGGGCAAGGACGGCGAGTCCGGCAAGATCTACGTGCTGCAGGCGCGGCCGGAAACGGTGCAGAGCCGCGCGGGGCGCTCGATCCTGCGCTTCACGCTCAAGCAGCGCTCCCGCGCGCTCGCGCGCGGGCGCGCGATCGGCCAGCGCATCGGCGCGGGGCCGGCCCGCGTGGTTTCGGGCGCCCGCGAGATGTCGCGCGTGCAGCCGGGCGACGTGCTCGTCTCCGACATGACGGATCCCGACTGGGAGCCGGTCATGAAGAGGGCCGCGGCAATCGTCACGAACCGCGGCGGCCGGACCTGCCACGCGGCGATCATCGCGCGCGAGCTCGGCATCCCCGCAGTGGTCGGCTGCGGCGACGCGACCCGGACGATCCGCGACGGCGATCCGGTCACGGTCTCCTGTGCCGAGGGCGACACCGGCGTCGTCTACGAGGGGCAGCTCGACTTCGAGCAGCAGCGCATCGAGCTCGACGCGCTGCCGAAGCCGCCCGTGCGCATCATGATGAACGTCGGCAACCCGGACCGCGCCTTCGACTTCGCCGCGATCCCGAACCACGGCGTCGGCCTCGCGCGCCTCGAGTTCATCATCAACCGCATGATCGGCGTTCACCCGCGCGCCCTGCTCGACTTCGCGACGCTCGACCCGGGCATCCAGGAGCAGGTGCGCCGGCAGATGGCGGGTTACGCCGATCCCGTCGGCTTCTTCGTCGAAAAGCTCGCCGAAGGCATCGCCAGCATCGCCGCCGCCTTTGCGCCGCACCCGGTCATCGTCCGGCTCTCGGACTTCAAGTCGAACGAATATGCGAACCTCATCGGTGGACGCCAGTACGAGCCGCACGAGGAGAACCCGATGCTGGGGTTCCGCGGCGCCTCACGCTACACCGACGCGGCGTTTGGCCCCTGCTTCGAGCTGGAGTGCCGCGCGCTCTGCCGGGTGCGCGACGAGATCGGGCTGTCCAACATCCAGGTCATGGTGCCGTTCGTGCGCACGGTGGAAGAGGGCCGGCGCGTCGTCCAGCTGCTCGCCCGCAACGGGCTCGAGCGCGGCCGTAACGGCCTCAAGGTCATCATGATGTGCGAGCTGCCGACCAACGCCCTGCTCGCGCGCGAGTTCCTCGAGCACTTCGACGGCATGTCGATCGGCTCGAACGACATGACCCAGCTCGCGCTCGGCATTGACCGTGACTCCGCGATCATCGCCCCGCTCTTCGACGAGCGCGACCCGGCCGTGAAGTCGCTGCTTTCGATGGCCATCAAGGCCTGCAAGGACGCGGGCAAGTACATCGGGATCTGCGGACAGGGACCGTCGGATCACCCGGATCTCGCCAAGTGGCTCGTTGAGCAGGGCATCGATTCCTTGTCGCTTAACCCCGATACAGTCGTCGAAACCTGGCTGTACTTGGCCAACGGCACGAAGCGCTGACGGCGCGCACTCCGCGCCGGGCGGGGGCCCTCGCTCGCTCCGCCGGAACTCAGTCGCTCGCTCGGGAACCCGCCCGGCGCTAGCGCGCGTCGAGATCTCTTCGTGCTTTTTCCCAGTTGCGGCCGTCGTACGGCGTGACGTTCATCGACGTGATCGTGGACCGATCGAGGCAGCGGGCGTTGACGCTGAAGCCGTCGGGGTGCGAGCGCGGGACGTAGAAGGACTTGACGCCGCAATGGCGGCAGAAGCGGTGCTTCGCGGCGCCCGTTCCGAACGAGTACTCGGTGAGGTCAGCCGCGCCGGACAGCAGGCGGAACTCGGCGGCGCCGACGATCAGGTGCAGGTAGGCCGAGCGCGAGCACATCGAGCAGTTGCAGTCGAGGACGTCGAGATCCGGCGGCGCCAGGACCTCGAATCGCACGCGTCCGCAATGACAGCCGCCCGCGTGCCAGCGCGGCTTGCCGCGGCTCAGGTCCGGGGCGCGTTCCATGGCGGGGCCAGCAATTTCGCGCGGTAGTGGCGAAGTTCCGCGATGGACTCGTGCACGTCCGCAAGCGCGGTGTGACGGGATTCCTTCTCGACGCCGGCCGCGACCTCGGGCGCCCAGCGACGCGCGATCTCCTTCAGGGTGCTGACGTCCAGGTTCCGGTAGTGGAAGTAGCGCTCGAGCTCCGGCATCCATCGGGCGAGGAAACGCCGGTCCTGGCAGACACTGTTGCCGCACATCGGCGAGCGGTTCGGTCCGACGTGCGCCGCGAGGAAGGCCAGCGTTGCCCGCTCCGCGGCCGCCTCGTCCGCCGTGCTCGCGAGCGCTCGCGCCGAGAGGCCGCTGCCGGCATGCGTGCGCGTATTCCATTCGTCCATCGCGGCGATGGTCGCCTCGGATTGGCGCACCGCGATGACCGGCCCCTCGGCGACGACAGAGAGGTCGGCGTCGGTCACCACGGTCGCGATCTCGATGATGCGGTCGCGCTCCGGCACGAGACCTGTCATCTCGAGGTCGATCCAGATCAGCCGGTCGCCATGCGTCATGTTGCCCGCGATCTTAGCAGAGGCTAGAGTGCCCCCTCGCCCGCGCCATGCATCCGTTCACGCTCCTCTTCGTCGTTGCGATCGCCGCCGGACTTGCGACGCAGCTGTGGCTGCTTCGCCGCCAGGCGCGCGCGGCGCGCGCCGGCCGCGAGCGCGTGCCCGCTCCGTTCGCCGCGGCCGTGAGCGCGTCAGAGCACGCGCGCGCCGCCGATTACACGGTGGCGCAGGCGCGCCTCGCGATGGCCGAGCACGCCGCGGGGGCGGCGCTGCTCGTCCTGCTGACGCTCGGCGGCGGCATCGCGGCGATCGACGCCGCTGCCTCGCGCGCGGGTCTCGCGGGCATGCCGCGCGAGCTCGCGACCGTCGCTTCGGTCATGTTCCTGCTCGCACTCGCCGGCCTGCCCTTCGACGCGTGGCGCACGTTCCGGATCGAGTCGCGCTTCGGTTTCAACCGGACCACGCCCGCGCTGTTCGCGGCAGATGTGCTGAAGGGATTCGTGATCGGTGCCGTCCTGCTGCTGCCGCTCGTCGCTTTGCTGTTGTGGCTCATGCGGCGCACGGGAGGCGCCTGGTGGCTCTGGGCTTTCGGTGCCTGGGCCGCGTTCACGCTGCTGCTCGGCTGGGCCTGGCCGAGGGTCATAGCGCCGATGTTCAACGCATTCCGGGAGCTCGAGCCCGGGCCGATGCGCGAGGGCGTCGAGTCGCTGGCGCGTCGCTGCGGCTTCGAGCCGAAGGGCGTGCTCGTGATGGACGGCTCGCGGCGCAGCTCGCACGGCAATGCGTACTTCACCGGCTTCGGGCGCAC
>Ga0075434_100001607_pt1 | contig 19189 bp, 17 predicted proteins | sample RhiMethybrSRZTD3_FD_75298 | JGI IMG/M metagenome (GOLD analysis project Ga0075434, IMG submission 75298) | Populus rhizosphere microbial communities from Tennessee, USA - Rhizosphere MetaG P. TD hybrid SRZTD3 | ecosystem: Host-associated > Plants > Roots > Rhizosphere > Soil | place: USA... | reverse complement strand
TCGCTGGCGCAGTCGCTGATCGCCTATGCGAACCGCTACACGACGATGAAGACGAACCTGATCTCCGGCCGGGTGGCGACCGAGCAGGCAGAGATGAAGGTGCTGCGGGAGGTGCAGAAGCGGGCGCACGCGAACCTGGCTGCGATCGACGCGTCGAACGCGGCGCCGCTGGACAAGGTGGCGGCCTCGTCGCCGTTCGTCAGCGACCTCTCGGCCGCGGCCGACCAGATCGGTACGCTCACGCTCAACCTGACGAACGACCAGGTTGCCCTGGTGGCGGCGAAGGACATCGAGTCGTCGCAGTTCATCGCCCGCGCCGCCGGCCACCAGGTGAGCGCTGCGACCCGGCGCAGCTCGCTCATCATCGCCGCGATGGTGGGGCTGATCGTGGGCATCGGCCTGGCCCTGGCCTGGGAGGCGCTCAGCTCGCGCCCCCGGCAGGCCCAGGCATAGACTCCCCGGATGGCGACGCGCACCTGCCCCGACTGGCCGGAGCTGCTCGACCGCGCGCCCGACCTGCACTTCAAGCACTACACGGCCGACGAGCTGCAGCTGCCCCACGACATCGTGCTCGCGCTCGGTGCGGTGCGGCTGAGCGAGATCGAGGTGTGCGCCGACACGACCTACAACGTGTTCAACGCGGACCACACGGACGCGCGGCTGGCCGACGCCCTGCGCTCGAGCTTCTGGACCGACCTCGACGACTGGCGCGGCAGCGCCCGCTGACCTGTAACGCCGCGAGGCCCTCGCGACAGGTAGGGGTGTGAACGAGAGACCAACACCCCCGGAAGGACCGGAGGCGCGCTTCCGGCGCGTCTTCGCGCACCTCCAGCCGGTCGCCGACTACGCGGCTCGCCGCGGCAGCTCGGACCCCGAGGCGATCGCCGCCGAGACGATGGCGATCGCGTGGCGCCGGCTCGACCGCGTCCCCGTGGACGACCCGCGGCCGTGGCTGTTCGTCACGGCCCGCAACCTGCTCATGGCCGAACGGCGCCAGAGCGCGCGCCGCTCGCAGGCCGACCGGGCGCTGGCCCGGCCGGAGGCCACCATACCCGCCGTGGAGAGCGCCGACCCGGCGGTCACCCGCGCGCTGCACACGCTCCCCGAGCGCGACCGCGAGGCGCTCCTGCTCGTCGCCTGGGAGGACCTCACCCCGGCCCAGGCCGCGAAGGCGCTCGGCATCGCGCCGGTCGCGTTTCGCGTCCGCCTGCTGCGCGCCCGCCGCCGCTTCGCCCGGCTGCTCGCCGCGGATGGGCTCCCGCACACCCCCGACGTCCTCGAGGTGAAGTCCACATGAACGCCATGGATCGCCTCCGCGCCTCCCGGCCCGCTTCCGTGCCGATGGAGGCCGACCGCGAGGCCCTCTTCGATCGCATCGTCGCCACCCCGACTCGCGCCGCCGACGCCCGTCCGGCCCGCCGCCGGCGCAAGCTCGTCCTCGTCGCCGCCGTCGGCCTCGCGGTGACGCTCACCGCGGGCACGGCGGTCGCGGTCAGCACCAACCTGTTCGGCTGGCACACCGACAACACGTTCATCAAGGATCCGCGGCTGTGGCGCAAGCTGTACCGCGACGCCACGCACGAGCTGCGGCTGCCCCCGGGCATGGCCTGGCCGTACCGCACGCTCGCCCCGAACACGATCACCAATCGCAGCCAGCCCGGCGGCATGGCCGTCGGGATCGCCCAGACCGCCTGGGAGTGCTACTGGACGGAGGCCATCCGGGCGAACGACGCATCGGCCGAGCGCAGCGCACAGGCTGCGCTGACCGACCTCGTCCGCCACCACATCGTGGTCGCGCCCCCCGGCTCGCCCGAGAACGTGGCGCCGCCGGCCGGCACGAAGCCCCCGTTCGCGATCTACGCCTCGGACGGCGGCATCCGGTACGTCAAGCACAACTACGCCCTGGCGGCCGCCGGCGACCCGAGCGGCGTGGCCCAGAGCTGCCGCGCCAACCGGGGCGACCTGAAGATCCCGCCCGTCCGCTAAGGGAGAACCGGCGCGAAGTCGGCGGCGAGCCGCTCACGGCACCACTGCAGGAAGGCGTCCGTGAGCCGCCGCCGGCTTCGCGTCGCGAGGCGCACCGAGTAGAAGTCGCGGACGGGATCGAGCCCCGTCACCTCCGCAGTCGCGAGCGTCCCCAGCCGCAGCTCCTTCTGCACGGCCAGCGAGGAGAAGAAGCAGACGCCGTAGCCGGCCTCGACGGCGGACTTGGCCGACTCCTGGAGGCCGGCCTCCATCGCCACGTTCAGGTCGCGGACGCGGACGCCGGCCTCGCGCAGCTCCTCCTCGATCACGCTGCGGATGCCGGCGCCGGGCTGCATCACCACCTGCGGCTCGGCCACGAGCTCCTCCAGGCTCACGGCCCGGCCGGCGAAGCGGTGGCCGGCGGGGACGGCCAGCACGACCCGGTCGCGTAGGAACGGCTCGAACTCGAGGGCGCGGTGACTGCGGCGGGCGCCGACGACGCCGAGCTCGAGGTCGCGGTCGAGCACGCGGTCGATCACCGACCCGGTCGCGTCGACCCGGAGCGTCACCTCGACCCGCGGGTGCGCCGCCCGGAAGCCGCCGAGGAGCTGCGGCAGAACGTGCTCCCCCGGGCCGGTCGACGCGCCGACGATCAGGTGGCCGGTGGGCTGGTCGGAGTCCTGGGCCAGGTCGCGGGCGAGCTCGTCGCGCAGGGCCAGCATGCGCAGCGCGTAGCGGTGCAGCACCTCGCCGCGGTCGGTCGGGGCGGCCCGGCGGCCGGAGCGATCGATCAGCGGCTCGCCCAGCATGCGCTCGAGGGTCTGGATCTGCTGGCTGACCGCGGGCTGGGTCACGCCGAGCGCGTCGGCCGCGGCCGAGAACGAGCCGCGCTCGACCACCTCGACGAAGGTCTGCAGCTGCCGCAGATCCATAAGGAGATCTTATCGGACGAAGAGGGGGACAGTCCCCGTCCGGGGACTGTCCCCACTAGGCCAGGCCGGTCAGCGCCAGCGCCAGCAGGTGGTCAGGGTCGCGGCGGCGGCGCTCGGCCAGGGCGGCCGGCTTGCGCTCGAGGACGAGGTCACCGGCCGACTCGAGCGGCCGCAGCCGGCCCTCGGCGACGAGCTGCTCGTCGACGCCGCCCAGGCGGCCGGCGAACGTCGTGTAGACGGGCGTCCCCAGCACGACCGCCTCGCGGTTCATCGTGCCGCCGGCGCTCACGACCAGGTCGGCGCCGGCGACGAGGCTGCCGCCCTCGACCGCGTGCTCGGGAACGACGACCGACGGCAGGTCGAGGGCGCGGATGCGTGTCCCCTGCTCGGGCGTGCGCGGGAGGACGACCGAGACGACGTCCTCGCGGCGGCCGAGCCGCTCGAGCACGGCGTCGAAGAGCGGGTTGGAGAACCGGTGGTAGAGCGCGACGTCGGCCGGCGGCCGCAGCACCACCCCGATCCGGCTCCCGTCCATGCCCAGCGCCCGCGGCACCGCCGGGTCGGGCTCGAACCCGCCCAGGTAGTACTCCTCCTTCAGGCCGGGATAGCGCACGAGCCGCGGCGGCCGGGCGCCGAAGCGGCGCAATCGCTCGGGCGGGATGGCGTCGGGCACGAGTACCCGGTTTGCCAGGCGGCAGTTGAGCGAGTGCTGCAGGGTGGCGTACTCGTAGTCGAACATCGTCGTGTTCGGGATGCGCAGGAGCCGGCAGGCCATCGGCAGGTCGGTCGAGCCGTGGGCGACGGCGACGTCGAACCGGCCCTTCCGGCCGAAGGCCACCATCGCCCGCACCCGGTCGCCCGCGGCACGCGCCTTGCCGGCCCGCGTTCCCCCGCCGTGGTGACCGATGACGGTGTGCTCGATCCCGTGCAGCTCGAGCAGCTCGAGCGTCTGCGCGAACGCGCGCGCCGTCACCGCCACCTCGTCGCCGCGGGCCTGCAGCCGCCGCACGAGTGGGGCGAAGATGACCGCATGGGGGGAGTTGGTGAGGTCGACCCAGACGCGCACGGCCGCCGGGACGCTACGCCGTGGCCAGGGCGGCCGCACGCACCGCCGCGACGACTTCGGTCTGGGCCGCCTCGGCGAGCGTCGGGAACATCGGCAGTGCCAGCCCCTCGTCGGCGGCTCGCTCGGTCTCCGGCAGGTCGCCGGGCGAGTAGCCGAGGTGGGCGAACACCGGCTGGAGGTGGAGCGGGATGTCGTAGTACGCGCGGCAGCCGATCCCGGCCTCGGTGAGTGCGCGGGCGAGCTCGTCGCGGGCATGGGCGCGCACGACGTAGAGGTGGTAGATGTGCTCGGCGCCGGGGGCCGCGACCGGGAGCTCGACGACGTCGCCGAGCCCGAGGGCGCGGTAGCGCTCGGCGGCGGCCCGGCGGGCAGCGTTCCAGCCGGCCACCTCGGGCAGGAAGCGGCGCAGCACGGCCGCCTGCATCTCGTCCATGCGCGAGTTCGTGCCGACGAGCTCGAAGCGGCGCTTCTCGCGCGAGCCGTGGAAGCGCAGGAGCCGGACGCGCTCGGCCAGGTCGGCGCTGCCGGAGACGACCATGCCGGCGTCGCCGAAGGCGGGGAAGTTCTTGGTGGGGAAGAACGAGAAGGTGGCCAGGTCGCCGAAGCTGCCGGCGCCGCGCCCGTCCAGCGTCGCACCGAAGGCCTGGGCGGCATCCTCGATCACCGCCAGGCCGTGGCGGCCGGCGACCTCGCGCAGGCCGGGCATGTCGGCCGGCCCGCCGAAGACATGCACCGCGACGATGGCGCGGGTGCGGTCCGTGACCGCGGCCTCGACGGCCTGCGGGTCGAGGTTGAACGTGGCCCGGTCGATGTCCGCGAACACCGGGGTCGCGCCCACCCGGGCGATCGCCTCGGCGGTCGCGTAGAACGTGTAGGCGGTTGTGACGACCTCGTCGCCGGGGCCGATGCCGAGCGCCTCGAGGCTGAGCACGAGCGCGTCGGTGCCGTTCGCGACCGCGACCGCGTGGCAGGCGCCCGTCGCCGAGGCGACCTCGTCCTCGAGTGCGCGCATGTTCGGGCCGAGGATGAAGCGGCCCGAGTCGATCACCTCGCAGACGCTGCGCTTGACGTCGTCGAGGAGGTGTTCGTACTGCCCGCGGATGTCCATCAGAGGGACCGGCACGGCGGCCACTCTACTGGCGGGCCTCCCGGCGCTGACGCAGTACCAGCCAGGCCACGACGGCGATCGCGGCCGCCACGACGACGTAGTCGAGATAGCCGAACCGGCGGTGCCACTCGTCCCAGTGCGTGCCGGCCACGTTGCCGATCGCGACCAGCATGATGCACCAGGGCAGCGTGCCGAGGACGGTCAGCACCGAGAAACGCCCGAGCGGCATCCGGGCGACGCCGGCGGGCAGCGAGATGAAGGTGCGCACGACCGGCAGGAGCCGCGCGAAGAACACCGTCGGCGTGCCGTAGCGCTCGAACCAGTCGTGCGCGCGCGCGACCCGGTGGCGGTTGTGCTCGGTGCGCATGAGCCACGCGTCGACGCCGTACGCGCCCGCCGCCCACGCGATCAGCGAGCCGATCAGATTCGCGACGGTGCCCACGATCACCGCGGCGGCGAAGCTCATGCTGCCCTGCGAGACCAGGTAGCCGGCGTAGATCATCGTCACCTCGCTCGGCACGGGGATGCAGGCGCTCTCGAGCACCATCAGGATGAACACGGCCTCGAGGCCGTGATCCGCGATGAACGTCTGCAGCTGATGGGTCAGCGATTCCATCCGCGAGAGGTTAGCCAGCGTCCCCGGCCCGGACGAGCCCGTTGCTTGGAGGCGGCAAATGTGCGGTGGCGAGGTAGCCGCCGCAGGCGACCGTGACCGCCGCCATGAGCACGATCAGCGCCCGGTAGTCGACGATGCCGACGAGGCCCGCGCCGAGCGCGATCGAGACGGTCTGGGGGACGCCGATGAGGACGTCGGCGGCCGAGCTCACCCGGCCCTGCAGCGCCGCCGGCGTGCGCAGCTGGACGGCGGTCACGTAGCCGACAACCGCCCACGAGATGCCGCACCCGGCGACGGCGAACCCGACCATGACGACGCCGACCCGGGGGACGAGCATCGACGCCGCCCCGACCGCGAAGAGCAGCATCCCGAGGCCCATCACACGGCCGTCGCCGTGGCGGCGCAGCATCACACCGGCGATGATCCCGCCGCCGACGGCGCCGAGGCCCTGGGCGGAGCTGAGCACGCCGAAGAAGGCGGGCGAGCGGTGCAGGCCGTGCTGGAGCACCGAGAAGACGAGCGTCTCGGTGAACCCGACGACGAGCATCACCACCGCCGTGGCCGTGACGATGCGCAGCAGCCCCGGCGAGGCGGCGATGTGGCGGGCGCCGGCGACCACCTGAGCGCGCAGGTGGTGCTCGGAGGGCACCGGCCGCCGCTCGCGGTGGCGGATGACGAGCAGGGACAGGGCGGCGAGAACGAACGTGGCCGCGTCGAGCGCCGCCACGGTCGGCCCGCCGAACGCGGCGAAGAGGCCGGCGCCGACGAGCGGCGCGAACAGGCGCATGCCCTCGCCCGTCACCTGCAGGGCGGCATTGGCGTCGCCGAGCAGCTCGGGCGGCAAGAGCCGCGTCAGGTACGCCGACTGGGCCGAGTAGAACATCCACGCGATCGCGCCGTAGACGAGCGTCACCAGGTAGATCACCCACAGCTGGCCGCGGCCGTCGACGCCGACCAGCGGCGCCAGGATCACGGCGCCGGCCAGGTTCAGTCCGATCATGAGCGGGCGTCCCCGCACCCGGTCGACGACCGCGCCGAAGAGCGGCGAGACGAGCCCCGGGACGGTGTAGGCGAAGAAGACGAGGCCGGCGGCGGCGCTCGAGCCGGTGAGCTCCTTCACCCACACACCCAGGGCGAGGAACATGGCGCGGTCGCCGAAGACCGAGAGCGTCTGGCCCACCACCAGGAGGCGGGCGTCGCGGTGCCGCAGCAGGCGTCGCACGCGGGGCCGGCGGAGCTACTCGCCCGCGGCGACCAGCGCCGCGAGGTTGCGGAGCTGGGCCTGGAGCGCGCTTCGCACGGGCCCCGCCGCCACGGCCGCGAGCAGCCGGGGGACGTCCACGTCGGAGGTGAGCGTGACCCTGGTCGCGTGGTCGCCCTCGCGCTCGAGCTCGAAGACCGAGGAGCCCTCGCGGTTGCCGTCGACCCGGTGCTCGACCAGCCGGGTGGGCGGATCGGTGTCGACCACGCGCACCACCATCTGCTCGCACCGCCCCATCGCGTTCAGCTCGCAGGCGATGTCGCCGTTCTCGAGCACGCGCCCGTTCTGCACCTCGTCGGGCAGCATGCGCAGATGCTTGTGCGGGTCGGCGATCCACTCCCACACGACCTCGGGCGGCGCCGGGCAGGTGCCGGTGACGGAGACCCGCATGGCCCGCTCAGGCGGCGTGGTCGCGGACGGGCCGGTAGAGCGTGTCCCGCTGGCGGGCCCGGTAGCCCGCGTTTCGGATCGTGTGGACGAAGTCCTCGGTGGAGGCGCGGTGGGTGGTGCCGGCCGCCGAGACGACGTTCTCCTCGATCATGATCGAGCCCATGTCGTCGGCCCCGAACGCGAGCGCGACCTGGCCGATCTTCATGCCCTGCGTCACCCACGACGACTGGATGTGCTCGATGTTGTCGAGGTAGATCCGGCTCACAGCCTGCATCAGCAGGTAGTCGAAGCTCGTCGGCGTCCAGGTCACCTGCGGGGCGAGCGCGGTGTGGTCGGGCTGGTACGTCCACGAGATGAACGCGCGGAAGCCGTGCATCTCGTCCTGCAGCTCGCGGATGCGGCGCATGTGCTCGACCCGCTCCTCGAGCGTCTCGACGTGGCCCCACATCATCGTGGCCGTGGTGCTCATGCCGAGCCGGTGGGCGGCGCGCATGATCTGCAGCCACTCGTCGGAGGTCGTCTTCTTCGGCGAGATGATCTTGCGCACGCGGTCGACCAGGATCTCGGCGCCGCCGCCCGGGAGCGAGTCGAGGCCGGCGTCGCGCAGCCGCCCGAGCGTCTCGGACGGCGTCAGCCGAGCCTTGCGGGCGATGTGCTGGATCTCGCTCGGCGAGAGCGCGTGCAGGTGGATCGGGTAGCGGGCCTTGATCGCCTGGAAGAGGTCCTCGTACCAGTCGATGCCCAGGTCCGGGTTGTGGCCGCCCTGCATCAGGAGCGCCGTCCCGCCCAGGTCGAGCGTCTCCTCGATCTTCTTGAAGATCACCGCCCGCGGCAGGACGTAGCCCTCGCGGGTGTCGCCGGGGCGGCGGTAGAAGGCGCAGAACTCGCAGTCGGTGTAGCAGATGTTCGAGTAGTTCAGGTTGCGGTCGACGATGAACGTGACCACGCCCGGCTCGACGGCCCGGTTGCGGAGCTCGTTCGCGACCCGGCCGACGGCGACCAGGTCGCGGGAGCGCAGGAGCGCGCAGGCGTCCTCGTCAGTGATCCGCTCGCCGGAGAGCGCCCGGTCGAGCGCCTCGGTGACCGTGGGTGCGTCGGCGGTCGCGCTCACGGTCCAAGCGTACCCGACCGGCGGCCCGCCGGTCGCGGCCCGGCGGTAGGCTCCTGCGGTGCCGATCCCGACCAGCGTCCCGCGGCGGGTGCCGTGAGCATCGTCGCCGCGGTGCTGGTCGCGACCCTCGTGCTCGCGGCCGGCGCGGTGGCCTCGGCGGCCGTCTATCCACCGGGCACGGTCGCGTTGCCGACGCGGGTCGCGTCGGCTTTCGGGCTCGGCTACGCCGTCGCCGCGCTCACGCCCGCGCTGCTGGTGGTCCTGCACGTCTTCGACCGCGTGCCGACGGCGGCGGCGCTGCTCGTCGTCGTCGCGGCGCTCGGGGTCGCCGGCCACCGCCGTTGCCGGCCGCTGCGGGCGCTCGCCGACGACGTGCGCGGGCAGGTGCGGGCCGCACCGGTCGCCCTGGCGCTCGGCGCCGCGGTGATCGTCGCCATCGCGGCCGCGCGGCTGGCCGTCCCGGTCGCGCCGGTGCACGGGGCGTGGCGCTACTGGGCGGACGGCCTCGAGCTGGCCGCGGTCGGCCACGTTCCGGCAGCCTCGCTGCAATGGGGCGTCCTGCACCCGCCCGCGGTCTCCAAGATGGCCGGGAACGCGTTCACAGGCGAACTCTCCTTCGTGTTCGCCGCCCACCCGCTGGCGGGCATGGCGACGGCGCTCTGGCTGGCCGTCACCGGATACGCGGTCGGGCTCTTCGCCTTCGGGTGGGAGCTGGGCCTGCGGAAGACCTCGCCCCTGTTGCCGCTGCTCGGGATCGCCGGTGCGCACCTGCCGCTCGGGATCTCCCTGAACGCCGACAGCATCGCGAAGCTGACCTTCTTCCAGGACGAGGACATGGGCCGCGCGGTCGCGCTGATCGGGGCGGCGATGGCGCTTCCCTGCCTGCGCGGCGAGGCCGGCCGGGCGGCCCGGGTGGCGACCGGGTGCGTGCTCGCGGCCGCCGGTCTCACGCACGCCATCCCGGCCGGCGTCGCCGTCGCGTTCCTGCTCGCGTACGCGCTCCTGCGGCTCGGGCGGCGCGAGACGCGGCGGACGGCGCTCGCGGCGATGGGCGTGATCCTGGCAACGGCCGGCCTCGCCGCGATCGTCCTGCTCGGACCGTCGCACGGCGAGATCGGCCTCCAGGGCGCATCCGGCGGCGGGTACGCCCTCTTCCTCGGCCGGTACGACCCCACGGCATATGCGGACAACCGCTTCCTGCTGCCGAAACCGAAGGGCCACGCGCGCTGGTACGAGCCGCCGACGACGACGATCAGCGAGCTCGTGGACGCCGCGACCGGATGGACGACCCACGGCGCGGGGCTGCTGGCGGCGCTGATCGCGACGGCCGTCGCCGTGGCCGCGGTGCTGGTATGGGGCACTCAGGGGCTGCGCCTGGCCGTGCTCTCGGCCGTCGCGCTCGAGGCCGTGCTGCTCGCGGTCGCACTGGCGTTCTCGTACCGGCAGTCGCTGTACGTTCCCGCCACGTTCGGCGAACGCAGACTTTTCGAGTACGCGTCGATCCCCGTGATGCTCGTGGCCCTGGCGGCGGTCGAGACCGGCCTCGCCCGCCTGGGAGGCGCGAGCACCCGGGCGCCTGCGGTGATCGCCGCCGGCCTGGTCGTGCTCGTGCTGGCCGCGGCCGGCCCGAGCCGGGTGCGCGGCGACGTCCCCACCGGCGCCGGGACGGCCGACTACATCGCGGCCGCGCGGCTCGCGACCCCGTGCAACGCCCGGATCCTGCCGACGGTGACGAGCAAGGGAGCGTTCCAGGCGCTGACGGGCCGGGCGGACATCCTCGAGGGCATGGCGCCGTTCCTGCGCCCGGCCATCCTGCGCACCACCGTCCGGCTGACCCACCTCGCCCGCCGCTACCTGGCCCACCCGGCCGCCCACCCCGGCTTCCTGGACGCGGAGCACGTCGACGACCTGCTGATCGGCCGCGGCAAGGCTGCGGGCTGGGCCGCCTTCGCTCACGCGCCCGGCCTCGCGTTCGTGCGCCAGGTGGGAGCGGTTCGGGTCTACCGCCACGTCGGCCGGGGAGCGGGGCGCGGCGGCGTCCGCCCGGACGACGCCCCCGGCTACACCTGCCGACGGACGCCGTTCCCGTGAGCGGGGCACGCCGGCTGACCCGGGCCCAGGCGCTGACCGGCGGCGCGGTCGTGTTCGCGGGGGCCGCGCTGGCCGCGCGCCGCCTCAGCCGGGGCGGGGGGGCGTCGGAGCCCGTCCTGCACCGTGCCGCCCACCGCTACACGCGCGACTTCGCGGCGGCCGCGCCGGGACGCGGGTGGGGAGCCGAGTGGGCGGCGCTGCACGACCGCCGCGTGGCCGTCGCGGGCGGCACAGCCGTGTTCGCCGTTCCACGCGGGCTCGTGGGCACCGCCGCCGCCCAGCCCATGCCGGTTCACCTGCTCGACCACGAGTGCGGCGACTGCGAGCAGCTCGCGACGTTCTCGATCACCCACGCCGCCCTGCGTCCGGGCCTTCTTCTGCGCAGCGCCGGGCCCTACGCGTATGTCGGCGTCACCGCCGAGGAGGGCTGGCTCGTCCTCGCCGACTACGGCCGGGAACAACGGCAGGTCGTGAAGGCGCGGCCCGCCATCGCGATCCCGGCCGGCGCGACCGTCCATCTGCGCGTCCGCGCCCGGGGCGGCCGCCTGCAGGCGACCCTGTGGGGCGACGGCGACGCCGAGCCGTCGCCACAGCTCGAGGCCGCCCTCGCGGCAGGCCGGGGCGGCTGCGGCGTCCTGCTCGTCCATCCGCCCGACCTGCACGCATGCCGGCTGGAGCTGCGCCGCTACGCGCTCGGGACGGACGGCCCGGTCGCGCCGACGCCGCCGCACCCGATCATGGCCCTGACCGGCATCCCCCAGGTGGACGCCGCCGGCAACGGCCACGCCCTCGCCCGCGTGTGGAGCGCGTTCCCCGCGACGGCCACGATCGAATGGGCCGACGATCCGGCCCTCGCCAACGCGACCGCGGTGCCGCCCGCCAGGCTCGGCCCGCCGCCGTACACGCACGCGGCCCGCATCCCCCTCGCCGGCGCCGGCCAGCGGTACTGGCGGGCGACGCTGCGATCCGCCACGAGCGGTGCGACCGCGCACACCGCCGTGCACCACGTCCGGCCGTACGCCGGCTCCGACCCCCTCGTCCTGCTGGGGGTGAGCTGCGCGCAGCTCACCGGGCCGCCGCCGAACGCGGGCTACGCGCGCCTGCTCGAGGCGGCGCCCGCCCAGCCGGCGGCGCTCGTCTACCAGGGTGACATCGGCTACCCGAACAACACCGCCGAGGCCTGCTACGCGGCGGCGCCCGACTACTTCGCCGACCGCTTCGGCCGGCTGCTGGCCGATCCCCGCTGGGCCCGCCTGCGCACCGCCGTCCCGGTCGGGTTCACGATGGACGACCACGACTACGGCCCCCAGAACAACGCCGACCGCACCACCGTGCAGCCGTGGACGTGGCAGCTCTGGAACCGCATCCATGCCGATCCGGCGCCTCTTGGATACTTCGACTTCCGCATGGGCGACGTCCATTGCCTGACGCTCGACGGCCGCCGCTACGCGGACCCCGTGACGTCCCCGAACGTGCCCGGCAAGACCAAGCTCGGGCGCGAGCAGCTGGCCTGGACGCAGGGGATCCTCGAGACGAGCGACGCAGCGATGTTCGTCGTCTACTCGGCGGACATCTTCGCGAGCCGGTGGAACCCCCGCACGCACGAGCCGAGCAACGACTGCTTCGTCAGCGGCTGGCCGGACGAGTACCGCCGGGTCATGAGCCTCTTCATGGACGTGCAGCTCGGCGGCCGCCGCGTCGTCGTCCTGAGCGGCGACGCACACGGCCTTCGCGTGCACTACCACCCCGACCCGCACGGACGTCAGGAGGCCGCGTCGCTCTCGATCACCGAGTTCATCTGCTCGGGACTGCGGCCGGGGCTCTGGACCGCATCCAACCCCGCCGACCCGACGCTCGACCCCCGCCGCCACGTGCTCGGCCGGCCCGGCGGCGGGATGCTCGTGATCGATCCCCCGGGCCGGTCCGGCCGGTCGCTGACCATGCGGGCGATCCAGGTGGCCGAGGCCCAGCCCTTCGACGCGTTCCCACCTCTGCGGCTCGACTTCGCGCCCGGGGACGACCGCCGCGCGGCGGGCATCTGAGCGATGAGCGCCGACGCCGTCCTCGCCGGGCTGATCCTGGCGGCATGGATCTGGGTCGTGGGCAGTGCGCTCGCGCCCGGCTGGTCGGGCGCCGAGCGCATCGCCGCGGGCGTGATGGCCGTCTGCGCGCTCGGCTGGTTCGCGATGGCGATGGGCGCCGTGGGCGTCGGCCTGCTCGGGAGCACCGCCGTGACGGCCGGTATCGCGCTCCTCGTCGCCGTCGCCGCGGTGGCCCGGGCGCGGGCGACGCTCCGCATCGGCAGGCCCGTCCTCGCCCCGATCGTCGTCGCGGTCGGCGCCGGGATCCTGCTCACGGCCCCCGCGTTCCACCTCTCGCCGCTCGAGAGCCGTGCGTCCCACGGCGACATGATCTGGCACCTCGGCTGGGTCGACCAGCTGCGGGCCGGGGCGACGGCGCCCGGAGGCTTCTACGCCGGCGAGCCCAACGGCTATCCCTGGCTGTACCACGCGATCGTCGGGTGGATCGCGGCCGCGCTGCCGGGCACGGTGACGGACAGCGTCGAGGTGGTGCAGGCACTCGGCATCGCGACGGCCGGTGTGGGGGTCTGGCTGCTCGCGCGGGCCACCGGCGCCCAGCGGTCCGCCTCGACGTGGGCCGTGGGCGTGTTCCTCACGGCCGGAGCCTTCGGCTGGCTGCCCGACCTGCGGGCCGACTTCGCGTTCCACATGCCGGCGCTCGAGCTGGGGCCGTTCCACGGCGACCCGGTGCCGGCCATGACACCCGCGATGGCCCTGCTCGCGCCCATGGTGCCGCGCGATCTCGGCCTGGCCCTCTCGCCCGTCCTGCTCTGGGCGGCGGTCACGGCAGCGCGGGCCGAGCGCGGCCGGGCCTGGTGGGGGGTCGGGTTTCTGGCCGGCATCATCTTCCTGATCGCGCCGCCCGCCGGCGTCTTCTGCGCGTTCTGGACCGCCGGGATCGCCGCGACACACCGGGTGTGGGGGGCATGGCGCGCGCTCGCGGCGAGCGCCCTCACGGCGTCGGTCTGGCTCGTCCCCCTGGGCCTCGCATACCGGCGCTACCACGGCTTCGTGCCGCTGACCTCGATCCGCCAGGTCGAGCCGAGCGCCGCCCAGGCGCTCGTCGCGCTCGGGGTGTGCGTCCCGCTCGGGATCGCCGGCCTCCTGATCCTCAGGCACCGGCGTTCGCCGGCGACCGCCGACGTCGCGGTGCTCGTGGCCGTCCCGCTGATCGCCCTGGTGTTCGGCGCAACCCTCGGCCAGTGGAACGCGTTCATCGAGCACGGCGGCCCGACGCCGCTCGTGCGCTGGCTGCGCTACCTGCCGTTCCTCGTCCTGGCGCTGAGCGTCCCGGCCGGTGTCGCGGCCGACGCCGCCGTGTCCGCCCTCCGGCGCCGCGGCCGCGTCGCCGCGCTGGCCGGCGCGACGCTGCTGGCGCTCGTGGTCGGCGGGTCGACGCCGCTGGCCGCCGCGTCGCTCTGGCGTGCCCCGTACACGACGACGTTCGCGTGCACCCGTCTGCCGATCGACGCGAACACGCGCGTCGCGGTGATCGCCCGCCAGGCGCTGGCGGGCCCCCTGGCGAGCGCGATCTTCGCCCGCACCGGGGCCACGTTCTCCTATGTCGGCACGCAGCGCCTGCGGATCCGCTTCCGTACCTGGCTGGCCCGGACGTCGCCCGGCCAGGACACGCGGCACGCATGGGTGCTGCAGGCGCTCAACGGCGGCGCGGCGCCGCCGGACGCCGACGTGCTCGTGCTGAAGCGGCGCCGGGACGTCCCGCAGCGGGGCGAGCTGCTCGGCCGCTGCCGCTGGGACGACATCACGTGGGACGTCGTGTCCGCAGGCTCCGGGTAGGCGGCCTACACGCCGACGGGCTGCGTATCGGCGAAGCGCAGCTCCGGCACCGCGGGGAGCTCGCCGGCGAGGTGGGCGAGCTCGAAGAAGCGCATCATGCCCTGCTGCTCGCGGGGGCCGAAGTGGTAGCGAAGCTTCTCGAAGTAGCGGGCCAGGAACCCGGCCGGCCAGCCGTACTGCTCGGCGGCGCGGCGGGCCAGGTGCTCCGGCTCGGAGCGGGCCAGCGCGAGCGAGCGCAGATGGGCGCGCTCGAGCTCGGCCAGGCCCTCGCCGACGCCCTCGCGGCAGGCCCAGACGGCGAACACCATCGGCAGGCCGGTGCGCTCCTGCCACAGCCGGCCCAGGTCGTGGTGCGGCGTCGGATCCTCGAAGGCGCTTCGCAGGGCGGCATCGCCGATCAGCATGCGGGCGTCGGCCGGATGGTCGAGCGGGACGAGCTCGACGTCGCCGAGCAGCACCTTCGTCAGCACCACCGATGTCGCGCTCTCCGGCGTGACGGCGACGCTGCGGACGTGCTCGAGCGGCTTTCGGGTGATCAGCTGGATCGAGTCGACGGCGCCCTCGGAGGAGACGCACAGCCGCGGCAGGAGCGTGAGCCTGGTGGCGTTGCGGGCGTACTCGATGGACGAGATCGGGGCGACGTCGATCTCCCCGTCGATCAGCATCCGGTTGAGCTGGGTGGGGACGCCGGTGACCTGCTCGACCTCGATGCCGCCGAGGTCGTAGAACGCGGGCGCCATGTTGGCGTACGCGATCCGCCCGAGCCGGATCAGAACGTCCTCACCGCGTTGTAGAGCGTGTCGCGCTGCACGGGCACGCGGCCGGCCTCGCGGATCAGCGACACCAGGTCGGCGATGCGCTCTTCCTGCGGCGTCACCGCGCCGGCTGCGTGGGCGATCTGCTCCTCCATCACGGTGCCCTGGATGTCGTTCGCGCCGAAGTGCAGGGCGATCTGCGCGAGCGGCGTCGAGATCATGATCCAGTACGCCTTGATGTTCGGGATGTTGTCGAGCATCAGGCGCGAGACGGCGATCATCTTGAGGTCGTCATTGCCGGTCGAGAAGCGCCAGCCGCGACGCTGGAAGACGGTGTTCTCGGGGTGGAACGGCAGCGGGATGAAGGCCAGGAACCCGCCGGTCTCGTCCTGCAGATCGCGCAGCTTGAGCCAGTGATCGACCCGCTCCTCGTACGTCTCGACGTGGCCGTAGAGCATGGTGCAGTGAGTCGGGATCCCCATCCTGTGCGCGGCGCGGTGGGTCGCGATCCAGTTGTCGGGATGCTCCTTGCCCGGCGCCACCAGGCGGCGCACGCGCTCGGCGAACACCTCGGCGCCGCCACCGGGCAGCGATCCCAGCCCGTTGGCCTTGAGGTCGGCCAGCACCTCGGCGTGCGTCATGCCGGAGAGCTTCGTCATGTGGTGGATCTCGGACGCCGTGAAGAGCTTCATGTGGACGTCCGGCAGGGCCTCTTTCAGCGCCCGCGTGACCGCCGGGTAGTAGTCGTAGCCGATGTGCGGGTGCTCGCCGCCGACCATGTGGATCTCGTCGTAGGACTCGCGGCCGTGCACCTCGACGGCGTGGGCGACGAGCTCGCCGATGTCCCACGTGTACGCGCCTTCCTGGCGGCCCGTGCGCGCGAACGCGCAGAACTTGCACTTCACCCGGCACACGTTCGTGTGGTTCAGGTAGAGGTTGTTGATGAAGTAGACCTCGTCGCCGCCGCCGCGCAGACGGCGGGCGGTGTCCGCCAGATCGCCGAGTGCGAGCAGGTCTTCCGACTCGAGCAGCGTGACTCCGTCGTCGAAGTCGAGCCGCTCGCCCGCGAGAACCTTCTCGCGCACCGGCGCGAGCGTGTCGAGATTGGCGGCGAGGGCCATCGGCGACCGGAGTCTACCGCCGGTAGGCATACGCCGGGCGCAACCCGAGCAGCTGCGGCACCGTCACCAGGTGGTAGCCGCGGGAGAGCAGGGTCGGCACGATCGTCCCGAGCGCCTGCACCGTCTCGCTGCGATCGCCGCCGCCGTCGTGCATGATCACGATCGAGCCGGGCCGCACCGACTGGAGCACCCGCTGGGCGATCACCGCCGCGCCGGGCCGCGACCAGTCGGCCGGGTCGACGTCCCACTGGATCGTCAAGAGGCCCAGCGAGCGGACGATCCCGACGACGCCGGCCGGCGCGATGCCGTACGGCGGGCGCAGCAGGCAGGGTCGGAAGCCGGTGGCGCCGTAGATGGCCGCCTGGGTCGGCCGCACCTGCGCGGCGGTGTTCTGGGGCGTCAGGTCGGGGTGCGACCAGGTGTGGTTGCCGATGACGTCGTCGGCGCGGATCACGGCGCGGGAGGTCGCAGCTAGCGGCCCCACCTGGCGGCCGATCTCGAAGAACGTCGCATGGGCGCCGTAGCGGTTCAGGATCGCGAGCACCTGCGGCGTGTAGACCGACGGGCCGTCGTCGAACGTGAGCGCCACCATCTTCCCTCCGGCCGGCCCGCCGAAGCGCTGTGAGGGCCCCGCCGCGGTGCAGCCGTCGAGGGTGAAGGCGTCGATCGCCCACGCCGCCCGGCCGCGGTTGGGGACGCTGTCGTGGCACAGGCGGCGGCAGGCCGCCCGGCCCTTCCAGGTGCTCGTGGCCGACCAGTCGAGCCGCTCGGCCCGGAGCCCGATCTTCGCGTAGCTGAACGTCACCTTCGCCCCGCGCCGGATGTGCTGCACGTGCGCCGCGACGAACTTCGGCTTCGGCCCGCCCCTGGCGAGCGGGAGGCGGTAGAGGGCGTGCCGGCCGCTCCCGCCGATCAGGCAGACGCGCTCGCCCCTGGCCGGATGGCCGCGGGGGACGATGTCGAGGCACACGATCCGGTCGCCGGTGCCCGACAGCTCCGGAACCGCGAACGGCCCGTTCACCCGGAACGTGAGCGCGAGCGAGCCGCCCGACTGGGAGAGACGCACGGAGCGCAGGTCGAGCTTGCCGGGCGTGTCCGCGGCGTCCACCAGGCGCAGCGTCGGCGCGGGCACGGTCGCAGCCGCCGGGGCGGCGGCGGCGGTCGTCGAGACCGGCCCGGCAGTCGCGGCGACGGCGGCAAGCACCGCCGCAGCGGCGGCGGCCACGGCACGGGAGACGACGCGAAGCCCCACGCCGCCCAGGCTACGGCACGCAGGTCACGAACGGGTAACGACGGCGCGCCCGCGCGGATACGATGCGCGGCCGTGGGCCGGCGGATCGTCTTTCAGGGGATCAGCGGCTCGGGCAAGACGACGCTCGCGCGCCGGGTCGCGGCGGCGCTGGACGCTCCGTTCGTCGAGACGGACGCCCTGGTGCACGGCCCCGGCTGGAGCGAGACCGGCGACGCCGAGCTGCGCGACCTCCTGCGCCCGACCGTCGAGCGCGACGGCTGGGTGCTCGACTCCGACTACCGGCGCAAGATCGGCACCTACGTCATGGAGCACGCCGACACCGTCGTCTGGCTCGACCTGCCGCTGCGCACGTGCCTGCGGCGGCTGTGGCGGCGCACCATCCCGCGCATCCGCAACCAGGAGGAGCTGTGGAACGGGAACACGGAGTCGTGGCGGGCGGCGTTCGTCGGCTGGGAGTCGCTCTTCGTCTACGCGATCAGGAAGCACGTCGCCCAGCGCCGCGACCTGCCCGAGCTGCTGGCCCGGCCCGAGCTCGCCCACGTCGAGCTGGTGCGGCTGGGCACGCCGGCGGCGGTCGAGGCGTGGGTGGCGGCGCTCGCGAAGGATGGGGACAGTCCCCGGTGACCGGGGACTGTCCCCGGTTGGTCGGCAACTATGCGTTGCGGTCGACTGCGCCGCGCACGACCGCGGCAAGGGCGGCCGAGTCGAGGCCGCCGTCGAGCGCCGCCAGGTGGGCCAGCGCCTCGTCGGCGTGACGCTCGGCCTCGGCGCGGGCGTCGCGCACCGCACCTGATCGGGCGACGCGGGCGAGCGTCGGCAGGACGTCCTCACGGGCGGCGCCGCGGGTGATCACGCCGGCGACCGCGGGATCGCGGCGGGCGCCCAGTATCAGCGGCAGGGTGACCGTGCCGTCCAGCAGATCGGTGCCGAGGGGCTTGCCGGTCGTGTCGGGACGGCCGTCGCAGTCGAGGATGTCGTCGGCGATCTGGAACGCCAGGCCGAGCGCCGTCGCGAACGCGCCCAGCCGGGCGATGTCGGGCTCGGGCAGTCCGCCGAAGCGGCCGCCCAGCATCGCGGCCGCGGCGAACAGGTGGCCGGTCTTCAGGCGGCAGCGCTCGAGGTACTGCTCCGGCGTCGTGGCCGGGTCGCCGGCCTGGGCGCGCTGGAGGATCTCGCCGCGGGCAAGGGCGAGACACGCGTCGGAGAGGGTCGTCACGGCCCGCATGTCACCCGTCGCACACAGGTCGGCGAAGGCCCGCGCGAACAGGTAATCCCCGGTCGCCCTGGCGGCGGCGGTGCCGTGGGCGGCCCAGACGGTGGGATGGCCACGCCGCAGCGGCGCCGCGTCGAGCTGGTCGTCGTGGACGAGCGTCGCCATGTGCACGAGCTCGACCCCACAGCCGGCCGCGACGAGGCCGTCGCCGCCCCGCCCGCCGACGGGCGCGGACAGGTAGACGAGCATGGGCCGCAGGCGCTTGCCGCCGGAGCGCAGCGTCTCGGAGCCGGCCCCGGCCACGGTCGACGCACCGGCCCACCCGACCGCCTCCTCGAGCGCCGACTCGACCGCGTCGACGTAGGCCGAGAGGCCCGGAACGTGCAGCACGTCGGCGACGGCGCCCGCTGTCATGCCGGGACCGTACCAA
>Ga0075434_100001606_pt1 | contig 19191 bp, 17 predicted proteins | sample RhiMethybrSRZTD3_FD_75298 | JGI IMG/M metagenome (GOLD analysis project Ga0075434, IMG submission 75298) | Populus rhizosphere microbial communities from Tennessee, USA - Rhizosphere MetaG P. TD hybrid SRZTD3 | ecosystem: Host-associated > Plants > Roots > Rhizosphere > Soil | place: USA... | reverse complement strand
CACACGATCGACCCGAAGGGGCGCCTGAGCGTACCGGCGAAATTCCGGGACGCCCTCGCGCAGTACGACGGGGCGCTGATTGTCGTCCCGAATGATTACTGCCTCGAGGTGCATCCGCTGGAGGAGTGGCAGCGCATCGAAACAAAGCTGCGTGAGCAGTCGATCTTCAACCCCGAGGTGCGCGAGCTGAGCCGGTTGTTCGTCTCGCGCGCGAAAGACGTAGCGCTCGACGCGGCGGGGCGCGTGCTCATCCCGCCGGACGTTCGTGAGCAGGCGGGGCTCTCCAAGGAAGTCACGCTCGTGGGCGGGGGACTGCCCCAGTTCGAGGTGTGGGATCGCGGCCGATTCGAGGAGTACGAGCGCACACGCGCCGACCGGCTGCCGACGTTGTTCGAGAGGCTCTCGGGCCTGGGAGTGTAGCGGTTCACGTTCCGGTGCTCGTCGATGAGGTCGTGTTTCTTCTGCGACCTCGCGACGAGGGATGGGTGATCGATGCGACAGTGGGTATGGGCGGTCACGCCGAGGCGATCCTGAGCGCCAGCGGCGCCGCCATTTGGCTGCTGGGCCTCGACCTGGATCCCGCGGCGCTCGCGATGGCGCGCGAGCGGCTGGTCCCGTTCGGCGAGCGGGTCGTGCTCGGGCATTCGAGCTTCGGGCGTCTGGAGAGCGCTGCCGCGGCGCAGGGAATCACCCGGGCGCGGGCGATCCTGCTGGATCTCGGCGTGTCGTCGTGGCAGCTCGAGCAGTCGGGCCGGGGCTTCTCGTTCCAGGGTGACGAGCCCCTCGACATGCGCCTTGATCCGACCACCGGCGACACGGCGGCCTCGCTGCTGAACCGGCTTCCCGAGGCCGAGCTGGCCCGCATCATCTTCGAGTACGGCGAGGAGCCGCACGCGCGGCGTATCGCGCGGGCCATCGCCCGGCGCCGTCCCCTGGCGCGCACAAACGACCTGGTGGCGGCCGTTCGCGGCGCGGTGCCGCGCGCGGCCTGGCCCCGGCGGCTGCACGTGGCCACGCGCACCTTTCAGGCCTTGCGCATGGCCGTCAACGACGAGCCCGGCGCGCTCCGAAACGCGCTGGCCCAGGCGCCCTCCCTGCTGGCCGACGGCGGCCGCATGGGGGTCATCTCGTTTCATTCGGGCGAAGATCGCATCGTGAAGCAGACGTTCCGGGCTCTGGAGCCGGCGGGATTCGCCGAGCTCGAGCCGTCGCCGCGTCAGCCCAGCGACGACGAGGTGCGGGCCAACCCCCGCGCCAGGAGCGCGAAGCTGCGCGTGCTGGAGCGGCTTTCATGAAGAAGGACCAGCGGCTTCATCGCGAACCGGACCCCCGTGTGCGGCGCTCGCTCGTGGTGGCGCTGGCTACCTCGGCGTTGCTCGTCACCGGCGCCCTCACGGTCGTGGGCGTCAGGGTCGAGCAGATCCACCTGGCCTACCGGCTCGACGGCGTGCGCGGCGAGCGCGCGCGCACCGAGGATCGGATCCGGCAGCTGGAGATCGAGGTAGCGACCCTGCGCTCGCCGGGCCGCATCGAGGCGCGAGCGCGGGCCCTCGGCCTGGTCGCGGCGGGACGTGACCAGATCCGCCTGGCGAAGGAATACGTGACCGGCGGGACCGGCCTGGCGGCCAATCGCAGCCAGGCGGCGTCGCTGCGCTCCACGAGGCCGCCGGCGCCGTGAAAGATCCGGCCGTCCGGACGCGGGTCCTGATGCTGGCGGCGCTCCTCGCCATCGCATTCGGCGGCCTCGCCGGTCGTCTCGGCTGGTTGATGGTGGTCAAGCACGGGGAGCTCGCCCAGATCGCCGCGCGCCAGTACTCCCGGACGGTGGTCCTCTGGGCCCCGCGGGGTCCGATCGTCGACCGCCACGGCGGGGCGCTCGCAACGTCTACGGCGACCGAGTCGCTGTTCGTGCAGCCGCGAAGCGTGGGGGACCCGGTCCGCGTCGCCGCACGCCTGGCGCCGATCCTCGGCCTGCCGGAGTCCGAGCTGCACGCCGCGCTGACGGGCACCCGCTCGTTCGTGTGGCTGCGCCGCAAGCTCCCGCCGACCGTGGCCGAGCAGGTGAAGGCGCTGCGGGAGCCGGGGCTCGGTTTCCTCCCCGAGCCGCTGCGTCTCTATCCCAACCGCGAGCTGGCGGCCCACGTCCTCGGCTTCGAGGGCGCCGAGGGCGGCCTCGAGGGCGTCGAGCGCGCGTTCAACGCGGATCTGGCCGGCGTGCCGGGCAAGGCGATCGCGGGACGGGACGCCCTCGGCCGCGAGGTAGCGGCCCAGCACGTGCTCCAGGAGCCGCAGCAAGGTCGCGGCGTGATGCTGACGATCGATCGCACGATCCAGTACATCGCCGAGCGCGAGGTCGACGCGGCGTACCGCCGGACTCACGCCAAGGCCGCGATCGCGGTGGTGATCGAGCCGAAGACCGGCGACATCCTCGCGATGGTGGTGCGCCCGACGTTCAATCCGAACACGTTCCTCGACGTTCACGCCTCGGACGCGTGGCGCAACCGCGCGGTGACCGATCCGTTCGAGCCGGGCTCGACCTTCAAGGCGATCCTGGCCGCCTCGGCGCTCGAGGAAGGCGTCGTGAGGCCCGACGACCGGATCTACGCCGAGAACGGCTCGATCACGCTGGCCGGCACGACGATTCGCGACTGGAAGAAGTACGGCTGGCTGACCTTTGCCGAGGTGCTGCAGAACTCCTCGAACGTCGGCTCGATCAAGGTGGGCCTGGCGCTCGGGCGCGACCGCTATTACCGGTACATGAAGGCCTTCGGTTTCGGCGCGCCGACCGGCGTAGGTCTCGCGGGGGAGAGCCGCGGCCAGCTGCGCGATCCGCAGCGCTGGTCGCTCCTGTCGCTGCCGACGATGTCGATCGGTCAGGAGATCTCGGTGACCGCGCTGCAGATGGTCACTGCCTTCGGCGCCATCGCCAACGGCGGCACCCTGATGCAGCCGCGCCTGGTCAAGGCGACGTTCGACGCCGACGGCCACGAGACACGCCGTTTCGACGTCAAGCCCGTGCGCCAGGTCATCTCGCCGACCACCGCCCGGACGGTCACGAATCTGCTGTCGAGCGTCGTCGAGAGCGGCACCGGACGGTTCGCCGCGATTCCTGGGTACGCGGTCGCGGGCAAGACGGGGACGGCGCAGAAGCTCGACCCGAACACGCGCCGCTATTCGCACGCGCCCGGAGTGCTCTCGTTCGTCGGCTTCGCCCCGGCGGACGAGCCGCGCTTCGCCATGCTCGTGATGCTCGACGAGCCCAGGAACGAGAAGTGGGGCAGCGAGGCGGCGGCGCCGATCTTCGGCGCGATCGGCCGCGAGGTCCTTCGCTACCTCGAGGTGCCGCCGCGCGACGTCCAGCCGGTGCAGATCGTGACGGGCCCACCTGCCGAGCTGCCGCCGAGCCCGGCCCGCGTGCGGCTCGTGAGCACGGCGGAGGCCGCTCAGCCCGACGGAGCGCGGCGGATGCCCGACCTCGGCGGCAAGACCTTGCGACAGGCCCTCGAGGCGCTGGAGCCGCTGCGGATCGAGGTGCGCCTGGCGGGGCAGGGCCGGGTGTTCCGCCAGGTGCCCGCCGCCGGCGACCCGCTCGAGCCCGGCGCCGTCGCGCGCCTCACGCTGACCGCGTCGGGAGGTACCAGGTGACATGGCGGGTGCGGCCATGAGCGAGCTGCTCGCGGCGCTCCCGGACAAGCGCGTGATCGGCGATCCGCCGCGCTCGGTGTCGTCGATTGCCGGCGACTCGCGCCGGGTCGAGCCGGGCGGCTGCTTCGTCGCGGTGCCCGGCTTCAAGCAGGACGGCCGTCACTTCATCCCGGATGCGATCCGGCGCGGTGCCGCCATCGTCGTGACCGAGGGCGAGCCCGTCGCCGATCTGCCGGTCGCCCAGGTGCTCGTGCCCTCGGTGCGGGTGTCCCTCGCGCAGCTCGCCGGCGCGTTCTACGGCCATCCCTCGCGGCAGCTCGCGCTGGTCGGCATCACCGGGACGAACGGCAAGACGACGACCTCGTACCTGATCGAAGCGCTCCTGCGCGCCCGCGGTCTGGCGACCGGCGTGATCGGCACGATCGGCTACGTGCTCGGCGACGAGACGCGCCCGGCCAATCAGACCACGCCGGAGGCGCTCGATCTGCAGGCGATGCTCGCGCACATGCGCGACCGGGGCGTGCGGGGCGTGGCGATGGAGGTCTCGTCGCACGCGCTGGCGCTGGCCCGCGCCGAGGGGCTCGCGTTCGACGTGGCGGTGTTCACGAACCTGACGCAGGACCATCTGGACTTCCACGGCACGCTCGAGCGCTATCGGCTCGCCAAGCGGCGGCTCTTCGAGTTGCTCGCCGAATCGCCCAAGCCGCGGCGCACCGCGGTGATCAACGCCGACGATCCGGCCGGTGCCTCGATGGTAGAGGGCCTCGGCGTGGACGTGCTCACGTTCGGGCTCGGCGCGGGCGCGCGCGTGCGGGCGGTCGAGCATCAGTCGTCGATCGACGGCATCCGGATGACCGTCGACACGCCGCGCGGCCGCATCATCCTGACCTCGCCGCTCATCGGCGACCACAACGTGATGAACCTCCTCGGGGCCGTGGCCACGGGGCTCGGCCTGGGTCTCGAGCCGCCGGCGATCGCGCAGGCGCTCGCCGCGGTCGGCACGGTGCCCGGCCGCTTCGAGCAGGTGCGCGCGGGTCAGCCGTTTCTCGTCGTGGTCGACTACGCCCACACGCCTGACGCGCTCGAGCGCGTGCTGACGACGGCCCGCAAGCTGACGCGCCGGCGCCTCGCGGCGGTCTTCGGCTGCGGCGGCGATCGCGATCGCGGCAAGCGGCCGATCATGGGCGAGATCGCGGCCCGTCTCGCGGATCAGGTGTGGGTGACCTCCGACAACCCGCGCTCGGAGCGGCCGGAGGCGATCATCGACGAGATCGTGGTGGGCGTGCGGCGGGCCAGCGCCGCGCCCGGCCGCTTCGCGACCGAGCCCGACCGCGCGCGCGCGATCGCCGCGGCGCTCGCGTGGGCCGAGGCGGGCGACACGGTGGTGATCGCCGGAAAAGGTCACGAGACCTATCAGATCGTCGGGGCCGACACCTTGCCGTTCGACGACCGCGAGGTCGCGCGGCAGATCCTGTCGGCCCAGAGGACCTAGGAGAGACCGTGCCCCCATTCACCGTCCAGGACATCGTGCGAGCCACGCGGGGCGCCCTCGTCGCGGGCGATCTCGGTGTGCCCATCACGGGCGTGTCGATCGATTCGCGCGCGCTCGGCGTCGGCGAAGCGTTCTTCGCGATCCGCGGCTATCGCCTGGACGGTCACGCGTTCCTGGCCGACGCGGCATCCCGCGGCGCGGCCTGCCTGGTGGTGCACGCGCTGCACGACGACGTGCCGGCGAACGTGCCGCTGGTGCTGGTCGAGGACACGACGCGTGCGCTCGGCCAGCTCGCCGCCTACCACCGTGCCCGGTTCTCGATCCCGGTCGTCGGGGTGACCGGCTCGAACGGCAAGACCACTACGAAGGAGCTGATCGCCGGTGTGCTCGGCATGCGCTGGCAGGTGCTCAAGCCGAGCGGAAGCTTCAACAACCAGTGGGGGCTTCCGCTGACCTTGCTCAAGTTGACGGCCGAGCACCAGGCGCTCGTGCTCGAGATCGGCACCCAGCACCCGGGTGAAATCGCCGCGCTGGCGGGGCTGGCCCGGCCGACCGTTTCGGTCGTGACGACGGTGGCGCATGCCCACACCGAATTCCTCGGCTCGCTCGACGCCGTGCAGACCGAGAAGGCCGACCTCATCCGGGCGCTCGCGCCCGACGGCCACGCCGTGCTGAACGCCGACGATCCGCGAGTCGCCAGCATGGCCCGCGAGTCGCGCGCGCCCGTGATCACGTACGGGCGCTCGGCCGGCGCCCAGGTGCGGGCGACCGGCGACGTCGTCGAGCGGGGCCAGTCGCTCGCGTTCACGCTCGAGAGCGGCGGCACGCGCGTGCCGGTGACCCTGGCCTTCGCGGGCCGGCACAACGCGACCAACGCCCTCGCGGCCGCCGCCGTTGGCGTGGCGCTCGGCTGGCCGCTCGACGAGATCGCGCGCGGCCTGTCGGAGGCGCGGCCGGTCGCCGGGCGCTGCGTGTGGCGCGACGCGGGCGGCGTGAGCATTCTCGACGACACCTACAACGCCAACCCGGTCTCGGTGCGCGCCGCGCTCGAGACGGTCGCGGCGCGCCGCGGCGCGTCGTCCGGCCGGCTGATCGTCGTGCTGGGCGATATGCTGGAGCTCGGCGAGATCGCCGAGCAGGCGCACCAGGACATGGGGCGCGCGGTCGTGGCGGCCGGAGCCGACGAGTTCGTCGGCGTGGGACGGCTCGCGCGTCTCGCCGTCGACACCGCGCGGGCGGGAGGCCTGGCCGGCGCGCATCACGCAACGACGTTCGAGGACACGGTGGCCCATCTGCTCAAGGGCGTGACGCCCGGCGACGTCGTGCTCGTCAAGGGCTCGCGGGGCATGCGCATGGAGCGGGTCGTGGACGCGCTGGTGGCGCGCCTGGCCCGATGAGAGGGACGGATGCTCTACTACCTCCTCGTCCCGCTCGCGAAAGACCACATCGTCTTCAACGTCTTTCGCTACCTGACCTTCCGGTCGTTCATGGCCCTGATCTCGGCGTTCATCATCTCGCTGGTCGTGGGTCCGTGGATCATCCGGAAGCTTCGCATCGCGCAGCACGGCGGGGAGACGATCCGCGAGGACACGCCCGAGCGGCATCGCACCAAGAAGGGCACGCCGACGATGGGCGGCATCGTCATCCTCACGGCGATTCTCGCGACGACCTTGCTCTGGGCCAATCTGGGCAACCGCTACGTGTGGGTGGTGATCCTGGCGACCGCGGGCTTCGGCCTGATCGGGATCTGGGACGACACCAGCAAGCTGCGCCGCCGCAAGGGATTGCCGACCCGCGTGAAGTTCGTCGCGCAGCTCGTGGTGGCCTTCGCGGTGCTGCAGCTGATCTTCTGGCAGCCGCCGAGCGTCTGGGCGCCGACGTTGGCGATCCCGTTCTTCAAGGGCTGGCTCGTCCATCTCGGCTGGCTCTGGATCCCGTTCGCGATCCTGGTGATCGTCGGCGCGTCGAACGCGGTGAACCTGACCGACGGGCTCGACGGGCTGGCGATCGGCCCGGTCATCATGGCCGGCGCCGCCTTCGGGGTGATCGCGTACCTCACGGGCAACTTCCGGGCCGCCGACTACCTGAAGATCCTCAACGTCCGCGGCGCCGGCGAGCTGACGGTGTTCTGCGGCGCGCTGATCGGCGCGGCCATCGGATTTCTCTGGTTCAACTGTCATCCGGCCGAGGTCTTCATGGGCGACGCGGGCTCGCTCGCCCTGGGCGGCGCGATCGGCACCCTGGCGGTGCTCACGAAGGCCGAGCTCTTGCTGCCGCTGATCGGCGGCCTCTACGTCGTGGAAGCGGTTTCGGTCATCATCCAGGTCGTCAGCTTCAAGATGACCGGACGCCGCGTCTTTCGCATGGCGCCGTTGCACCATCACTACGAGCTGTCCGGATGGCCCGAGCCGAAGATCGTGGTGCGGTTCTGGATCGTCTCGTTCGCGCTGGCCTTGCTGGCCATCACGACGTTGAAGCTCAGATGAGGGCGGCGTGAACGCGCTCGACGAGGTCGACATGTCCACGCGCGGTCGAGCGTACCTCTCCTCGCTCGCGGGCCGTCGCGTGACGGTATTCGGTCTGGCCAAGAGCGGCGTGGCCGCGGCGCGCCTACTGCGCGCGGTCGGCGCCGAGGTCGTGGGCACCGACGCCAAGCCCGTCGCCTCGCTCGGGCGTGACGTGGCCGCGCTCGCCGATCTGGGCGTGCGGCTGGCCACCGGGCCCGGGGAGCCGGCCGGCGCGTTCGCCGGCGCCGACCTGGTGGTGGTGAGCCCCGGCGTGCCGCTCGATACACCGGCGCTCGCCTCGGTACGCGCCCGGCAGGTGCCGATCATCGGTGAGCTCGAGCTCGGCTGGCGCGCGACCGAGGCCGACACGATCGCGATCACCGGGACCAACGGCAAGACGACGACGACCGCGCTGACCGGGTCGATCCTGGCGCTGCAGCCGCGTCCCGTCCTGGTCGCGGGCAACATCGGCACGCCCCTCGCCGCACACGCGCTCACGTTTCCGGCCGACGGTCTGGTCGTCTGCGAGGTCTCGAGCTTTCAGCTGGAGAGCACCGAGCTCTTCCAGCCGCGGGTCGCCGTGGTGCTCAACCTCACGCCCGACCATCTCGACCGTCACGGGACGTTCGAAGCCTACGCCGACGCCAAGGCGCGGATCTTCGCGAACCAGACGCCGGCAGATTGCGCCGTGCTGAACGCCGACGACGAGCCGACGCGCGCACTGGCGTCGCGCACGAGCGCGCCGATCGTGTGGTTCAGCCGGCGCCGTGAGCTCGCGCACGGCGTGTTCGTGCGCGCCGGTCGGATCGCCGCGAAGCTCAACGGCCACGTCGAGGACATCTGCCCGGTGTCGGAGATTTTCCTGCGCGGCCAGCACAACGTCGAGAACGTCCTGGCCGCGACCGCCTGCGCGCTCTGGACCGGCGTGTCGCCCGCCGCGATCCGCACCGCCATCGGCCGCTTCCGCGGCGTCGCGCACCGGATCGAATGGGTGCGCGACCTGGCCGGCGTGAAGTACTACAACGACTCGAAGGGCACGAACGTCGACTCGACCTTGCGCGCGCTCGAGAGCTTTGCGGAGCCGATCGTGCTGATCGCGGGCGGCAAGGGCAAGGGACAGGACTTCAAGCCACTCGCGTCCGCGTCCCGCGGCCGGGTCGCGCACGCAGTGCTGATCGGCGAGGACGCGCGCAAGATCGGCGGCGCGCTCGGCGACGCGCACATCCCGGTGACCTACGCGGGCTCCCTGCAGGACGCCGTCGAGCGCGCGCGTGCCGCCGCCGCGCCGGGCGGCATCGTGCTGCTCTCGCCGGCCTGCGCCTCGTTCGACATGTTCGATAATTTTGAACATCGCGGTGAGGTCTTCAAAAAAATCGTGGAGCGGCTCGACTAGTGCCTCGAAAAGTCGCGCCCGACATCTGGCTCTTCGGCGCCGCCGTCGTCCTGCTCTCGGCGGGCGTGGTGATGGTCTACTCGGCCAGCGCCATCGTGGCGGCCGATCGCTTCCACGATCCGTACTTCTTCCTCAAGAAGCAGATATTCTGGGCGCTCCTGGGCGCGGCCTGCATGTGGATGGCGATCCGCCTGGACTACCGCCGCCTCGAGCACCTCGTGCTGCCGCTCCTGATCTTCGCGGGCGTGCTCCTGGTGCTCGTGCTCGTGTCGCCGTTCGGCCAGGCGATCAACGGGACCCGGCGCTGGATCAGGCTCGGCCCCGTCTCGTTCCAGCCGGCCGAGCTGGCCAAGCTGGCTCTCGTCATCTATCTCGCGGCGTTCCTCGCCAAGAAGGGCGAGGTGATCTCCGATTTCAAGCGCGCGCTCCTGCCGCCGCTCGCGGTGGCGGGCGTGCTGGCGTTGCTGGTCCTGGCGCAGCCGGACCTCGGCAACTGCCTCACGCTGATCACCTTGACGTTCACCCTGCTGTTCCTGGCCGGCGGCCACGCCCGTCACCTGAGCTACATCCTGCTGGCGGCGGTGCCGCCGCTGATCGTGGCGATCTGGATGGCGCCGTACCGGCTACGCCGCATCTTCGCGTTCATCGATCCGTGGGCCGATCCGCGGGGCAGCGGGTTCCAGATCATCCAGTCGTGGCTAGCGTTCGGCAACGGTGGAGTCTTCGGCCAGGGCATCGGCGCCTCGCGACAGAAGCTGTTCTACCTGCCGGAGTCGCACACGGACTTCATCTTCGCGATCGTCGGCGAGGAGCTCGGGCTGGTGGGCGCGCTCGCCATCGTGGCGCTCTTCGTGGTGCTGATCTGGCGCGGCCTCCGCATCGGGCTGCGCGCGCCCGATCCGTTCGGCGGCTACCTGGCGATCGGGATCACCGTGCTCATCGCCACGCAGACGATCGTGAACCTCGGTGTCGTCACCGGCCTTCTGCCGACGAAGGGATTGCCGCTGCCGTTCATCTCGTTCGGCGGCTCGGCCCTCTTGATCACGATGCTCTCGACGGGAGTGCTCCTGAACATCTCCCAGCAGGCCCATGTTTAGGCGCTACCAGCAGATCCACTTCGTGGGGATCGGCGGGATCGGCATGTCCGGCATCGCCGAGATCTTGCTGAACCTCGGCTACCGGGTGACGGGCTCGGACCAGAAGCGGGGCGAGGCCGTCGAGCGCCTCGCCGAGCTGGGCGCGAAAGTGTTCATCGGTCACCAGGCCTCGAACGTCGAGGGCGCGCACGTCGTGGTCTACTCGTCAGCCGTCTCGCGCGACAACGTCGAGGTCCAGGCCGCGCGCCAACAGCAGATCCCGACGATCCCGCGGGCCGAGATGCTGGCCGAGCTGATGCGCCTGAAGTACGGCATCGCGGTCGCCGGCACGCACGGCAAGACCACGACCACGTCGATGGTGGGCGCGATCCTGGCCGAAGGGCGACTGGATCCGACGATCGTCGTGGGCGGCCGCGTGTCGAGTCTCGGCTCGAACGCGCGGCTGGGCCAGGGCGAATTCCTCGTCGCGGAAGCCGACGAGTCGGACGGCTCGTTCTTGAAGCTGGCGCCGACCATCGCGGTGGTCACGACCGTCGACGCCGAGCATCTCGATCACTACGGAAGCCTCGACGCGATTCGCGACGCCTTCGTCGCGTTCGTCAACAAGGTGCCGTTCTACGGCTCGGCCGTGCTCTGCCTCGACCAGCCCAACATCCAGCTCCTGATCCCGCGCATCGAGAAGCGGATCATCTCGTACGGGCTCGAGTCGGGCGCCGACCTGGTCGCGCGGCGGGTCTCGCTCTCGGGCATGACCAGCCGCTTCGAGGTCCATCAGCGCGGGCGCCTGCTCGGTGAGATCGCGCTGCAGATCCCGGGCCGCCACAATGTGCTCAACGCGCTCGCCGCCGTCGGCGTCGGGCTCGATCTCGAGATCCCGTTCGCGACGATCCAGAAAGCGCTGGCCGGGTTCTCCGGAGTCCAGCGCCGGTTCCAGATCCTCGGACGCGCCCGCGACGTGACGGTGGTCGACGACTACGGCCATCATCCGGCGGAAATCCGCGCAACCCTGGCCGCCGCCAAGGCCGGGTTCGATTGTCGGATCGTGACGGTGTTTCAGCCCCACCGCTACACCCGCACCTTGCATCTGCGGCAAGAGTTCCTCACCGCGTTCAATCTGGCTGACGTCTTGATCGTGATGGATGTGTACGCGGCCGGCGAGCCGGCGATCCCGGGCGTTTCGGGGCGCGACCTCGCCGACGGGATCCGCGCGCACGGCCATCGCGATGTCACTTACCTCGGCAGCGACCGCGCGCGCATCGTCGAGCATCTCGCGGAGATCGTGCGTCGCGGCGATCTCGTGATCACGCTCGGCGCCGGCGACGTGAGCCAGCTCGGCCCGGAGCTGCTGAAGCGCCTGGACGGTACTCGATGACTGGGAGGGCCACATGCTAGGAGAGATCCGGGGGGAAGTGCGGTTCAAGGAGCCCCTGAGCTTCCACACCTCGCTCCGCATCGGCGGCACCGCCGACATTTTCGTCGTGCCACAAGACGTGGACGACATTCGTCATGCGCTCATGTTCGCCGAGCGCGAGCAGCTGCCGGTCTCGGTGATCGGCGGCGGCAACAACCTCCTGGTCAAAGACCGCGGGGTGCGCGGCGTCGTGCTGCGGCTCGAGGGCTGCCTGGGACGCGCGGAGTTTCACGGTGAGGAGGCGATCGCCGGCGCCGGGGTCTCGCTCTCGGCGCTGATCCGCGAGGCGGCCGCGCTGAACCTGGGCGGCATCGAATGCCTCGTGGGGATTCCGGCGACGATCGGCGGCGCCCTGGCGATGAACGCCGGCACCGCCGACGGCTGGATCGGCGACTTCGTCAGCGCCGTGTACTTCCTGCACCCGGACGGCTCGCTCGGCGAGTTCAAGCCGGCGTCGGGAACCTTCACGTACCGCAACTTCAACGCGCCCCCTGGCTCGGTGCTGATCGGCTGCCGCTTGCGGCTGCATCGCCGCCCGATGGCGGAGATCCAGAAGGAGATGAAGCAGCGGCTCAAGGTCAAGAAGTCGACCCAGCCGCTGGCGCTGGCCTCGGCCGGCTGCGTGTGGAAGAACCCGGCCGGCGACGTCGCCGCGCGGATGATCGAAAAGTGCGGCTTGAAGGGCAAGCGCATCAGCGGCGCCGAGATCTCCTCCAAGCACGCGAACTTCATCGTCAACCGCGGCGGCGCGACGGCCGCCGACATCCTCGCGCTGATGGACCTCACGCGCGAGCGCGTGCAGAACCACTTCTCGGTCACGCTCGAGAACGAGATCCGGGTCATCGGCGAGTAGATGCCGAGCGGCCTCATCTCGCCGAGAAACCGGGCCTCGGCGCTCGCCGACATGGGCGAGCGCTCGGCCTTCGTCGCCGGTCAGCGCGTCGGCAAGCCCCGGCGCCCGCGGCCGGCCCGGCGCGCGCGCCTGCGCCGGCTACTCGTCGGCGTGCTGCTGACGCTGATCGTCGGCGCGGCCGGCGGCGTCGGCGTGCGCTGGCTACTCACGACGCCGCGGTTCGCGGTGACGACCGTCGAGGTGCGCGGCGTCTCGCGAGTGGCCCCCGATCAGATCCTGGCGGCGGCCGCCATCCAGCGGGGTATCAACATCTTCAAGCTCGACACGATCGGCGTGATCGGACGCGTCGAAGCCTTGCCCGAGGTCCGGCGCGCCGACGTCGTGCGCGAGCTGCCGAACCGCGTCGTGATCAGCGTCGAGGAACGGCGCCCGTTCACGCTGGTCCACGGCGGGCGCCTGCACTGGATGGACGAGGAGGGGCGTCTGCTCGGCGCCTCGCCCGAGGCGGTGGCACCGCCGATGCCCGTGATCAGCGGGTTGTCGGCCGACGAGCTCACGTCCATGCGTACGGCGCCGGGGCCCAAGGCCCGCGCCGCGATCGGCGTGATCCGCGCGTTGTTGCGAAGCGGCACCGGGCTCACCGCGGAGATCTCCGAGATCGACATGAGCCGCCGGGAAGGGCCGGTACTCTACACGGTCGACGGTGTCGAGGTGCGTCTGGGCACCGAGGACTGGGACGAGCGTCTGGCGCGCCTCGAGGGTGTGCTGGGTCAGATCGCGACGCAGGACGTGCGGACGGTCGATCTCCGATTCCGCGACCAGGTCGTCTTCCAGCGTGGAGGCACTCGATGAAGCGCGGGAAGGCGCCAGACCTCGTGATCGGTCTTGACGTCGGCACGACGAAGGTCTGCGCGATCATCACCGAGCCCGCGCCCCGCGGCAGCCTCAACGTGATCGGCGTGGGCAGCGCGCCCTCGCGCGGGCTTCGGCGCGGGATCGTCGTCAACATCGACTCGACGGTCGAGGCGATCCGGGCCGCGGTGGCCGAGGCCGAGCAGATGGCCGGCGTCGAGATCTCCGGCGCGTACGCCGGCATCGCCGGCGGCCACATCCGTGGCGTGAACAGCCGCGGCGTCGTCGGCATCACCGGCAAGAACCACGAGGTGAGCGACGCCGACGTCGAGCGCGTGATCGAGGCCGCGCGGGCGATGAACCTGCCGCAGGATCGCGAGATCATCCACGTGCTGCCGCAGAGCTTCGTCGTCGACGACGGCGACGGGGTCCGCGAGCCGATCGGCATGTCGGGCGTACGGCTCGAGGTCGAGGTGCACATCGTCACCGGCACGGTCACCTCGGTACAGAACGTCGTGCGCTCGGTGAATCGCGCCGGCCTCGCGGTGCAGGACATCGTGCTCGAGCCCCTCGCCTCGGCCGAGGCCGTGCTGTTCGACGACGAAAAAGAGCTGGGCGTCGTCGTCATCGACATCGGCGGCGGCACGACCGGGGTGGCGCTCATGCGGGACGGCGCCGTCTGGCACACGGTGGTGCTGCCGCTCGGCGGCGATCACATCACCAACGACATCGCGATCGGGCTGCGCACGCCGACCGCCGATGCCGAGGACATCAAGAAGCGCTACGGATGCGCGCTGACCGCGCTGGTGCCGGCCGAGGAGACGGTCGACGTGCCGTCGGTCGGCGGCAGGAAGCCGCGCCAGCTCTCGCGACAGCTGCTCTCGGAGATCATCCAGCCTCGCGTCGAGGAGATCTTCACCTTGGTGGCGCGCGAGCTCGCCCGCGCCGGGTTCCAGGACGCGGCGACGGCGGGCGTCGTCGTCACGGGAGGCACATCGATCATGGAGGGAGTTCCCGAGCTGGCCGAGGGCATCTTCGATCAGCCCGTGCGCCGCGGCGTGCCGATCGGCGTGGGGGGGATGGCAGACGTGATCGAGAGCCCGATCTACGCGACGGGCGTCGGCCTGGCGCTCTACGGCGCGCGCACGCGCGTGCCCGGGGAAGCCATCGGCGCGAGCGCCGGGCCCGTCGGCCGCCTCGCACGACTCGTGACGGGATTTCTCGGTGACCTCTTCTAAGCCCGGCCGAGAAGGACGGCAGCCGCAGCTCTTCACGTCGGACATGGACCGTTCACGCGGCCGGAGGCACACCTCCGGCGATCACTCACAGGAGGATGGGATGGAGAAGGATCGTGCGCGGCGACCGCTCTTCGAGCTCGAACCGCAGGCGACGCAGGCCGCGAAGATCAAGGTCATCGGGCTCGGCGGGGGCGGCGGCAACGCGGTAAGCCGCATGATGGCCGCGCAGTTCACGGGGGTCGAGTTCATCGTGGCCAACACGGACCTCCAGGCGCTCGCCGCTTCGCCGGCGCCGGTGAAGATCCAGCTCGGCGCCAAGCTCACGCAGGGTCTCGGCGCCGGCTCGAACCCGGAGGTTGGCCGCGGCGCGGCGCAGGAAGATCCGGACCAGATCACGCGCCTCCTGAGCGGCGCCGACATGGTGTTCATCACGGCGGGGCTCGGCGGCGGTACCGGCACCGGCGCGGCGCCCGTCGTCGCGTCGCTCGCGAAGGACCTCGGCATCCTGACCGTAGCGGTGGTGACCAAGCCGTTCACGTTCGAGGGCAGAAAGCGCATGCTCCAGGCCGAGGCCGGCCTCGAGGCGCTGCGCGGCGTCGTGGACACCTTGATCACGATTCCGAATCAGCGGCTGCTCTCGGTCGTCGACCGCGGCACGCCGCTGATCGCCGCGTTCCGTGTGGCGGACTCCGTGCTGCAGCAGGCGGTGCAGGGCATCTCGGACCTGATCCTGGTGCCCGGTCTCGTCAACCTCGACTTCGCCGACGTGCGCACGATCATGTCGGGCATGGGCCTGGCGATGATGGGCACCGGCACCGGCAAGGGCGAGAACCGCGCGCTCGACGCCGCGCAGAAGGCCGTCGCGAGCCCGCTGCTCGACGAGACGTCGATCGAGGGCGCGCGCGGCATCCTGATCAACTTCACGGGCGGCGCCGATCTCTCGATCCACGAGGTCGAAGAGGCCGCGCGTATCGTCCAGGAGGCGGCGCACGAGGAGGCGCACATCATCTTCGGCGCCGTCATCGACCCGCAGCTCTCGGACGAGGTGCGGATGACCGTGATCGCGACCGGCTTCGCCGACAAGAAGGAAAGCGTCGGCGTCGGCGGCAAGGTTGTCGATCTTCCTCGCCCGTCGCGCCCTGCTCCGTCTTCGGCGCCTACTCCGGTCGCGCCCTGGCGGCGCAAGTTTGCCGATCCTCGCGGTGAAGTTGCCGAGGACGCGCTGGGCGACGGCGCAGACCTCGAAGTTCCGGCGTTCCTCAGACGTCAGGCGGATTAGGGTCACCGGACGGGGGGACGGGGTAGGAGGGGGGTGCTGGGCCTCCCGACCCGCTCCGTCACCCGTTCGCCCGATTCGCAGCGCTTCGCGCTGCGGGCGGGACGAGGGGGTCCCACTACGCAGGTCGGGACCGCGCCCCCTCTCCCCACCCCAACCCGCACCCTGGTGACCCGTGGGTTCGGCATAATCTGAGGAACCGATGACTTCGGAATCTTCGCTCGTCGCGCATGGTCGGCCTGCGGCCTATTTCACTTTTGCTTCGCTTACGGCGCTTGGGGTGCCGAATGCGACGACGACCAAGCATTGTCCGGGGATCAGCACGTTTGCCGAGCCGATCGTGCCGGAGGCACCGAAGCCGCCGTTTCGTGTCGAGGCCGAGCAGGTGCTGGGTGGGGCCGGGCTCGAGATGGCTCGCGTGAGCTACGCGCGACAGGTGCACGGATCGGAGACCGCCCGGGCGCCGGCGGGTGGAGGATTCGCCGGATTGGTGGACATCCTGGTCACGGCCGAGCGCCGCACGCCGCTGGCGATCTTCACCGCGGACTGCCTGGCGATCGTTCTCTACGAGCCCTCGGCGGCAGCACTCGGCGTTGCGCATGTCGGCTGGCGCGGCACGGTGAAGGGCGCGACCCAGCGGGCGGTGCGGGCGGTCGCCGAGATGGGCGGTCGACCCGGATCGCTGCGCGTCGCGATCGCGCCGTCGATCGGGCCGTGCTGCTATGAGGTGGACGAGCCGGTCACCGCGGAGTTCGCGCGCGCCTTCGGCTCGCGCTGGAGCGCGTGGGCGAAGCCCTCGCGGGCCGGCCGCGTGATGCTCGATCTATGGTCGGCCAACGAGGCGTTGCTGATCGAGGCCGGCGTGCAGCCGACGTCCATCGAGAACGCGCGGCTGTGCACGGCCTGTCACCCGGATCTCCTGTACTCGTACCGGCGCGGAAATCGCGGCCGCCTGGTCACGCTCGCCGCTCTACCCTGACGGGCCGCTCGGTGGGGGGTCCCAGACCCCTGGAACGGACGCGCCCCGGCGGGCCATCTCCCCTCGTACACCCCGGCCTGCTAGAATCACCCTGGCATGACCGACATTCGCGCCAATCTCGATCGGGTGCGTGACCGGGTCGCGCGGGCCGCCGAGCGCTCGGGCCGTCGGGCCTCGGACGTGCTGCTCATCGGCGTCTCGAAGACCGTGGATTCTGCGCGGATCCGCCAGGCGATCGACGCCGGGGTGCCGGCGCTCGGCGAGAACCGGGTGCAGGAGGCTAAGGAGAAGATCGCCGAGCTCGGGCGGCCCGTGCCGTGGCACCTGATCGGTCACCTGCAGACGAACAAGGTCCGCGATGCGCTGGAGCTGTTCGACGTCATCCACTCGCTCGACCGCCTGGATCTGGCCCGGGAGATCGACAAGCGGGCGCACGGCCGGGGGCGGACGGTGAACGTCCTGGTCGAGGTGAATGTCGCCGCCGAGCCGTCGAAGGGCGGTGTGGCGCCCGACGGCCTCGGCGCGCTCCTCGAATCGGTTGCGAAGATGCCATCCTTGCTGGTACGAGGGCTCATGGCGATCCCGCCGGAGGCCAAGGATCCCGATGACTCGCGCGTGTGGTTCCGCGCGCTCCGCAAGCTCGCCGAGCACCACGGCGTCAGCGAGCTCTCGATGGGCATGAGCGGCGATTTCGAGGTGGCGATCGAGGAAGGCGCCACCATGGTCCGGGTCGGCACGGCCATCTTCGGCGCGCGTCCGCCACGTACCGAGCCCGGCGCGGAGAGGCGATGACGATCAAGGGTCTGACCGTCGGCTTCATCGGCGGCGGCAACATGGGCGAGGCGCTGATCAAGGGTCTGCTCGGCGCGAATCTCGTGCCGGCCAGTGCGGTCCTGGCGACCGACGTGCGGCTCGAGCGGCTCAAGGAGCTCGACCGCCAGTACGGCATCCAGGTCTCGGCGGACAACGCCGATCTGGTGCGCCACTCCGACATCGTCATCCTGGCCGTAAAGCCGCAGATCATGGACTCGGTTCTCAAGGAGATCGCGTCGGCCGTCACCCGCAAGAAGCTCTTGATCTCGGTGGCGGCGGGCGTCTCGACGGCGAAGATCCGCGCCGTGCTGCACAAGGACGCGCGCCTCATCCGCGTGATGCCGAACACGCCGGCACTGGTCCTGGAAGGCGTGACCGCCATCGCGAAGGCCGACAACCTCGAGCCCGACGATCTCGACACCGCCGGCGAGATCTTCAGCGCGGTCGGGCGGGTGGTCGTGCTCGACGAGACCTTGATGGACGCGGTGACGGGGCTGTCGGGCTCCGGGCCGGCCTACGTCGCCGTCGTCATCGAATCGCTGGCGGATGGCGGGGTACGGATGGGGCTCGACCGGATCACCGCAATGACCCTCGCCACCCAGACGGTGCTCGGGGCCGCGAAGCTCCTGATGGAGACCGGCCTGCATCCGGGCGCGCTCAAGGACATGGTGAGCTCGCCCGGCGGCACGTCGATCGCCGGCATCGCGGCGCTCGAGGAGGGCGGCATCCGGACCACGTTCATCAAAGCCGTCGAACGGGCCACCGAGCGCTCGCGCGAGCTCGGGCAGGGCCCCAAGTAGATGTTCCTCATCACCAACTTCTTCGTCGCGCTGGCGAACCTCGTGAATCTCGTCATCGTGGCCTACATCTGGATCATCATCGCCCGGGCGATCATCTCGTGGGTGAGCCCGGATCCCTACAATCCGATCGTGCGATTCCTGTATCGGGTGACTGAGCCCGTGCTCCGCCCGGTGCGCGAGCGGCTGCCGATCTCGCAGATGGGACTCGACTTCTCGCCGATGATCGTGATCCTCGTCCTCTATTTTTTGAAGGAATTCCTGGTCCCGGTTCTGTACCGGATCGCCACCGAGATGGGCTAGGGACGTCGGAGGCCTCATGCGTATCAGTCCGCTCGATATCCGCCAACAACAGTTCAGCGTCCGATGGTTCCGTGGATTCGACATTCACGAGGTCGACGCGTTCCTGGACGACGTGGCCGAAGACTACGAGACCGTGCTGAAGGAAAACGCGCAGCTCAAGGAGCAGGTCGCGACCTTCGAGGAGCGCTCGCGCGGTCTCGTCGAGCGCGAGCGCGCGCTGCAGGAAACGCTCGTGACCACCCATCGGCTCGGCGACGAGATGAAGGCCACCGCCCGCAAAGAGGCGGAGCTGCAGATGCGCGAGGCCGAGCTGCGCAGCGAGAAGATCATCGAGGAAGGGCGCGCCGAGGAGGCGCGGATCCGGAGCGAGATCCAGACCCTCAGGCGCGTGCGCCGCCAGCTCATCGAGGACTTCCGCGCGACGCTCGAGAGCTACTACCGGATGATGTCGGCCGAGTTCGGCGAGGACAAGGACGACGCCAAGAGCTGAGTCCATCGCGCCCGTCCGCTGGGAGTCCGACCGGCTGATCCTCGT
>Ga0075434_100001604_pt1 | contig 19198 bp, 22 predicted proteins | sample RhiMethybrSRZTD3_FD_75298 | JGI IMG/M metagenome (GOLD analysis project Ga0075434, IMG submission 75298) | Populus rhizosphere microbial communities from Tennessee, USA - Rhizosphere MetaG P. TD hybrid SRZTD3 | ecosystem: Host-associated > Plants > Roots > Rhizosphere > Soil | place: USA... | reverse complement strand
GTCTCGACCTGGGGGAGCGTCATCGGTCCGGTGATCGCCGGTGCCATTTACGACCAAACGCGCAGCTACGATCTGGTGATCTGGTCTTCCGCCGCTCTGTTGCTGATCGCAAGCCTGCTCTATGCGTCGGTCAGAAAGCCCTTACCGCCGAATATGGTGAGTTAGTTGCGGATCGGATTAGCCGTACGTTTACAGAAGCTCTCAGATGCTCAACCGGCCTGGTATTGGATCTTGCCACAGACGCTGATATTGAACGGCGACGACGCGATCGTAGGGCACGGATTGCGAGAGATGACCCACCGATTGGGCGAAGCCGTTCATTTTAGCGATGGCGGCTTCGGTGATTACCGGATCGTAGAATTCAACGTCTCGGGCCACGACATTGGCAATCAACTCAGCGGACTCGGCTGGAAATTTCCGGGCGCCGACTTGCCGCGCAAGCGCGGGGTCGTCACGCAACGCTTTTTGCGCTTTGACGATAGCCCGCACCGCTGCCGCAACCGTGCTTGGCTCGCGTTGGATGAAGCCGTCGGTGGTCGCCATACCCGCGAAAGTGAAAGAGCGCACCTCGTCGGGATCATCGCCGCGGCGCACATCGATGAGAACCTTTCCCACTCCCTGACTCACTGCGGTCTCCGCTCCCATGGCGTTGGCCCAAAATCCGTCAATTTGTCCGGCTGCCAACGCGTGCGCGGCGAATACGCCGAAGGAAACATTCCGGGATTTTGCATCCGGCAACTCGACAATTTCGAGGTCGCGCGCGGGATCGATATCGGCAATTTGCAGCATCCGCTTGAGCGCAAGGTCGGGACCTCGAGCGGCGGTCAAGCGCAGCCCGTGCAGAGCGTTCAAGTCACCACGCTTGCATGGCAAATCCGACCTTACGGTCAATAGCCAAGGCGTTCCTTGCGACAAAGCAACGATGATCTTCACGCCGTCCCAGTTGGGAAATTCGGTCAAAACGTCGTGCACCGAACCGGCGATCATGGCGTCGACGGTACCGTCACGCAAAGCTTTGGTTGCATTCAGCATCGCAAAGAGCTCGATCTGCGCGTCCAAGCCCTCCGCCTTGAAACAACCCAACTCGTCCGCCGCCAGCGCCGGAAAACAGGTATTGCTAATCAGGTCGACCGCCGCAATTCGCAACTTCACTCGCGTTCCTCCTCAGAGACTGTCACAAACGACTATGCGGGATTCACCGGATTGCGTCAAATTCATCGCGAGCGGTTCAGTCGACTGCCACTTGCCCCGCAATCGACTCCAAACTTTGCCATCGCTCATAATGCAGTTCCAGCTCTTGCTTCAAGGCGTCGAGACGCTCTACGGCGGCGGCAATTTGCTCGCTCGATTGCCGATAAAAATTTCCATCGGCCATTTTCGCGTGCAGTTCAGCCTGCTCAGCCTCCAAGGCTTCGATTCTCGCCGGCAATTCGTCGAGCTCGCATTGTTCTTTATAGCTGAGTCTGCGGCGCTTCTCTGCGGTCCCGATAGTGCTTGCCGGGGCGGCGGCCTTGGCTCCGGCACCGCGTTGAGCGCCTGAGTTCGCTGCCGGAATTTGTTTTTGATAACGTTCCCAGTCTTCGTAACCGCCGGCATATTCGCGAAATGTGCCCTCCCCTTCAAAGACCAACGTGCTGGTAACCACGTTATCGAGAAACGTGCGATCGTGACTCACCAGCAAAAGCGTACCCTCGTAGGCGGCGAGCAGTTCTTCGAGCAGCTCCAGAGTATCGACATCCAAATCGTTGGTGGGCTCGTCAAGCACCATCATATTCGCCGATTGGGTAAAGATTTTAGCGAGCAGCAAGCGATTACGCTCGCCGCCGGAAAGCGCCTTGACCGCTGAATCGACTCGCGCTGCAGGAAAGAGAAAATCCTTTAGATAGCCGATCACGTGGCGTGAGCGACCTCTAACGCTCACATAATCCGAATCGCTGATATTTTCCCGCACGGTTTTATTCGGGTCCAGAGTCCGGCGGTGCTGATCGAAATAGGCGACTTGCAGTTGCGTGCCGAGCACCACGTCACCGCGTTCGGGCTGCAATTCGCCGAGGACGAGGCGTAGAAGCGTGCTCTTGCCGGAGCCGTTGGGCCCGATAATTCCGACCCGATCGCCGCGCAAAATCCGGGTGGAAAGATCGCGAATAATGAAGTTTTTCCCAAAGCTGAAACTCACGCCACGGACGTCGACCACAAGCTTGCCGGAAAGGGCGCCGGAATCGATCCCGAAGCGCGCCTTTTCCTGAGCTGCGAGCCGCTCCGCTTTTTCACGCCGCATAAGCCGGAGCGCTTTGACCCTTCCTTCATTGCGCGTTCGCCGCGCTTTGACGCCGCGGCGAATCCAGGCTTCCTCCTCGGCGAGCTGCTTGTTGAATTTCGCATGGGCGCGCTCTTCAATCTCGAGCAGCTCGTCCTTTTTCCGCCGATAGGCATCAAAATCTCCGGGAAATGAAAGCAGTTTGCCGCGATCCAGCTCGACAATGCGCGTTGCCAGCCGGCGCACGAACATGCGGTCGTGTGTGATAAACATGAGGGCGCCTCGATAGGTCTGCAAATATTTCTCGAGCCAAGTGATGGCATTGATATCGAGATGATTGGTCGGCTCATCGAGCAAGAGGATGTCCGGATCGCTGACCAGCGCACGCGCGAGCATCACCTGGCGTCGGGTTCCGCCGGAACAATCTGAAAGTCTAAGGTCCTCGGGCAGGCTCAAGCGGGTAAGAACGGTTTCCACTTTCTGGTTTACGTTCCAGCCACCGAGGCTTTCGATGCGGGCTTGCAGGCGCGCCATTTCATCAAGCGACTGACGCTGCTGGATGCCTGCCGCATCCTGAACCAGGCTGTGGTAGCGCGTGAGAAGCGAGCCCAAGTCGCCGATGCCCGCTGCGACAACCTCGAAAATAGTCTGTTCCGTGTCGGGCGGCACTTCCTGTTCCAGGTGAGCAACGCGCAGATTATCAGCGAGCCAGATCTCCCCTTCATCCGCGGTGGCACTCCCGGTAATGACACGAAAAAGAGTGGTTTTTCCGGCTCCGTTCCGACCCACAACGCAAAGTCGTTCGCCAAGATCGACTTGAAGCTCGACGTGGGAGAGCAGCGGCAAGTAGCCATAAGCCAGAGAAACATTGTCTAAGCGAAGAATCGGCATGATACGTCAGAACGGAATCGAGATCGCCTGGAAAGAAAATGCGAGGTGGGCGGTTACTTCATCACCGCAATCGCAAGCGCAAGAGCTGCGAGTGTTCCGACTGTGATCAGCGCAATAGTAACGATTTGCAGTCGCTTCTGGGTTTTTTTCAATAGCTCCTGAATGAGGCGGACCTGCACATCGAGGCTTTCGTTGAGGGTGGACTGTATTTGCAAAGCGTTTTCGATCGCGTCAATACGCGCATCCGAGCCGCTTGGCCGGGTTTCCGCGAGCAATTTGCGGAGATTGGCAACCACGGTTGCACTTCCCAGAACAATCGGACCCAGCTTCTGGATGAGGTCTTTCATAGTGACGATAACGCTTCGCCTTTACACATCATACCGAACTTTGGCGATGCGACAAGACCGATTGTTGGGCGACCTGCGGGATTCGCGAGGACGGTACGCGACGTGTTGTGCCACACCGTAACGTGCAGTGCGTCAAATTAGTTGCAAGGCGCGCGACCGGCTAAAAGCTGACGAAAACGCCACGCGCCTCTGCGTGCAAGACTTTCCGATGAGAGCTAGCGTTAGCCGATTTCGTGTCCTGCTCTAAGTTGAACCTCGGGTAGTTCGGTGACGGTCACGTCCAGTCTCATCTCCTCTCGATCGCGCTGAATTTTCACCCCGACCCGTGTCGCAATCGGCGTGCGAGCGATCCACAGAGGCAGATCCAAAGCATCGGTCACCGGCTTTCCGTCATATTCCAAAATGACATCGCCCAGCTTGATTCCGCCACGATCGGCTGGCCCGTCTTTGACCACGCCGGCAACAAGGGCCCCGATGGGCTTTTCGAGGCCCAGAGTTTCCGCGAGCGCCGAATTCAGTTCCTGGATCGAGATTCCTGCCCAGCTACGGGTAACTTTTCCATTACTCTCAAGCTGCGGCAGAATCTCTTTGATCAAATAGTTGGGGTCGCGAACTGATCCCAATACTGCCGCCGGTTGCGCTGACGATCGCTTTATTGATCCCAACCACCTGGCCGTTCAGATCAATCAAAGGTCCTCCCGAACTTCCAGGATTAAGAGGTTCGTCTGTTTGAATGAGACGATCGTAAGCTTCGCCGATATTGCGACCTTTGCCACTGACAATTCCCGAACTGACGCTGCTATCGAGTCCAAAGGGGTTTCCTACAGCCATCACCCATTCGCCGACTTCGAGATTGTCCGAATCGCCTAAACGAATTGTCGGCAGACTCTCTTTCACATCAATCTTGAGTATGGCGACATCGGTCGCTGCATCTTCGCCAACGACGCGGGCTTCCAATTCGCGCTTGTCAGCAAGTTTGACGATAATTTTTTTTGCGCCGTCGACCACGTGAGCATTGGTGAGGATTGTACCGTCGGTCCCGATGATAAAACCCGATCCTTGCTGTCGCCGTGGCGTCTGCGGCAGTGTCGGAGGCCCGCCAAAAAAATCGCCCGACCTGTCGTCGTTAAAACTTCCCTGGGGCCGGACACCGCGCGTACTTGGCGGTACCGGCAACGTGGTTGCCGAGACATTGACGACCGCCGGTTGCAGTTGCTTGACCAGTGAGACGAAGTCCGGGCCTCTGCTTCTCCCGGCCAGTGGCGCCGGAGTGCTCCCAGTACCGGAATTGCTCGGCGCCAGGCTGCAACCGAGCGTGTTTAAGAGGATCATACACAGAAATAGAAAAGAACCTTTCTTCATAGAAATTCCTCCGTAACGAGAACCGTTATTATGACGCTGAACCGCCGGCGCGTTGAAATCTCTCCGGCAGGTGCGCACCCTTTATGCCATAAAGATCGAGATGACATCCCCGTCATAACGGTCAGATTTCTTAAGCACATTGCAGGCGCGAGGTTGAATGCATGAAATTGACGGATTGGACTGTCGAATTTTGCCCAGAGTCCGCTAGAAAAACCGGTGAAACCTTTACAGGTCCAGAACGTCAAACGGTCAGAAAGGGAGGTAAACAATGAAATCCGTTAAAAACCTCATCGCTGGATTCGCATTAATCACCGGCTTGGTCGGACTTGCTGCACCGGCATCGGCGGCATGGCATCACGATAGAGACCGCAAAGACCTCGATAAGGCGAGGCAGGAATTGCGTCACGATCTCCGTAGCGGCGCCGGCGCCCGCGAGATTGCTCGGGATCGCGCGGCGATCGCTCGTGAACGGCGGGATCTCTGGGCCGACAGCCGGGATTGGCGATATAACCGCGGGTACCGGGATTACCACTATGGGCCATGGTATCGCAGATAACCGCTAAATAGTTATTGAATTGTATCTTGCCCGTCCCATTTGTCTCGGCAATGGGACGGGCTTTTTTGTCACTTCGAAATATTTTTCACAACGTCTTGTTTTATCCTACCGACCTGCCACAATTAGGTAGATAACTTCTCCTGGGTCCAGCCAGCACCAGTAGCTCACGTAAACATAGCTCTTCCCATATCTCTCGAGCGGAGAGGAGTAAATCATGTGGAGTCGTTCCTATCGGAAACATGTGATCATGGCATTCCCGAGCTTCGATGCGGCGACGAACTCGTGGGCACCTCAAGCAGATATCAGTTGGCCAATCGGGCCCGAGCGAGAATCGGAGTTCGTGCGCTTTCCGCTTCGGGTGATGAGCGAAAGTGAAGCCGTTGCGTGCGCTTTGCGCAGAGGCAGATCATGGATCGACAATCGGCTCAAAGCGCATAGCGGTCAAAATGCAGCGACCTCGAGGGTCGACCGCATCGATATTTTGCCCAACTCCTTCCGCAGAACCAATCTCAAGCCACCTGCCAAACCGTCGCTCGTCCGGAATGACCCGACCGAAGCTTTTACTTTCGCGCAATTCAAATCTGCCGTCGCGGCGTCTAGCACGAAGATTTCCGAGAGCGCTTTGCGCAAGAGCTACAGCGGGCTCATGCAGCTGCAGAAAAATAAGAACTGGTCGACGGCGGAAGTTCGAGCGAGGGTCAACCGTGTTCAAGAGCTCTCGGCATCGCGATCCACACGGCGTGCGCAACGCTATCGGTTGCCGATGACCGAACGGGATTGGCGAAAGATTGCCTGAATCTGCTCTGCGCTAATTCTCGCCAGCGGTTTCTTTCATCCGCGGAATCTACGGAATTTCCCGGAAGTGTTGTAATCGCAATTGACGGCCTGCGCGACGGAACGACGTGATAGCCTAAAATTCCACTGTGTAATCTTTGCCGGTTGTGCCTTTACATCGGCCAAGACCATGGCCGGTGTATGCCGAGCCGATCAAAAAACAGTACAGCGTGGTTTTTCTGTCGCCTTGAAGATTGGCAGTCCAGTAAAACAGCGGCCCTGATACCATCTGGGTTGACTTGGCGGACGCGGGATTGAAGTTTTGTCCATAAGCGACGTCGAGCAGAGTGTTCGAGCCCGCGAGCATTCCCGCGAAGGCATTGCCGAACGCCGATACGTCCGGACCATCTGCTGCGATTGCTCCCGTCCCGAATGTCTTTTCATACTGCTCAAAAAAAGCCTGCCGCGAAACACGTTTGAAAGTTCCTACGAGTACTTCGCCGGCGGAACCGCTAATCTGCATCAGACCCGTCTCGTCGCGTGCGTACCGCCATTTTCCCTGCCATGATTCGCCGTCAGCGGAGTATAGGGTGACGCTTTGCGAACAGCCGAACAAAAACAGCGAGCAGCAAAGCACCGCGGCTCGACACGCGATGGCTGCAACGCTCGGACAGAACTGAGTTGCCATCGTAAGCAATTGCATCAAACGTTGGATCGACCGTAAACTCGGCTCAACGACTTTACCTCGCAATCATGTGATCCGGATTGGATTTGTTATCTCCGGCGGGTGCGCTGAAACCGCATGCGCAATGTGAGCTCACGGACTTTCTCAATGCTCAGTGTTTCACTAATCTGTTGCCCATCGGCCAGTTCATAATGAATTGTCACACCCTGCGCTGACCATGAAATCGTAAACGCGTGAGGCTCTAACCGGTCGAGGTGCCGACCGACGGTTCGAAGAAGTTGCGATAGCTTCATGGTACCGGTCGCCTGTGCTGATTGGCGCTTGCGGCGTTTTTTTCGCCCCTGCGCGTCAAGCCATGAAACATAGGTCGGCAGAAACCTCAGCGAACCGTTCTCCCCTATAAGCGCGCTGGTTTTTTTAGCCAAACTCGGGAGATTCCAAATTTTCTCGGAGAGACTCTTGTTCTCAGCAAGAGCCGTGAGCGGAGGCAAAGAATCGGCGCGGATGATGTAATTTCGGCCATCCTTCTGCATTACGAACGCGACGATTCCCAATGCTTCCAAGGATTGACCAATGGCTCTCAATGATTTTGCGTGCGGCATTAAATCGTGGGCTTCTACCAGAAATCCCGCGCCACGGGGTGCTTATTGTATTCCGGTAGAGCGTACTCCACAACGTCGAGAGCCCGACCGTGTCCTTAGAAGCGTTTTTCAATTGCATGAATCAAGGACTGATTCGATCGTTCGACGGACCGGCAAATCCAGCGCTGAACAAAGCTAATCGAGGAAGCGCCATCGGCTGAAAGTCGCCGCTTGCCCGTAAGGCCCACCCTGCTCATCTCGTACCTGCCACACTATTGCCTGGTCGATCAAAAACCGTCGGCCGGCCCGGGAAATTCGCACGCCGGTATAATCACCGATATAGCCGTGCTCCGTTACACGCCGGAGCAATCGCGCTCTCTCGTCGCGGTGTAGACCTTCCGCCGTGAACCGAGATGGCAAGGAGATCAGCTCTTCCCAGTTGAGCTCGAAAAGATGTAAACCCGCCTCATTCCCGTAATTCAGAAGCGGATCCCTCGCCGAATCATGAGATAGGACGACAAATGGCGCATAGAACAGCTCGCGCGCTTGCTCGTTACCAGACAGCTCTTGGTGAATCAGATTTTTTCCCGTCCAATTATGAAAACTGTCTAACAAAAGCCGCACGTGTGGTTGCAAATAGTCATTGAGCTCCGACGGTTTGTTCGAGTTTGTCGTCATGATCTCCTCACGGGTGAGAACTAAAGCCAAGACTGGGAGAAAGTTAACCACGTCGGAGCTCATTTTCCATGCAATAAAATCCCAACGCTGAAACGTAGCACCGTAAACGAAGCAGGTTTGACCGCTCGTGGCGCATCGGTTATCTGTCGCATGATCGTTGTCCTCGGAGGCTCACGAATGAAACCAAATCTGCTGCTTCTGCCCTCGCTAATCACCGTTCTGCTTGCAACCACGCCGGCTTTGGGCGCAGAAAGTTCCCTACGGAAGATTCGCGCGGCGATTACATCCATATCGGGTTCGATGGTTCCGCCGTGGGCAGCCCATGAGGCGGGCCTGTTCAAGAAATATGGGTTGCAAGTCGAGGTGATCGCCACACCCAGCGGCGTGCAGGGGACTAATGCGCTCATCGCCAGCGAAGTTTCATTTGTCCAGATTGCCGGCGGCACGACAACCGGAGCCGCCGTGGGCGGGGCCGATTTGAAGATCGTCGCCACTATGGTTGGCACATTGGTGCTGAACCTTGTGGTTCGTCCTGAGATCGAAAAGGTCGAGCAACTCCGCGGCAAAAGTATTGGTATCAGCCGCTTCGGGACCTCGCTTCATACCGGTGCACGTATCGCGGCGAAGCATTTCGGGTTGGAACCCGGAAAAGACGTGTATATCGTCGAGATCGGCGCCGGCGATTGGATCGTCGGCGCGCTGCAGAGCAATCGAGTTCAAGCCGCGGTCTTCGGTTACCCGGCGACCAGCAGAGCGCTCAAGCTCGGCAACCGGCTGCTCTTGCACATTCCAACTCTTAACATTCCTTATGCTTCGACCGGCGTGTCGACGCGCGGCGAAATTATCCGCGATGATCCGGATCTCGTGCGGCGCTTTCTTTCGGCAGAAATCGAAGCGATCGCGTTGATGAAAAAAGATCGCGCGTTTGCGATCAAGGTCCTTGCTAAATATTTACGCACCCACGATGCCGACTTACTCGAGGAGTCCTACGACGTCCAGATTGCGAAATACATGATGAAGGTGCCGCTGACCACGGCGGACGCGGTCAGACCGGTTCTGGAAGAGCTCAGCGAACGCAATCCCAGGGCAAAGGATCTCGACCCCAACAAGTTTTTCGATGATCGATTCGTTCGCCAGCTCCAGGCCAGCGATTTTATCGAGGCGCTCTATCGATAGCCGAGAAGCGACAGATCGCACGGCTGAAGCGCGAGCTATTTCGTCACCCGCTCCATTGCCGCGTTTGTGCCGGCGATGAAGCCCTGTGTGGTACAACGGCCCAGTCCGTGCTGGTTGAAACCACCCGCTGATTCGCCCGCGCAATAGAGTCCGGAAATGATCTGCCCTTCCATATCCAGCACTTGGCATTTGCCATTGATTCTCAGGCCTGAACGCGTGTCATGAACATTGGGAGTCGCCCAGGCGGCATAGAACGGCGGCACTTGAAACTTGTATTTCGGCGACGGTTTGCCAAAGTCATTGTCCTTGCCTGCATCGACAAATGAATTGTAGCGCTCAACCGTGACCTGCAGTATTTCACCGCGCATGGGTTTTGCCTGATACTCGTTCTTGATTGCCGAAGCGAGCTCCGTGAGAGTGTTGGCGCTAAAGAAATATCCATCAAGGTCGACATACGGCCGCGTTACCTTCCAACCCTCGCGCTTGACTGCCTCGCTATCGAAAATCGCCCAAACCGGACCGGCCGAATAATCCGGTGGCTCGGAATAGTCGTTCATCGCCACCGCGGCGTTAAAAAAATTGTACTTGCTGGGATGATATTCGATCCGCTCGCTATTTCGATAGTCGTTGGGCGTATACGGATTGATATCGTTGTAAACATTGCCGTGTGGATAATCGCCTTTTGTCTCGTCGTAGAATCTTTTTCCCACCTGATTAACCAAGATCAGGTCATGCCAGTCCTTGACGTTCAAGCCGGTCGAGCGCACCAAAGGAAAAATCGGACACTCCAGCTCCCACGTCATGTAATTCCACTTGGTCGCGAGCACTCGCTGAGTGCGGATATTATCGCCGTTTTCCAGCGTCTGATTGGCAAAACCCCAAAGCGAAGCGCCGATCGCCATCGCCGCGAGTTCGCCGCTGGCGTCCTGGTAGGTATAGGGTTCACCGGCGACGGTCAGCACCTCCGTTAGCCGCGTATCGAACATGCGGCGAAAATTGACGTTACTGGTCATGCCGCCGGTCGCGACGACGACGGCCTTTTTGGCACGGATCTTCATTTCGGGTTTGGTGCTCTCGAGATTGCCGTCCGAGCGAAAACTCTTTAACGGCGCCGATTGCCCGGGCATGATGCGAGGGTTGTATTGCGCTGTGATGCCGATGACTCTTCCGGTTTTCTCTCCTTCGCGGACGATCGATGCCATTTTGTAATTCAGCAGAAAACGCACACCCTTGGTCCGCGCACTATTTTCCAATGGCCGAATGACCCCCGTTCCGGCGCGATTGTTCGGGCTTTCGGGGCCGGCCCCTTTGGTCCAGAACGCGTGATTCTCGCGCGGCGCGGAATTGCCGATGTTGTGACCGCCTTGATTGTCCGGCGGAACATCTTTGAACTTGACACCATTTTCCAAGAGGAACTCGAACGTGGGCGCGCAGTGATCCGCGAAAGCGCGCATGACCGCGCGATCGTTATAGCGGTAATCCGGCCAGCCGTTGGGTTGCACAATGGACCAGTCGGTGAGGTCGGAAAACACCGTGTCGGCCGAGTCCGTGATGCCGTACTTCTTTTGTGCGCTGGTGCCGCCACCGAGGGGAACATTGCCGCCGCTAATGATCGCGTGACCACCGATGTCATAATTCGCCTCGACGACAATCACTGAGGCGCCCGCGTCCGCCGCTTTAATGGCCGCAGGCAGTCCGGCTGCGCCTGATCCGATTACCACAACATCGGTTTCCAGATCCCAGCTTTGCTCAGTCGCCGCGTGCGCCATCGAAATGTCCTCCACGATTCTTTTGAAATCTGCAATCGATTACATCCGCATGGACGAAAATGCAAGCTATGAAGAGCCGCTGCAGAGCGGATCCGCCGAAACGCGCCAGAAGCCAATTATGCTACAAACGCGGCCGCAGGAGATTTTATCGGCTAATCAAAATTTACTGACGTTGAATTATCTGAAGAGAACCACAGCTGACGTGGAGGAGAAATGGTTTAAAAAAGTCAGGCGACGGGAAATGCAGGCTCGAAAAGCGACGGCGCTCGGGCATGAGCGTCCACGCCGACGCGCTTAATCGTTCTTCAGTTCGCCTTTGGTGCTTGTGCTCGAGTCAACCGGTTCGGTCGTGGCATTGGCCGTCGTAACTTTCTGGCGCGTCTCCTGCTCGCGAGCCTTGATTGCATTCAGGCGTTCGCGGAACCAGGTTTTTTCCGGCCAATGCCAGTTCTGATCCGGATTACTAGATGTGATTGCTTGTTTCATAGGTTGCGAATTGACATCAGCAAGCTCTGTACCATTGTGCACTTGTAGAGTTTTGAAGAATCTGCGGAAACTTTGTTTAGAGTCCTCGAACAAAATCCGTTTACCACGGCCAGAAATCGGCAAGCTTACGACGCCCGCCGAGCAAGGGGAAGGATTGTGCGCATTCATCGAGGTAATGAACAGGCTCACTGGTCGAGACATTGATTTGCCGCTCTGCCGTCTTATTGTCAGAGTTGGCGAGCTTTGGCTAAAGGACGACCAGGGCGGCACTCGCGAAGACCATCCGCCGCTCGGACCGGATCGCGCGAGCGGCTTGCCTGCCGCGGCACAGATTGCCGGAGCTTTGCCGAGAGGTAAAAACAACTGCGTCGAGAGGTTCCCGACGGTTGCGGCTCGTCAGCTAAATCTCTGCCAGTTGATGAAGCGCTTTTCAGCGTAAACTTTTTCCACATCCGCGACGGATAAGCCGCGGCTCTGGATATAACGGGCAATCCGCCGCAGAGGCATGCCGACTGCGGCGAGGTAATCCCCGCGAATCGATTTGATCAAATCACTTCCCTGCCCCTGGATCGAGTAAGCGCCGGCCTTATCGTCAGACTCTCCTGAGTCGAGGTAATTTTCGATCTCTTCCTCGGTATAGCCGCGCATTTCCACGACTACCGTTTCGATCTCTTTCAAGCCAGGTCCGCCGGGATCAACGATCGCGACACCGGTAAATATCTTGTGCACTTTTCCCGATAAGGAGCGCAAAATTTGGCGAGCATCGTCCCGATCAGCAGGTTTGCCGATCTTCTCACCAGCAAGCTCGATCATCGTGTCGCTGCCGATCACGACGCTTTGTGGATATTTCGTCGCGACCGATTGAGCCTTGCCAAACGCAAACTCGACAACCTCCTCGTCTAGCGACACATGAGTGGAAACTTGCTCGTCGAACTTCGGAGGGACAACTTCGAACCGCACGCCGAGCAAAGCCAAGATCTGCCGGCGCCGAGGGGAGGTCGAGGCAAGAACGAGGTGCATGATTTGCTGATTTTTTAAATCGACAAGCTCGGCGCCATTGATTCGGATTGTTCCTCGCGGATTGTACCACGCGGACGATCTGCCTCGCTGGAGTTCGCACGGGCAAATTCCTGCAATCGACAGCGCACTTCATCGGCCGAGTTGGCGCGCGTCATGATCGCGCGCATCTCAGCAGCGCCGCGGAAATCCCGGCAGTACCAGGTCAAATGTTTGCGCATCGCCATAAACCTTGAACGTCCGCAAAGGCGCTCGAAGTACTCACTATGCTCTACGATGACGGCGAATCTTTCCGCCAGTGAAACTCCCGGCTGAGGCAAAAAAATCGCCTCAGCCGAGCACAGCGCTTCCTTGACGCGGTTTTTATGTCGGAAGACCCAGGGATCGCCCTGCGCTCCTCGGCCAACGAGCACCCCATCGACGCCCGTCTGCTGAACGCGCCGGTACACATCGTAGAGATCTTGGGCGTCGCCGTTTCCGATCAGGAGCGTGTTGGTTGGTCTAGCGATTTCCACGGCGCGCGCGATCGCTTCCCAATCCGCCTCACCGCGATAGCCTTGTTCCAGAGTTCGGCCATGAAGCGAGATCGCCGCCACTTGTTCTTCCAAAAGAACGCCGAGCCAGTCTTCGACAATAACCCGGTCATATCCCAAGCGTGTTTTTACAGAAACCGGTATCCGACGCCTCTCGGGCGGCATTTTCCACCCGTTGCGAGCTAGATTTATCTGCTCGATGCCCGCGATCAGATCGGCGCGAAGATTGAGGTCGGTAAGCGTTTGGCCGTCGTGCCAATCTGCAATCCCGCGCCGCGCCGCGCGGATGATCTCACGCGCTACGGTCGGCGTTAGAATGAGTGCGGCGCCGCAACCCGTGGCGGCTACTTTTTTTGCCGGGCAACCCATATTGATGTCGAGTCCATCGAACCCGAGCGCGCCCACGATGTGCGCAACAAGATAAAAGAGCTCGGGTGTCTTGCCGTAAATTTGCGCGACGATCGGACGCTCGATTTCACTATAGCTAAGATCCTTGAGCAGAGTTTGCGGTGAATAGAGAGCCGATTGAATATTGACGAACTCGGTCAGGATCACATCGGGCTTGCCGTGCTTCGCGGTGATGAACCGGAATGCCGCATCCGTTACCCCATCCATCGGCGAAAGGCCGATAATCGGTGTTGGTATTCTGGTCCAAAAATTCATCGCCGTCGCGGACCAACATAGCACTGCGAAAAGGCCCAAACCAGCGTGCGCGTCAATGGCCTTGACCTAGGATCGGGTGCCAACGTATGTTCGAACCAGTAAATTAAGCAGGGACCTCGGGGGTGTTTCATGACGGCGAACGGAAAAAGTGAGCGGGCGCTTCATCTTGCAACCCATTCGGGTTGGTATCGATTCGAGCCGCGAGGCGAGGACTGGATTCAAGCGGACCGCGCGCTCACCTATTGGCAGATGAGCTGTATTCAAGTCGATCCGGAGGATCCCAAACGTATTTATATCGGCACAGAACACTCCGGCCTGTTTGTTAGCCATAACGGTGGAGCGGATTGGACCCGGGCCAATCCGAACGTCCCGTGTCTGACGATGTCTTCGATGCTCGCTCTTCCAGGTAGGTTGCTGGCCGGAACCATGCCGGCGGCGCTCTACACTGCGGCTAATGGCGGCGGTTGGGAAGAATTAAAAGGCGTGCGCCATGGTTCGATTGGCGGCAGTTTTCCGCCGAATCCTGATTTTCCTCCCCGCGCGCGAGTACTTAAAAAATCGCAGCAGAACGGTGGCCGCCTGTTTGCGGGTATCGAAGTTGCCGGCATTCTCGTGAGCGACGATGACGGTCAAAGTTGGCTGCCTGCAAATGACGGATTGACGGATCCGGACATCCATCAAATCCTGCCCTGCAGACAACGAACAGGCCTCGTCGTGGCGGCCTGTGGCGAGGGAGTTTCCCGAAGCACTGATGGCGGCCGCCATTGGGAAAGAGTGACACCAGCCGGCGGCCGCACATACGGCAATGCTCTGGCCGAAGATGCAGACGGAACGATTTATCTTGGCATTACTCGGGATCGGCCGCGGACTTGGACGCGCGCGGGACGCGCGCAGAGCGCCATATTCAAATCGCAAGACGGCGCAGGCTGGGAGCTGCTTACGGACAAAATGGCGGGCGGAGTCATGGACATTTGTCCCGCCTCAGACGGTAAAAGCGTTCTCGTCTCGACTTCCGATGGTGAGGTCGTTGCGATTTCTGCCGCCGGCGAAACTCGGACGATCATCAGTGGACTCCCCTGCATCACCGCGATGGCGCTCGGAGTGTAAATCGAATCGTCTGATTTTGCGCCGCGACGATTGGGTCAAGTTGGCAGCTTCTGATATTTGCCCTTGAAGAAAAGTAGCGGTCTTTCTCCGGTGGCTTCGACATTGACGATCTCGCCGATGATGATGGTGTGATCGCCGCCGTCATGACATTCCCGAATTTTACATTCGACATAGCCGAGAACGCCTTCAATGACCGCCGCTCCATTCGTGCCGCTGCGCCAATTTAAATCAGCAAACTTGTCGGCGCCCTTGGTGGCGAATCGACGCGAGATCTCTTCTTGATGTTCGCTTAAAAAATTCACTGTAAAGCCGTTTTCCAGACCAAAACACGCATAGCAGGTCGCGCTTTTATCGACGCTGATCAGCACCAGCGGCGGATTGAGCGAGAGTGATAGAAAGGCGTTCGCGGTAAGCCCGTTGGGATTGCCGTCTGGATCAACGGTTGTAATTACCGTCACGCCCGTGGCGAAATGTCCCATGACGCGGCGGAGTTCTTGGGGTTCAACGGCCATGCTCGTGTGAATATCTTGGTAGCAGAGGGCCGCTTGCGCTGTCAATGCGAGGAGCGGCAGTTTCGTGCTGGACGAAGACGCGCTCGACATGATAAAAATTCTCACGCGGAGGTGCAATATGGTGGTACAGGAACGCGCAGCCGAGGATTCTTTTTCTCGCTATATCGCTGAAATTCGTGCGGCATGGGGAGACGGACAAAATCCCTCACTGCCGTTCACAGTCGCGGGATTGATGGAGAAGCTTTTCGCTTCCACGCGTCCCGACGATCCCTGGATGGCCGAGCTGATTCGCGAGGGTAAGGCCTCGCGCGAGCTCTACCGCGATCCGCAATTTGGGTTCATTCAGATGGGCCACGTGCACAAGCAGGGTCATGGAAACAAGCCGCACGATCACGGCCCTTGCTGGGTGGTGTACGGCGCTTTTAGCGGCGTCACCGAGATCACCAAATACAGACGCCTCGACAATGGCAGCGAGCCCGGAGTCGCAAGACTGGAAAAAGAGCGGCTTGATCGCCTAACGCCGGGAGTTGTGGTGCCTTATCTTCCCGGTGATATTCACTCCACCCATGCGGCCGAAGGCCCCGGTGTGGTATTTCGTTTCCTGAGTTACGATCTCGAGAAGATCGAGCGCTATCGCTTTAACCCCGAAAAGAATACGCGGATCAAAGTATAATAGTTGTCGGCAGGCTGCGGAGTATTGAATGGGTAGCGAAGAATTTTTCTTCGAACAGATTCGTTCGGCCGGGTGCTTGTCATATGTGCTTGGCTGCGCGAAGGAAAAAGACTGCGTCGTGATCGATCCGGAGATCGACAAAGTGGATGATTACGTGGCGCTCGCCGAGTTCCTAGGTTCGCGGATGCTGTATGCCATCGATACCCACACACATGCGGACCACAACTCGGCATGCAAAGTCATGCGCGAGCGGTACAACGTCAAGGTGGTCATGCACCGGGCCGCCGACGCGCCCTATGTCGATATTCGCGTCGATGACGGCGATCTGATCAAATTCGGCCAGCAGTCGCTCAAAGTCGTCTACACCCCCGGACACACGCAAGACGCAATGTGCCTGCTTTTTCGGGACCGGCTTTTTACCGGCGATACGTTACTCATCGGGGGTTGCGGCCGCACCGATCTGCCCGGCGGTAATGCCGAAGCGCAATACCAGAGCTTGCTGAAATTAAAGCGCCTTGGCGATGAAATTCGCGTCTATCCAGGTCACGATTACCGCGAAGCGGTCTCGACGCTTGGCGACGAGAAACAGAAAAATGCGCGCATGCTGATTCCGACCCAGGAGGAATTCGTTCATTTCATGACCTCTCGCCGACCTCCCCTACCGCGCAAAATTCAAGAAGCCCTGGAATGGAACCGTACGCCGATTTTTGGCACGCAACGTGGCATGGGTGAAGGGATCTGAGTAGCCACAATTTCGGTTCCTGTTGCTGATTCCTGTTTAAGTCCTACCGTGCCGCTTGCGGAAACATGACCACTCCCGCTCAGTTTACCCTTTCCGAAATAGTCGACACCGTGCGCCGCTATTGGGGTTATTCCGAGCTGAGGCCGCTCCAGCCGGAAGCGATTTATGCAGGGCTGCAGCAACGTGATTCACTGGTCGTGATGCCGACCGGCGGCGGCAAATCGTTATGCTATCAGGTGCCCGCGGCATTAATTGGTTCGACGGATATCGTCGTCTCACCATTGATCGCGCTGATGAAGGATCAGGTGGACGGTCTGCGCCAATGCGGCTATCCGGCTGCGGCCCTCTACAGCGGCATGACTCCGGAAGAAATCCGGCGAATCGAAGCGCAAATGGTTGCCGGTACCTATCGACTCATGTTCGTCGCTCCCGAACGTTTACTGACATCGCGCTTTTTGCAGGTCGCTGAGCTTGCCAAGATCCGTGCCTTCGCCGTCGACGAAGCCCACTGCATCAGCCAGTGGGGCCATGACTTTCGGCCGGAATATCGTCAGCTCGCCGGGCTCAAAAACCGTTTTCCAAATACCAGTATTCATGCTTATACGGCCACCGCTACAGAGCGCGTTCGCGCCGATATCGCAGCGCAGCTTCGGCTCAAAAACCCGCTAACCCTCGTCGGCAATTTCGACCGCCCCAATCTCGTCTACCGTGTCGTTCCACGGATCGATGCTCGTTCTCAGGTGCTGGAAATCCTGCAGCGCCATCGCGGTCAAGCCGCAATTGTCTACTGCATCAGCCGTAAGGATACGGAGTCGCTCGCCGCATTCCTCCAGGCGCGCGGCTTACGCGCCGGTTTTTATCATGCTGGCATGGAATCAGACGCGCGCCGCCTGACCCAGGACAAGTTCGCTCAGGAAGGTCTCGACGTAGTGGCGGCCACCGTGGCGTTCGGTATGGGTATCGACCGAAGCGACGTGCGCTGTGTCATTCACGCCGCCATGCCAAAATCGATTGAACATTATCAACAGGAAACCGGACGCGCTGGACGTGACGGATTGGAAGCCGAATGCGTATTGCTCTATTCCGCCGCCGACGCGCTGCGCTGGCATTCGCTGATCAACAAAGGCGCTGCGATAATGGATTCCGCGCCAGAGTTTGTCAACGCTTCACGCGCGTTGACCGAAGCGATGCGCCGCTTCTGCGCGGGGCTTCATTGCCGTCACCGTAGGCTCGTCGAATACTTCGGCCAATCGTATGATGATAACGCCAGCTGTGAAGCGTGCGACGTATGCTTGAATGAAGTCGAGGGCGTGGCCGACGCGACGCTCACGGCGCAGAAAATTCTTGCCTGCGTCGCTCGGGCCGGTGAGCGTTTCGGCGCGGAACATATCATCGACGTTCTGCTGGGCATGAAGACGGAACGGATCCGCCGCTGGGAACACGATCAGCTAAGCACCTACGGCTTAATGAAAAACACCAGCCGTCCCGCTCTTCTCAACGTCATTTATCAACTGATCGATGATGGGCTCCTCGAGCGCAGCGCTGATGAACGGCCGATCCTGCGTTTGAATGCTGCCGCGCGTGAAGTGATGCAAGGCCGGCGCGTCGTCCGCCTCGTCGCGGCAAAAGCCAAAGTCAAAAAAACCCGAGTGGACGAGGACTCGTGGGCCCATGTCGACAGCGGTCTGTTCGAAGTGCTTCGGAAGCTACGGCGCCAGCTCGCGGAACAGCGCGGCGTGCCGGCCTATGTTTTGTTTAGCGACGTCACGCTCCGCGCTATGGCTCGCACGAGACCGGGCTCGCCGAACGCGCTCCTCGAAATACGAGGCGTCGGCGAACGGAAGCTCGAGGAAGTCGGACGTCGTTTTCTCGACGCGATTGCCAACTACTGCCGGGAGCATCGTTTGCCGCTGGATGTATGACGGATGAACTCTAAAAGGAGCGGATGCTCATGAACACTCGTGTCGTTCCGGTGCTGTTGATGGTGTTCCTGGGTCACGCATTTTCCGCGCGTGCCAATCCTTATCTGCCCAAAGCAGGCGACACGCCGACGACCGTTCGTGTCGCGGCCTGCGCCATTACCGGGGGGTTCATTCATCTATACGCCGCGCTCGACAATGGGCTCTTCGACAAATACGGCATGAAGACGGAGTTTGTTTCGATTCGTGGTAGTGGCGTCGCCTTAGCGGCTCTGGCGTCTGATGAAATCCAGTTCCTTTATTGCGCGGCCGATGCGACCATTCCCGGCATCGCTGCTGGCAGCGACGCCAAATTGATCGCGGCGCCGCTCGTGGGATTGCCCTGGGTATTGCTGGCACGCAAGGACATCAAACGCGTCGAAGATCTCAAGGGCAAGAGCATCGCAGTGACCCGGCCCGGGGATTTGACC
>Ga0075434_100001603_pt1 | contig 19198 bp, 23 predicted proteins | sample RhiMethybrSRZTD3_FD_75298 | JGI IMG/M metagenome (GOLD analysis project Ga0075434, IMG submission 75298) | Populus rhizosphere microbial communities from Tennessee, USA - Rhizosphere MetaG P. TD hybrid SRZTD3 | ecosystem: Host-associated > Plants > Roots > Rhizosphere > Soil | place: USA... | reverse complement strand
TGAGCAGCACATTGGACGGTTTGACGTCGCGATGCAGGATCCCGGCCGCGTGCGCATGCGCGAGGCCGTCGCAGACCTGCGCGCAAGCCTCGATCGCCTCGTCGTCGGTCAGCTCTCCGGCGCGCAGGGCCTCCCGGTACGTCTGGCCCGGAACGAACTCGTAGGCGATGTAGACGTGCCGCGAGTCGCGGCCGAACCCGTACGCGCGCAGGCAGGAGGGATGGCGCAGGTGTGCGGCCGCTTTGGCCTCGCGCTCGGCCCGCATGGCCGACTTGCCCTCACGCGCGACGATCTTGAGCGCGACATCGAGGCCCGTCCGCTCGTCGCGGGCAAGCCAGACCGAGCCCGAGCCGCCGCTGCCGAGCGGCCGCAGGGGCCGGTAGCGGTTGAGGACGAGCTCGATGCCGGCGAGCGCCGGGGCAGCCTCTCCCATGCAAGAGCGGAGATTGGCGACCCGGTCGGACTGTCCTTCCCAAACCGTCCTACCGGGGGCGGTAGGGTTGGCGCGGTCGTGAGCACCTACGACGACGACGAGACCAATCTCGAGTTCTTCGAGGAGCCGGCGACGCTCGAGGCGCCCGGCAGGCCGCGCCGGCGGATCAGGTCGCCGCGCGGCGGCGGTCCGCGGCGGCCCTCTCCGCCGCCTCCGGGAGCCGTGGCTCTGGCGCGGCTGGCCGGTCTCGTAGCACTCGCCATCGCGGTCGTCGTTGGCCTTGTCTTCTGGGTCGGCTCCTGCCAGGGCCAGAGCAAGCACGACGAGTACAAGGCCTACATGGACAAGGTGCTGCCGATCGCGCAGAGCTCGGCCGCCACCGGGACGACCGCCCTCTCGAGGGAGCTGAACTCCCCGAAGCTCACGCTCGCCGACTTGCAGTCGAAGCTCGCGCTGTGGTCGCGGCAGCAGCAACAGGACTACAACGAGGCGCTGCGCCTGGTACCGCCCGGGCCGCTGCAAGCCGCGCACCAGCAGATTCTGGCGACGCTCCAGTTGCGCGCGATCGGGCTCACCGGTCTCGCCAACACGCTTGCCACGGCAGGATCGAAGGACGCCACCCGGGTCGGGGCCCTCCTCGGCAGGCAGGCCCGGTTGCTGAGCGCCAGCGACCTCGTCTGGAAGGAGCTGTTCAGGCTTCCGGCGACGGAGACCCTGAGGAGGGAGGGCGTGCGGGGCGTGGCCGCTCCGCCTTCGCAGATCATCTCGAATCCCGTGGTGATCCGGCCCCATTCGTTCCAGGAGGTGTACGCGGCTCTGGCCTCCACGAGCACCAACGGCGGCAAGGTGACCGGACTCCACGGCAGCGAGCTCGTGAGCACCGCGGCCGTCTCGGGCGGCCAGACGAAGACGCTGACGGTCTCCAGCCCGACGACGGTGGACGTCGCCGCGAACCTCGCCTTCAAGGTCACGTTCAAGAACGGCGGAAACTTCCGGGAAGTGAAGATTCCCGTCAGGCTCGAGGTAAGTGTCTTCCAGAAGTCGGTATTCAGCAAGACGCAGACGGTCCCGTCGATCGACAAGGGGGAGACGACGACCGTCTCCTTTGCGAATCTCAACCTCCCGCCGTCGGCCTTCGGTGCAAACGCCACGGTGCGCGTCGAGGTCGGCAAGGTGCCGGGCGAGACGAAGCTCGACAACAACAGAGCCTCGTATCCGGTCTTCTTCAGCCTCCCCTCGAACGGATAGCCGTTGACGGCGTCCGTGGCAGGCTGGATCGCGATCGCGGCGGCGGTCGTCGCCCTCCTGGCTATCGCGATTGCCCTCGCGCTGCACCTGCGGCTGCGCCGCGTCCGGGCCGCGCAGCTCACGCTGCAGGGAAGCGGCGGCGGTGATCTCGTCGACTTCGCCGTCTCGCTCCAGGGGCGGGTGGACGGGTTGCACCGCGCGCTCGACGAGGTCACGGCTTCGCTCGGGCACCTCGAGCGCCGCCTCGACTCGGCCGTGTCGCGGCTCGCTGTCGTCCGCTACGACGCCTACGAGCAGACAGGCGGCCACCAGTCCGCTTCAGTCGCGCTGCTCGACGCCTCGCGCACCGGCGTCGTCCTGAGCGCCATCCAGGGGCGGGACTACGCGCGGATCTACGTCAAGGAGCTCGACGGCGGCCGCGCAGCCGTCTCCCTCTCGCCCGAGGAGCAGGAGGCGGTCGAGCGGGCGATGCGGGCGCAGCAGTAGCCGCTGTCGGCGCTGCTACTTTTCGGCCAGGTTGCAGCACGTTCTTGTTTTGAACGCAAGTTATGAGCCGCTCAACGTGTGCACGGTGCGGCGCGCTCACGTGCTGGTCTACAAGGGCAAGGCCGAAGTCATCGAGCGCCTAGACAAGCCGCTGCGCTCCTCGACCGGCAGCTTCGTCTGGCCACACGTGATCCGGCTCGTCCACTACGTGCGCGTGCCGCGCGCGATCCAGCGCAAGATCTCACGCCGTGCCCTCTTCGCACGCGACGGCTGGCGCTGTGCCTATTGCGGGACCACGAACGGCCGCCTCACGCTAGACCACATCGTGCCGCGGTCGAAGGGCGGCGAGTCGATCTGGGAGAACGTCGTCACCGCCTGCGCGCCCTGCAACCTGCGCAAGGGCGACCGATCGCTCGAGCAGGCGGGGATGGCGCTCCGCACCTCGCCCCGCGCGCCAACCCCGACGCTGTTCATCAAGCTCGCGGCGCCGCGGATCCCGTCCGGTTGGACACCGTACCTGCCCGCAACGGCGTAGGCGGTCGCGGTCTCAGGCGTGAGGACGCTCGTCCAGGCACGACCAGCGTCGGAGGCTCGGGGTTCGCCTTGAGGGCGTCGAGGCGACGTTCGCCTGCAGCACCCGAGCCGGGCCGCCATTCGCGCCGGTCGGAGGCTTCGAGCCGCTGGCCTACGTTGTCGCAGGCTCGATCAGGTAGTGACGTCCATCGAGATCAACACGAGCCGGGCCGTCCGCTCGTTCGGTGACGTGCGTGTCTATCGCGCCAAGGACGCGGCTGATGTCGCGGTCGTCGTCGAGGCTGACCTGCACGTCGTAGCGGCCGTCTTCGCTCTCGACGAGTTTAGCCTCGAAGCCCCGAAGGCACTCGAGCATGGCTCGTGCTCTCTCAAAGCTCGCCGGCCCGATGGTCAGTATCGGCAAGGTGCCCACTTCCGACCCCCTTTCAGCTAGAGTCACCGACTGATAAGTCACGACTCATGAGACCGGATAGTTTATACACGACAATAATCGCGTATGTCAAGAACCGATAAGCCAACCACCTGGACCTTCCTAACCAACCACGCCCAGGTGCTGCTCTCCCTTGCTGAGACGCCCGACATCCGCCTACGCGACGTCGCCGAACGCGTGGGTGTCACCGAACGGGCTGCGCAACGCATCGTCGCCGATCTCGTCGACGCCGGCTACGTCGAGACCACCCGCGTCGGACGCCGCAACCACTACACCGTCGACCGCGAACGCGCCATGCGACACACGGCCCAAGTCGGCTACGAGGTCGGCGCACTACTCGAAGCGCTATCCCGAAACCCACACCCCGACGACACCGAGACACCTGACCTGAGACCGGGCAGGTAGGCCTCAGGCTCAGGGTTCATTCCCGAACACTGGCCCAGGCCGGCGACCCCGGCCCGAGGTTCCGAGGCCGTGCGCTGTGACGCTCGAAGGCGCGGCGTCGTATGGCATGCATGAACAGATTCCGCACGATCCTCCTGCTCGCCGGTGTGCTGCTCGTCGCGGCCGCGATCGCCGGCGTCGCGCAGCCGCACCTCGGCCGCTCCGCAACACCCCCTACCGGCTCGACGATCACAGTGACGGGCAACGGGACGGTCAACGCGACGCCCGACCAGGCGTCGTTCGGCTTCGGCGTTACGACGAACGGCCTGACGGCCGCCGAAGCGCTGAGCCGCAACGCTTCCCAGGCGCGCGCGATCATCGACGCACTGCAGAAGGCCGGCGTAGGCTCGTCCGAAATCCAAACGACCCAGGTCTCGCTCTGGCCGCAGACCTCGAGCAACGGCACGCGGATCACCGGCTACCAGGCGTCGAACTCCGTGCAGGTCACGGCCGCGCTCGGCAAGTCGGGCTCGCTCGTGGACGCCGCGGTCCGTGCCGGCGCGAACAACGTCGAAGGCCCCAGCCTGGACACCGCCGACAAGTCCGCCCTCTACAACCAGGCGCTGAAGCAGGCGCTCGGCGAGGCGAAGCAGAAGGCGCACGCGATCGCGGACGCGACGGGCCTCACGCTCGGCGCCGCGCTGAAGGTGCGCGAGGGCGGGGCGCCGACGCCGATCGTCTACGGAGAGGCGCTGGCGGCAAAGGGGACGGCAGTACCGATCGAGGCGGGGACGCAGAAGATCCAGGCGTCGGTGACGGTGACGTACTCGGCCGGAGGCTAGAGCTCGCCCGGGCCGTGCCGGGAGGCGATGCACTCGAGCGCCCAGCCGTTCGCGGCTTGGACGATCTGACCCGCCAGGAAGTCGGGCTCGTCGCCCGCATCCTCATGTGGAACCTCGACGACCACCTGGTGCACCTTCGCCTCGATGGAGTCGGCGAACTCGTGCCGCTCCTCGGCCAGGATCGCGAACGCCGGCACGAGCTCTCGAAGCGTCGCGGCGAGCTCGTCTATCTCGGCCGGCGTCGCGTGCCTGCCCGCGAAGACCCCGAAGTTGACGCGGACCTCGATTCCCGGATCGTCGTGCTCGCGCACGAACAGTGAGATGGCGGGTTCGTCGATGAGTGGGTTCATGCACTAGCTCCTATCCGGCCGGCAGAACCCAAACCCTCCTAATGCTCGCGGGGCTCCCAGCGGAACTTGAAGATCGTGAAGATCAAGCCCGCGACTCCCCAGGCGGCGAGGATTGCCAGCGCCTCCGGCTGCGACCAGACGCCGTCGCCGTGCAGGTACACGGCATTGACGAGCTTGACGAAGTACGTGAGCGGCAGCACGTCACCGATCGCGCGGAGAACAGCGGGGTAGCCCGTCGTCGGTCCGAACGCGCCGCTCAGGAAGGCCATCGGCAGCAGGATGAAGTTGACCACTGCGGAGGAGCCCTCGGCCGAGCGGATCACCGAGGCGGTCGCGGTGCCGAGCGCCGCGAACACGGCGGCGCCGATGACGATGGTTGCGACGAACGAGCCGATGTCGGAGGGAAACGGCGTCCCGTAGAGCGCGCGTCCGAGCAGGAAGAGCGCGAGCGTCTGGAGCGCGAACACGATCAGCGTCGAAGCCAGGATCGCGGCGACGTACGTCGCGGGGGGTAGAGGCGTTGAGCGGAGTCGCTTGAGGATCCCGCTCTCGCGCCGGAGGACGAGCTGGATCGCAAGCCCGGCGAAGGCCGTGTTCGCGCACCCGTACCCGATGAGCCCGGCGAGCACCGCCCAGACAATGGGTAGGTGCTGGTACTTCCCGTGGTAGACCGCGCCGAGCAGGACGAAGAGCAGCAGCGGGAATAGGAAGATGAAGAAGGCTGCTTCCCGGCTCCGCCAGAAGACGAGCTGCTCGGAGCGCAGCTGGTGGACGAAGAGCCGTCGCCCCGGTCGGCGGACCGCGATACGGACTGCCTCCGCGCTCACGTCTCGACCTCCGCCGCCGCCTCGTCCTCCTCGGCGGTGAGCGCGAGGTAGACCTCTTCGAGCGACGGCCGCCGCACCTGGAGGCCCTCGAGCTCCTCGCCCCGCGCGACGGCCGCAGACGTCAGCTCGGCGAGGACGCGTGTCGGCTCGTCCGTTCGCACGAGCACCTCCTCGCCGTGCTGTCGGTAGCGAATCTCGGTCTGCAGGTCGGTGGTGGTCAGCTCCCGGGGCGTCCCAACGCGCACGATCCGTCCCTCGCGCATCACAGCCACGCGGTCGGAGAGCTGCTCGGCCTCGTCGAGGTAGTGCGTAGTGAGCAGGACGGTCTTGCCAAGCGACCGGAGCGAGCGGATCATCTCCCATGCGGCGCGGCGCGCCTGCGGGTCGAAGCCCGTGGTCGGCTCGTCGAGGAAGACGAGGTCGGGATCGCCGATGAGCGCGATGCCGAGGTCGAGCCGCCGCTTCTGGCCGCCCGACAGCGTCTTGACCCGTGCGCCCGCCTTCTCTCGGAGCCCGACGAGGGCGATCACCTCGTCGACATCGCGCGGCGCGCGGTAGTAGCCCGCGAAGATCGCGTGCGTCTCGCGCACCGTGAGGTTCGGCCACATCTCCGACTGCTGCAAGACGACGCCGATCCGCTCGCGGAAGTCCGGCCCGGGTCGGTCGGGATCGTGCCCGAGCACGCGCACCTCGCCGGCATCGCGTTTGCGGTAGCCCTCGAGGATCTCGACGGTCGTCGTCTTGCCGGCGCCGTTGGGGCCGAGCAGTCCGAAGACCTCTCCCTCCTCGATCGAGAAGTCGACCTCCCGGACCGCCTCGAGGTTGCCGTAGGCCTTGCGCAGGCCGCTGACCTCGATCGCAGGCATCGGCGGGGAAGGGTAGACGGGACCCGGCGGTACAGTCGCCGTGTGGCCACGTTCCGCTACGTCGTCGCAGACGTCTTCACCGCCGTCCCGCTCGCGGGCAACCAGCTCGCCGTCTTCACCGACGCGCGCGCGATCCCCGATGACCAGCTGCAGCCGCTCGCGCGCGAGCTGAACCTCGCCGAAACCGTGTTCGTGTATCCGGCGGCCGGCGACGGGCACGCGCGGATTCGCATCTTCACGCCGACGCTCGAGCTGCCGTTCGCCGGGCATCCCGTGCTCGGTACGGCGTTCGTCCTGGCAGGCCCGCTGCAGCTCGACGAGCTGTGGCTCGAGACCGGCGCGGGCGTCGTGCCCGTGCGGCTCGAGCGCGACGGCTCGCGGATCGTCTTCGGCTGGATGCGCCAGCCGCCGTTCCCGTTCGAGCCGTACGACCGCGCGGAGGAGCTGCTCGCCCTGCTCGGCGTGGAGGAGTCCGGGCTGCCGGTCGAGCTCTACCGACAGGGACCGGGCCACGTCCTGATCGAGCTCGGCTCGCCAGAGGCGGTTGCGGCGCTGCGGCCCGACTTCGGCGCGTTGCTGGAGCTGAACCCCTACGGCACGAGCTGCTTCGCGCGTGACGGCGAGCACTGGAAGGCGCGCGTCTTCGTCCCCGCTCACGGGGTTCCCGAGGATCCCGCGACCGGCTCGGCCGCCGGGCCGCTCGCGCTTCATCTCGCGCGGCACGGCCGGATCGGCTTCGGCGAGGAGATCGAGATCCGCCAGGGTGTGGAGATCGGGCGGCCGTCGACGCTCTACGCAGTCGCCCGCTCGCCGGAGGAGGTCGAGGTCGGTGGCTCCGCCGTCGTGGTCGCGCGCGGTGAGTTCCGGCTGTGACCCGCCTCGTCGTCATCGGCCCGAGCGGCAGTGGGAAGACGCGGCTCGCCGCGCGGCTCGCCGACCTGCTACATGCCCGTCACGTCGAGATCGACGCGTTGTGGCACGGACCGAACTGGGAGAGCTGCGGACCGGAGGAGTTGCACGCCCGCGTCTCGGCGGCGACGGAGGGCGAGGACTGGATCAGCGACGGCACCTATCACACGATCATCGGCGACCTCGTCCTCGAGCGCGCAGAGACGGTCGCCTGGCTCGATCTGCCGGTGGTGCTCGTGATCTGGCGTCTCGTGCGGCGCAGCTGGGTCCGAAAGCGCGACAAGGTCGTGCTCTGGAACGGGAACCGTGAGGATCGCTGGATCAACCAGATCCGCTGGCTCATCTGGCCTGCGTTCACGCGTGCGTTCGAAAACCGGCGTAGTCTGCCGGCGCGGCTCGCGCTGCATCCGCAGCTGGAGGTGCACCGCCTGCGTTCGGATGCGGACGTCGAAGCGTTCGTTCAGTCGATCCAGCCGACCGTGTCGATGTCCGGCAGCTCGAACGGCAGCGACCGCCAGAAGACGCCGCCGTTGGCCGAGACGTAGAGCCGGTTGCGCGCGGCATAGAGCATGCGGTCTGGATCGTCCTCGGCGACCGCGACCGCGAATCCCGGCGGTAGCCCACCGCCGGCCTCGCGCCAGGTCGCGCCGCCGTCGTTCGAGAGCATGAGCGGCGGCCGCCGCTCGACGACCGCGACCACGGTCGAGCCGGAACGCGCAGCGGCCACGACCCGCGGCAGCGCCACTTCCGGGCGCTCGGTCGCGGGCACCTCGGTGCCGTCGCCCAGCAGCTCCTCGGCCTCGACGTCGACGAGGAAGACGCCGGCCACCGTCCCGACCGCCGCGATCACGGACGTGTCCTTCCTAGTAACAGACTGTTACTAAGTAGCGCGGTGACGAGTGCGCTCGCGCGCCGCGCGGCGGAGATCGGCCTGTGGCCGCCGGCGCGTGCGCTCAGATAGGCGACCGAGAACGCGTCGCCCGCTCCCGTGGGATCGCCGCGAGCCGGCCGCGCCGTCACCCGGACGGAGGTGTCGCGCGTGAGGACGAGCGACCCGCCGACGCCGAATGTCACGACGACCTCCGGCACGCCGAGCCCTCGCAGCTCCTCGAGCTCGCTGTGTCCGAGGATCGCGTGCGCTTCCTCCTCGGCGAGCTTGAGGATCGAGACGTGGCGGAGGACCGCCCTGTCGAAGTCACCGTCGAGCGCGAGCGGGCCGACCAGCCGCGCGCGGACGAGCCCGTGGCCGTCGAGCAGCAGACGCCGCCGGCACGCGATCCGCTCGAGCGCCTCCGGCGGGAAGTCGCCTCGCAGGAGCGGCGCGGCGTGCACCCACTCGACGCGGCGCAGTCCAAGCTCGGGCTCGTCGCCCTCGCTCCACGGTTCCCCGATCGCCTCGACACGCATCTCGCGGTGTCCGTCGGCGTCGTAACGGAACGAGAAGGACGTGGTTTCGCCTGCCGCCGCCAGCGAGACCGGGAAGCCCAGAGATGCGAGACGCCGCCGATACGAGCGCCGCTCGGGCTCGCCGCACTTCGCGACGACCATCGCCTCCTGCTGCAAGGCGTGCAGCGCTCTTGCCGCGTACCAGGGGCCGCCGCCGATCTGATCGGCGCGTCCGCCTACGGAGTCACGCGACAGAGGGCCGATCACGGCGAGCGGTCGCACGACCCGCAAGCGTAAGGCCGAGCGACAGGATGAAGGCGAGGGCAAAGCTCGGCAGCGAGCCGCCGATCGCTCCCTGGCCCGGGTTCGTGTGATCGACGAGGTGGATCCACGAGCTCGGCCCGACCGGCGCGAGCCACTGGTAGAGGCAGAAGCCGGCGAGCCACGCGACGATCTGCCCCGGCCGGAACTCGGGCGCGGCGAAGGGGTCGCGTTCGCCCGCGATCCACTGCGCGAGCAGCACGCCGAAGAGCGGCACGAAGAACGAGCCCAGCAGGTAGAGGAAGCTCTGGTAGTTGACAAGATCGATCACGAACGTGCCTGCGGTCGCGACGACAGCGACCCCGAGGATGAGCAGCCGCTGCGGCACCCGCGGCAGGACGTTCTGCACGGAGACGGCCGCGGAGTAGATGTTCGCGAACGGCTCCTTCGTCTCGTCGACGCCGAGCGCGACGAGCGCGAGCGCGGCTCCCACCCCGCCGGTGGCGATCGCCGTGATCACGGACGGCGCATCCGCAAGCCCGCGTGAGAGCAGCAGAATCGCACCGAGCGCGTAGAGCCACACGTTCGGGATGAAGTAGCCGACCGAGGCTCCCCAGAACGCGCCGCGGGAGCTCTTCGAAAAGCGCGTGTAGTCGGCGGCGAGCGGGAGCCACGAGACCGGCATCGCCACCATGAGGTCGACTCCCTGCCAGAAGCTGAGCCCGCCCTTCCCGGGCCGGGACCACAGTGCACCGAGGTTCGCGTCGTGCAGAGTCCACCAGGTGAGATAGGCAAGCGAGGCGAGGACGACCCAGAGCGCGACGCGCTTCACCCACACACGGACGAACCCGATCGGGCCGAGCAGCGCGAGGATCGTCGCCGCAGCAGCGGCGGCGAGCTTCCAGACCCAGAGCGGCCCGTGGACGAGCGCCTGCGCGGCGGTGGCGATGACGAGCACCTCGAAGATCGTCCAGCCGAGGTTCTGCAGGATGTTGAGCCCGGTCGGGAGGTACGAGCCGGCGCGGCCGAGCGGCGCGCGCAGCAGCACCATCGCCGGCACGCCGGCCTCCGCGCCGATCCCGGCCGCGCAGCCGAGCAACGCGTTGCCGAAGATCCCGCCGACGAGGATCGCCAGCAGCGCCTCGGGCAGCGAGAGGGCGGGGACGAGGAAGGCACCGGCGACGAGGACGAGCAGGCTGAGGCCGAGGCTGCTCCAGAGCATCCCGTTCTCGAAGCCGCCGAGCGTCCGCAGCCGCTCCGGAACCGGCGTGATGCCCCAGGCTGGTGCTCTCTCCTGAATCGCTCCTCCCTTCGCCGGCATGACCCGGATCAGGTTCGACGGGTGTGATCTCAGCCGCGTCGTGCGCGGCACCCCGGTGCTTCGAGTCTAGAGCGGTCGAGCCTCCTGCGTCTCGGCGAACCCGTACGCCGGCCCGTAACCCTCTACTCGGAGAGGAGCCGCCGCAGCACGTACTGGAGGATCCCGCCGTGGCGGAAGTACTCGCGCTCGCGCGGCGTGTCCAGGCGGAGGCGCGCGCGGAACTCTCTGTCGTCCGCGCGCACGGTCACCTCGTCGGCCCCGCCGCCCGCGAGGCCGATGACCGAAAACTCCTCGCGGCCGGTCAGCCCGAGCGATTCGGCGTTCTCGCCCGGCATGAACTGGAGCGGCGCGATCCCCATCATCAGGAGATTCGAGCGGTGGATCCGTTCGTACGAGTCCGCGATCGCGGCACGCACGCCGAGCAGGTTCGGCCCCTTCGCCGCCCAGTCGCGTGACGAGCCGGAGCCGTACTCCTTGCCGGCGATCACGATCGTCGGCACCCCCTCGGCGCGGTAGCGCTCCGCGACCTCGTAGATCGTGCCCTCCTCGCCGTCGGGCAGGTGGACGGTCCAGGTCCCCTCGCTCCCCGGGACGAGGAGGTTCTTGAGCCGGACGTTCGCGAACGTGCCGCGCACCATCACCTCGTGGTTGCCGCGGCGCGCGCCGTACGAGTTGAACTCTCGCCGCTCGACGCCGTGCTCGACGAGATACTTCCCCGCAGGCGAATCGGGCCGGATCGCACCGGCCGGCGAGATGTGGTCGGTCGTGACGGAGTCGCCGAGCAGGACGAGGCAACGCGCCCCAGCCACGTCCGCCACCGGCTCTGGCTCGCGCGGCATCCCGTCGAAGTACGGGGGCAGCTGCACGTACGTCGACGCGTCGTCCCACGCGTAAAGCTCGCCCTCGGGCGTGTCGAGCCCGCGCCAGCGCTCATCACCCGTGAAGACGTCGGCGTACGTGGAGGAGAACATCTCCCCCTTGACCGACTTGCCGATCACGCCGTCGATCTCGTCGCGGCTCGGCCAGAGGTCGCGCAGAAAGACGTCCTCGCCGTCCGAGGCCTGGCCGAGCGGCTCGTTCACGAGGTCGACGTCCATCCGTCCGGCGAGCGCGTAGGCGACGACGAGCGGCGGCGACGCGAGGTAGTTCGCCTTGACCTCGCCGTGGATGCGCGCCTCGAAGTTGCGATTGCCCGAGAGGACGGCGCAGACCACGAGGTCGCCGTCCGCGACGGCGGCGCTGATCGGCTCGGGCAGCGGCCCGGAGTTTCCGATGCAGGTCGTGCAGCCGTAGCCGACGGTGTTGAAGCCGAGCTCGTCGAGGTACCGGTCGAGGCCCGATGCGCGGTAGTACTCGCTCACGACCTTCGAGCCCGGGGCGAGGGAGGATTTGACCCACGGCCGCCGCTCGAGCCCGCGCTCGACCGCCTTCTGCGCGAGCAGGCCGGCGGCGATCATCACCGACGGGTTGGACGTGTTCGTGCAGGACGTGATCGCGGCGATCACGACGGAGCCGTGCTCGAGCGCGTAGTCCTCGCCCTCGACCTCGACCTGCTTCTTCTCGAGAGTTGCCGTGCTCGTGGGCGCCGGCTCGGCGCCGTCGCTCACTCCGTCGCCGGTCGGCGGGTCGCTCGCCGGGAACGAGTCCGCGACCTCCTTGTCGTACGTCCCGTTCACGAGGTCGACGTCGAAGGTGCCGAGCGCCTCGATGAACGCCTCCTTCGCGCGCGCGAGCGGGACGCGGTCCTGCGGTCGGCGCGGCCCTGCGAGGGACGGCTCGACGTCGTCGAGGTCTAGCTCGACGACCTGCGAGTACTCCGGGTGCTCCTCCGGCTCGTGCCAGAGCTGGTTCTCCTTGCAGTACGCCTCGACGAGCGCGACCCGCTCGGCACTGCGGCCCGTAAGGCGCAGGTACCCGACCGTCACCTCGTCGACGGGGAAGAAGCCGCACGTCGCGCCGGTCTCGGGACTCATGTTCCCGAGCGTCGCGCGGTCGGCAAGGGAGAGCGAGCCCACGCCCGGCCCGAAGTATTCGACGAACTTCCCCACCACGCCGGTCTTGCGCAGGATCTCGGTCACGGTCAGCACGAGATCGGTCGCCGTCGCGCCCTCGCGCAGCGCCCCGGCCAGCCGGAAGCCGACGACCTGCGGTACGAGCATCGACAACGCCTCCCCGAGCATCGCGGCCTCGGCCTCGATGCCGCCGACGCCCCAGCCGAGGACGCCGAGCCCGTTGACCATCGTCGTGTGTGAGTCGGTGCCGACGAGCGTGTCCGGGAAGGCGACGCCGTCGCGCACCTCGACAACCCGCGCGAGGTACTCGAGGTTGACCTGGTGGCAGATGCCGGTATTGGGCGGCACGACGCGGAAGTTGTCGAACGCGCCCTGGCCCCAGCGGAGAAAGGCGTAGCGCTCGCGGTTGCGCTCGAACTCGAGTTCGACGTTGCGCTCGATCGCGAGCCGCGACGCGAACTCGTCCACCTGCACCGAGTGGTCGATTACGAGCTCCGCCGGGATCAGGGGGTTGATCGCGCTCGGGTCGCCGCCTTGCTGGCGCATCGCGTCTCGCATCGCGGCGAGGTCGACGACGGCCGGCACACCGGTGAAATCCTGCAGCAGCACGCGCGCGGGGTGGAATGAGATCTCCTGCGAGGGCTCGGCGTCGGCGACCCAGTCCGCGACCGCCGCGGCCTCATCCTCGGACCCGTTGCGCAGCACGTTCTCGAGCAGGATCCGGAGCGTGTACGGGAGCCTGGCCGTGGCTGGGTCGAGCTTCTGGAAGCTGTAGCTCTCGTCGCCGACCCGTAGCTGCTCCATGCCTCGATCTTAGAGGCGGTCTTCGCGTTAGTGCGTGGAGCGTCCCGCCTCGTCAGAGCCTCCGGTTGTATTCCCAGCGCTGTACGAACGGGCCCCGGTCCCAGCGAGACGACCGCTGTCGACGATCAGGTACTCCTCGCGGATGGGGCGGCCCTCCAGCCAGCATTCGAGGATCTCGCGCGTGCCGGCCGCGTATCGCGACTGAGCCGACAGGCTCGTTCCCGAGATGTGAGGGGTCATCCCGTGATGCGGCATTGTCCGCCAGGGATGGTCTCGCGCGGCGGGCTGGGGGAACCAGACGTCGCCCGCATAGCCGGCTAGCCGGCCGCTCTCGAGTGCTCGGACGACGGCGTCCCGGTCACAGATCTTGCCGCGCGCGGTGTTAATCAGGTACGCGCCTCGCTTCATCTTCCCAATTAGCTCGTCGTCGAACAGGTGCTCGGTCTCGGGATGCAGCGGTGCGTTGATCGTGATGACGTCGCAGACCGAAACCAACGACTCGGGAGTCGGGTGGTAGGTGGCGCCAAGCTCTGCCTCCGTCTCGGTGGGCAGGCGGTGTCGGTCGGTGTAGTGGAGACCCACCTCAAAGGGCTTCAGTCTCCGCAGGACAGCGGAGCCGATCCGGCCCGCGCCCACCGTCCCTACTTGCATGCCTTCGAGGTCGTACGAGCGGGTGACGCAGTCAGCAATGTTCCAGCCGCCATCGATGACCTGCTGGTACGAGGGGATGTAGTTACGCACCAGGGCCAGGATCATCATCACTACATGCTCCGAGACGCTGATGCTGTTCGAGTACGTGACCTCGGCGACGGTGATCCCATGCTCGATTGCCGCCTCGAGATCGACGTGATCGGAGCCGATCCCCGCAGTGATCGCCAGCTTCAGATTCGGTGCCTCTGCGATTCGCTCGGCGGTCAGATAGGCAGGCCAGAACGGCTGCGAGATCACAACATCGGCGTTCGGCAGCTCGCGCTCGAAGGCCGAGTCGGGGCCGTCCTTGTCCGAGGTGACGATGAAGGTGTGCCCATTGGCCTCGAGAAAGCGTCTCAGGCCGAGTTCGCCGGAGACGCTCCCGAGCAGTGTGCCGAGAGTGAAGTCGATTTCCTGGGGCGAAGGCGTCCCTTGCCCGTCGAAGTAGCGGTCGATGACCGGGATGTCGTCACGCGCGTACGCCGAGGGATAGCCGTCCACAGGATCGGCATAGAGCACGCATAGAACTGTTGCCATTCGGTTGCTCCTTCCCGGCGCATCGGCGCCATCAGAGAGTGCTTCTCAGCTCATGTCCCTGCACGCATCTTCCACGAGAGTGTCGCTGAGGACCTCGGCTGGCGGGCTCTGCTCTTCGGTGGGTAGCGACCACCCAGACAGTGTCGCTACCTTTGCGCAGGTGAGGCGGGAGGAGATTCAGCTCGGCGCCCCCGGAATGGTCGAGCACGAGATTCCCGAGGAGGCCGAGGAGCTGTGGACGGAGGACGGCCACGAGCACGTCGGCTGGTTCTGCGTCAGCACCGATCCGTTCCCGTGCCCCGCGCCCGGCTGCCTCTTCGTTGCGACGTTCATGACGGCCGCGCACCTCGTGCTCGTCTGGGAGGAGCAGGACGATCCGAACCTCCTCCGCCACGCGCAGCGCGCAAAGGAGGTCGGCCGCAACCCGCGGATCATCTCCTACGAGATCGACTTCGGCCCGAGCGCTTCGTACTACGCGTGGGAGGCGGCGGGCCGGCCGGTGCACGGCGTCCGCGGCAAGTAAGGGGGCCTCGTGGACCTGAGCCGCTTCGGTGCGGCGCAGCCGTGGTCGCTCGGCGTCGAGGAGGAGCTGATGCTCGTCGACGCGGAGACGCTCGAGCCCTCGCGCGACGGGTTCTCTCGGGCGTTCGGCCAGGGGAACGAATCGATCAAGCCCGAGCTGTTCGAGTCGTTCGTCGAGATCACGACGACCGTGGTGAACACGCCGGAGGAGGCTGAGGACGAATTGCGCTTGCTGCGGCACGAGGCGGCCGAGCGGGCTGCCGCGCACGGCCTCGCGGTGCTCGCGACTGGCTCGCATCCCACCGCACGCGGGCGTATTCCCCTCGTGCCGGTCGAGCGCTACGTGCGCCTCAAGGCGAAACTCGGGCCGCAGCTCTACAGGCAGCAGGTCTGCGGCCTCCACGTGCACGTGTCCGTCCCCGACCCGGACACCTGCCTGCGGGCGTTCGAGGGGGTCTTGCCCAGCCTGCCGGGACTGCTCGCCGCCTCCGCGAACTCGCCGTTTTGGGACGGCGCGGAAAGCGGTCGACGCTCGATCCGCTCCCAGATCCTGCTCGAGATGCCGACCGGCGGGACGCCTCCCGTATTGCGGGCCTGGGACGACTGGCAGGCCGCGACCCGCGGCGACAGCACGCGCCGCCATTGGGACGTGTGGCCGCGGCCGGAGTACGGAACGCTCGAAGTTCGCGTGCTCGACCAGCCGACATCGGTCCGGCGGACGGCCGAGCTCGCCGCCGAGGTGCAGAGGATCGTCCGGGAGGCGGCCGCGTTCGACGGGCCCCCGTTCGACCGCGTCGACTACGCGGAGCTGCGAGACGCCGCCGGGCGGGACGGCGGCGGGCCGGAGGCCGAGCGGCAGCTCTCGCTGGGGCCGCAGGCTGCCTTGCGGGAGATCGCGGCGCTGACGTTACGCTGAGGTCGTGGCGACTCAGACGGAGACGATCCAGGTCAGCGGCGTTCGTTGCGAGCGGTGCGTGATGCGGCTCGCACACGCCCTCGAGGGCCAAGAGGGCCTCGAAAGCGCGAACGCGACCCTGATGGGACAGGTGACGCTCGCCTGGGACGACGAGCGCACGACCCGCGAGGCGATCCTCGAGCGCCTCGCAAAGGCCGGCTTCCCCGAGCTCGCAGCCGTCTAGGAGGCTTTGGCGGGAGGCCGCTCGTCGTTGGCGTGCGATGGTCGTTCGCTGACAAGGACGCAGGGAGCTCGAATAGCAGCGCTATTCGGGCAACCGAGGACGCAGCTCAGCGGGCGAGCAGCGTGCGCCGGCGGCTCAACCTGGCTGCCCTCAAACCCTTCTCGCGCGGAATACATCCACGCGGGCGGCCGTTCGGGAAGGAATGGCGCACGCTGGTACGGTGGACCGCATGGACGCGGAGCCGCAGGAGGCGCAACGGCTCGCCACCGAGGCGCGTGATCGCGTCCGGTTCGAGGAGGACGCGCTTGCGCTCTCGGACCAGGTCTACCGCGTCGCCCGGCATCTCGCGTCGTCACGCGAGGACGCCGACGAGCTCATGCAGGAGACGTACGCGCGGGCGTTCCGCAGCTGGCGCTCGTTCACGCCCGGCACGAACATGCGCGCGTGGCTCCTGCGGATTCTGACCAACCTCAACATCGACCGCGGGCGGCGGCAACAACGGGCACCGCAGATGCAGCCGCTCGAGGCGAACGACTACTTCCTCTACGACAAGCTCGCGGAGAACGGGGACGGCATTTCCGACGAGGAGCAGGTCGTGGAGCGGTTGTCGCAGGACGACATCGTGACGGCGCTCTCCACAGTGCCTCACGACTTCCGCGACGTGCTCGTGCTTGTCGATCTCGGCGACTTCAGCTACGCGGACGCGGCCCAGATCCTGGACATCCCGGTCGGCACGGTGATGTCGAGGCTGCACCGCGGGCGCCGCATCCTGAAGCGGGAGCTGGCCGAGTCCGCCCTGGAGGAGGCGACATGATGGACCCCTGCGCGCACTGCGAGCAGATGATGCAGCCGTACCTCGACCACGTCCTCACCGACGAGGAAAAGGAGCAGGCGGAGGCGCATCTCGCCGAGTGCGTGGACTGCCAGCGGCGCTACCGGTTCGAGGAGAGCCTTCGGATCTACGTGCGCAAGGCCGTAACCGAAGAGATGCCGGCCGAGCTCCGGCAGAAGCTGGCAGCTCTCAGGATCCCGCTGGAATAGCGGAGTCGACGTCTCCCGGCGCCGTGAGGTCGTCGCAGGGGACGAGCCGGGCCGGGAGCGACTTCGCGCCCTCGTCGGGGACGTCGTTCCAGACCGCACGCGCGAGCAGGACGGGGTGGAGGCGGACGCCGCCGTAGGTTGCCGCCACCGCGTCGCCGCCGTTCGTGCGCCAATCCTCCACGACGCGGTCGACCGCACGCGGGTCGAGGTCAGGCCCGTCGGCCAGCACGACGACCGCGGCCTCTGTTTCGCGCCCGAGGGCGGCGAGGCCGCAACGCAGTGAGGCGCCGGGGCCGCGCGCCCAGTCTGCGCAGGGAACGCTCTCCATGGGTAGCGCATGCGCCCCACTCACGACGACGATCGCGTCGACAGCCGTTTCCCGCAACGCAGCGAGCACCTGCGGCAGCAGTGCGACCTGCTTTGGCGGCTTCGTCCCGTAGCGGGACGAGGCGCCCGCCGCGAGGACGACCGCTGCGATCACGCGAGCGCGTCGAGCGCGCGGCGTACGAGTGCCCGCGCGAGCGGCACCTTCCACTCGGTTCGCGGCAGCGGCGTCGCCGTCTCCAGCTCCTCGATGCTCTCGATTCGCCACGGGATCGGGGCGATGCCCGCCAAGGCGATCCGGGTCGAGCCGTCGGCGTGCCGCGCCGCCGCGACCCCCACCTGTGGGAACGACCAGCGCTTGCGGTCCATTGCCTTGAGGTACGCGCTCGTCTCAACTGGCGCGAGCTCGACCTCGAGGAGCAGCTCGCCGTCCTCGACCGTAGTCGTGCTGCGGTTGCCCTCGTCCGGAAGCCGGTATAGCTCCTCGATCGCGAGCTCGCGGCCACTTGTCCGCAACCGCCCGCCGAGCGCGACGAGGGCGGCGGCCACGTCCGAGGGATGCGCCGAGGCGCAGAATGCATTCTCGAAGATCGCATGCTCGCGGTGCTCGCCGTCCCGCGCATGGCAGCGGTCGCCGCCGTGGAGCCGGCATGGATAGCCCAGCCGCCAGTACCAGCATCGCGTCGCCTGGAGCAGGTTCCCCCCGAGCGAAGACATGTTCCGTAGCTGCGGCGACGCCGCCAGCCGGCACGCCTCGCGCAGCGCGTCCGGGATCGCCGACTCGGCCTCGAGCTCGGCCAACGTCGTCCCGGCGCCGATCGTGCCGTCCTGGACGCCGCGCGGCACGACGCCGCGCACGTCGACGAGCCGCTCCGCATCCAGCAGTCCCTCCCGCAGCAGCGGCACGACCTCCGTGCCGCCGTGCACGAAGAGCCCACTGTCGAGCTCTGCGACGTCAGACGGCCGCAGGAGCTCCACGCTTCTCCTTCTCCCGCTTCCGCTCCTCGGCTTCGCGCAACGCGCGCAGCATCTCCTCGCGGGAGATCGGCAGCTCGTGCACGTCGGCGCCGGTCGCGTCGCGGATCGCGTTCGCGATCGCGGCGGCGATCGGGACGATCGGCGGCTCTCCGAGCCCCTTCGAGCCGAGGTTCGTCAGGTGCTCGTCCGGCCGGTCGACGAACTCGCACAAGATCTCCGGCACGTCCGCGATCGTCGGCATCCGGTACGCGTCGAGCGAGGTCGTGAGGATGCGGCCTGTCTCGGGGTCGAGCAGCCGGTCCTCCGAGAGCGTGTGCCCGATGCCCTGGATGATCCCGCCCTCGACCTGACTCGAGGCGCCGAGTGGATTGACGATTCGCCCGACATCGTGGATCGCCGCGACGCGCTCCACCTGCACCTCGCCGGTCTCGACGTCGACCGCAACCTCGACGACATGGACACCGAAGGTGAGGACGCTCATCCCGGTCGGGTTCGGCCCCCGCGCGCCCTTGCCCAGGATCTGCGCCTCGTCGAGCACGCCGACGACCTCCTCGAGCGGAACCGAGAGATTGCCGTCCGCCGAGACGACGTTGCCGTCCCGAATGTCGAGCACGCGCTGCTCGAGGTCGTAGCGCTGTGCCGCTATCTCGATCACCTGCCGCTTCGCGTCCGCCGCGGCGGCACGCACCGGCGGCCCCATCGACGGCAGGGTCGAGGAGCCGGCCGAAATCGAGGCGTACGGCCCGCGCGCCGAGTCGCCGAGGACGACCTCGACGTGCTCGAGTGGCAGCCCGAGCTCCTCGGCGGCGATCTGCGCCATCGCGGTGCGCGTCCCGGTGCCGATGTCCTGCATCGCCGTGATCACCGTCGCGCG
>Ga0075434_100001602_pt1 | contig 19198 bp, 22 predicted proteins | sample RhiMethybrSRZTD3_FD_75298 | JGI IMG/M metagenome (GOLD analysis project Ga0075434, IMG submission 75298) | Populus rhizosphere microbial communities from Tennessee, USA - Rhizosphere MetaG P. TD hybrid SRZTD3 | ecosystem: Host-associated > Plants > Roots > Rhizosphere > Soil | place: USA... | reverse complement strand
GCCCTGCGACCGCAGCCATCCGGCGACCTGCGCGCTCAGGCGGGCGAGCTCGTCGAAGCTCTGCGTGCGCGACGCCCCGCTCTTGCCGATCCAGCGAAGCGCCGCGCGGTCACGCCCGGCGTGGCGATCGACGATGGTCCACCCGAGATCGACGGGACCGTCCCGCGTCCAGCCGAGTGCCCGCAGTGAATCCTCCCAGCGGAAAGCGCGGCAGGCTTCGGCGTGGGAAGGCCGGCTCATCGGCACCGCAGGAGATAGACGTGGTAGCCTTCGAGGACTTCCTCGTCACGCTGGTTCCGCAGCGTGATGCGCAACCGAAGGACGCCCCGATCGCCCTTGCGCTCGAGCCCGGCGACCTCGAATTCCGCGTGCACCGTGTCGCCGAGCAGGACAGGCTTGCGGAACCGGCACCCCTGCTCGACGAAAGCGATCATGGAGGCCTCGAGGCGCTGGGCATAGGCGGAGGCGCCGAGCGCCGACATGGCCATGACCAGGAGCCCATGGGCGACGCGGGCCCCGAATCGCGAATGGCGGGCATACTCCTCGTCGTAATGGATGGGATGGTTGTCGCCCGTGAGTCCCGCGAAGAGGAGAAAATGCGCATCGCCCAGCGTGCGGCCGGGGCTCCGGAATCGCTCGCCCAGCCTGAAGTCATCGAAGTAGAGCTGGTCGCCGTCGTCCATGGCTCCGCTATCTTAGCCGAGCTCGGGCGCAGGCGGCGGGGTCGGCTCGGTCCCGTGTGTCGAATTCCGTGCCCCTCGAGCGACTACCTGATGGACGCGGTGAAGAACGCATCCGCCGCGAGGAGGAGCCATGCGGGGTATCTGCCTGATCTATCGTGTGGAGAAGGAGATCGTTCCCACGGCCTGCCTGGGGCCCGCGCGCCCCATCAAGGAGCCTAGGCGATGAAATTCCTGTTCATGATCTTCCATGACGAAGGCACACTGGACTCCCTGCCCAAGAAAGAGATGCAGACTCTCGTCGATTCGGCCCTCGATTACACCGAGGAGCTCGGGAAGAGCGGCCACTACATCGTCTCGAACGCGCTCCAGCGGGCCCGGACCGCCCGGACCATCAGGGTGCGCGGCGGCAAGACCACCGTGACAGACGGCCCGTTCGCCGAGACCAAGGAGCAGCTCGGCGGATTCTTCCTCATCGAGGCCAAGGACATGGACGAGGCGTGCGAGGTGGCCGCGAGATTCCCGCCCGCCCGCATCGGCACCATCGAGGTTCGTCCCGTCCAGGAGCTGCACCACTCCTAGTCCGAATTATTCACGAGCACGCGGAGCGCGAGGCGGGGCGGGGGAGCGCTCCCGCTGCGTCACCCACTCGCCTGAATCGCCGCCCTGCGGGCGGCGCACAGGCTTCGGGGGTCCCACTCCGCCGGAGCGCTCCCCCGCCCCCGCCGCCGCCCGCCCCGATCGCACGTGCGGCACTCGTGAATAATCCAGGCTAGGCCCGGCGTCCGACCTTAGGGACGCCGCTTCACGGAGGCGAGACCCAGCTCCTCGTCCGCCTGCACGACGAGCCCCGTGACGTTCGCGCGGGTGAGGACGACGACCTTGATGGTGTGGAGCGGGATGATGGGCACGGCCTGCCAGACGATCTCCTGGATCTCGCGGTAGTAGCCGGCGCGGCGCTTGGGCTCCATCTCCTGGCGGGCGCGCACGAGGAGGTCCTCGACCTTGGGGTCGTAGAAGCGCGTGTTGTTGTTCGCGCCCGAGTCCCAGTTCGCCTTGGAGAAGTGGCGGGTGAAGATGAAGTCCGCGAAGCCCGCGGAGCGGCCGATCAGCCACATGGTGCGCTCGGGAGCGGTCCACGATTTCGTGTAGGCGGCCCACTCCATCGTGCGCAGGCGCGCGCGAATGCCCACGGCCGTGAACATGGCCTGCACCGCCTCGCCGATCTCACGGTCCTTCGTGTAGCGCCCGTTCGAGGTCCAGAGCTCCATGTCGAAGCCGTTGGGGTATCCGGCTTGGGCGAGGAGCGCCGTCGACTTCGTCGGGCTGTATTCGTAGCAGGGCTGCTGGGCCACGAACTCCTTGCCCACCGCGGGAGTGACAGGGGCGCAGTAGTCGCTGGCCAGGCCGGGAAGCAGGCCGTCGATGATGGCCTTGCGATCGATGGCGTGGGCGATCGCGCGGCGGACGCGCACGTCGTCGAGAGGCTTCTTGTCCGTCAGGAGCTCGAACGTCATGAGCTGGACGCCATCTATCTTGAGCACGCGCAGCTCAGGCTCGCTCTCGAGCTGGGGAATGGCCTCCACGGGCGGCTTGGAGATGAGGTCGGCCTCGCGGCGGCGGATCATGGCCAGGCGCGTGTTGGCCTCGGGCACGATCTTGTAGACGATGCGCTCCATCTCGGGCGGCGGGCCCCACCAGTGTGGGTTGCGCTCGAACGCGAGCTGCTGGCCCGGCGTCCACGCCGTCACGCGGTACGGTCCGCTGCCGACGGGATGGCGGCCGACCTCACGGACGGGATGCTTGGCAACGTCCGCGGGATCGAGGACCACCGCGGCCCGATCGGCGAGGGCGCGGAGGAGATCGGGAAAGGGCTGCTTGGTCATGATCTTGAGGGTGCGGTCGTCAACGACCTCGACGCTGGCGATCGACACGAGGGCGGCGCGGTTGGCTGCCGCCGTCTTGGGATCGAGGATGCGCTCCAGGTTGAACTTCACCGCCTGCGCGGTGACGGGCGCCCCCGAGGAGAAGCGCGGGCCGCGCCGGAGTCGGAAGGTCCAGGTGACGCCGTCTTTGGCCACGCTCCACGACTCCGCGAGGCCGGGCTCGACGGCGAGAGTGGGATTGAGCTTCACGAGGGTCTCCGCCACGTGGCGGAGGAGCGTGGTGCTCGCGATGTCGATGGTGAAGGCGCCGTCGAGGGTGGCCACGTCGGTGCCGTCGGCCCAGGTCAGGGTGCGCTCCTGCCCTGAGGCCCCTCCGACCCAGAGCAGGAGCGCGAGGGCGGCGAGGGCGAGACGCGGCATCACATGAAGCCTCCCGTCACGGGCGGCTTGACCACGGCGTCGTAGATCCAGCGGGTCATGGTGACGATGTCGAAGAAGGGCCGGCCCGTGGCCTGCTGGATGGCGCGCCCCCACGATGAGAAGTTGGTGCCCTCGCACACGAAGGCGCCGATCTTCGGATGCTTCTCGACCAGGTCGGTGGCGAGCTTGACGAGCTGGGTCTCGCACTGATCCGTGTCGATCCAATCGCGGTTCTGCACGAAGACGTTGTAGAAGTCCGGAGCGATCTGCGAGCCTCCCAGCACGTACGGCACGCCCTCAGCGCCGACCGCCTCGAGCACCCGCGGATTCATGGCATCGGAATGGGCGGTGAGGATGCCGATGATCTGATCGGGCCGGAGCATCCGGTAGACGACGGGCACCTGGAGCAGGCTCGAGGTGAAGAGGGGCACGCCTACCGCCGCCGCCAGCTCCCGCTGGAACAGGGCGAGGAAGCCGCACGTGGTGGTGATGGCGCGGCAGCCCGCCGCTTCCAGCTCCTGGGCGGCGTCGATGAAGGGCTTGAGGAGGGCAGGGTCCTGCTCGTGCACGACGCGCTTGGGAGAGGCGCCGCGCACCACGCTGAATCGCACGGGGAAGTCGAAGGTGGTGGCATTGCCGATGTCGCCGGGAATGCGCGGGAAGACCGTGTCCAGGGTGAGGATGCCCACTGCTTCGCCGTAGTTGCCACGACCGCCTCGGATGATCGGCATGATCGCTCCTATCTCGTATGCGCTGGTCAGGGCCGGAGACGTGGATCGAAGACGTCCCGGAGTCCGTCGCCCAGCAGGTTGAAGCCCAGCGTCACCAGCATGATGGCCAGGCCGGGGAAGAGCACGACGTGCGGGCTCGTCGACAGGTACGATCGCCCGTTGGCGAGCATGGCGCCCCATTCGGGCATGGGCGGCTGCACCCCGAGCCCGAGGAAGCTCAGGCTCGAGGCGAGGAGGAGGGCCGTGGCCATGCGGAGGCTCGCCTGCACGAACAGAGGAGAGAGCACGTTGGGGAGCACGTGGCGCAGGAGGACGCGGAGGTCGGTCGCCCCCTGCGAGATGGCCGCCTGCACGAACTCCACCGGGCGGAGGATGAGGGCGGCGGCGTGGCCGATCCGCGCGAAGGCGGGGATGGAGTAGATGCCCACCGCGATGATGAGGTTCACGGTGCCCACGCCGAGGATGGTGATGGTGACGAGGGCGATGAGGAAGCCCGGCAGCGCGAGGAGCAGGTCGATGGCGCGCATGGTCAGCACCTCCACGTAGCCGCCACGGAAGCCCGCCCAGATGCCGAGCCCGCCCCCCGCGAGCAAGGCGCCGAGCACCGCCGACAGCACCAGCTCGAGGGAGATCCGGGCCCCGTGCACCACGCGGCTCAGGATGTCACGCCCGAGCTCGTCCGTGCCGAACCAGTGCGCCCAGCTCGGTGGCTTCAGGATCGCGCGAAAGTTGGTCGCCAAGGGCTGCTCGGACACGAGCGCCGGGCCGGCCAGGGACACGAGGACGAACAGGGTCGTGATCACGAAACCCACCACGCCCGCACGGTGGCGAAGGAGGCGGCGGGCCGGCGGTACGCCATTCACGTGAGGCGGATCCGCGGATCGAGCGTGGCGTAGAGCAGGTCGACGAGGAGGTTGACGAGGGCGAAGCTGGCGGCCACGAGAAGGACGGCCCCCTGGATGACGGGAAGGTCACGGTGCTTGATGGCATCCACGAGGAGCAGCCCGACTCCCGGCCAGGTGAAGACGGTCTCCGTCACGGCGCTGGCCCCGATGAGGTAACCGAACTGCAGACCGACGACGGCGACCAGGGGAATGAGGGCGTTCTTGAGCGCGTGCTTGCCGACGACCACTCCCTCGCAGAGTCCCTTGGCGCGAGCGGTACGCACGTAGTCGTACCCGAGCGCATCGAGCATGCACGACCTCGCCGTCCGGGCGATGCTGGCCACGGAGAACGCGGCGAGGGTGACCGCAGGGAGGACCACGTACTCGGCGCTCTCGTAGCCGGACGTGGGCAGCCAGCCGAGCCGCACCGAGAAGAAGCCGATGAGGATCAGCCCCAGCCAGAAGGTCGGCATCGAGGCGCCGAGGACGCTGATTGTCGTCATCGCCGAGTCCCACGCTGTTCCGCGCCACACCGCCGCGGTCACCCCCGCAGGCAGGCCGACGGCCAGAGCGACGGCGAGGCTGACGGAGGCGAGCAGCAGCGAGGCCTCGAAACGGGTGGCGAGATCGGTGGCCACGGGTTGCTGGCTCCGGAGGGAGCGGCCGAGGTCCCCGGTGATCACGCGGCCGAGGTAGCGGCCGTACTGCACGTAGGCGGGCTGGTCCAGGCCGAGGGCGACGCGCAGCCGCTCGACCTCTTCGGGCCGGGCATCCACGCCGGCGATGAGCGCTGCGGGGTCACCGGGGATCAGCCGCAGGATCGCGAACACGAGGACGGACACGGCGAGGAGGACCAGGCCGAGGGCGGCCACTCGCCGCGCGAGGTAGGGGAGCACGATGGGGAGACTCTAGCCGCGCGCGCACTGAGGCGTCAACCAGGGTGGCCTCGATGCGAGCGCTCGAGCGCCTAAGTGATCGGACCGCCGAGGACGGGGACCTGTCGCCACGACCTTTCGGGGCCATCGGACGTTTCGATTTGACGAAGCGTGGGCAGGTCGGGCATCTTCGTCTGGCCCACTTGAGCGACGCCCCCGAGGGTCCCGAACGGGCGTCCATCCCTCCAGGAGGTCACCGCGCGCCGTGAGCGAAGGGGAGATGGCGGTCTTTCAGATTCTGACCGCGCTCGCGGAGTGGTCGGCTACCCTGGCGGCGTTCGTCGGCGTGGCGGGCATCTTCCGGATCCACGTGCTCCTGGAGCGTCGCCGCGATGCCGAGGCCGAGGTGCGATTCTGGACGAAGCGGCTGACGAAGCAGGACACCTTCGCGGTTCCGTTCGCCGATGTGCTGGCCCTGCTCACGGACGAGCAGACGCGCGTCACCGCCGCGGCCCCGCACGGGGACCTGCTCGCTGCCGCCATCGCCGCGGATCGGCGCCGCGGCGCCCTGGGGTCCGTGTTGCGCCGGGCCCGAGCCACCCTGCTCCTGCTGGAGGGATGGAATCTCGGCGTGGCGGGCGCGGCAGTCATCGGAATGAGCAGCGTGCCGGCTCTCGCCGCCAACTCGGGATTCTCGTCAGCCGTCTGGCTCGCGGTGCTGGGGCAGATCGCGGTGCCCTTGTGGTGCGTGTGGGTGTGGACGGTCAGGACCTAGGTCTCGTCTCGCCGATGCTACAGGCGGCGTCGCGTTCATGCAAAGAGTCAGGGCATTTTGTCTCATGGCAATCTCGTACGTCGGTTAGCGTATGGATACAATCACTATGTGTGGCAGCGTAGTGTCACGTACGATTCCATCGAGTCGGAGGCATGGCGACGCATTTCGACGTCGAGACTGCCTCCGACCGAAGCAGACTTCGATGTGGTCTCGATCAGTGACCGAGGTGTCGCGAACCAGTGTTTATGTCTACTCCGCGGCGGACTGACAAGAGGCAGCAGCGACGCATCCGCGTGGCGTGGCCCGTCCTAATCAAGCTCGGGACGAGCCAGTACCTCTCGATGTCGGTGGACCTCAGCACCCACGGCACGAAGGTGAGAACCAATGCCCGGCTGCAGACGGGCACGGCGGTCCAGCTCGAGCTGGTGCCTCCGGAGGGCCCGCCGATTCGTGTGGGCGCCCTTGTGTGGCGGATCGACTCCGACGGCCTCGCCCTCATCTTCAGCCGGAACATCCAGCATCGGCTCATCCGCGCAGTCTAGCGGCCGGCTGGCCGCCGGAGGATCCCGCGCTTCCAGGTCGCGGCCGGCCGTGGTTCCGCTTTCGATCGCGTAAACCCGCCACGCTTGCCGCTCGGCCCGGCCGCAGGCTACCCTCTGCCCGCATCAGCTGTGACCCCCGGACGGGCGAAGCTCCCTTGCGCCCCGCTTGCGGGACGCGCTGACGCCAACGGAGTGTCGGGCGTTCGGTCCGCCGGGGAGCTGCTCGGCGCTGGCGTTCTGCCAAGCCAGCCGCCTCGCATCTGGCGATCGCCGAGCGCTGCCCAAACTACCGCCGGGTGACACGCGACGCGGCGGGAGAAGACCTCTTCGGTCAACGCCAGGCGCTCGTGGCGGGGATCGTGATCACCGTGTGCACGGCCATCGGGTTTGCCGTGGCGATCCCCTACTGCGAGATGCTGGGAATCCTCGAGCCCTGAGGTCCCGATTCGCCACTGGAGCTACACGGGCGGCATCGGCCTCGGCTCTGGCGTGGGCGACGGCTCCGGACTCGGCGGAATCGGGAAGGGCGGATCCGGCGCCGGATTCGGCGGGATGGGCGCGCGGCACTGGGCTTGCGTCATGACGTTACCTCTCAGGCTCGGGCTCGACGACTGAGTCGCCGCTTCGCGGCGAGGCCCGGGCGCTCGCCGATCGCGTCAACTACTTCGTCGCTCCACCGGGCTGCAACTGGGTGCTCGACGACTTGCCAGCACCTGCGGGGCGGCACGGCGCTTCCGGCGTCGACGTCGTGCCCGGTGCGCACGGCTGAAGCTTTCCACGCGCGCCGTGCTTGCGGTGGGTCTTCGACTGATTCGACTTTTCCGATTGCCCCTCGGGAACCGGCGCCCCCGGAGTGCCCTGCTGAGGAGGGCTGCTCGGCGATCCGCCGGGCGGGGGGCTCCCGGTTTGAGCGAATGCCGATCCGGCGACGAGCATGCCGGCGAGGGTGAGGGAACAGGTGGTTTTCCAGATCATCGGCGGCGTCTCCTTTCGAGTGAGCTGCGCGGTGCCGATCGGATTTCTGCACGGCGTGTGCCACGGACTGCGAAATGGCACATGCGGTGCAGCACATGTGGTGCGGAAAGTAACGGTGCAAGAGTAGCGAGGACACGTAGATGGTCGTACGCTGGATGTGTGTGAGGGTTGATCTGGAGGTCGACTATGAGACGGCCAGCGCTGATATGGCTGCTGATCGCTGGACTGTTCGTCGGAATGCTGCTCGTGCCCGCCGCTCCCAGCTACGCCTGGCGTCACGGCGGCGGTAGGGTCTTCGTCGGCGTAGGCGTCGGGCCCGGGTTCTGGTGGGGTCCTCCGTGGTGGGGTCCTCCGTACCCGTACTACTGGTATCCGCCGCCCTATTACTACCCGCCGCCTCAGCAACCGCAGGTCTACGTACAGCAGGCGCCTGCGCCGGCACCTCCGGGAGACTGGTACTATTGCAAAAGTGCCGGAGAATATTACCCACAGGTTCAGAATTGCCCGGAACCGTGGATCCGGGTCCCCGCGAGGAGTCCTTGAGGCCGGGAGGGGCGATTTTACCGATCGCGGCCGGTTGTCTGCTCACGGCGTGCGCGTCGGTGCCCACGGGACCGAGCGTGCTCGTGCTGCCGGGCACGATGAAGAGCTTCGAACAGTTCCAGGTCGATGACGCCCAGTGCCGGCAATGGGCGCTCCAGCAGACCGGGGTGACGCCCAACCAAGCGGGCGCGGCTAGCACTGCGACCGGAGCGGCCGTGGGCACCGCGGTGGGCGCTGGGCTCGGCGCGGCCATCGGCGCCGCCGCGGGGAGTCCCGCCACCGGGGCCGCTGTCGGCGCAGGGGCGGGACTTCTCGGCGGCACGGCGGTAGGCGCCGGCAATGCGTACGGCGCGGGCGCCTCGGCACAGAACAAATACGACATCGGTTACGTCCAGTGCATGTATGCCAAGGGCAATCAAGTGCCGGTGCCCAGAGGATCGCAGCCTGCCTATGCCTCCTCGGTGGCGCCGCCCCCGTCTCCGCCCGACGTGCCGCCCCCGCCTGCCGGAACGCCGCCGCCTCCGCCCCCCGGTCCCGTTCGATAGCTCGCATTCCACTATTCGAATACTTCCGTTCGGCAGCGCCCGGGCATGCTTCTTGCCAAGCATCCAGTCATGCATGACGTGATCGGGGTGATCCTCGGCGGCGGGCGGGGGAGCCGGCTCTTTCCCCTCACGTTGAACCGGTCGAAGCCGGCGGTGCCCATCGGGGGCAAGTACCGCATCATCGACGTTCCCGTGAGCAACTGCCTCCACTCGGAGATCCGGCGCATCTACGTGCTGACGCAATATCAGTCGGAGAGCCTCAACAAGCACATCGCCAACACGTACAAGTTCGACATCTTCTCCTCGGGCTTCGTGGCGGTGGTGGCGGCGGAGCAGACCGAGGAGCATTCCGACTGGTTCCAGGGCACCGCCGACGCCGTGCGCCGCAGCATGCGGCACGTGGGCCATGAGCCGTGGGACGACATCGTGATCCTCTCCGGCGATCAGCTCTACCGGATGGACTTCCGTGACATGCTGCGCACGCACCGTGCCTCCCGCGCCGACGCCACCATCGCCATGAAGGACGTCCCCCCGGCGCAAACCGCGGGCCTCGGGATCATGCGCACCGACCGGAGCGGCCGCGTCGTCCACTTCGAGGAGAAGCCTCCCGCCGAGCGCCTGCCCGAGTTGCAGTCCTGGCTGCCAGGGCGGACGCAGCCCGCGTACCTCGCCTCCATGGGCATCTACATCTTCCGCCGGGCTGCCCTGGAAGAGGCCCTCGCGAACAGCACCCACGATGACTTCGGCCGCCACGTGATCCCCGCCGCGGTGCCGCGCATGCGGGTGCATGCCCACGTGCACGAGGGCTACTGGGAGGACGTGGGCACCATCGGCTCGTACTTCGAGGCCAACATGGCGCTGACCTCGCCGCGGCCGCCCTTCAGCTTCTGGGATCCGCGGCAGCCCATCTACACGCATCCGCGCTTCCTGCCCGCGACGAAGATCCACGCCTGCGAGATCAGCGAGTCCCTCATCGCGGAAGGCTCGTTCATCCAGAAGGCGCACATCGAGCGGTCGGTGGTGGGCATTCGCAGCCGGATCGACGAGGGGGCGCGCATCAGCCACAGCCTGATCCTGGGGGCCGATCTCTACGAGAGCGCCCAGGACGTCGAGCGGCTCGAGGGCGTGGGGACGCCGCGCATCGGCATTGGGGCCGACAGCATCATCGAGCACGCCATTGTGGACAAGAACGCGCGGGTGGGACGCGGCGTGCGCATCCGCAACGACCTGGGTGCGCGCGAGGCCGATGGGGCCAACCACTACATCCGCGACGGCATCGTCGTCGTTCCCAAGAACGCGGTGATTCCAGACGGGACGGTCATCTGAGCTCGGGAAAGGTGTCCTTCAGGATCTCCGGCCTCGCCCTTCTCGCGGCGTGTCTGCTATCTGCCGCGTCCGCCCACGCCTTCGGTCTCGAGGACGTCACCGCCCGCGCCGAGAAGCTCGCCGCCGCGCCCTACCAGAAGCCCGGATCGAGCCTCTCCAAGGCCCTCAAGGGCCTCACCTACGACCAGTTCCGGGACATCCGCTACCGTGCCGACCGCGCGCTGTGGCGCAACGCCAAGCTGCCCTTCGAGCTGATGTTCTTCCATCGCGGCTTCTACTACGAGGAGCCCGTGCTCATCCACGAGATCACGCCCGAGGGCGAGCGGGACGTGACCTTCGATCCCGATGCCTTCGACTATGGCAAGAACAAGCTGGAGCGCGACGATCTGCCCAAGCAGGGGTTCGCCGGCTTCCGCGCCCATTTCCCCGTCAACACCCCGGCGTACCGCGACGAGGTGCTGGCCTTCCTGGGCGCCAGCTACTTCCGCGCCCTGGGGCGCGGGCAGCAGTATGGTCTCTCGGCGCGCGGACTCGCCATCGACACCGCCGAGAACTCCGGGGAGGAGTTCCCGCGCTTCGTGGAGTTCTGGATCGAGCGGCCGAAGGGCAGCGCTCAGGAGCTGACGGTCTACGCGCTTCTGGACTCCCCGAGCGCCGCCGGCGCGTACCGCTTCGTGCTGCGGCCCGGCGTGACCACCAGCCTCGACGTCGACGTCCGGCTCTTCCTCCGGAAGTCCGTGACCAAGCTCGGGCTGGCCCCGCTCACCAGCATGTTCTCGTTCGGCGCCAACCAGCGCTCCTCCCGCGAGGACTATCGGCCGCAGGTACACGACTCCGACGGCCTCTCGATCCAGGCCAGCGCTACCGAATGGATCTGGCGGCCGCTCGTCAATCCCAAGCGCTTGCTCGTGACGTCCTTCGCCCTGAACAACCCCGGCGGCTTCGGCCTGATGCAGCGCGAGCGCTGGTTCGGCTACTACGAGGACCTGGAGACGCGCTACGACCTGCGGCCGTCGGTCTGGATCCAGCCCAAGGGATCGTGGGGGCGCGGCCGCGTCGAGCTGGTGCAGATACCCGTGCCCGACGAGACGAACGACAACATCGTGGCCTACTGGGTCCCGGAGCGCCTGCCCAGGCCGCGGCGGCCCTTCGAGTACGGCTATCGCATCCTGTGGCAGAAGGACCGTGAGACGCGGCCGCCCGTGGGCTGGGTTCGCGAGACGCGCCGCGGCCGTGGGTACGTCAAGACCGACGACGGCAGCCTCGAGCTCCACGTGGATTTCGAAGGCCCGAGCCTGGCCCGTCTGCCCGCCGCCGCCCCGATGGAGGCGGCGGTGTGGATCGACAACAACGGCGAGGTGCTGGAGCGGCACCTGCGCCGCAACGAGGTGACGGGCGGCTGGCGCTCCGTGGTACGCTTCCGGAGGCTTGACCGTGCCAAGCCGACCGAGCTGCGCACCCATCTGACCAACGGCGTGGATCTCCTGTCGGAAACCTGGAGCTACATCCTCCCACCCGAATGAGCACCGAGACCGCGCGCGTCCGTCGTCAGCCCCTCGAGCAGCTTCCGCTGTCGCCCGAGCTCCGCCGCGCGCCAGCGGGGCGGGCGCCACGCGCGCCGGATCCCGCGCTCTTCGGGCTCGTCCCAGGTCCCCTCGCCCCGCCCGTATCCCGCACTCCCATGGGGCCGAGATGGGCCAAGGGCGTCGACGACACGAGGGATCGATCCGTGCGACGGACCGCGCTCCTGCGCCGCACCGTCTTCCTGGTGCTCGCCCTCGTCCAGAGCGGCGCGTTCGCCTACCACATGGTCGACAGCGTGCTGCCGTATCACGGCAACGATCCGCTCGAGGTCGCCATCCTCATTCTCTCCACCATTCTCTTCGCCTGGGTGTCGCTCGGATTCTGGACGGCCCTGAGCGGCTTCATCCTGCTGTGCCTGGGCGGTGACCGCCACGCCATCACCCGAAGCGTTAGTAAGGATGCGCCAATCGCCCCCGACGCGCGCACAGCAGTGATCATGCCGATCCGGAACGAGCACGTGGCGCGCGTGTGCGCGGGCCTGCGCGCGACCTACGAGTCGGTGGCCGCCACGGGGACGCTCGATCGCTTCGACTTCTTCCTGTTGAGCGACAGCTGCGAGGGGGACACCCTGGCCGCCGAGCGCCAGGCCTGGCTCGATCTCTGCGTCGCGGTGGGCGGCTTCGGCCGCGTGTTCTACCGGTGGCGGCGGCTCCGGATCAAGCGCAAGAGCGGCAACGTGGCAGACTTCTGCCGTCGCTGGGGCCGGCAGTACCGCTACATGGTCGTGCTGGACGCGGACAGCGTGATGAGCGGCGACTGCCTGGCCACGCTGGTGCGGCTCATGGAGGCGAATGCCACCACGGGCATCATCCAGAGCGCCCCGCGCGCCGCGGGGCGGGAGACCCTCTACGCCCGTGTCCAGCAGTTCGCCACCCGGGTCTACGGCCCCCTCTTTACGGCGGGGCTCCACTTCTGGCAGCTCGGCGAGTCGTACTACTGGGGTCACAACGCCATCATCCGCATCGCCCCCTTCATGCGGCACTGCGCGCTTGCACGCCTGTCGGGTCGGGGGCCGCTGTCGGGAGAGATCCTCTCCCACGATTTCGTGGAGGCGGCGCTGATGCGCCGCGCGGGCTGGAAGGTCTGGATGGCCTACGATCTGCCCGGCAGCTACGAGGAGATGCCCCCGAACCTCGTGGACGAGCTCAAGCGCGACCGCCGCTGGTGCCTCGGCAACCTGATCAACGCCCGGCTCTTCTTCTGGCAAGGGCTCCACCCGGCCCATCGCGCGGTGTTCATGACGGGCATCCTGAGCTACGTCTCCGCGCCCCTCTGGCTCCTCTCCCTCACCCTGTCCACCGTCTTCGTCCTGCTCGAGACCCTCGTGGGGCCGCAGTACTTCGTGGAGCCGCGCCAGCTCTTTCCCATCTGGCCGGAGTGGCACATGGGGTCGGTCATCGGGTTCGTGGTGGCCACGGGCGTCGTGCTCTTCCTGCCGAAGTTCCTGAGCGCGGCGCTCGTCATCGCTCGCGGCGCCGAGGGCTTCGGCGGGGCGGTCCGCGTTCTGGCGAGCGTGGTGCTCGAGCTGTTCCTCTCCGCGCTCCTCGCGCCCATCCGCATGCTTTTCCACTCGCAGTTCGTGGCGGCGGCCCTGGCCGGCCTGCACTCGAGCTGGAAGAGCCCTCCGCGCGAGGACGCGGAGACCACGTGGGGCGAGGCCGTGCGTCGGCACGGCGCCCACACGATTCTGGGAGTGACGTGGGCGGTCGGCGTCTACGTCCTCAGCCCCACGTACATCTGGTGGATGCTGCCTGTGGTGGGAGCGCTCGCGCTCTCCATCCCGGTCTCCGTGTACTCGAGCCGCGCCTCGTGGGGCCGCGCCCTGCGCCGCGCCGAGCTCTTCCTGATCCCGGAGGAGACCACGCCGCCTGCGGAGCTTCGTCTAGCCCGCGCCTACACGGCCGCTGCGTCTCCGAGCCCGCGATTCGTGGACGCCGTCGCCGATCCGCACACCAATGCCCTGGCGTGTGCTACGGCGGGCCGCCCCGCCCGCCCCTCGCTGGCCGCCCAGCCGCGGCGTGACCGCGCCGTCGCGGCGGCGGTCGCCCAGGGGCCGGATCGGCTCGCCGAATCACTGAAGCTCTTCCTCATGGCGGACCCGGCGGCGCTGTCTCAGCTTCACGCTCGGGTTCGGGCAGGCGCGGACGTGCACCCCGCGTGGCGGGGAGAGGGGCGCTCCGACGAGGACGGTCATGGTGGCGCGTGGCCGGATCGGATGGAGCCCGCGACGGAAGTGGCGGGACGGTAAGGACCACTCAGCAATCCTTGCCCTCGACTCGGCTTGGGGTTAGATCATTTCCTCCGCCTCGGGGTCGTCCGGGTCGGTGTCGGCAGGATCGTCGTCCGTGGCGATCAGGCGGAGCACGAGGGCATTCGAGAACACTCTGGCCCCGTTGACCTGAAGGGATCGGAGGCCGAGCGCCGCTGCACCCCGCACCGCGTTCTCGATCGCCTTCTTGACGGCGGATCTGAGTGTCTCTTCCGACTCGTCGGCGAGCGGGACGGTGGCCTCGATCACCACGACTCGTGCCCACGCCGGGGACACCATGGCCGACATCAGCAGCAGCGCGAGAGCCAGTGGAACGAATTTCCTCATGGCATGCTCCGTTTCGCAGTCGTTCGAGCCTGCTAGCTACGAGCATCGAGCATGCCAGGACGAGTCGGTCAGTCCCCGCCTCCTCCGCCGTCTCCCCAGTCGCCCCCACCGTCACCCATGTCGCCGAAGCCGTTGAAGATGCTGCTGACCGAGTCCTCCTACTTGGGCGGCGTCCAGTCGCGATGCAGGACCCGCCGCACCAGCGGAGCGAAGGTGGACATCGGCTCGCTTGGGTAGTCGGGATCGAAGGACACCTCGTCGTAGAGCGCGCAGAACTCGGCCGTGCGATCGAAGTGCGGGCTTCCGCGATAGTGCTCGCGCGCGTTGGGATCGATCTTGAGGTGGCTGCCGTAGAAGTAGACCTGGAACACGGGATGGTGCTCGAGCATCCAGTGGTTGGCCTCGGACACGAAGGGCTTCAGGTTGGCCGCCACCACCTCGCCGTGATTGAACGGCCCCAGTGATTCGCCGATGTCGTGCAGGAGCGCGCACACCACGTATTCCTCCTCCCGCCCGTCGCGGAGGGCGCGCGTGGCCGCCTGGAGGCTGTGCTGGAGGCGGTCGACGGGATAAGCCTCGTCCGCCTCGAGCCCGGTGAGAATGCCCATGAGCTGGTCGGGCAGCTTGCGGATCGCTTCCTGGTGCACGCGCGCCAGCACCGCGAAGTCGGCGTCGGTGCCTTCGTCCATGCGCCGGAAGTGCATCTTGCCGATGTCGTCGACCATGTGGGCTCCCCCTTCGCTCGCTGAGATGACGGGCGTCGTGCGTCGGGGCGAAGACGAGCGGGCAGCGCTCCCGGAGACCTCGATGCTGGGGAGTATAACCGTGTCCCCGGGTGAGATCGCGGAGGCCGGGTAAGCGCCTGGCGCGGGGCTCGCGTCATATCGACCGGGAGTGAGGGTCGAGCCACGCACGTCCACCAGGAGGAGGTCCATGATGCGTTTCGTGATTCCCGTTCTGTTCGGCAGCGCTTTCATCGCCGGCGGGGTGACAAAGAGCGCGCGCGCCCAGCAGACCCCGCGGAGCGAGCGTGCCGAGCATCCCCGGATCGCCGCGGCGATCCGTGAGCTCGAGGACGCCATTAGGTACATGGAGACGGCGCCTCACGACTTTGGTGGCTACAAGGCGGAGGCGCTCCAGTCGTCGCGCCAGGCCCTCCACGATCTGCGCCTGGCCCTCGCCTATCGTGCCCGGCAGGACAACAAGCGATAGGGGGAAGTTCGGCGTATGTGATCGAGTACCAAGCCCGGGCGATCCCTTTGCCGGAAAGGGATCGCGTCCGGTGCTACACTCCCTGCCTCGGCATCGGGTCCATCGCGAACATCTGAGCGATGTCTGCCACAAAGGGGGTGCGGAACGATGCAGCGTTGCCCGAGAAGACGTCCCCGGAGTCCACCGAGGCATGAGCCCGTCGCATCCCTGGTCGCGCACGATATCTCCTGGCCTCTCACCCCGCAGAAGAGGAGATGTCCATGAGGCACACCATCGCGCATCCCGCCGTCCTCGTCACAATCCTGCTCGCCTTCGCCGTCACTGCTTCCGCCCAGACCCTGAAGGGGCCGGTGTCGGACAAGCCCATCGACGAGAAGTGGGCGCCTTCGAAGTGGGGAGCGCAGGATCGGGCGGGCTCGGCGAACCACACGAGCAACTCGGCGAACATCGCGCGGGCCCTCGCCACCGTCAAGCAGAACAAGGCCATCACCATCGGCAAGTTCTACCATCGTGAGGCGCCCGCGTTCGGGCCGCGCGGCTGGCAGATGGTGATTCCGGGGACTCCGACGGGCGGTCCCTTCGGCAAGAACGCGCTGATCTACCACGACGAGTTCGTCGTCACCGAGATCGGCCAGATCCAGACGCAGTTCGACGGCCCCGGCCACATCGGGGTCAATACCTCCAAGGGGCCCATGATGTACAACGGCGTGATCTCGTGGGATGCCTACGAGCACGGCGCCGGCGGCCGGGTGATGGGCATGGGACCCCTGGGCGTGGAACACCCGGCGGAGCTGGGCTTCGTGTGCCGCCTGGTGGTGCTGGACGCCGTGGCCTACAAGAAGTCGAAGGGGCTCATCCCGGCTAACGCCGAGATGCTACCCATTCCCACCAAGCCGGGCGATCCCGGCATCGTGACCGCCGCCGACGTGCAGGGCATCCTGCAGATGCAGGGGCTCGCGGACATCGGCGCGGGCGACTGCGTGGCCCTCCACACGGGGCAGGGCAACAGCTGGAGCAACGACCGCTACAAGTCCATGAAGCCCGAGGAGCGCAAGGCGGCGCGCGACCTCTTCGAGAAGGGCGAGCCGGGCTTCGGCATCAGCGCCTGCGAGTACATGGCCGCGCGGGACATCGCGCTGACCATGTGCGACACCTCGGCCTGCGACGCGCAGCCCTCGGGCGAGCAGGGGCCGGACTTCTCCGTGCCCTGCCACACCGAGATGCAGACGCGCCGCGGCATCTGGAACCTGGAGAACGTGGACACGAAGTCACTCGTGGACAAGAAAATTATGGAAGCCGCGTTCATCTGGGCGCCGCTGCGGATCATCGGCGCCACCGGCTCGCCCGGCAATCCCATCGTGCTCTACTAGCCGGTCAACTGGGGGGCGGCGGGAGTCCTCGCCGCCCCCTGTCCGTCCTCGCACTGTCTCGAGCACGAGCGCGGGACTCACGGCTTCTCCCGAGCCTCTTCGGCGGCGAGGAGGCGCCGCATCGCGGCTACTTCCGTCGGCCGGATGTTCCGGTCCCGGGACTTCCATTCCACTACCGCGGGAAGGGCGGCCTGGATGTTGGCGCGGTCGAAGTGGCGGAGGAAGGAGCGGACGAACAAGGTGCGCATGATGCCGACGAGCCCGGTCCGCCACCGCGGGCCGGGGATCTCGGCGGTCGCCATCAGGATCCACGTGAGGGCGACGTCCGCCGCTTCGGAGCCTCGTGCCGCGTTGGTCCAGTCGATGAGAACGGGACCCGCAGGGGCGAGGATGACGTTCAGCGGATGGAGGTCCAGATGCACGAGCGAGGCTCCACCGCCCGGGAAGGCATGGAGCCAGGTGGGAGCCGGCAGTTCGTGCAGGCGCCGGTGGAGCGAGGCGAGCGTGGCGGCATGCCGGCCATAGGTCCAGGGCCGCTTCTGGAGATCCACCAGCATCGTAGGACCCACGATGCGCTCCATTACCAGCTCGGAGCCGTCGGCGCTCAGCTCCTCCACCCGCGGCGCCGGGTAGCCCCGCTCGGTGACGTAGCGCATGATCGCCGTTTCCTTCTCCATCGAGCGGCGGCTTCGCGAGCGACGGAGCACGAGCCCGGGGCCATAGTCGAAGATCTCGGAGTCGCGGCCGGAGGCGAGGAGCGCACCTGGCTGGCGCATGGCCGCTACTCTAATGCATCATCACGGCGGCGACTCGTCGTTACGACCCCGGCGAATGAATGACGGAGAGCACCATGGCCACGCTGTATCACCAGGTGTGGATCAACGCCTCGACGGCGAGAGTCTATGCGGCCATCGCCACCGAGAAGGGCATCGGCGGCTGGTGGGATCCGCCGAAAGTCACGAGATCGGACGGCGGAGTGACCCTCGAGTTCAGCCCTGGCCCTGAGCACGGCATTCTCAAGGCCAGGATTGTGGCCATGATCCCCGACGAGCGTGTCGAATGGGAGTTCGTCAGCACGCATCGCGCGACGAGCCCCGCCTCCGCCTGGACGGGCACGCGCGCCAGCTTCGCCATCACGCGACGCGAGGTGCCTCCATGGTCCTCCGAGCGCGTCGACATGGCGATCCTCGACTTCCGGCACTCCGGCTGGGACGAGAGGAGCGAATACCTCGGGTTCTGCAACTTCGCCTGGGGCGAGACGCTGCAGAAGCTGAAGCGATGGTGCGAGTCGGCCGACGCGAGTGGCTAGGCGGAAGGGGACGCGTGGAGCGCGCCCAGCGATATGACCGGCAGCTTCTCCTGGCCGGAGCGATGCGAAATGCCGTGCTGGAGCTGCAGGAAGTCGAGCGCTACGGCATCGACAGCTACGGGGACGCCGACTACGTCTCCATCTACGGCCTGCGGCCGTCCGAGTGGTATGCCCGGGGCGTCCGGTTGCTGGGACGCACCGCGGTGGAGTGCACGCGCGACAGCCTCGGCGACGCGATCGGGCGAGAAGTCGCCGCGGTGGTCCGGCTGGCGAGCCCGCACGTGGTCGATCTCTTCGTCGGCTCCGGCAACACGCTCTACTGGCTGCTGCGTCACCTGCCGGGGGCTCGCGGCCTGGGATTCGAGACCGATCCCATGGTCTTCGAGCTCACCAGGCAGAATCTCGCGGCTCTGGGTTTGGCCATCAACGTGCGGAATGTCGACTATGCGGCCGGCCTCGCCGATCTGCGTGTGTCCGAGGGCCAGCTGCTGGTCGTCTTCATCGCGCCGCCCTGGGGCGAGGCGCTCGTCCAGACGACCGGCCTCGATCTGCGGCGCACCACGCCCCCGGTCAGCGAGATCGTGGACGTCCTTGCTCGAGAAGTCGGCGCGAGCCCGCTCCTCTGTGTCATCCAGGCGTACGAGAGGCTCGATCCCAGCTCCCTCGCCGAGGTGCGGGCGCGCTTCGACTGGTCGGCGCTGCGGATCTTCAGCCTGAACGCGCCCGGAGAGAATCATGGCGTTCTGCTGGGAACGAGAGGATGGCTTCCGGAAACGCCCCGCGTCGGGCTTCCGGGCTTTCGCGCTGATTAGGGCCATTGGCCCGGATACTCTCTGGCGTGGAAAGTCTTTACGTGACCCGAGTGACGCGCTAGCATGGCGCCCGCGAAGCGGGCGAAGTAGGGGAGACAAACCCTAGCGGACCAAGGGCCCAGAGGACCCAGGG